>Ga0265316_10001158_pt1 | contig 28528 bp, 34 predicted proteins | sample 4522metaG_FD_202092 | JGI IMG/M metagenome (GOLD analysis project Ga0265316, IMG submission 202092) | Rhizosphere microbial communities from Carex aquatilis grown in University of Washington, Seatle, WA, United States - 4-5-22 metaG | ecosystem: Host-associated > Plants > Roots > Rhizosphere >...
TGCGGCGATCCGTCGTCCTTGTACGTCGTGATCTTGACAGCCGTCACGGCATACCCCTGTATCGAGGAGAGAAGGATCCTGCGCAGCGTATTGCCGATCGTGATGCCATACCCGCGTTCGAACGGATATGCCACGAATCGTCCGTAGTTGGCCTCCACCTCGCTGTGCTCGAAGGTGATGCCCTTTGGCTTCTTGAAGCCCTTTAGTAGGTTCTTGCGGACCATAAGGGACACCTCACTTTGAATACAGCTCGACGATCAGCTGCTCTTTGATGTCCGCGAGATCGCTGATCTCGCTTCTCCGCGGTATGGCGCGTACCTTGCCGACCATCCTGTCCGGATCGATCTCCAGCCAGGGTACGATCCCCGACTTGGAATAGTCCTTCAGACTCTCCTTGATCGCGGTCAGCTTCGTGCTCTTCTCCCGCACGGAGATTTCGTCATTCTCCTTCACCATCTGCGAGGGGACGGAGGCGCCGCGGCCGTTGATCGCGATATGTCCGTGCAGAACCAGCTGCCGGGCGGACTTGCGCGAGGGGGCCAGGTGCATGCGGTAGACGACATTGTCGAGTCTCCGCTCGAGCATCTGGATGAGGTTCTCCCCCGTAATGCCCTTCCGGCGAACCGCCTTGCCGAAAAACAGGCGGAACTGGCCTTCGAACATCCCGTACATTCTCTTCAGCTTCTGCTTCTCGTGCAGCTGCACGCCGTAATCCGAGACCTTCTTCGTGCGGCTGCGCGGACCCTTGCCGGGCGCGCCCTTTTTCCGGGTGACCGGGCACTTGGGTCCCTTGCACCTGTCTCCCTTGAGATAGAGCTTGTACCCATGGCTTCTGCACAGCCTGCACTGGGGACCGATATTCCTTCCCACTGTCTGCCCTCCCTACACTCGGCGCTTTTTCGGAGGCCGGCACCCGTTGTGCGGAATCGGGGTGATGTCCTTTATGGAACGCACCCTGATGCCAAGGACTCCGAAGGCACGAATGGCCGCTTCGCTGCCGACGCCCGGCCCCCTCACGAAAACCACCAGCTCGTGCAGTCCCTGCTCCATGGCCTTGCTGGCCGCGGACTCCGCCGTGGTCTGCGCGGCAAACGGCGTGGATTTTTTCGCGCCTTTGAACCCGAGGGCTCCCGCCGAAGCCCAGGAAATCGTGTTCCCCATGAGATCGGTGATGGTAACGATCGTATTGTTGAAGGTGGCCTGAATGAATGCCTTGCCTTCAGCGATATTCTTCTTTTTATCTTTCTTGCCCTTGGTCTTTGCCAAAGCTTCGTCCTCCGTTTCGTCCGGCTCTCCGGACGCTTATACCGGCGCGGAACCCCGCGCCGAGTTCGCTACTTCTTCCTCTTCCCTGCTACGGTCTTGCGCTTGCCCTTGCGGGTGCGCGCATTCGTCTTTGTCCGCTGGCCGCGTACGGGCAGACCCCTGCGGTGACGGATTCCACGGTAACATCCGATGTCCATGAGCCGCTTGATATTGAGGGAGATCTCCGTGCGCAGACGGCCTTCCACACGGAAATCGCTCTCGATCACGGTCCGGAGCTTGTTCACTTCGTCCGCCGTAAGGTCATTGATGCGCTTCTCCGGGTCGACACCCGTGGTCGCGCAGATCTTCCGAGCAGACGCCCCGCCGATCCCGAAAATGTAGGTCAGGGCCACGTCCACATGCTTGTTGGGAAGATCCACGCCCGCTATACGTGCCATTCGTTCCTCCTCCTAAAATGCGCCTGGCATCTTCCGCGCCGCGCGGAATGCCAGTCGCCGGGCTCTACCGCTGGCGCTGCTTGTGCTTGGGGTTCGTGCAGATGATGCGCACGACTCCCCTGCGCCTGATCACTTTGCACTTGTCACAAATAGGCTTCACGCTTACGCGCACCTTCATACACTGGCCTCCAATGCCCGGCTCTCCACCCTGCCGCCCCGTCCTACAGGTTGCGGGAGCGGATCTTGCCGCGTTTCACGATTCCATCGTGATGATGCATTCTCAAATACCCTTCGATCTGGGACATCGTGTCCAGGTCGACGCCCACAAGGATCAAGAGCGATGTGCCTCCCATGAGGTAGGCAACCGCCGAGGGAAAGCTGAACAGGTTCTGCACGAGGGAAGGGATGATCGCGATGAACGCGAGGAAAAGGGACCCCGGCAGGATGATGCGGTAGAGGATGCGGGAGAGATACTCCTCCATCTTCTCGCTCCTGATCCCCGGAATCGACCCTCCGTTCTCCCGGATATTCTTCGAGATCTCCACGGGGTTCAGCGTGACCTGCGTGTAGAAGTACGCGAAGAATATGATGAGAAGGGCGTAGGCCACTTCGTAGGCAAAGCCGTTCGGCCGCAGCCATGCGGCGAAGCGGGAAAGCCACTCGATACGGGAACCCAGGCTCTGCGCGATCTGCACGGGAAACAGAAGGACCGACGAGGCAAAGATGACCGGGATAACTCCCGAGGGATTCACCTTGAAGGGAAGGTAGGTATTCTGCGCGCCGTACATCCTGCGGCCGATGACCCGCTTGGCATAGTGCACGGGGATCTTGCGCTGTCCCTGCTGCTCCATGATGACCAGCCCGATGACGACCACCCAGAGAGCCAGGACAATGATGACAAACACCGGGTTCAGCGTGCGCTGCTGGATCATCGTGATGAGGGTCCAGAATGCGCCGGGAATCCTCGCAACGATACCGGCGAAGATGATCATCGAGATGCCGTTGCCGATGCCGCGCCGCGTGATCTGATCACCCAGCCACATGAGGAACATGGTGCCGGTGGTGATGGTCAGCATGGCGAGCAACTTGAAGGGAACCTGCCCGATCATGATGGCATCAGGGATGCTGTTGGCATAAACGGTGACCGAGAAGGACTGTATGAGGGCCACCACCACGGTGCCGTAGCGCGTCCAGCGGTTGATCTTCTTCTTCCCGCCCTCTTCTTCCTGGATCTTCTTCAGCCGGGGGAACACGATCGTGACCAGCTGCATGATGATCGACATGGAGATGTAGGGCATGATCGTGAGCATAAAGATTGAGAAATTCTTGAACGCCCCTCCCGCAAAGAAATCGAGGAAATCCTCGATTCCCAGGCCTCCCGAGGTGCCTTGCGCGGCAAAATGCAGCTTCAGCGCCGCGATGCTGATGCCGGGCACCGGCAGGATGGTCCCCATACGGTAGATGACGAGGATGCCGACCGTGAAGAGGATGCGGTCCCTCAGCTCCTTGACCCTGAAAATATCAACCAGCGGGTTTGCCATCAGTTCGCCTCGGTTGTGCCTTTGGCGTCGGCCCCCGCAGCCCCGTCCGGCGCGGCGATCCCGCCAATGTCCTTCGCCTCGCCGCCCATGGCAGCGGTGACGTCGCCTCCCATGGCAGCAATCTTTTCGCGCGCTGTAGCCGACACGTGAACTCCCTGGATAATGAGGCGACGCGCCAATTCACCCACCCCGAGGATCTTTACCGTAACCCGTTTCTTTCTCGCCAGCCCCTTTGCGATAAGGGTTTCCGGTGTCACGGTATCCCCGTCGGCAAACCTGTTGAGATCGGACACATTGACTACCTGGAATATTTTCTTGAACGGGTAGTTGGAAAAGCCGCGGCGCGCAATACGACGGAAGAGCGGCATCTGCCCGCCCTCGAATCCGAGACGGACCCCGCCGCCGGCGCGGGCCTTCTGACCTTTCGTTCCCTTGCCGGCAGTCTTTCCGTGGCCGGAACCGACCCCCCTGCCGAGCCTCTTGTTCTTCTTCTGGCCTTTCGGCGCGCGGATATTGAAGCCTTCCATAATCAGCTGATCTCCTCAACGTCGAGCAGATACGAGACAGCACGCACCATCCCGAGGATGGCCGGCGAGGCGGAATGCTCGACAACGGCGTTCATCCTTCGAAGGCCGAGCGCCTTCACGGTTGCCCGGTGAGCAGGCACGCAGCTGATAGGGCTGCGCACGAGCGTGATCCTCAGTTTCTTTGCTGCCATGGCGCTATCCCCACATGTCTTTCAGGGTTCTGCCCCGGTGCGCGGCAATTTCCCGCGGGTCCATCAGCGAGCCCAGGCCCTGGAAGACCGCTTTCACCGTGTTGATCGCGTTCGACGAGCCGATCGACTTGGACAGGACATCGTGTATTCCCGCTGCCTCCATGACGGCACGAACGGGGCCGCCGGCAATGACGCCGGTTCCCGGCGCGGCCGGCTTCAGGAGCACCTGGGCGCTCTTGAACTTGCCGATCACCTGGTGCGGGAGCGTCGTTTTCTTGATGGGAACGCGCACCATGCTTCTCTTGGCCTTCTCTATGCTCTTGCGGATGGCATCCGCCACGTCGTTGGCTTTTCCGAAACCGTAGCCCACCCGACCGGCGCGGTCACCCACGACCGTCAGCGCGGAGAAAGAAAAGCGCCGCCCGCCTTTCACAACCTTCGCCACGCGGTTGAGCTTGACGAGCTTCTCCAGAAACTCGCCCTGGTTCCTGTCCCTGTCCTGATCCATTGCCACTTGCGCTCTCCTCGGCGCGGTATCCCGCGCGTTTCTCTGCAGCGCGTCATTCCGCGCAGGTTCTTCTACAGACTGATCCCAGCTTTACGTGCGCCGTCCGCAATCGCCTTCATCTTGCCGTGGTAGCGGTAGCCGTTCCTGTCGAACACGACCGCCGCGATATTCTTCGCCTTGAGCCTTTCCCCGATCAGAAGCCCGAGCTTCTCCATCTCCGCAACCTTGTTGGCGATGGAACGGTGCTCCTTTTCCAGGTTGGAGGCCGCCGCCAGCGTGGCGCCCGCAGCGTCGTCAATGGCCTGCACGTAGGTGTAGCGGTTCGACTTGTACACGGTGAGCCGCGGCCGCTCCGGCGTGCCATGGATCTTCTTGCGGATGCTTGCCTTTCTCTTCAGGCGCTTGCGCGACTTGTCGATGATCTTCTTCATGACCCTTTCCTCGCAGCGGAATACCGCTTCATGTCCGCCACTGTACTCCGTGGCGTTTCCTCACCTACTTGATCCCCGATTTGCCGACCTTGCGGCGCACATACTCGTTCTCGTACTTGATGCCCTTGCCCTTGTACGGCTCCACCGGTCTGAAGGAGCGGATCTCCGAGCTGATCTGCCCGACCTGCTGCCTGTCCGAGCCCTTCACCGTCACGCGGGTATTCGCTTCCACTTCCATGGTGACACCCGCGGGTATCGGGTACTCGATGGGCGTCGAATAACCGAGGTTCAGGACCAGGGCCTTGTTCTTTATTTCAGCCTTGTACCCCACCCCCGTGATGACCAGTACCTTCGAGAATCCGTCTGAAAGCCCGATGAGGGTGTTCTTCAGGAGGTTGCGGTACAGGCCATGGAGGCTCTTGGCCTTGCGCGAATCGTCCGCGCGGGCAACGACCACCGAATCCCCCTCGATCTTCACCGACACCTCGGGTGCGTACTCCTGCGTGACCTTGCCCTTGGAGCTCTCCAGGAGCACGTGGCCATCCTGCACGGAGACCTTGACCCCTTTGGGTATCTTGACCGGTAAACGTCCGATTCGCGACACTCGCGTTCTCCTTGCCTACCAAATGGTGCAGAGCAGCTCTCCGCCGGCCTTCTTCTCCAGGGCCTTCTTGCCCGTGGTGACGCCGATGGAGGTGGTGACGATGAGGGTCCCGAATCCGTTCAACACGCGGGGAAGGGTCTTGTAGCCGGCGTACATCCTTCGTCCCGGCGTGGAGATCCGCTTCAAACCGTGTATGACCGGTTCGTTCTGCCCATCGTACTTCAGGAAAATCCTGATGAGATTGCGGCCGTCCTGCGTCACCTTCTTGAAGGTCTTGACGTAGCCTTCGTTCTTCAGGATCTTCGTGATTTCAAGCTTCAGTTTCGAGGTGGGAATGTCCACGCTCTCGAATCGCGCGCTGCTCGCGTTTCTGACTTTCGTCAGCATATCTGCAACGGGGTCTGACACACTCATGTCGTGGCTCCCTCACCAACTCGATTTCGTGACGCCAGGAAGCATTCCCTGACTGGCCAAGTTGCGGAAGCAGATACGGCAGAGCTTGAACTTCCTCAAGTAGCCCCTCTGCCGCCCGCAAACCTTGCATCGGTTCGTCCGACGCGACATGTACTTCTGTACCGCGTTAGACTTCTCTATCGCCGCTTTTCTTGCCATTATCCTCTCCGCCTGCCTGAATGCGCTGTCAACATTGCTTTAGCTATTTCCGAAACGGCATTCCCAGCCGCGCCAGGAGGCTCCGCGCTTCCTGGTCCGTCTTTGCGGTGGTCACGACCGCAATGTTCATGCCGCTCACCCTTTCGATCTTGTCATAGTCGATCTCGGGAAAGATAATCTGCTCGGTCACCCCGAGGGAATAGTTCCCATGCCCGTCGAATGCGTTGGGGTTCGCGCCGCGGAAGTCCTTGATCCTCGGCATGGCCACGTTGACCAGCCGGTCCAGGAACTCGTACATGACGTTCCCGCGCAGCGTCACCATGGCGCCGATCTCCTGTTCCTTGCGGACCTTGAAGGTCGCGATGGACTTCTTTGCCTTCGTGCGCACCGCCTTGCGCCCCGTGATCTGCATCATCTCCTGGGTCGCGGAATCCAGGAGCTTCTTGTTCACGATAGCCTCTCCGAGACCCATGCTCACGATGATCTTGGAGACGCGCGGGATCTGCATCGTGCTCTTGTAGCTGAACTCTTCCTTCAGGTCCTTTGCCACCGTGTCCAGGAAAAGGGCCTTCAGACGCGGCTTGTAGCCGGGGGGATCTGCAACAGGCTTGGCTTTCGGCTTGCTCTCCGCTTCCTGCCGCTGGCCCTTCTGCCCCTTTTGCTGCTTGTCGCCCTTCTGAGCCTTGTCGCCCTTCTGGGCATTTTCGCCGCGCGGCGTCTCTTCCTTGCGCTGCTTTTTCTGACCCTGCTCCTTCACCGGAGCCTGGTCCGCGGCGCCCTTGGTTTCCTGGGCAGCGCCCTCGGCGCCCGCCGGTTTTTCCTTGCTCACAGATCTCCTCCGCACTTGCGGCACACGCGCTTCTTGGTGGTCCCCTCCACGAGGTACCCGATGCGGGTCGGCCCGCATTTCTTGCAGATGATCATCAGCTTGCCGACCGACAGGGGCGCCTCGACGGACGTGATGCCGCCCTTCTGGTTCTGCTTCTTCTGCTTCATGGCCTTTTTCACCATGTTGATGCCTTCTACCACCGCGCGCATTTTCTCCCGATCAATGCGCACGATGCGGCCGGTCTTGCCTTTCTCCCGGCCCGCAATGACACGCACCGTGTCGTTCTTGCGCAGCTTGATCCTAGCCTTGGTCTCCATATCACCGTCCTCCTACAGGACTTCCGGGGCGAGGGACACGATCTTCATGAAGTCCTTCTCCCGCAACTCGCGGGCCACCGGGCCGAAGATGCGCTTTCCCTTGGGATTGTTGTTCGCATCGATGACGACGCAGGCGTTGTCATCGAAGCGGATGAAGGTTCCGTCGGGACGGTGGAACTCCTTGCGGGTCCTCACCACCACCGCCTTCTCGATCCCGCCCTTCTTGATGGCCGCGTTCGGAAGCGCGTCCTTGACGGCGACAACGATGATGTCCCCGATGCGGGCGTACTTGCGACGCGTGCCCCCCAGGACCTTGATGCACTGCACCTCTTTGGCGCCGCTGTTGTCCGCGACATTGAGAAGCGTCTTCATCTGTATCATGACCGGCTCCTCACCTACTTCGCTTTTTCGACGATCTCGACAAGCCGCCAGCGCTTGTCCTTGCTCAGCGGCCGGGACTCCACCACGCGCACCGTGTCTCCGATCCCGCACTCGTTCTTCTCATCGTGCGCCTTGATCTTCTTTGTCCGCGTCAGGTACTTCTTGTACAGCCGATGGAGCTTGCGATGATGGATCTCCACCACGATCGTCTTCTGCATCTTGTTGCTCACCACGCGGCCCTGGAGGACCTTCACGACCGGCACGGTACTCCGTGCATTTTCTGCCGGCACGGTACTCCGTGCATTTTCGGTATTCTTTGTCACTTCTTCCACGTGCCGCTCTCCTAGCGCTTCCTGATTCCGAGCTCGAACTCGCGGATGATCGAGGTCACCCGGGCGAGCTTGCGCCGCGCGGTCCGCTTCGAGAGCGGGTTGTCCACGTGGCCGATGATCATGTTCGCGCAGACGTCATTGTACTGCTTCCTGAGCTCCTCCCGCTTTGCGAGAAGCTCCGGGTAACTCAGCTCTTTAAACGAGTCCTTCATATGCCTACTCCACGCTCTCCCGGACCAGGAACTTGGTCTTGATGGGCAACTTGCTGCCGGCGCGTTTCATGGCCTCTTCCGCCATCTTGCGGTCCACGCCTCCCAGCTCGAACATCACCGTCCCCGGTTTCACCGGCGCCACCCAGTACTCCGGCGCGCCCTTGCCTTTTCCCATGCGGGTTTCAGCAGGCTTCTTCGTGAACGGCTTGTCCGGGAATATCCGTATCCACACCTTCCCGCCGCGCTTCACGTGCCGGGTAATGGCGATACGACAGGCTTCGATCTGGCGATTAGTGATCCACTCTCTCTCCAGCGCCACCAGGCCGAAATCTCCGAAGGAAATCTCCGTGCAGCGGGTGGCCCTGCCCTTCATGACCCCGCGCATCTGCTTCCTGTATTTTGTTCTCTTGGGGCTCAGCATGGTTGACTACTCCTGCCCTCTCTCGCGGCCACGGTCCCGGCCGTCGCGGCTGTCTCTGCCGTCCCTGTCTTCCCGGGCGTCGCGGCCTTCACGGCCCCGGCGCACGAGCAGTCCTGCATCGTCCTTCTTCGCCTGCCCGTAGACTTCTCCGTTGAAGATCCAGACCTTGATGCCGACGCATCCGAACGTGGTGATTTCGGTGGCCGTGCCGTAGTCGATGTCGGCGCGGAACGTATGAAGGGGGATCCGTCCCTCTTTGAACTCCTCCCGTCGCGCCATTTCGGCCCCGGAGAGCCGGCCGGAAATCTTCACCTTGATGCCCTGGACGCCCGTCTTCATGGAGTTCAGGATGGCCATCTTGCAGGCCCTCCTGTAGGAAGCGCGCGCCTTTATCTGGCGGGAGATATTCTCCGCCACGAGCTTCGCGTTCGTTTCAGGCCTCTTGATCTCCTTGATGCGGAGCTGGATCTTCTTTCCGATGCTCTTCTGAAGCTTGCCGCCCAGCTTCTCGATATTGGCGCCCTTGGCGCCGATGAGGACTCCGGGCCGCCCCGTGTGGATGATCACGGTCACCCGCTGCGGATGGCGGATGATCTCCACCTCGGCGATGTCCGCGCCCTTCGTCTCCTCTGCGTCCAGGATTGTCTTTCTCAGGCGCAGGTCCTCGTGAAGGGTTGTGGCATACAGCTTGGGATCCACGAACCAGCGCGACGACCAGGTCTTGTTGATCCCCAGCCGCAGCCCTATCGGGTTAACCTTCTGACCCATTGGCTACCTCTTTTGCACCGATCTCGTCCACGACCACGGAAATGTGGCAGGATCTCTTGATGAGCCTGTCGGCGCGGCCGCGGCCGCGGGCCCACATCCTCTTCATCGAAGGCCCCACGTCGATCAGGAGCTCCTTCACATACAGCATCTGCTCGTCGAGGTTCTTGTTCTTGGCCAGCGCGTTCGCGGCAGCCGACTGGATGAGCTTCGACAGGAGACGCGCGCCTTTATGGGGCAGCACGCCCAGCAGGGCCATGGCCTCCACGTACGGCTTGCGCCTGACATTGTCGGCGATGCGCCTCACCTTTGTGGCGGACACCCTCTGGAAAGGCACGCTGGCACGGTACCCCGTGGTTATTTTGCGGGGCGGCCGCGGCTTCTTGACGGGCTTGCTGCCCGGCTCGCGCGCGGTCGGCTTCTTCGCTGCGTCGCTCATTTCTTTACTACCTTCTTGTCAGAGCCCGAGTGCCCCCTGAAGATTCGCGTCGGGGCGAACTCTCCAAGCTTGTGGCCCACCAGGTTTTCCGTGACATAGACGGGGACCCAGGTCTTGCCGTTGTACACGGAAATCGTGTAGCCCACCATCTCGGGGATGATCGTGGAGGTGCGCGAGTATGTCTTCACCATCCGCTTCTCGCCGCTCTTGGTCATATCGACGACCTGTTTGTACAGGCTCTTCGCGATGAACGGTCCCTTTTTGATCGATCGTGACACGCTCCAGCCCCCCTATTTCCTTCGATCCTTCACGATGAAGCGGCTCGTCGTGTTGCGCTTCTTGCGCGTCTTGTACCCCTTGGTCGGCTGACCCCACGGGGTCACCGGATGACGCCCGCCCTTTGTCTTTCCTTCTCCACCGCCGTGCGGATGGTCAACGGGGTTCATCGCCGTCCCGCGCACCTTCGGCCGCTTGCCCAGCCACCTGCTGCGGCCCGCCTTGCCGAGGGAGACGTTCATGTGGTCCTTGTTTCCCAGCTCGCCCACGGTGGCAAAGCAGCGCGCATTCACCATCCGCATCTCGCCTGAAGGCAGCCGTACGGTCACGTACAGCCCTTCCTTGGCCACCACGGTGGCGCTGGTCCCCGCGGAGCGGGCCATCTGCCCTCCCCTGCCGAGGTTGAGCTCGATATTGTGGATCTGGATCCCCAGGGGGATCTTGCCCAGCGGCAGCGCGTTGCCCGGCTCGAATGCCACATCGGGTCCGCTCACCACGGTCTTTCCCACGGTGAGGCCTTCCGGAGCGAGGATGTAGCGCTTCTCCCCGTCCTTGTACACGATCAGGGCAATGAACGAGCTGCGGTTCGGGTCATACTCGATGGAGCTCACCTTGCCGGGGATGCCGATCTTGTCACGGCGGAAGTCGATCTGCCGGTACGCCCTCTTGTGGCCCCCGCCCTTGCGGCGGACGCTGATCCTTCCGCCCGCGCCGCGGCCCGCGTGCTTCGACTTGCCCTTGGTGAGCGCCTTCTCAGGAGACTTCTTTGTGATCTCTTCGTAGGTGAGACCCGTCTTGAAGCGGAGTCCGGGGGTCAAAGGCCGGTATTTCTTGATTGCCATTGGATGCTTCCTGCCCTTTCCTTAGACGCCCTCGAAGATGGCGATCTTTTCCTCAGGGGCGATCGTAATGATCGCCTTCTTCCAGGACGCCGTGTTTCCCAGGCGGTAGCGCACCCTCTTGGGCTTCGTCGCCGTCCTCAGCACGTTGCACTTGAGCGGATGCACGTTGTACAGCTTGCGCACCGCATCCATGATCTGGTACTTGTTCGCCCTGCTGTCGACCTTGAACACGTACTTGTGGCTTTCCCGCATGACGTTCGTTTTCTCGGTCACAACCGGCTCGATGACGATTCTTTCGATTGTCATTTCTCCGCTCCCTTTGCCCTGGCGGTCTTGCGCGCGCGAGGTGCCTTCGCGCCTGCCGCGGGCTCCGCATCCGCAGCGCCGTGTTCGGCGCCATCAGCTCCGTAAAAATCGTTGAGCTTCGTGGCCGCCGTTTCCAGCAGAAGGAGCTTCTGACAATAGAAGAGAGCGTGCGCCGTCAGCCTGTTGAAGCTGAGGAAATCGAGCCAGGGAACGTTGCGACCCGCCCGGCGGATCATGGCATCGTCGTCCTTCAGGATGACCACGGTGCGCTCCTCTGCGGCAAGATTCTTGAGCATGGTGACCAGGTCCTTGGTCTTTCCGCTCTCCACGGTGAAATCCGTCACCACGCGAAGCCTGTCTTCCTTCGCCTTCAGGGAAAGGATGGAGATCAGGGCCAGCCGCTTCACCTTGCGGGGAAGCTTGTAGCTGTAGTCCCGCGGCCGGGGCCCGAATATCTTTCCGCCGCCCACCCAGACGGGGGAGCTCCTCTGCCCCGAGCGCGCACGGCCCGTGCCCTTCTGCTTCCAGGGCTTCTTGTTGCTGCTGTGCACCTCGCCACGATCCTTGATCTTGGCGGTGCCGAGGCGCCTGTTGGCAAGCTCGTTCCTGATGGCGTGGTAGATGGAGCCTTCACTCACGTCGCGGCCGAACACCGCGTCGGAGAGCTCGATCTCCCGCAGCGCGTTCCCGTCCAATCCGTAGACCTGTGTCTTCATCGTTTCCGCCCTACTTCTTCTCGGCTTTGAGCACGACGACGAAGCCGCCGCGCCTGCCGGGCACGGCGCCGTTGATCAGCAGCAGGCCCTTTTCCTTGTCCACCCTGAAGAGCCGCAGGTTCTGCACGGTCAGCTTCACGTTGCCCATGCGCCCCGGCATCTTCGAGCCCTTGACGATCTTGCGGAAGGCGCCGGTGCCGACAGAGCCCATCTCGCGGTGGAACTTCGACCCGTGGGCCCCGGGACCGCCGGCGAACTTGTGCCGCTTGACGACTCCCTGGAAACCCTTGCCCTTGGTGGTGCCGCGGACGTCCACGTACCGCACGCCCTCGAAGATTTCCACGCCCACCTTGTCGCCGACCTTGCACTCCTTCTCGAAGTCTTTGAACTCAAGGAGGAATCGCGTCGGGTCCGTCCCCTCGGGAAACTGTCCCGCGTAGGGTTTGCGGACGCGCGTCTTCTTCAGCGGGTCCGCGCCCAGAACCATGGCGCTGTACCCGTTTTTTTCCGCCGTGCGTTCCCGCACGACCACGTTCGGCTCCACCTGGATCACGCTGAGGGGGATTCTCATCCCCTCTTCGTTGAACAGCTGGGTCATGCCGATCTTTTTGCCGATTAGCGCAAGCATTCGTTCAGCCTCATTGCGACGCGGTATTCCGCGTCATTGCTTTATTTCGACGTCCACGCCGGCGGGCAGCTCCAGACGCATCAGCGCGTCCATGACCGCAGGGGTAGGCTCGAGAATGTCGATCAGCCTCTTATGCGTCCGCATCTCGAACTGCTCACGCGATTTCTTGTGCACGTGCGGCGAGCGCAGGACCGTGAACTTGTTGATCCTCATGGGAAGCGGGATCGGGCCCGAGACCCGCGACCCCGCCTTCAGCACCGTCTGCACGATGGACTTCGCGCTCTGATCGATGAGCTCGATGTCGAAACCCCGCAGGCGCACTCGAATCCTTTCCCTGGCCATCCTCTTTACTCCCGGTCACGGTATTCCGTGACAATGCAGTCACGGTGCCCCGCGACATTTGTTTTCTTCCCGGCGTCTATTCCGCGTCTTCGCGCGGTGCCCTACTCGATGATGTCCGTGACCTGTCCCGCGCCGACCGTTTTGCCGCCTTCGCGGATGGCGAACTGAAGCCCCTTGTCCATGGCGATGGGGTAGATCAGCTCAACGGTGAGATCCGTGATATGGTCGCCGGGCATGACCATCTGCTTGCCTTCGGGCAGGGTGACCGACGCCGTCACGTCCGTTGTGCGGAAGTAGAACTGAGGCCTATACCCCGTAAAGAACGGAGAATGCCGGCCGCCTTCTTCCTTGGTCAGCGCCACGACGGTGCACTTGAACTTCTTGTGCGGCGTGATCGAGCCTGGCTTGGCAAGGACCTGTCCGCGCTCGACATCGTCTTTTTCTATGCCGCGCAGAAGAGTGCCGATGTTGTCCCCCGCCTGTCCCTCATCCAGAAGCTTGTTGAACATTTCCACGCCGGTCACGACGGTCTTGCGCGTGTCCTTGATGCCGACGATTTCGCATTCGTCTCCGACATGCACGATGCCCGTTGCCACGCGTCCCGTGACCACGGTCCCGCGCCCGGAAATGGAGAATACGTCTTCGATGGGCATCAGGTACGGCTTGTCAACCGGCCGCGGCGGAATGGGGAAGTAGGTGTCCATCGTGGTGAGAAGTTCCTCGATGCACGCCGCATTTTCTGCAACCTCGGGATGCTCCATGGCCTTGAGGGCCGAGCCCTTGATGATGGGGATCGTGTCCCCGGGGAAGTTGTAGAATTTCAGGACGTCGCGGATCTCTACCTCGACCAGCTCGATGAGCTCCTTGTCGTCTACCATGTCGACCTTGTTCAGGAATACGACGATGGCGGGCACGCCAACCTGGCGGGCAAGGAGGATGTGCTCACGGGTCTGCGGCATGACCGAGTCGGGCGCCGAAACGACGAGGATGGCGCCGTCCATCTGGGCGGCTCCAGTGATCATGTTCTTTATATAGTCCGCATGCCCCGGGCAGTCGATGTGGGCATAGTGGCGCTTTTCCGACTGGTACTCCACGTGCCGGGTATTGATCGTGATCCCCCTCGCCTTCTCTTCGGGGGCGTTGTCGATGTCCTCATACTTCATCAGCTTGTCGCCGTACTTCTTTGCGCAGTACATGGTGATCGCAGCCGTGAGCGTGGTCTTGCCGTGGTCGATGTGACCGATGGTGCCCACATTGATATGAGGCTTCGACCGGACAAATTTCTCCTTCGCCATAAAACTCCTCCTCCTGCAGTTTCCTGACGCGCTCAGATTCCCTCTACACGGTACGGCGTACCCGCCGAACGGGTACTCCCGTATCCCGTGCATTTCTTCTCCGCGCGGTACCCTATGGTTCCGCGCTTTTGCTCCGCTCCAGCCCGCCGCCGTTATCTCTTCCGGCCGCGGGTCTTGGTCACAAGCTCTTCCTGAATCGATCGAGGGGTGTCCTGGTAGTGGGAGAATTGCATGGTGTGTGACGCCCGCCCCTTTGTCATGGAACGCAGCGTCGTCACGTACCCGAACATGGAACGCAAGGGTACGAGCGCTTTCACCACCTTACTCCCAGGCCGATCTTCGATTCCCTCTACGTGGCCCATTCGTGCGCCGAAGTCCGAAATGACGTCCCCGAGGTGCTCCTCGGGAGTCGCGCACTCCACGGCCATGATCGGTTCAAGGATAGTCGGTTTGGCTTTAGCACAGCCCGACTTATATGCCATCGATGCCGCCACTTTGAAGGCCATTTCGCTGGAGTCCACATCATGGTAGGACCCGTCCAGCAGCGATGCGCGGAAGTCCACCATCGGGTAGCCTCCCAGCACCCCGTTTTCCATGGCTTCCTTGATGCCCTTTTCCACCGCGGGCACATATTCCCGCGGCACGCGGCCGCCGATGACCTTGTTCTCGAATATGAACCCCGTCCCTGCGGGAAGAGGCTCGAAGCTCATGATCACATGCCCGTATGCCCCGTGGCCGCCCGTCTGCTTGACGAACTTGCCTTCAGCCTCGGCGCTGCCACGGATGGTTTCACGGTACGCGACCTCGGGGGTTCCGACGTTGGCCCCGACGTTGAACTCGCGGAACATCCGCTCGACAAGGACCTCCAGGTGCAGCTCACCCATACCCCAGATGATCGTCTGGCCCGTTTCCTTGTCGAAACGCACCTTGAAAGTGGGGTCCTCCTCCGAGAGCTTGTGCAGGGCCGAGGAGAGCTTCTCCTCGTCTTCCCTGGTCTTCGGCTCGATGGAGACGGACACAACCGGGTCGGGAAACACCATGGATTCCAGGATGACCTGCCGCTCTTCGTCGCAGAGAGTGTCACCCGTGGTGGTCTTTTTCAGTCCCACCGCCGCCGCGATATCACCCGGATAAACGGCCTTGATCTCTTCCCGTTCGTTCGCGTGCATCCTCAATATCCGCGTCACCCGCTCCCGCCTGTCAGCGGTCGAATTGTAGATATACGATCCGGCGGTCAGCGTTCCCGAGTACACACGAATGAAGGTCAGCTTCCCCACGAAGGGGTCCGTCATGATCTTGAATGCAAGGGCCGCAAAGGGCTCATCATCCCTGGGAAAGCGCTGGATGTAGTCCCCCGTGCTGGGAACTGTTCCCGTTGTCGCAGGAACATCCGCCGGCGAGGGAAGGTAGTCCACCACCGCGTCAAGAAGAGGCTGAATGCCCTTGTTCTTGAATGCGCTTCCGCACACGACAGGAAAGATCCTGCCTTGCACCGTTGCTGTCCGGATGGCCTTCCGGATGGCTTCTTCGCCTATTTCCTTGCCGTCGACGTAGTCCGCCATCATTGCGTCGTCCGTCTCTGCAAGCTTCTCCACCATGATGGCCCGCGCTGCCTGCGCGGCTTTCATGACCTTGGCGGGGATCTCCACGTCACGGAACTGTGCTCCGAGAACGTCTTCGTCCCAGATCAATCCACGCATCCGGACCAGGTCCACCAGCCCTGCAAAATCTCCCTCGGTTCCGATGGGAACCTGGATGGCGACCGCGTTTGCTCCGAGCTTCGCGTGCATTTCCTGCACGACCTCCTCGAAACGCGCTCCGGTCCGGTCCATCTTGTTGATGAACGCCACACGGGGGACGTTGTACCGGTTGGCCTGCTTCCAGACCGTCTCGCTCTGAGGCTCGACGCCTTCGACGGCCGAAAAAACCCCGATTGCTCCGTCCAAAACTCTCAAAGAACGTTCCACTTCGACAGTAAAGTCGACGTGTCCCGGCGTGTCGATGATATTGATCGAAACGCCGCGCCATTCACAGAAGGTTGCGGCCGCCGTGATGGTGATGCCGCGCTCCTTCTCCAGATCCATCCAGTCCATCTTGGCTTCGCCATCATGGACTTCACCGATCTTGTGTGTCCTGCCGGTATAGTACAAAACCCGTTCTGTCGTTGTCGTCTTACCGGCGTCAATATGGGCCATTATCCCAATATTGCGTATCAACGACAGGGGATACCGCGATTCCATAAGATGAGCGCGCTTGCCGCTCTACCAGCGGTAGTGGGCAAAAGCCTTATTCGCCTCCGCCATCTTATGGGTATCTTCCTTCTTCTTGATCGCAGAGCCCGTGTTGTTGAAGGCGTCAACAAGCTCCGCCGCGAGCTTTTCCGCCATCGACCTTCCGTGCCGGCTGCGCGAATACCCGATAATCCAGCGCATGGCGAGCGCGTCCCTGCGCTCTTCCCGGATTTCTACCGGGACCTGGAGGGTCGCCCCTCCCACCCTGCGCGACTTCACTTCCACGACAGGCTTGACGTTTTCCAGTGCCTTCTGAAAGACCTCCACCGGATCCTTGCCTGATACCTTCTGGGCAATGATGTCCAGCGCCGAGTAGACGCTGCCGTAGGAGATGCTCTTCTTGCCCTGCTCCATCATACGCGCGACGAACTTTCCGATCACCGCGTTCTTGTACTTCGGATCCAGAAGGATCCTCTTTTTCCGAATCAACTGCCCTCTCGGCATTGCTCTTCCTTTTCCCTATGCCTTCGGTCTCTTGGTGCCGTACTTGGACCGGGCCTTCTTGCGATCCTCAACGCCAAGGGTATCCTTGGCTCCGCGAATGATATGGTAGCGGACGCCGGGAAGGTCTTTCACCTTTCCTCCGCGGATGAGCACAACGGAGTGCTCCTGAAGGTTATGGCCGATACCCGGGATGTACGCCGTGACGTCGATCCCGTTGGTCAACCTCACGCGGGCAACCTTGCGGAGAGCCGAGTTGGGCTTCTTCGGGGTTACGGTCATGACACGCGTGCATACTCCCCTCTTCTGAGGGCAGTTCTGGAGGGCCGGGGACTTCGTCTTCTTGCGGACCGCTTTGCGTCCCATCCTCACCAGTTGGTTGATCGTCGGCATAAACCTTCCTGCTACCTTTCTCAAGCCTTGGGCGTATCTCTTCCTAGTTCTTAGACACGCGGATTCGAACGTTACTATTCTGCAAAAAAAAAGTCAACCCCTCTTGGCCGATATCCGGGGCTTTGAGATCGTTCCTGGTACCCTTCACCCGTCCCTTGCGCCGGAGGTTTCGTCCGGCGTTCCGAATGCCGCGAGGCCGCTGCGCTCTGCACGCTCGCGGAAGACTCGGATCCCCTCCCAGAACAGGCCTACTCTATCACCGGCGGGCGCATGTGTCCAGAGGCTGCCGCGCCCGCCGTGGTCCCAGGCAAAGCTAATCTACCGCCAGCACGCTTTCCGCCGACGGCATCTGGGCCTTTTCCGCCTCCAGCATTGCCTTCAGCTCCCGCTCCTTGCGCTTCTCCTCGATGATCCGGTTTATGGAGATGTCGAGGTCTTCCCAGTTCTCGTCGTACAGCTTGATCTCCCGGTACTTCCGCATGCCGGTCCCCGCGGGAATCAAGTGGCCGATGATGACGTTCTCCTTCAGACCGCGCAGGTGATCCACGCTCCCCGAGATGGAGGCGTTGGTCAGGACGCGCGTGGTTTCCTGGAAGGAGGCGGCCGACAGCCACGAGTCGATGTTCAATGACACGCGGGTGATGCCCAGCAGGATGGGCCGCGCAACCGAGGGTTGACCGCCCTCACGCAGCGTCTTCCTGTTTTCCTCGTGGAACTTGAACCTGTCCACCTGCTGACCGTAGATGAACGGCGTGTCTCCCACGTCCACGATTTCCACCTTCTTCATCATCTGGCGGATAATGACGCCAATGTGCTTGTCATTGATGCGCACGCCCTGCAGGCGGTAGACCTCCTGGATCTCGTTCAGCAGGTAACTGTGCAGCTCGGTTTCCCCGAGGATCTGCAGGATGTCGTGCGGGTCCTTCGGTCCGTCGCAGAGCATGTCCCCCGCGCTCACCTCGTCCGCCTCGCGGACCAGGAGGTGTTTCCCCATCGGCACCAGGTGCTTGAACTCTCGGTCAAACGGGTCGGTGACCACGATGACGCGCTTGCCCTTCACGATGCCCTTGAAGGACACCCTTCCGCTGACCTTGGCGAGAACCGAGGGGTTCTTCGGCTTCCGCGCCTCGAACAATTCCCCGACACGGGGCAGACCGCCCGTGATGTCGCTGGTCTTGACGCTTTCCCGCAGCAGTTTTGCGATGATCCTGCCCGCCTTGACCTCTTCCCCCTCATCCACGTTCAGATAGGCGCTTCCCGGGAGGAAATAGGCGGCAAGCTCGGTCCCCTTTGCATCCTCGATGGTAATCCGCGGCTGGAGGGTCTCGAGGGTGTACTCGGTGATTTTCTTCTCGATCTTGCCCGTGTCCTCGTTGACCTCCTCCTTCAGCGTGGTGCCCAGCACGATATCGTGGAACTTCAGCACGCCGGCGAATTCCGCGATGATGGGCTCGCTGAACGGATCGAAGAACGCGATGGTCTCATCCGCGGGGACCATGTCGTTCTCCTTGGACACGACTTCCGCGCCGTTCCTGATGTCGATGTACTGCGGCTGCGCGATCAGGAGCAGCCGGTCGGGAAGAAGCTTCACGTAGCAGATCTCAGAGGAAGTGAGTGTTTCCCCCTTCCTCTGGATGACCGGCTCGGGCCCGTGCTTGAGCATCCGCTGGCCGTCCTTGACCAGGACCTTGTCGCCTTTCTGCAGCTCGTAACTCTGCAGGATACGGCGCACGGTGATCGAGCCCTTGCGGGTGAAGAGCATGTTGCCGTTTTCGATCTTCACCATGTTGCCCTTGATCTTCTCCACGAACACGGGGTACTTGAGGAAGATCCTGTTTTCCTCGCTGATCTTCGTCGCCGCCCCGCCGATGTGGAATGTTCTCATCGTGAGCTGGGTGCCGGGCTGCCCGATGGACTGCGCGGCAATGATCCCGACCGCCTCGCCGATCTCGATCGGCTTGTAGGTGGCCAGGTTGCGCCCGTAGCAGAAACCGCACACACCGTACTTCGAGTCGCAGGTAAGCACGGAGCGGATGCGCACGCCCTCGATCCCCGCCTCTTCTATTGCGACGGAAATCTCGTCGGTGATTTCCTCGTTCACATCGACGATCAGCTCGCCGGTGATCGGGTGCTTCACTTTTTCCAGGGAGAAGCGGCCGGAGATCCGGTCATGCAGGTGCTCGACGATGTCCTCGCCATCCTTGATGGCCTTTCTCTCGATGCCGTTGATCGTCCCGCAGTCCTCTTCCGAAATGACCACGTCCTGCGCGATGTCCACGAGCCGGCGCGTGAGATACCCGGCATCCGCGGTCTTGAGCGCCGTGTCGGCAAGACCTTTCCTTGCGCCGTTGGTGGAGATGAAGAACTCGATGACCGAAAGCCCTTCCTTGAAGTTCGACCTGATGGGCAGCTCGATGATATCGCCGGAAGGCTTTGCCATGAGTCCGCGCATCCCCGCGAGCTGGCGGATCTGGCTCCTGCTTCCGCGGGCGCCGGAATTGGCCATCATGTAGACGGGGTTGAAGCCTTCGTGGTCCTTCTTCAGCTCGTCCATCAGCTCATTGGTGATCAGCTCGTTTGTGGAGCTCCACACCTCGATGACGCGGTTGTAGCGTTCCTCGTTGGTGATGTGCCCCTGGAGATACTGGCGCTGGATCTCGTCCACCTGGGAATTGGCTTCCTTGATCAGGGCCTTCTTCGCGCCCGGGATGACAATGTCGTCCATGCCGATTGTTGCCCCGAAAAGCGTGGCGTACTTGAACCCGAGGTCCTTCACCGCATCCAGCATTTTGACGGTAACGGCAGGGCCTTTCTCCTTGTAGCACAAGGCGATGAGGTTCAGGAGCTCCTTCTCACCCATGGGGTAGTTGAGGAACCCGAGGTTCTGCGGAATGTTGTCGTTCATGATGATACGCCCGGGGGTGGTCTCCACCCAGGCACCGTTCATCTTGACCTTGACGTGGGCCTGGTAGTCCACGCCCTTGGCGTCCACCGCCAGGATGCATTCGTCCGGCGAGGAAAAGTGCTTTCCCTCACCTTTGGCCCCTGCCCGCTCCCGTGTGAGGTAGTTGATCCCGAGCACCATGTCCTGGGTGGGAACCGCGATGGGGTGTCCGCTGGCCGGGTTGAGAAGGTTCTTGGAGGAGAGGAGCAGCGTCCAGCATTCGGTCTGTGCCTCCGGTGTCAGCGGGACGTGTACCGCCATCTGGTCTCCATCGAAGTCTGCGTTGAACGCGTGACAGACCAGCGGATGCAGTTTGATGGCCTTCCCCTCGACTAGAATCGGCTCGAATGCCTGGATCCCGAGCCTGTGCAGGGTGGGGGCGCGGTTGAGCATGATCGGGTGCTCCTGCACGACCTCTTCGAGCACCGCCCAGACCTCGGGGCTTTCCTGCTCCACCAGGGTCTTTGCCTTCTTGATGTTGTAGACGACGTCCTTCTGCACGAGCTTGCGCATGATGAACGGCTTGAAGAGCTCGAGGGCCATCTTGGAGGGCAGGCCGCACTGGTGCAGCTTCAGCTCGGGGCCGACGACGATGACCGACCTTCCCGAGTAGTCCACGCGCTTTCCCAGCAGGTTCTGGCGGAAGCGTCCCTGCTTTCCCTTGAGCATGTCCGAAAGGGACTTGAGGGGCCTGTTTGCCGCGCCTTTCACGACGCGCTTCTTCTTCGAGTTGTCGAAAAGGGCGTCCACTGCCTCCTGGAGCATCCTTTTCTCGTTCCTGATGATGATGTCAGGCGCGTTCAGCGCCAGAAGTCTCTTGAGCCTGTTGTTGCGGTTGATGACCCTGCGGTACAGGTCGTTGAGGTCCGATGTGGCGAACCGGCCGCCGTCCAGCTGGACCATGGGGCGCAGCTCGGGTGGAATCACCGGGATGACCTCGAGGATCATCCACTCGGGCTTGTTGGTCGATGCCCGGAACTTCTCGATCAGCTCGATGCGCTTCAAGAGGCGCTTGTCCGCCTTTGCGCCCTTGTCGATCATTTTCCGGCGCAGCTCTTCGGCCAGCGTGTCGCTGTCCACGGACTCCAGAAGGGTGCGGATGGCCTCGGCGCCCATGCCGGCAGTGAAGGACATGCCGTAGCGCTCGCGCGCCTCCAGGTACTCCTCCTCCGTGAGGATCTGCATCCTCTTGAGCTCCGTGTCGCCCGGGTCGATCACAATGTACTTTTCATAGAAGAGAATGGACCGGAGCGCCGCGATCTGGAGATCGAGGAACAGCCCGATGCGGGACGGCACCGAGCGGTAGTACCAGATATGCGCCACGGGGGCAGCAAGCTCGATGTGGCCCATGCGCTCGCGGCGGACCTTGAAGTGGGTGACTTCCACGCCGCAACGGTCGCAGATCACTCCCTTGTACCTGATGGACTTGAACTTTCCGCAGTAGCACTCCCATTCCTTGGTCGTGCCGAAGATGCGCTCGCAGAAAAGTCCGTCCTTTTCAGGCCGCAAGGTGCGGTAGTTGATGGTCTCCGGCTTCTTTACCTCGCCGTATGACCATGCCCGGACCTGGTCCGGAGACGCAAGCTTGATATTTATGTGATCGAAATCCTGGAGATTTCTCATTCGTGCCTCCGTGCTCAGAACCTAGAACCGGCTCATCTGGCGGTCGATGAGCTCCTCGTCGCGCTCGGTAAGGGCGATCTGCTTGTTTTTCACGTCAAAGATGCTCACGTCCAGCGCCAGGCCGCGCATCTCCTGGACCAGGACGTTGAATGATTCGGGAATATCAGGGGCGGTGGAAATCTCGCCCTTCACAATGCTCTCGTAGATCTTCGCGCGGCCCATCATGTCGTCGCTCTTGATCGTCAGGAGCTCCTGCAGCGTATTGGAGGCGCCATAGGCCTCCAGCGCCCAGACTTCCATCTCTCCGAGCCTCTGGCCGCCGAACTGGGCTTTTCCGCCCAGGGGCTGCTGCGTGACCAGGGAGTAGGGTCCCGTGGAACGGGCGTGCATCTTGTCGTCCACGAGGTGATGCAGCTTCAGGATGTAGATCGTTCCCACGGTGATCTGGTTCTCGAACGGCTCGCCGGTATGCCCGTCGCAGAGTGTGACCTTCGACGAGGTGGGGAGATTGGCTTCCTTGAGCTTGGCCTCGATCATCTCGTTTGATGCGGACTGGAACACCGGCGTTGAGTACCACTCATCCAGCGCGGTTGCCGCCCAGCCCAGCTCGGTCTCCATGATCTGGCCGAGGTTCATACGGGATGGCACGCCCAGCGGATTGAGCACGATCTCGATCGGGGTGCCGTCTTCCATGTACGGCATCTCTTCCATCGGCAGCACCCGGGCCACGACGCCCTTGTTGCCGTGGCGCCCGGCCATCTTGTCCCCCTCCTGCAGCTTTCTCTTGGCCGCGATGAGGACCTTGACGACCTCTTCGACACCGGGGTCCAGCTCGTCTCCGTCGGTACGCTTCAGCCGCTGCACGTCGATGACCGTTCCCTCCACACCATGCGGCACACGCAGTGAAGTGTCACGCACCTCTTTCGCCTTCTCACCGAATATCGAGTTCAGAAGTTTGAACTCGGGGGTGGAATCTGTTTCGCTCTTGGGTGTGACCTTGCCCACGAGTATGGAGCCCGCCTTGACGCTGGCGCCGACCCGGATGATCCCCTCCTCGTCCAGCTGCTCGAACGCGTGCTCGTTCGTGTTGGGAATGTCCCGTGTGATCTTCTCCGGTCCGAGCTTGGTCTCCCGCACGTCCACGGAAAACTCCTTGATGTGGATCGAGCTGAACGCATCGTCCTGGACCACTTTCTCCGACACGAGGATCGCGTCCTCGTAGTTGTAGCCGTTCCAGGGCATGAAGGCGCACAGAAGATTGCGTCCCAGCGCAAGCTCTCCCTGGAATGTGGCAGGGCCGTCCGCGATGACGTCACCGGCCGCCACGCGCTGGCCGAGCTGGACAATGGGCTTCTGCGTATAGCAGGTGTCCTGGTTGGTGCGCTGGTACTTCAGGAGGACGTAGACGTCCTCTTCCCTCTTGGCCTCATCCGGCTTGATCCTGATTTCCAGGGAAGTGACATAGCTCACCACACCCGACCGGCGGCTGATGAGCACCACGCCCGAATCGTACGCGGTCCTTCCCTCCATGCCGGTGCCCACGCGCGGCGGCTCGGGGGAGATCAACGGTACTGCCTGGCGCTGCATGTTGGATCCCATGAGGGCGCGGTTGGCGTCGTCGTGCTCGAGGAACGGGATGAGAGAGGCGGATACCGAAATGATCTGCTTCGGGGAGACGTCCATGTACTGGATGTCCTCCGGCGGACGGGTGATATAGTCCCCGCCTTTGCGCACCGAAACCTGCTTCTCCTGGAACTCGCCCTTGGGAGAAAGAGGCGCATTGGCCTGCGCGATGTAATAACGTTCCTCGTCCATGGCGGAGAGGTACTCGATTTCGTTTGTGACCTTGCCGGTCTTCACCTTGCGATAGGGGGTCTCCAGGAAGCCGTATTCGTTGACCCGCGTGTAGTTGGCCAGGGAGACGATAAGGCCGATGTTCGGACCTTCAGGGGTTTCGATCGGGCACATCCGGCCGTAGTGCGTGTAATGGACGTCGCGCACCTCGAAACCAGCCCTGTCGCGTGAAAGACCGCCGGGGCCGAGGGCGTTGAGCCTCCGCTTGTGTGTAAGCTCGGCCAGCGGGTTGACCTGGTCCATGAACTGCGAAAGCTGGCTGGAGCCGAAAAACTCCTTGATCGTGGCCACGATGGGCTTGATGGAGATCAGGTCCTGGGGCTTGATCGTGTCCGCTTCCTTGAGGGACATGCGCTCCTTTGCAATGCGCTCCATGCGGGTGAAAGCCACCTTCAGCTGGTTGGTCAGGAGTTCCCCGACCGACCGCACGCGCCTGTTGCCCAGGTGATCTATGTCGTCCACGTTCATCTCGCCGATGTACACGCGGATCAGCCACGTCATGGTGTTGATGATGTCTTCTTTGATGAGCGTGTGCGTCTTGACCTGCTCTTTATAGTCGAACTTCTTGTTCAGCTTGTAGCGGCCCACCCGGCCCAGGTCGTAGCGCCGGCTGGAAAAGAACATCGAGTGCAGGTCCTTTTCCGCGTTTTCAATGGTGATGGGCTCTCCTGGCTTTATGATCGAATACACGCGCAGGATTGCGTCGTCCTTGGAGATCTCGTCCTGCTCGGCTGTTTCCTTCGTGAACTTCATCTCCTCCCGCTCGAAGCAGTTGAGGATGATCGGTGAGTGCAGCGAGCTCTCGTGCGCAAAGTCGATGAGGTGGATTTCCTTTACCCCCGCGTGAACCAGCTCCTCCACGTCGTGCGGGTGCACCTTGTCTCCCGCGCGGTAGAGCTTCTTCTCGTGCGCGCCCTCCTTCACCACGACGCCGCGCGCGAAGTTCCGCCCGACCAGCTTCTCCTTGTCGTCCCGCGTGTCGGTGACCTTCACCTTCTCCACGTGATAGAAGAGCTCGATGATGGACTCCCGCGTTTCGTAGCCGAGCGCGCGGAGGAAGATGGTGGCCAGGATCCTCTTCTTCCGGTCGATCTTTGCGTAGATCAGCTCTTTCTTCTGGTCGATCTCGAACTCCAGCCACGAACCCCGGTAGGGGATGATGCGGGAGGAGTACACGCCCTTCTCATGGGAAAAAATGACGCCGGGGGACCGGTGGATCTGGCTGACCACGACGCGCTCGGCGCCGTTTACCACGAACGTTCCCTTGTCCGTCATGATGGGGATGTCCCCCATGTAGATTTCCTTCTGACGGATCTCGCCGGTGTTGAGGAATATCAGATTGATCTTCGCCTTCAGCGGTATGGCGTACGTCAGCCCCTTCTGCTTGCAGTCCTGCTCGCCGAACTTGATGTTCTCTTCGTCCAGCGTGAATCCGCAGTATTCCAGCAGCATGTCCCCGTTGGGGCTCTCGATGGGGAATGTGGACTGGAAGACCTCTTCCAACCCCTGCTTCAGCGGCGGCTCGCCCTTCAGCAGGGTCTTCCGTTGAAGGAATCTCTCGTAGGAGGAAAGCTGGATGTCGACGAGATTGGGGATCTCCATGACATCGTCGAATCCCCTTCCAAAAAGTATCCGCTTGATCTTCTTGGTTTTGTCAAGAATCATTCAGTCCCCCTCCAGCGCGTACACGCGTGCGAGAACGCGTACTCGCGCACTATTGCCCATGCAGGCGCAGCGAGCGCCCGTCATTAAAACGCAGCGTATTCGACGTGCATGTACTCGAACGCGTACCCGCATGCCCGCGCACGCGCGCAAAACAAACCGACCACCGGGGACGCATTTCCCCGGTGGTTCGGTCACGAGTCGACAACTCCGCGGCCGCGTGCCGCTGTATCCTGCACGGTACTCCGTGCAGTGAGGCGGGCTTTCGGGCCGCAATGGTGCGCGGGCAAATCCCGCTGCCTTCCCGGCGCGTGCTGCGCCGCTGTGTGCGCGTGCGTTATTGAATCTCAACAACCCCGCCAGCCGCTTCGAGCTGCTGCTTGATCTTCGCGGCCTCTTCCTTGGAGATGTTCTCCTTGAGGGTCTTGCCGCCCGCCTCCACCAGGTCCTTGGCCTCTTTCAGGCCCAGCCCGGTAATTGCCCGCACTTCCTTGATGACAGGAATCTTCTTGGTGTCATCATAGCTCTTCAGGATGACGGTGAACTCCGTCTGCTCCTCTGCCGCGGGCGCTGCCGCAGCAGCGGGTCCCGCTGCCATGGCCATGGGTGCGGCCGCCGTCACGCCGAACTTTTCCTCCATTGCCTTGACGAGCTCGGAGACTTCGAGGACCGTCATCGAGGAAATCGAATCGAGAATCTGCTCTTTCGTCATTGCTGCCATTTATCTTCCTCCTTGTGTGGATTTTTTCGAGCGAACCAGCTGGCTGAGCATGAGAAGACTGGTGTCGCTAATTTGCTTCCTTTCCCTTCGGCGAACTTGCCGAGTTGTCCTTCGGCGAACTTGCCGAGTTGTCCTTCGGCGAACTTGCCGAGTTGTCCTTCGGCGAACTTGCCGAGTTGTCCTTCTTGTCGGCAACCGCCGCCAGCGTGCGCACGAGCTTGGACGCCACGCCGTTCATTGCGTACATCATGTTGCGGATCGGCGCATTCATGGTGCCCATCAGCATGGCCAGGAGATCCAACCGCCCGGGCAGCCTGGAAAGCGCCTCGATGTCCTTGGAGCTGAAGAGCTTGCCGTCGATCACGCCTCCCTTGATGGTGAGCGGGGCGGTCTTCATGAAATCGACCATGACCTTAGCCGCGGGGCTGGGATCCTTGCCGAGGAACGCGAGAGCCGTGGGCCCCTCCAGCCAGGTGGAGGCGTCCGGAAGGCCGGCCTCCTTCATGGCAATGCGCGCGAACGTATTGCGCACGACGCGGTAGGCGGTGCGCTTGTCCGTGAGCTTGGCCCGCAGGTCCGTCATCTGGGGGAACGTGAGCCCTCGAAAGTCCGAGAATATCAGGTCAGGGGCGGCGACGAGCTGCTCTTTCAGCTTCGTGACCGCGTCCACCTTGTACTGCTGTACCTTCTTTGCCGTTTGTGCCACTTGAGAATGCGCTCCTTACGCGACGAACGCCTTGTCCTTGGGGGACAAGCGTATGCCGGGGCCCATGGTGGAGGAGAGCACGATGGATTGCACGTAGTCTCCTTTAAGATCCGACGGCCTCTTGCGCACCACTTCCTGGATGAAAGCAGTGGCGTTGGCGGCGATCTGGTCCTTGCCCATGGAGAGCTTGGCGACCGCGAGGTGCACCACCCCGCCCTTGTCGGCCCTGAACTCCACGCGGCCCTTCTTCAGCTCATCAAGGGCTTCCTTGACGTTGAATGTCACCGTCTGGGTCTTTGGATTGGGCATGAGCCCGCGCCGGCCCAGGATCTGCCCGAGCTTGCCGACGTCCTTCATCATATCAGGGGTGGCCACGGCAATGTCGAAGTCCAGCCATCCGCCCTTGATCTTTTCTATCAGGTCCGCGTCTCCGACGTACGCGGCCCCCGCCTTGCGCGCCTCCTCGGCCTTGTCTCCCTTTGCGAACACGAGGATCCGCTTGTCCTTCCCGAACAGGTGCGGCAGCGCCATCACGTCACGGATGGTGTGCTTGCTCTTGATATTGAGCTTCATCGAGACTTCCACCGTCTCGTCGAACTTCGCATAGGCGAGATCCTTCACGAGCTCAACCGCTTTCTCCAGGGGGTACGTCTCGGCGCGGTCGAACTTCTCGGTCGATGCCCGGTATTTCTTTCCGTGCGCCATGGCCTAGCCCTCCACCGTCACGCCCATGCTCCGGGCGGTTCCCGCGATGATCTTCATTGCGGCCTCCACATCCTTCGCGGTGAGGTCCGGCATCTTCTGCTCGGCAATCGCCCTCAGCTTCTCCCTGGTGAGGACGCCCACCTTGGTCTTGTTCGGCTCTCCGCTGCCCTTCTCCAGGCCGAGGGCCTTCTTGATAAGGACCGCCGCGGGAGGAGTCTTGGTGACAAAGGTGAAGCTCTTGTCCGTGTAGATCGTGATGACCACCGGAATGAGCACGCCCTCTTCCTGCTTGCGCGTCCTCTCGTTGAACTGCTGGCAGAACTGGGCTGCCTGCACGCCGTGCGGCCCGAGCGCCGGTCCGACCGGGGGCGCCGGGGTCGCTTTGCCCGCAGGCACCTGGAGCTTGACCAGTGCCTTGACTGTCTTTTTCGCCATATCGCCTCTACCTCCGTGGTCCTATCGCTCTCCCACCAGGAGAGCTCCCATTTGAGCACCGCCGCGCTCCACGCGCAGTGGCCGTGCCCCATGAGGGTTCATATGTCAAATCTTCTCCACCTGGAGAAAATCCACCTCGACCGGTGTCGATCGGCCGAATATACCCACCATCACACGAAGCTTGCCCTTCTCCGTGTTCACCTCTTCGATGCTCCCTGTGAAGGAGTCGAATGGCCCGTCGATGATCCGCACCATCTCTCCCATGGAGAAGCTCTGCCGCGGCTTCAGAACACGGTCCGCCTTGATCTCACCCGCCTTCTGCAGTATCCCGCGCGCCTCATCCTGGGAGATTGGCTGGGGCTTCTGGTTGCGGTTGGATCCCACGAAACCGGTGACGCCGGGGATCTTGCGGATCTCCTGGCAGACCTCTTTCCACCCGGGGTCCGGGAGGTCCATCTCCACCATGATGTAGCCGGGAAGGAACTTCTTGGTGGACACCTTTTTGTGTCCGTCCTTGATCTCGACTACCTCTTCC
>Ga0265316_10001159_pt1 | contig 28527 bp, 18 predicted proteins | sample 4522metaG_FD_202092 | JGI IMG/M metagenome (GOLD analysis project Ga0265316, IMG submission 202092) | Rhizosphere microbial communities from Carex aquatilis grown in University of Washington, Seatle, WA, United States - 4-5-22 metaG | ecosystem: Host-associated > Plants > Roots > Rhizosphere >...
AATGCCGCCGCTCACCGACATCTGAGCGGTATAGGATCGTTGGCTGGCGGCTCCGGCGACGGAAGGCGTGTCCTGCTGATGCCCGAGATAGAGCCGCGAGCCGTCGGTGCCAATCAGATATTTCTGCTGACCGTCCTGCGTGAGCTGGACGAAGTTCGACACAGAGGGAGGCGGCAGTGTGGGACGCAAAAACCAAGCGAGGACCACGATGGCGACGCACACCGCGGCCAGCCCGGCTACGAGCGTGCGCCTGTGACGTCGCGCCAGATCGCTAATCAACTGTGAGTCGGAGCTGTGATCACGAGAAGGCTGCGGACTGCGATCAGGAACTGCGATGGCGGCCGCAACCGGCGATGCTGCGGTGGGGTCGGAAGTGGTATCGCGCCTCAGACGCTTCAGGTCGGCGCGCAGCTCGGCCGCGCTTTGATAGCGCAGATCGCGATCCTTCTCAAGCAGCTTGTTGACGATCTCCTCAAGCTTGACAGGAATGTTCGGATTGAGCCGCGAGGCCCGGGCGGGTTGCTTATTCAGAATCTCGTTGTAGATTGCCGCCGGTGTCGCGCCTGAAAAGGCAAGTTGACCGGTCGTCATCTCGTAGAGCACGATGCCGAGGCTGAAGAGATCGGTTCGCGCGTCAAGCGGCTTGCCCAGCGCCTGTTCCGGCGACATATAGGCGACTGTTCCCAAGGCCGTTCCGGGGCTGGTCAGATGATCCGCGTCAGGAATTTTGGCGTCGATCGCGGCGGTTTCGGCGGCGGGCAAGTTGGTGCCGAACGTTTCGGGATGAGTGAACTTCGCCAATCCGAAATCCAGAATTTTGGCAGTGCCACGCGTGGTGATAAAGATGTTGGCCGGTTTGATGTCGCGGTGAACGATGCCTTTGGAGTGCGCCGCGTCAAGAGCATCGGCGATTTGAATGGCAAGATCCAGAACCTCGTCGATCGGGATCATGCCGGGCCGGGCGATGCGATGTTTCAGCGTCTCGCCGTGCATTAATTCCATCGCGATAAAGGGCTGTCCGTCGTGCTCGTCGATTTCGTAAATCGTGCAGATGTTGGGGTGATTCAGAGCCGATGCCGATTGCGCTTCGCGCTGGAACCGCTCCAGGGCGATGGGGTCGTTGGTAACTCCCTCGGGCAGAAACTTGAGGGCCACCTGGCGCTTGAGCTTCGTATCTTCGGCGCGGTACACCACGCCCATTCCACCGCCGCCGAGTTTTTCCTCGATCCGGTAATGCGTAACGATTTTTTCTGGTTCCGACACGATTCGATTCGACCCCAGGGAATCCTGAACCATGCAGCGGGAAGAAAACAGGATGGCCCCATCTTAAGCTATTCAGTAGGGTTGAAAGGACATCGATGTGAACGTCGGGCTGCACATCGCGGCCCGGTGCCCCCGTTCCCCTCGTTCGTCATGCGGATGGTCGGCGGCATCCTCATGGGTGGGAAGGGAACAGATGCTCGCGTTTTGCATGACTGCCGACCCGCTAGTGCTTCGCCAGCGGATCGCTTGGCGGAACCGTGAGGCTTTTGTAGTCGGATGGCACCTGCTGATACAACTGCACCGCGACCTGGTATTCACGCTCGGCGTCGTCGTTTCGGCGGTTGGCCGCATATACGGCCGACAGAATCTCGTGACCGTTGAGTGAGTTTGGATCGAGCTGCACCGCTCTTTCGGCGGGTTGAAGCGCCTGATCTACCTTTCGTTGCCGCAGAAGCCCTAGTGCATTCACCCAGTCGCTAATGGCCGCGATCTTCGGGATGTCGAAGCTGCCATCGAATTCCAGAATCTCGCCTGCGATCACGTGGGACGGCTCCAAGCTGACGAATGGCTGATAGGGATTCATGGCGCCGGGGCCCCAGAAATAACCCGTGAGCTCTTCAGAGCTCATGAACATCGGACCTTCGATTTGAGGTGAAACTGGTTGCTGCTGACCCATGTCACTCAGTGCTGAGAAAAACGACGGCAGGCGCTTGCACGGAATCTGAAAGTTGGCGGGATCGGGCAGAGCGGAATAGGCTAACCAGCAATCTGTAATGCCGCGCGCCGCAAGATCGGCATGGAGCGCTTTCAGGCCTCCGCCCCAGCCTACGTTGGAGTCCTCAAGAACACGATAGGTGCGGGAGGGGCCGCCGAACGCTTCATTCGAATACGGCAGATAGTTGGGGAAGGCGTGGAGAGAGGAAGCCACGCTGAGCAGCACCAGCGCAGCTACGGCCCAGGCCCACCTGCGCGATTGCTTGAGTAGCGCCGCCGCCGAACCGGCCACGAGCACGATGAGGAACGGCATGATGGGCAGGATATGCCGGATGCCGATATCGAGTTTCGCCGTCATGGCGAAGACAAAGAAAATGAAGGGTGGCAGAATCAGGAACACGATCTCACGGCGCTGATCGTGGCGCCAAAGCGCGCGTGAAAACGGGACCAGCGCGAGGAGGATCAAGAAGCCGATGGTCATTTTGATAAGAAACGCGGTGGGGAAGTAGAACCATTTGCCTTCCGGGTACCGCTTGCCCAAGAGGAACATCACACGGCCTTCGCGGCTAAGGATAGTGACGTCAGTGAGGCCGTAGAGATAGGACTCGGGCAGCAGGTGATGCTTCTCAGCAAAGGCGATGAGATTTGCTTCGACCGGATGATGCAGGTCCTGGAGGTAAACAGCCGTCGGCGGCACAATCTGCATGCCGCCCGGGCGCGCCGCATAGCGGAAGCAGTAAAACGCCCAGAGAATAACGATGGAAGCGACGACGATGGCCGCATATGCTCCGGCCATGCGGAGTGCGCGCCGCTTGATTGCAGGTACTGGCTCCGGCTGGTCATGCTTCGGAGCGGAGAACAGCTCAAACGCGGCGAGCAGGAAGATCATGGGGAAAATGAGAATCGCCGAGTGCTTTGAAGCGAAAGCCAGGCCCGTTGCGAGGCAGCAAACGCCGAGGCGCAGCAAGGTGGGCCGCTTGACGTAGCGGTAGAACGCATAAATCGCGGCGAAGATGCAGCAGGTTGCGCCCATGTCGGTCCCGAGCAGCGGACCGTGCGCGAGAATCAGCGGGTCAAAAACGAAAAGCAAAAGCGCAAGCAGCGCCGCTACGTCGCCGAACATTTCGCGCGCGGCGAGGAAGACAAGAAGAGCGAGCACGAAAGCGAAGATACTGGCAGCGGCGCGCGCGTGAGACAGCATCGCATCTGCGCCGGGCAAGCCCATCATCAGCATGCCGCCAAAACTGGATTGAGCGCGAAAGTGAATCTGGATTGGATCGGGATACTTTGGTCTGGACAGGAGAAGAGGAAGGGTTGCGACAAGCTTGACGAGGGGTGGATGTTCGGGATTGATGCCGAAGTCGGAGCGAAGCCAATAGGAGTAACCCGCGTACATGTGGGCCGGCTCATCGAATGTCTGCGACTCCGTGCGGGCAGAGAGCCAAAGCTCCAGGGCAAAGACGACCAAGAGAACGGCAACTGCGGACAGGAGCCACAGGCGTGGCACAGCAATCCGGGGAAATGACGAAGACATGGAATGACCTCGAGAGGAAGAATCAGGTTGTGAGTCAGACCTCTCCAGCAGGGTAGAGCTCTGCGGGCTGCGAAACGGGGATGGGCCATGATAGCTGGGCGTGGCTGGAGTTTGCAATGATTTTTCGAAGCAGGCGTGGGAGCGGTTTTGAACTGCGATGCAGGCGGAAGAGGCGCCCGCCAGCCATTAGACTGTTCGCATGATGAAGCGAATTGGAGTGCATCTGGGGACGGCAGGCGGAGCGTCGAATGCCGTCGAATGTGCCCAGAAGATCGGCGCGAACACGTTCCAGATTTTCTCTTCGAGTCCCCGTATGTGGCGCGCGCCTAAGGTTGACCCGGCGCAGGCCGAGCGGATGCGCACGTTGCGGGCCAAGCTTGACGTGGGGCCGCTGGTGATTCATACGAGCTATTTGGTCAACGTCTGCAGCCAGTCCTCAGAAATTAGAGAGAAGAGCGTGGCGGCTTTTCGCGGCGAGATTGAGCGCGCGCTGGCCTGGGGCGCCGAGTATCTCGTGCTGCATCCGGGATCATGGAAGGGGCTGACGCGCGATGAAGGATTGAAGCTGGCGGCGAATTCGATTGAGCGCGCGATCGATGGGCTGCAGTGGCAGGGAACCGGGTTCCACATTTTGATTGAGAACACGGCGGGCGCGGAGTTCTCGCTGGGCGGCAGTTTTGAGCAGGTAGCGGAGCTGGTGGAGCGCCTGAAGCATCATGCGCCGGTGGCAGTTTGCCTGGACACCTGCCATACGCATGTGTCGGGATACGACATGGTGAGCGCCGAGGGCTTCGAAGAGACGATGAAGCAGGCCGGCACGACTGTCGGCTTCGATGCGGTGCGCGTGTGGCACTGCAACGACGCCAAGGCCGAACGCGGATCGAAGCTCGATCGGCACGAGCACATTGGGCAGGGAACGATGGGGCTGGAACCGTTTCGGCGCTTGCTGAACGATGCGCGCTTCGCACATTGCGCGTTCATTGCGGAGACGCCGGTGGATGAAGAAGGCGACGAAGAGCGGAATGTGCGGGCGCTGAAGCGGCTGGTGAAACAGAAAGATTGACGCGACCGCCTTGGTTCGTTCCGCGGTCGAGGGACTTTTCTCCACCGGCCCTGCTTGCGATATCCAAGGCAAGAGATCAAACTACTTACGTCGCGAATTGCGACGTAAGAGGCAGGTTATGCGCGGAAGGATGCTGGGGTATCTGTTGTGCACGACGGCGCTCATTTTGGTGCAACCCGCTTCGAGCCAGGATTCCGGGAACCGAACCGCAACTGATCAAAGGTCCAATCGTGTGGCCGGTGCGCGCCTGCCCTACATGGCGGAATTCAAAACGACGCAGGCAAGAACCCTGGGCGACGGGAGCGCGATTACTAGCGAAGTCAGAGAGGTTGTAGCCGTTGACTCACAGGGCCGCCGAATGACCGCCATGACTACCGTTCCGTCGCCGGGAGACCCCGCGAGTGCGACGCGTTTTACGGTCATTGATCCAATGACGCGTACCAGGATCAACTGGACATCTCCAGGAAGAGAAGTGATGGTCTCGGCGATTCCCATTCAAAATGTTCAATCTTCTTGCGCGTGGGCGACTTCTTCGGTCGGTGTAATAGAAGGTTCCGGCAAGAAAGCGAAACCCCCGATCGCGAAGACAACGGTGGAGGATTTGGGAATCGAGAGTTTCCAGAGCGTTGAGGCGCGCGGACGGCGAACCACGACGACGACAAAGTGGACAGGGCCCAAGAGAAAAATGCAGACGCACGTCAACACGTTCGAGATATGGAGGGCGGTAGCCCCTGAATTAAAGGGCCTGTTGGCGCGCAAGGTGAGCGACGATTCGCAGCAGGGCAAGATGACGAAGGAACTCGTCAAATTCAGCCAGACCGAGCCGGACCCTTTGATCTTTCAACCGCCGCAAGGATACGAGGTCGTAAACAGGGAAGTCGCAATGGATGGGTGCGGGAGCGCGGACGATGTGGAAGCTGTGCCCGCGCAGTAGCCGCCATCCGCCCGTTTACACTGAGAAGTGATGGCGGACGAGAGAGAACAACTGCGCTACGATCCGGCGGCGATTGAGCAGAAATGGCAGGAGCGTTGGGCTGCCGATCCTACGCTCTACGCGGCTGAGCCGGCGACCAGCAACAAACCCAAATACTACGTGCTGGAGATGCTGCCGTATCCCAGCGGCCAACTGCACATGGGCCACGTGCGCAACTACGCCATTGGCGATGCGCTGGCACGGCAGATGTGGATGCGCGGCTACAACGTGCTGCACCCGATGGGGTGGGACGCGTTCGGGTTGCCGGCGGAGAACGCTGCGCTTAAGAACAATACGCCACCGCGCGAGTGGACGCTCAAGAACATCGCAGCCATGAAGCGCCAGTTTCAGCGTCTGGGCATGGGATTCGACTGGGCCACTGAAGTGACCACGTGCATGCCCGAATACTACCGCTGGAATCAGTGGTTCTTTTTGCGCATGTACGAAAAGGGCCTGGCGTATCGCAAGAAGAGCAAGGTGAACTGGTGCCCGGAGTGCGCCACGGTGCTCGCCAATGAGCAGGTGGTGGACGGTTGCTGTTGGCGGCACGAGGACACAAAGGTAGAGCAACGCGACCTGACGCAGTGGTTCTTCCGCATCACTGCCTACGCGCAGGAATTGCTGGATGATCTGAACAAGCTAGACGGCTGGCCCGAAAAAGTGCGCACCATGCAGCGCAACTGGATTGGGCGCAGCGAGGGGACAGAGGTTGATTTCTTCCTGGACGAGCAGGGAACGGAAAAACAGGGAACAAGGGAACAAGGGAACGAGGGAACGGAAAAGCAGAGAACAGAGATCAGAGAACCGGGCGCGGAGCCGCAGCGGATTCGTGTTTTCACGACGCGAGTGGACACGATTTATGGAGCGACCAGCGTGCAGTTGGCGCCGGAGCATCCGCTGGTGAAGGCTTTCACCGCCGTTGATGCAGACCTGAAGGCGAAAGTAGACGAGCTACTTGCCCAGCAGAAGACGGCCAGGGAAGCGGGCGACCTGGGCGCGATTGACAAGCACGGTGTGCCCACGGGGCGCTTCGCCACGAATCCCTATAACGGCGAGCGCGTGCCAATCTGGGTGGCGAACTACATCTTGATGGACTACGGAACGGGCGCCATTATGAGCGTGCCGGCGCATGACGAGCGCGATTTCGAGTTTGCGACGAAATACGGGATCGAAATTAGACAGGTGATTAAGCCAGTCCAGGACGAGAACGAAGTGAAGCTTCCGTTTATTTCTGAGGACGGCGTGCTGGTGAACTCCGGCGAATACGATGGGCTGACCTGTACCCAAGCCCAGAAGAAGCTCCAGGAAGTGGCGACCAGAGGGCAGTTTGGAGAGGAAAAGGTCATCTTCCGCTTGAAGGATTGGGGGGTGAGCCGGCAGCGCTACTGGGGTACGCCGATTCCGATGATCCACTGCGAGCGCGACGGACTGGTTCCGGTTCCGGACGATCAATTGCCGGTGATTTTGCCGGAGAAGATCGAGATCACTCAGCAGGGCGGCTCGCCGCTGGCGCGGGTGCCGGAGTTTGTGAACACCACGTGCCCCAAGTGCGGCGGGCCGGCGAAACGCGAGACGGACACGATGGACACGTTCGTCGATTCGAGCTGGTACTTCTATCGCTACACGGACGCGCACAACGCAATGGTGCCTTTCGATTCGGATATCGTGAAGTACTGGTTTCCCATTGACCAGTACATCGGGGGCGTGGAGCACGCGATTCTGCACCTGATTTATTCGCGCTTCTGGACCAAGGTCATGCGCGATCTTGGCCTGGTAAAGAACGCCGAGCCGGTTGAGCGCCTGTTCACGCAGGGCATGGTGATCAAAGACGGCGCGAAGATGTCGAAGTCGAAGGGCAACGTGGTTTCGCCCGATGACATGGTGGCGCGTTACGGCGCCGACTCAGCGCGTATGTACTCTCTTTTTGCCGCGCCTCCAGACCGCGATCTCGACTGGCAGGAGGACGGTGTCGCCGGAGTGAGCCGCTTTCTGGGCCGCGTTTGGCGGATCGTAACGAAGTATGCGGAGTTAGCGCGCGGTAAGTCTGCGGATTCCCACCCTTCGAGCGAAGAGCGCTCGAAGGATGGGGCACCCAGTTCTTCGCAACAGAAACTGCTCAGAAAGCTGCATCAGACGATCGCCAAGATCACTCAGGATTTCGAGGGACGCTGGCACTTCAATACCGACGTTGCGGCGATCATGGAGCTGGTCAACGAGATTCAGGACGCGGATGCGCAACTTGCGACGGGCGAGATCCCGGCGCCGGTCGTGCGCGAGCTGCTGCGGACGCTGGTGTTGCTGCTGGCGCCGTTTGCGCCGTTTCTGGCGGCTGAGATGTGGGAGCAACTCGGCGAGCAAGGCGCAATTCTTCGCGCGCCATGGCCCAAGAGCGACCGCGAGTTGGCCAAGGAAGACGAGATTGAGATTCCGGTGCAAATCAACGGCAAGCTGGTTGCGGTAGTGCGCGTGCCGGCGGGCGCTGATTCCAAGACAATGGAGGCCGCGGCGTTGGCTGACGAGAAGGTCAAGGCTCGCATCGCGGGGAAGACCGTTGTCAAGGTGATTGTTGTGCCGGGCAGAGCCGTCAATCTGGTTGTGAAGTGAGGTCGGCCGCTGTGGCAACTGTTCACGGCAATGCTCCGGTGCGGGGAACGCAGTTGCTGGTTGAGCACATGAGCGATGTTGTCCTGCGCCCATCGCTTATTGCCATTGAGATTGCCTGGCGCTGGCTGTTCGGAATTCCATTTCTGCTTCTTTGTTGGCAACAAGGCACGCAGATTCTTGCGGCATATCCGCTGGAATCTTCGGGCGCCAACTCCATCGACACGCAGAATCCGTGGGTCGCCGCCGCGCAACTCTCGAACGTTGCTGCGTTCTATGAACCACACGTGGACGCGGTTTTGCGCTGGATGCTGCCGGCCGCGGCACTGGTTTGGATGATCGTTTCAGGCATTGGCCGCAATCTGCTGCTCATGCGGATGGAGCCTCGCGTGCCGTTTCGGCCTTTCGCGATGATTCTGTTGCAAGGCGCGTGGCTGGCGTTGTTGGGACTGACATTGTGGGGCTGGCTCGGGTCCATGCGGTGGGTGGCTTCCACGCATATTGCTGGAGCCGGCGAGCCCGACCTGATTGGCTATTCTATCTGGGCAATTTTTCTTTCGCTGGGATTCTTTACGGCATTCGCGCTCGTCAGTTGGGCCCTTACGATCGCGCCAATTCTTCTCCTGACCGAAAGACGCTCCGCGCTTTCAAGTTTTGGGCAGAGCTTGAGACTGGGGAAGGGTTTCACCAGCAAACTGGCTGAAATCAACCTGGTTCTCGGCATTGTGAAAGTGGCACTTCTCGTTGTGGCGATGGTCTTTTCGGCCGCGCCTCTTCCGTTCAGCGACGAGTTGGGCGCAGGCGCCATGCACCTTGTCGTGGCCGCATCCGGTCTGTTCTTTCTTGTCGCCGACGACTTCTTCCAAGTGGTGCGGCTGAAGGCGTTTGTGGAGTTTTGGAGAATCTTCAGGGCACATGCAGCGGCGTGAGCTATTTCCCCGCAGCCTGCGTGGCCTCTTCCTTCTGGAAGGCCTCGCTTAGCGTCTTCTTATCTCGTGCGATGGGCAACAAGGTCGGGTAAAACTGCACAAACGTGGTGTCGACTGCGGCGTGCTGTCGATGGCACGAGTAGCAAGAGGCTGTTGGCGGAAACAGCTTGCCATTCGCAGTCGGTGAAGCAAAGTCGAAGAATGCCCATCCGCCGGGGAATCGCGCGATGTCTTTGACGTGCACTTCGACGCCCCGCAAGGCTGTGCTTTGATAGTGACCGCTCTGGTTGATCGATCCCTTGCTTTCGGCTCCGCGCGCTTCCAGCACCATCACCGTCTTATCGGGCCAGGTCCCAGTGGCCACGAAACTGCGATAAGCTTCGGGGTTGACGAAAACATTGTCAAACGCGGGCGTGTCAGCCGGCGTAGGGAAATAGCTCATGCCGATGCCGGAGGAAAGATAAATCCATTCGCGGTAATTTGTGGGCGGCAGCATGTCTCCATTGGGAGCGTAGGCCGGCGCAAAATCCGTGGCAGCGGCCACGACGGCCGGAGATGGCCCGTAAGGTCGGAAGAATGCGCAGGCGACGGCCAGGAGGCAGGCCGCACCGGCAACAAAGACAGTTTTGGGAAGGGAAAGACCTCTCATATCGGTTCCAAACGCGGCGCCCCGACCATCTGTTCCGCGCGTTTTCGAGATCCCCGCGTGCCCGGGGGGCTAGAACAGCTTCAACTGAATCACGAGATACTTTTTCGGGTCCTCGCGCATGCCCTTGATGAGTTGCTGCGCCTGGTCGGCGGTCTGGTCAAGATGATTGTAGAGCGAGCGGTTCTTAACCAACTGGCCGGCAGTGCCCTCGCCGGCGTTGATGCTCTTTGAAATATCGTCGAGATTTGTAATGGTTTCGTCGAGCTTCCGTGCAAAATCAGGATCCTTAATCAGCTTGCCCAGTGACCCCTTGCCGGAGTTGATTTGCGCCGTAAGCTGGTTGAGATTTGACGTGGCCGCGTTCAAGTTGTTGTAGAGTGTGTCGTCTTTCAGGAGCTTGCCGGCGGTGCCTTTCCCGGCCTGAAGATCGGAGGTAAGGGAGTTCAGATTATCGACCGACGAGTTCAGCTTCTTGTAGAGGGTGTCGTCGTTGATCAGCAGGCCCAGGCTGCCCTTGCCATTCGAGATGTTGTCGGTGATCGTTTCCAGGTTTGCGACCATTGATCCGATATTCCTGGCCATCTTTGGATCGTTGAGCAACTCGCCTGCGGTGCCTTTGCCCTGGTTGAGGGTGTCGACAAGGGTCTCGATCTTGTGGATCAGCACGTTGATCTCCTGGATGGAGACCTGACTGGTGTTGATGACGGACTGGATGGTTGGCGAGCCTGACTGCTGGAGTTCGGCGCCGTTCGATACTCGGGGCCCCGTGGCATGCGTGGAGTCGATGTCGACGAAGCTATCGCCCAGCACACCGGCGGCCTGGATGGAGGCGAGCGAATCGGTATGCAGGTCGTAGGCGTACTTCTCACCGACCTGCATGGTCACCTCGACGGGATTGGGGTTGCGCCGGGGAATCACGTGCAAGTGGATGACGTTGCCGATGGTGACGCCTTCGAGGGTGACGACCGCTCCATCTTTCAGGCCGCCGGCGTTGGGGAAGTAACAGCGCAACTCGATCCGGCGAGCGAACAGGCCGCCCGAGGCCGAGGTCATGAGAAAGACGATGGCGGTCAGCAGGGCGAGGGCGACCAAAACCAGCGCTCCCACTTTAAGTTGCGACCACTGAATCTCTTTGCGGCTTGGCACTTTACTCCCCTTGGGAACTCAGCGGATCAACGCCTAGAGAATAGCAGAAAGGGCGCGATTTGAGCCGTATATGGACCCAGTGTTCAGGCCCTGGGCCTGGCGGAACCTCGCTATTTTTCGTCCTCAAGGACCACGCTGGCCATGGCGAGTTGAGCGGTATGAGTGAGCGACAAGGCCGAGCGGACAACGCCCAACTGGCCGGCAATTTGCGCGGCGCGACCGTGGAAGCGAAGGCCGGGCTTTCCGCGTGGCTCGCGCACCACCTCGATCTCCAGCCAGTTGACCCCAAAGCTGATGCCGGTGCCCAGCGCTTTTGCTGCCGCCTCTTTGGCGGCGAAGCGCGCGGCAAAACTCTCGGCCGCATTGCGCTTGCGCGAGCAATATGCCTGTTCCGCCTCAAGATAAACGCGATTGAGAAAGCGCACGCCATAGCGATCCATGACGTGCTGAATGCGCTCAATTTCGATCACATCGATTCCGGAACCAGCGATCATCTTGTTTATCAAGCTACAACATTCCGGGGGCGGGCACCGGACCGAGTTCCGCCAAAAGGGCGAGGCCGGGCGGCCGGGCGAAACCGGGCGCGGTGAGTTCGGAGCGGTCTCCAATGAATGCGCTTCCTTTTCCAGACATCGGGACGGCCAGAATGTGTCAAAGGAAGTCATGCCCGTTCGACTCCGCAACAGGATTCATCCACCCAACGCGTGCCTCCGATGAACAGCACGTGAAGATGAAGTTTCAAGAAACGAGCCGGCCGCAGGCTTCGAGCATCCCCTGGGCGATGCAGATGAAGGCTGTCTCCACCGAGGACCCATCGCGACTGGTGCAGTCGCTGACCGGCGCCATCCTCGGTTGCGGCGGGTGGGTGCTAAGCCGGGGCGCGAACGATACCGGCAGGGTGAACATGCTGTTCGAGTTTGAGCGGCAGGCCTGCGTGGACATCTACACCCTCCTGATTGCATCGGGGCTTGAACTGAGCCAGAACGGGCACGTCCGCTTGACGGAATTATGCCAGTGCACGCGCAGCCAGCAACGGGATTGCGGCGCGGAGATTGCCAGTGTCGATCTGGAGGTGCAGACGTTTCCGCCTGAGATGACAGACAGGATGCAAACGTCAGGGCCTGCGTAGGGTGAATTTCGGACGCAGACGGCGGAAAAGCGAGAGGCAATCAATCGACAATGGAGCAGGAAATCAACCGGCCTCAACCAGTCCGTATTTGCGTTGCCACGATTGCTTGAGTTGAGAACGGACACTGGCGCGCTCGGCTTCTGTTACAGCAGGCTCGGGGCCGAGGACAAAACTTGCGGCTTCCTTCTTGGCCAGCTCCAATAATTGCCGGTCGCGCAGGAGATTGGCAACGCGGAAGTCCGGCAAGCCCGCCTGCCTCGTGCCGAAGAATTCGCCGGGGCCGCGCTGCCTGAGATCGAGATCGGCCAACTCGAATCCGTCCTGAGTTTCGACCATGGCGTTCAGTCGCTCCTCCCCCAGGTCGGAGATGCGATCGCCGGTGACCAGAATGCAGTAGCTCTTGGCCGCGCCGCGTCCCACGCGGCCGCGCAACTGGTGCAACTGCGCCAGGCCAAAGCGCTCAGCGTGCTCCACCACCATGACGGTGGCGTTGGCCACGTCGACGCCGACTTCGATAACGGTGGTGGAGACGAGCACATCGATCTCGCCGCGCTGAAAGCGGCGCATGATGATTTCCTTTTCGTCGGCATCGAGACGGCCGTGGAGCAGGCCCACGCGCAAACCGGCGAACGGGCCTTTGCGGAGTTTTTCGTGCATTTCCACGGCAGACTTGAGCCCCGATTTCGCGCTGGGGGCGGCTTCTTTTGCTAGAGCGGGAAATAGCTCCGGTGATTTGCCGCTTTTCTTTCGTGGGCTCGGCGGTGCGGGACGCGTGGCTGCTTCCGCTTCGTCGCGTGAGAAATCGAGCTCAGGCTGATCGTCCTTCGATCCTTCGATGACCGGGTAGACGATGTAGGCTTGGCGGCCCTGCGCCACCTGCTTGCGGACAAAGTCCCACACTTCGCCGGCGCGTTCGCCGGGCATGCGCCGCGTGACGATGGGCATGCGCCCTGGCGGCAGTTCGTCGAGAGTGCTAAGGTCCAGGTCGCCATAGAGCGAAAGCGCCAGCGTGCGCGGAATGGGCGTGGCCGTCATCACCAGAACATCGGGCTCGGGCTGATTCGGCTTCTTCATCAGCTTGAAGCGCTGGACGACGCCGAAACGATGCTGCTCGTCGACGACGACCAGGCCCAGCCGGTCGAACTCAACTTTTTCCTCGATCAGCGCATGCGTTCCGATGATCAGGTTGGCGTCGCCGCGGTTGATAAGGCCGCGATTGGTGCGTTTGCGGTCTTCGTCGAGCGAACCGGTGAGAAGCACGATGCGCGGCTTGCGGCTTGAACGTTCCAGAAGCTTGCGCGCGGCCAGATAGTGCTGGGTTGCGAGAATCTCAGTGGGCGCCATCAGCGCGGCCTGGTAGCCGTTTTCCATGGCGACAAGCATCGCCTGAAACGCGACAATCGTTTTGCCTGAGCCCACGTCGCCCTGCAGCAGGCGCCGCATGGGGTGGGGCGCGCGCATGTCGGTGACAATCTCTCCGAGAGCGCGTTTCTGCGCAGACGTGGGATGAAAGGGAAGCACCTCGCGAATAGCCTCGCGCACCTTGTCATTGGTGGCGAAGGCGACGCCGACTCGCTCTTTCATGCGCCGCCGCTTGAGCTCGAGGCCAAGCTCGAGGAAGAAAAACTCCTCGAAAATGAGGCGGCGATGGGCGGGGGTCGAAAAGCTTTTCAGGTCCGAGAGAGCCGTGCCTTCCGGCGGGAAGTGGACTTCGCGCAGCGCCGTTTCGCGATCGGGAAAGTCGAGCCGTTGCAGCATGGAGTTGGGCAGGCACTCCGCCACTGAGCCGCGCATGCTGTCGAGCAGGTTGAAGATCACGCGCCGCTGCCAGCGCGAGGCCAGGCGGCTGCCGCCGAGCGATTCGTAGACAGGCGTGATGCGGCCTACTTCGAGCATCTTGGTTTCGGTGTCGGCGGTCGCATCGGGCAAAATCTCAAACTGCGGCTGGATCATTTTGAAGTTCGTGGTGGAGCGCGACGGCTCGACCTTGCCGTAGACCGCGACGGTTTGGCCGGCCAGGAATTTGTCCTTGAGATAGGGCGCATTGAACCAGACGCACTTGAGCGCGTGGCGGCCCTGGCCGACCGTGAGCTCGAAGAGCGGCATGCGACGCGTGCGAAGGAGAGCCGAGCCGCGCACTTCGCCGATCACGCTCGCGACTTCGCCCGGCTTCAATTCGTCGAGGCTGACGGGATTCTGGCGGTCCTCATAACGGAAGGGAAGGTGGTAAAGCAGGTCTTCGGCGGTCAGGATGCCTTTTTCGCGCAGCATCTCCGCGATCTGCGGACCGACGCCGCGCACATACTGCACTTGATCGCTGAGGTTGGGCACAGACGAATGCTAAATGGCGCACCATCGGTGCGTATAATCGATTTCCGATGAAATTGCTTCTTGCCATCTCGTGGCTTGCTCTCGCTTGGGTCGGCGCGTTGGTCGGTTGTCACGCTCGTCCGATGATGATGACGGACCATCCACGAAACTTTCCAGGCATAAAGAGCGAGGACGTAACCTTCTTCTCTTCGGCTCTTGACCGAGACATGCAATATCGCGTCTACATTCCGCAAAATATTCCTCCAAGCGCGAGATTGTCTGCCGTGTACCTTCTGCACGGATGTGGCACTAGCTTCAGAGACTGGTCTAACTACTCGGATGTCGGAACATATGCCGATAAGGGTCTGATCCTTGTTATGGTCGATGGTGCCTGCTCCTACTACATGAATGAGACTCTAAGCCCCAAAGAAAAATACGAGGACTATTTCATTTGCGACTTGATCCCTGACGTAGAGTCGCGACTCCCCGTGCGCCCCGGGCGTGAGAATCGAGCCATTGTCGGGGTCTCGATGGGAGGCTTCGCAGCCGTCAGACTAGCGCTCGCTCGTCCCGATCTATTTGCTTTCGCGGGTGCGCTCAGCCCGGCCATTGACGTGCCAGCCCGCAGCTTTAGCTTCAAGCGATGGTCACAGAGCATTCGCTTCCGAATGATCTTCGGCTCCGGGGGGAGCGACACACGCATTCGAAGCGACCCTTTTGTTCTGGTTAGGTCGGCTGCGCCTGACAAAACTCCATACCTCTATATCACTGCTGGAGAACAAGAGTCACTTCTGGCTCCAATTCTCCGATTCATGGCACTCCTAAAAGAACGCAATTACGCGTACGAATTCCACACCGCTCCGGGCGGCCACGACTGGAGCGAGTGGGATCGGCAGATTCCAGGGTGTTTTGCGAGCTTGCTTAGACATCTTCCGCACGGCTCTTCCAATTGAAGAATGCGGGCCTAGCTGAACCCCAGCACCGGATGCGGAATGTACGGTTCTTCGAGCGCCGTGAGCTCCTCCGGAGTGAGTTTCACCGATAGCGCCGCGACTGCGTCTTCAAGATGATGCGGCTTGGTTGCGCCTACGATCGGTGCGGTGACGGTCGGCTTGGCGAGGAGCCACGCAAGCGCCACCTGCGCGCGGGAAACCCCGCGCTTTTCGGCGATCTCGCCCAGCCGATCGACGACCTTGTGGTCGGCTTCTTCGGTTGCCCCGTAAAGGAACTTGCCAAATCGGTCGGTCTCGGAGCGGAGTGTCTCTTCCGCCTTCCATGCACGCGTCAGGCGGCCGCGCGCCAGCGGGCTCCAGGGAATCACGGCAATGCCCTCGGCCTTACAAAGGCCGATCATCTCGCGCTCTTCTTCGCGATAGAGCAGGTTGTAGTGGTTCTGCATGGAGACGAAGCGCGTCCATCCGTGCAGGTCGGCAAGATAAATCGCCTGTGCGAATTGCCAGGCAAACATCGACGAAGCGCCGATGTAGCGCACTTTTCCCGCCTTCACCACGTCGTGCAAAGCTTCGAGAGTCTCCTCAATCGGCGTTTCGTAGTCCCAGCGATGGATCTGGTAGAGGTCCACATAGTCGGTTTCGAGGCGCTTGAGGCTCTGGTCGATTTCGAAGAAGATTTCCTTGCGGGAGAGGCCCTTGCCGTTGGGCTCGTCGCGCATCAGACCCTGGAGCTTGGTGGCGATCACGACGGATTCTCGGCGCGTGTTGGCCTTGAGGAAGCGGCCCACGACTGCTTCGCTATCTCCACTTGAATAGACATTCGCGGTATCGAAGAAATTGATGCCGAGATCGAGCGCCTGGCGCAGAAACGGCTGGCTGTCGGCCTCGTTCAGCGTCCAGGCATGGCGTCCCGGCATCGGTTTTCCTTCGGCCGGGCTGCCGTATGTCATGCATCCGAGACAGATGCGGGAAACTTTCAGTCCTGTTCGGCCGAGATTGACGTATTCCATGAGGTCTCCTGTATGGATTTTAAAGCCGGTCTTCCATCGTTATTGGAGCCGGAATTGTGACAACTCTGTGACACAGTACTTTCGTGTTCGGACTTCCGCGGCACAAAGGGCATTCGATATCTCGATTTTGCGAATATGGGGAGACAACTCTTCTTTCGCAGCAAGGGTCTAAAATTGCAGGACAATAGGAGAGAAGTGTCGTTGGGGGTCTCCTGTAAGCTCAGGCGTTTACGGGGAGAGAGTTCTGGACGTATAACAAAAACAGAACACGACGTCTAACAAGGGTTGAGTAAGAGCATAGGCCAGAAAGGCGCCGGGTAAATTGAGCAAGGGAACGGCAGCGACGACCGAACCGCAAAAGCCAGGCTTGCCTTCACCCGGCAGGCATGCGAAAAGCCATTTTCAGAGCCGCGTATTGAGAGTCATGGGGCGCTGGCAGACGCGAATGCTGGCCGCAGGCGCGGTTCCGGTGTTCGTTCTGCTGGCCGGCTGCGGTGGAAAGGCGTCCGGCACATCATCCAACGGCACATTGTCGGTTTCACCGGGCGCGGCCACCATCGACACCAATTGCACCGGCTGCAACGCCGTCAACAGTAGTTCGGGTACGGCGGTTGAGCAGTTTTCCGCCACCCTGACCGGCGGAGGCGTGGCTTCAGTCAACTGGGCCGTGAGCGGCGGTGACGCAAATGGCGGCGCCGGATCCATTTCGAGCACGGGCCAATATACTCCGCCCCCTTACCTGACAGCAGATAACGCAAAAGTGACCGTGACAGCGACGATCGCCTCTGGGACGGGTATGGGCACGGCTTCGAGCGCCACTATCACTGTGACGCCGGGATTTCTTGAGCCTCTCTCGCCAGAGAATGTGGCCCTGGGTGGCAACGGAACTGTGACCATTACGGGCTACATTGCGGAAGCCGGCGGCAGTACGGGGATTAACTATGCCGTCTCAAACTCGTCGACGGGATCGAGTGGCGGGTCAGGCTCTCTGGGTTCAACGAGCTGCGCGCGCAGCTCGAACGAGTTTACGCATTGTTCGGTCACTTACACGGCGCCGGGAACGATTTCCGCCACGGCAGCAACCTATGTCGTGGGTACCATCGGCACGTCGTCTTCAAAGACCGCGTCTCAAGTGCTGTTGAACACGGCGGGGATCTCAAGCAATCCCGCGACGCACCAGACACAATTGGCCACGCCAATTTTCCTGGGAAGCTCCGGCGGCAGCAACGTCGACTATGACACGCAAGGTAACCAGATTGTGGACTGCTGCGGCGGCACGCTCGGAGCCTTGATCCAGAATACCGGCGGCACCCAATACATCCTGAGCTGCAATCACGTGCTGGCGCGAAGCGATCAGGCTTCAGTGGGCGAAATGATTGTTCAGCCGGGACTCATCGATAACAACTGCACGCCCAATGGAGATGGAAGCGGAACCACGCCCGTGGGTGTTCTGACAACGTGGGTGCCGCTCAGCGCGAGCACGACCAATGTGGATGCGGCCATTGCGCAGGTGAACTCAGGAGCTGTAAGCCCGACCGGCGCCATTATGGAATTGGGCACCTTGCAGGGCAGCACACTGTCGGCCGCGCCCCCGGGCATCTCTTCGACTGGCGGCAAGGGAGAAAGCGGATCGATCGGCATGTCGGTGGCCAAGAGCGGCCGGACGACCGGACTGACGTGCGCCAACATCACGGCGGTGAATCTTAGTGTGCAGGTCGGCTACTTCAAAAACTGCGAGGAGACCCAGCCTTACCTGACCAAGACCTTCACCAACCAGATTTCTATTGAAGGGAACGACTTCAGCGATGCCGGCGATTCCGGATCGCTGGTCGTGGATGCCGCCGATGCCGAGCCGGTTGGGTTGTTCTTTGCGGGCGGCGAAACCAATACCGGTGTGAGCGAGGGCGTAGCCAATCCCGCGCCCACGGTACTTGCGGAGTTGGGCACGCAGGCGGGAACTTCCTACACATTTGTCGGCACGACGGACCACCCGGTGGAGTGCCTGAACTACGGCAATGCCACGGCGACGGCGGCGCAGGCCAGCACGATTACAGATGCGCAGAGCCAGCTTGCTCAGCAGGCTCTGGCGCAGGCGCGCATACTGGTGAATCCGTCTACGGGAATATTGGGAGTTGCGACGGGCAAGAGCAGCGACCACGCCGGAGAGGGAACCGTGATTCTCTACGTCGACCAGAGCATGAATGTGACCGTGCCGCAGATGGTGAACGGAGTCCGCACTGAGTTGATTCCGACCACGGCCCAGTCTGTCGCGGCCGGCGCGGTTCCGAAGTCTCTGGCTCTGGCCAATGCGCTTCCTCCGCTGCCATCCACGGTGCTCAACCAGGCAATCGTCTCGAAGGAACAGGTCGCGCAAAGCCTGATGAAACAGAATCCGGCCTTCTTCGGCGTGGGCGTGGGGCAAAGCTTCGACAACCCGAAGGAAGCCTCGCTCGTGATCTATGTCGATCGCACGCAGGTTCCTGCCACGCTCCCGGCCACGATAAACGGCCTTCGAACCCGGTACATCATTATGAGCCGTCTGCACGTCACACGGTCTTACCTGGGCGGGCAGATCCGCAAGCAGAGCCGCTGCCTGGCGCATCCGGTGACGCATTCATTGAGTGACTTCGATCCGCTTCACACCCACACATTGCTCGGCTTGAAGCTGTTTTGACGAGCCTCTTAGAGCGGCCTTCAAAATTGGTTCTTTAGAATTCGGATGCGATTCCGCAGGGATCAAGAACCCAAAATTCTTCCTGCATCCTTTGGCCCGCGACTCACACACTCGGTGGGTCGCGGGCCGTTTCCTTGTTGCAAAACTGATTCTTGAGGGACACCCTAGTTCACAGGTTTCGCTTTCCCGCTTTTCAAGGTGTCGTCAATGATGGAGCCGACTTTCTGCTGATTCTCCTGGACTGTGCGGCCCATCTCAGAGCCCATTTTGCTCATCTGCTCGCTGAATTTGCCCGCCTCGGCGCTGAACTTGGCGTTAAAGTCGGCATTGAAGTTCTTCATATCCATGTCTACTTCAGCTTGGATCAGGCGTCGCTGAAGTTCAGAAACTTGGCGTTGCACTTGCTGCAATTCCTCCCGTGGGACGGTGGCGCCTTGCTTGGCCGTCAAGCTGGCAACCGATGCGTTCAACTCGGCCATCTCTTTTGATAAATCAGGCGCAGGAACATTTGCAGTTTTCTCGCGCTCCTGGCGAGCTTCCTCGCGTGCCTGCCTGCCGGAATCGCGGAACTGTTCACCAAGCGCGCGCATTTGCTCGCTTTGAGCGTGCAAGGCCTTGTCCATGTCCTCGATCTGGCTCACGATTGCGGGATCGTCGACCACATAGTACTTGCCATCGTGGCGAAAGAGCAGGAAATGTCCATGGGCGACGCTGCGTGCCTTGTCCACTTCAGCTTCCATTTCACCGCGCGAGTTGCCGCAGAATCGCAATGGAGTCCCAGGGTCGCCAACGACCGCGTAGGCGTCGCCATCAGCGAAGCAGGAGGCGTGGCCTTCGTATCCGTGCATGAAGGCCATGACCGGAGGGATGGGAGGCACATCAACGTGGACATCAATGGGCGGAATGGGCGGGATGGCTGGGATTTGTCCCCCTGCCGGAAATGCCGCGTTGGGCGGAAGCGGCGCAGGCTCGGGCGCAGGGTTCTGGCCCGGCACAGCAGCGGGCACGGGTGCTGCATCTGGCTCGGGGGGAGCCGGCGCTTGTGTCGGTTCGGATGCGCTCGCTTGTGCTGGCGCGGGGTTGGGCTCGCCTGTCACCGCTGAGAAAGATGGCAATTGTTCCCGGGAGAGGCTGGCCACTTGGGATGAATTGGGATGGCCTGCCGCGGTGGCAGCCTGCACGCGAAACAGCGTTGTTGCCGCGACGAGTACCGCGGGAACGATGAGGGCGGCAACGAATGCGCGGCGGCTGCCGGTGAAGGCCTGCTTGAAGCTGGATTCGTTGAGCAGGCGGTCGATGCGATGCGAAAGATTGTTTGAGCGGGCCATAGCGACTCCTGTGAGGGTTGGGCGCGGCAATGCCGCGAATTCGAGTAAGAGCTGGGCGTACGCGGAGCGGCTGCGCGATTCTTCAAGTCCGGCACGGTCGCTGATGGCCTCGCTGAGTTCGGAGAGCTTGTGCTTGAGCCACCATCCCAGGGGACTGAACCAAGTGAGTGCGGCGTAAAGCCCGGCAAGCAGTTGCAGATAGAAGTCGCGCTGGCGGACGTGCGAACCCTCGTGGGCCAGCACTGCGCGCAGTTTTTCTTGCGGCCACTCCGGGTAATCCGCCGGGAGGACGATTCCGGAGCCGATATTGACGGGAGAAAAGATGCGGCTGCTCGAGCGCGTGGCGATAGCCGAATCCATGTCGCTGAACCCCGCGGTCTCGACGGGCGCGGCCTCGGACCAGAGACGCATTGAGGAAACGAGGCCAATGAGCCAGCGGAACACGAGCGCGGCGCTGACGGCAACGTAAAGGAACCAGGCGACGGTGAGTGGTCCGAGCGGGAATTGGTTGATCTTCCTGGCAGCGGGCGTTGTCGATGTCTCGGCGGCTGGTGGGGCTGTGGAAGCGGCCGTGCTCACGGTTGCAGGATCCGCCAGGACTTCAACCTTCGCGGCGCGCGAATGGGGCAGGGAATCGATGTCCGACACAACAGGAATCGGCTCCGGCGCGGTTGCGAGTGTTTGAGCCGGGGCCACCACGGTGTGCACGGTACTCGCGGGAGGCCGCGAGTGAGAAATCATTCCGGACCAGGAGGGCACAGGCAAACGCACCTCGGCCCAGGCAGGAATCCAGTGAGAGAGCGTGAGCAGCGGCAAGGAGATGCCGGCCATCAACATCACGCTCCAGGCTGCTTTCTGCGTGCGGACATTGGTAACGCGCAGGAGACGCAAACCAATCCCAAGAATGCAAGCGGCTACGAGTGCGCGCAAGACGGCTTCAAACAAGACGGGCAGTGCGAATCGAATCACGATTGTCCCTCCTTCTTGCGGGCGCTCCTGCCGGCGCCCTTGTCGGCGTCTTTGGATGCGCCGCTCTCTTCCGCTTGAGCGATGCGCTCGGCCAGACGCTGCAATTCATTGCGGTCCAGAACCTTGGAGTCGACCATGCCGACCAGTAGCGCCTCCACCGATCCTGCGCAGAACCAGTCCACAATCCGCTTGACGGCGCGGCCGGCCACGCGCTGCCGCGATTCGGCGGGGCGATAGAGAAAGGTGCGGTCTTCGACGGTGTGAGCGAGGTAACCCTTCTCCTCGAGGCGCCGCAAGACGGTGCGAATCGTCGAGTCTTTGAGCGGGCGGCCGAGTTCCTCGCGCACTTGTTCCGCGGTGAGAGTTCCTTTGCGCCAGATGGTGAGCAGGATGCTCCGTTCGAGCTCTCCCAGTTCGCCAGGGTCGTGGTCGGGCTGTGTGTTACGTGCCATAGTGTTACCCAACGTAACACATGGAAGAGGTCCTTTGTCAAGAGGGTCGACCAAATTTCTTTCGATGACGGTTGGTGTGGATCTCTAAACCTAGGTGCGATCGGCTTGCTGGGATGCTGCCCCGACGGGTGCGGAATCCTTGCCGGCTGAATAGCCGGATGCCGCGACAGATGACAACTCGTCCGGAAGGAAAATCTCGAAGACGGTCCCTGTGCCCCTCTGTCGTGAGGCATCCGCATGCGCCGCGCTGCGGCTTCGCACGCGCATTAACCCATGATGTTTCAGAACGATCTCCTGGCTGACCCAAAGCCCCAATCCGGTTCCGGTCGATTCCTTGGTGGTGAAGAAGGCCTCGAAGATGTGTTCGCGCACCTCGGGCTCCATGCCTGTGCCTGTGTCAGCAACCGTAAACCGGACTCCGGATTGTGCGGGATTCTTCCAGTCGTGCGAGCGCCGCGTCCGCAGCACAACGCGCCCCTCGGCGCCGCTGGCATCGATCGCATTGCCTATAAGGTTGGCAAAGACCTGGCGGATTTCGCCGGCAAAACAGAAGAGGGTTAACCCGGCCTCGTAGTCGGTCTCCAAATGAAGTCCCAGCGAATGGATGCGGCTTTGATAGAGATTGAGGACTGAATCAAATAGTTCTTCCGCGGGGACCCAGGCAGGCTGCGTCGGCTGACGGTAGAAACGCAGGGTCTGCTGTGTGATTTCGGAGATGCGCCGCACTTCGTTGTCGGCCATGGCTACGTATTGCTTCGCCGCATCCGGAAGATCGTTGGAAGAACGGAGCAGGAAGAGCAGGTTGGTGATGGCCTCGAGCGGGTTGTTGATTTCGTGCGCGATGGAGGCGGCCAAACGCCCGGTTACAGCGAGTTTCTCACTCCGCCGCATAGCCTCTTCGCTGCGTTTGCGATCGCTGGCGTCGAGCGCGATGATTCCAACCCATCGCACCTGGTTCGGCGTAGTGCGCACGGGGTAAGCGCTGATGAGCCAGGTCCAGGGCCGGCGCAGTTTGCCGCCTTCGCCATTCAGCTCCAGATTGTGCACCGGCTGTTCACTGGAAAAGACACGATGCACCGCGCTTTCGATGTCAGAAGCCACTGTCTTGGGCAGCAGGTCCGCCAGAGTGCGGCCCAGATGACGGCTTACGGAGATGCCCGTCAGGTCAGCAAAGATCTGGTTGACGCGCACAACGCGGCCATTTTGGTCTACAAACGCCAAACCGATGGGCGCATTGGCGAGCATGGAATCCAGAAGTGAAAGCGTGTCATTCAATCCCGCGCGCTGCTCAGCAAGGGAGGCAACCATGCGGTTGAATGTTTCAATCAAGTCTCCAATTTCGTTTTGCGCGCGAACGGGAAGGGGAAAACCGCTGCCGTTTTCGGGCGACGTCATGAGGGTGGTGGTGCCGTGATGCAGAAGCGCCAGGGGTTGCGTAATGGTGCGCCCCATCAGCAGGACCAAAAGCGCCGAAGCCACGACCCAGATGATGCCAAAGATGGCCGTGTCGCCTAAAAGCGAATCCAACTGCTGGCGCGCCGCGCTTTGGTCGAACGTCACCAGAGCGTAGCCGCGAAGACCGCTCCCCGTGTAAATCGGCCGAATCGCTTCCCATCCGCCATCGCCTGTTTGAAAGACACTCGACGCATCGCGCTTAGCAAGAGGAATTTGAGTACGCTCAATGGCGCTCAGACTCGGCGATTCCTGTTTGTCGCTCCTGAAGAAAAGCACTTGATATGATGGGCTGACGATTTTTGCGGACTGAACAATGGGCGCATCGACGACTGTACGCAGGGCGAGGTCTACCCAACTCGGCCTCTGTTGATCGAGCGCTTCAGCCGACTCATTGGCAAGGGCGGTCGACTCGTACTCGAGCCAATACTGCGCCCGCTGATTGGTGCGGCGTAACTGCTGCTGGGCCAGGACCCCCGCGAACAGGCCGATGGAGAGAATTTCAAGCAACAGCAGGGCGGCCAGCATTTGCCAGCGAATCGATCGAGGCCACCAACGCAATTGCATGGATCCGCTCCAAAAGACGATCAGTAAACTACCCTATCGAGCTGCGTGCGGCAACCGGCCCGCGTGCTCCATCCCGTAGCCGCGCTTTCGACACCAGCGAATCCGCAATCTGCTTTCCATGAAAGCGGCCGTTCTCAATAAAGATCTCGCTGGTGCGTGAGCCGGCGACGATCACTCCGGCCAGATAAACGCCCGGTACATTGCTTTCGAGCGTCGTCGCATCGCACCTCGGGCATCGGTCCTCGCCGTCGAAGTGCACACCCAGGCGCTCGAGGAACGAAAAGTCAGGATGGTATCCGGTCATGGCAAAGACGAAATCATTGGGCAGTGTTTCGCGGCCTGCCGGAGTCTCAACCACAACCGCGTCGGGCGTGATTTCCAAAACCTGCGTCGAAAAATACGCCTTGACCTCTCCGTCTTTGATGCGGTTTTCGATGTCCGGCTTGATCCAGTACTTCACGTTCGGCGTAACCCTAGGCCCGCGGTAGACAAGCGTGACGTGGGCGCCACTTCGCCACAATTCCAGGGCGGCAATTGCAGCAGAGTTCTTGCCGCCGATGACCATCACGTTCATGCCGTAATAAGGGTGCGGATCGTGATAGTAGTGGAGAACTTTGCTTAAAGATTCACCGGGAATGCCCATCCAATTGGGCAGGTCGTAATAGCCGGTGGAGATGGCTAGTTTGCGCGCTTCGATGGTCCCCGGCCGGCCAAAACGGTCCACGGTGTGGGCAGTAAATGCGCCATCGGCCCCGGTCACGTTCTCCACCCGGTGGTATTGGTGTACGACCAGATGGTAGTAGGCTGCCACCTGTCGATAATATTCAAGCGCCTCACCGCGCGTGGGCTTGGCATTCACGCTGGGGAAGGGGATGCCGCCGATCTCGAGGCGTTCCGAAGTCGTAAAGAAGGTCATGTGCGCCGGGTAGTGAAAAAGGGAGTTGCAGAGGCAGCCCTTATCCACGAGCGCTACTCGAAAACCAGCCTTTTGCGCCTCGATGGCGGTAGCCAGACCCGTTGGTCCTGCCCCCACAACCAGGAGGTCAAGGGCGGAATCTTTCATCGCAGTGGAACGATTCATTCCGTCGGGTGGCTGCTCGCTCATGCTTCTAGATTAGGGCATTTCGCGGAAATCCGGTATGCAGAGGCGGGACAAACACAAAAGCTCCAGCCAAAGCTGGAGCTTTTATTCGAGCGAATGAAAAGAGGTGAAAGCTCCTACGCGAGTGCCGGCGCAGTTCCCAACATGGGAACCGGGGGCGCCACGATCGCGACAGGCGCCTGGTGCGACGTCGCATGGAACGGGCGGGTGAGGCGATGAACGAAGTGATAAGGCGGCCAGGGACCGGAGAGTTGCATCTGGCACTCCCGCATCAGGGCACTGGTGGTGGCGAACTTATTCTGGTACCGCTCGACGCATTTGCGGTCGATGAGATGGGCAATGTCGAGCATCATTTTGCCGTTATCCATAAGCCGGCAGCTCACTTCCTCGTCGAGAGGAATGAAGAGCCTGTGCATCTGGAAACTGACTGCGCGAGCACGGGTCTGCCGTTCGCGCGCCCGGGAGGCATTCTCTCGCAGATTGCTAAGATATTCCCGGCCCACGCCCTCCCCGCTGACACACTTTTCAATCTCCCGCGCGCAACAATCGTCGACGAAGATCTTCAGGTGCATCTCCGTTTTTCCGCGCAGCTTGTCGATATTGCCCTGGAACTGGCGCTGATTCGAGCGAATGGATTTACGCAGCGACTCATCGTCGTTGAAGACGGTACCGAAGCGGAATGGAAGGACCGTAGAGTGCTGAAAGCAGTCAGAGATCACGCGTGCGTGGTCGACGCCTGACCGCTGGTTAAAGCTTTCCTGTGGGTTGTGCTCGCTCACGACGATTGCCAGATCGCTAGCGGGATAAAGGAAAACCTGATTGCCACTGACTCCAAAGACCGATTCCATCGCGACCGGTTTGCGATGGCGGGCTAAAGCTGGAAATGCTTGTTTTTCACCGATGCAGTAGGCATACCATGCCATGACGAGACACTCCGTCCGCGGGCGCCAAAACTGTCTGCCGCCGCTGGTTGATGAAGCTCTGTGAACTTGAGAACAACTGCATTCATAGTGGAGAACTGATATTTGGTCCGTGGTTCCGGACCCCCCAAACAAACCGGATACTAGTCTTCTGAAAATACGACTGGCAAGACCCGAAAGGGTAAAGATGGGTGGCGGGTGCAGCTTGTGCAAAAGTCGCGTTCATTAAACTAATACAACTATTCATTAAATGAACTTTGTGTCCTAACTCACGGTAGAGGGCTGAAATGAGGCAGTTTGGGCTGCCGATTGCAGGCTAGGTCGCCCCGACGAGACCTTCGTCCGCGAGCGGGGCCAAAACCAGCCGGGTTTTCCACAAAAGCTGGACGCCGGCCTGCCAATCACTCCCCGCCCCGTGGCTTCATCCGCCCGCGAATCGTCAAACTTAATTCGGACGTGATCGCCTCTCAAGTTGACCAGAATTGCACGGACTAGCCCAATCAAGCCGGACGGGAATCTCTAGTAAACTCAACGGCAGAATGTCTTCGACTTCCCGCATCCTCCATTGCTACCCGTCGGCATCACCCTTCATCGCACTCCTGGCCATTTTTGCTGTCGGGGCTTCTTCAGCCGGAGCGCGTGCAGCAGCACAGGGCACGCACCTGTGGCAGCAATCGCAGATGGTGGAGTTTGAAAAGGGCACACCTGCGGGAGTTTCGATTGAGAGCGATGGACACCTTCGCCAGGGACCGGGACTCACCGAACTTGCGACGACCCCGTCGACCTATGTGTGGTCGATTGCAGTCGACAAGAAGGGGACTGTGTTTGCCGGGACAGGATCGCTCGCAACCGTGCTGCGGTTGGGCGCGAAGCCTGACGACAAGCCGTTCACGCTCTTCGAAACAAGGGACCTCAGCATCCAGGCGCTCGTGATGGGGCCTGATGGCGCGCTCTATGCCGCCACGGTTCCGGGCGGCAAAGTCTACAAGCTCAACCCGGACGCAACCACGAAGCAGGATGAATCGAATGCGACGGTCGTCTTCGACGCGACCAAGCCAGATGCAGCCATCGGCGACGGCAAATCCACCTCAGCTTCTGGCGGGCAATCGCACTACATCTGGGACCTGACGTTCGATTCCGCCGGACGCCTCTACATCGCGACCGGAAATCCCGGAGCAGTCTATCGCGTTGATCCGGCCAAGCCGGGTGCGATGCCCGAGCTGTTCTTCGGGAGTGACGAGGCGCACATCCGCACGCTTGCGTGGGACGCGAAGGGCAACCTCATCGCCGGCTCCGACGGCTCAGGGCTGGTTTACCGGATCGATACGAACGGCAAGGGCTACGTGCTCTTCGAGGCTCCGCGAAGGGAGATTACCTCGATCGCGATTGGCGCCACCGGGACGATCTACGCCGCATGTGTCGGCGACAAAAGCCGCAACCCGCTGCCTCCACTGCCGGTGCAGGGCGCCTCCTCTATCACGATCACGGTGGTTCAGCCGCAGTCCGTTCAGGCGGCCAACGCCAGCGCGTCTGTGCCGGAAGGAACGGAGATCTTCGCTCTCACTGAGGGTCAAGCGCCGCGCGCGTTGTGGTCGAGCAAGGATTCGATTGTGTACGCGCTTGCTGCTCGGCCGAATGGCCTGCTCGCCTTCAGTGGTAATCGCGGCCAAATTTATCGCATCCAGGACGACGGCAGTTACGCCGACATCGCTCATCTACAGGCGCAACAGGGATTGAGCATGGCCTCGGGATCGAATGCCGAGCGGATCTTCGTCGGTACAGGCAATATCGGTAAAGTTTTTGAACTGGGGCCGGCAGAAACGCATGAGTACGCCAGCGACGTTCTCGACGCTGGAGCCTTCGCCCGCTTTGGCCGCGTGGAGATTGAGCCCGGCTCAACCGGCTTTGACATTCTGACGCGCAGCGGCAATGTGGAGCAGCCAGTGCGCGGATGGAGCGACTGGCAGCCGCTGAAAGACGGCTCCGTTGCCTCACCACCGGGCCGTTTTTTACAGTGGAAGGCAGTACTCCACACGAGCGGCACGCTGGGCAGCGTTGGCGTCAACTATCTGCCTGTAAACTCCGCTCCCATTGTTGACGAGCTGGTGGTGGTGCCGGGCGCGCGCATCAACCCGCAGGCAAACTACTCGCAGAATCAGACTGTGAACATTACATTCCCGGCTTCGAATCAGGGCTCGACGATCACCTTTGACGCCAACTCCTCAAGCCAGCCTCTACAGGCCGCGAAGGATCGCACGGCTGTCACCGTTCGCTGGGCGGCGCATGACGACGATGGCGATACGCTGGTTTATTCGCTATTCCTACAGGGCGACGGCGACAGCGCCTGGTGGCCGCTGAAAAAGAAGATTAAGGAACAGGCCTACAGCTTTGACGCCACACTGATTCCGGACGGCGGCTATCGCATCAAGGTGGTCTCATCCGACGCCCCGTCTCACTCGCCGGGCGATGCGCTCACAGGCGAGAAAGTCAGTGATCGATTCGTGATTGACACCACGCCGCCGGTCATAAACAACCTGAAGGCTGAAGGGCAGCAGGTGCCCTGCGCCGGCCTCAATTGCGGCAAGTCGTTCCTGGTCAGCTTTGACGCTGAAGATGCGGCGTCGCCCGTTTCGCGCGCCGAATACTCGATCGACGCGGGCCCGTGGCAAACCATCGATCCAGCCGGCCAGATATCGGACTCAAGGCGCGAACATTACGAGTTTCACATCTCGCTCGATATCGAGAACGGGAAAAGTGGCGAGCACCTGATTACAGTCCGCGCCTATGAC
>Ga0265316_10001162_pt1 | contig 28457 bp, 33 predicted proteins | sample 4522metaG_FD_202092 | JGI IMG/M metagenome (GOLD analysis project Ga0265316, IMG submission 202092) | Rhizosphere microbial communities from Carex aquatilis grown in University of Washington, Seatle, WA, United States - 4-5-22 metaG | ecosystem: Host-associated > Plants > Roots > Rhizosphere >...
GGGTCTCGTCGCGTACGACGTCGGACCGGCTTCTCGGCGGGAGGTGGTGTGAGCGTCACAGCCCTCTGATCTCATGTCTCCAGATCTGCGTCAACCTTATTTTGAGCGACCCTGGAAGCGCGCGGGGGAAGGTGGGGTGGGCTGTCGGTCCCGAAGTCCCCGAAGGGGGAGCCGGCGGGCTCCCCACGCGATCAGGGAATCCCTGGTCGCGCGCGCCGCGTGCGCATGATGAAATCGATATGCGCCTGTTCCGTCTTGTAGTCCAGACACAGGGCATACATCACCACGTTGACCGCGAAACGGAAGGCCTGCTCGCGCTGCTCCTCGCCGCCCGGGACCACGTCGTGCTCCCAGCGACCGTACCCGTCGCGCGCCAAGGCGCCGCACAGATCGTTTTGCGTGTAGATGACCGCCAAACGGCGATCGCGTTCCACGCCTTCGAGGTAGGGCGCGGCCAGCACGCGGCCGGCCACCCCGTGCAGAATGTAGAACGACTTCCACAGCACATGCTCGTCAGGCACACGGGCCGGCATGTCGCCAGGCAGGACACGCGCCAAGAGCTGGCGCACCGACGCATCGAAAGCGCCGCCCGCACGACCCTCGGCCGAGTCGACCAGCAGGCAACCGCCGAAAGTCAGGAAGCGCCGCAAGCGCGCGACCTCGGCCTCGGAAGGCAGGGAAAACGCGCGATCACCCGACAGCAAAACCAGGGGATAGTGAAACAGTTCCGGGCTGGCGAGCGCCAACGCGACTGGGTCGGGCACCGCGATCAGGCTGGTGCGACGTTCTAGTTCCCAGGCCAGGCGCCGCAAGGCCGTGGGACGCGGATCAGGAAGGTCCGGCAGGTGGAGCCGAGCCAGACGAATTCGCGACGAATCGCCGATGGCGCGAGCCAAACCGGACCGGCGCAAAATCCCGGCGCCCAGCAACGCGGCCAGCACGGTCCGGCGGCTGATCATTCGCGGCTCTAGCAAACTGCTCGCGCTCATCCGATACTACTGCCTGCCATGCAAACGCCGTATCGCGTCGTCATTTTGCTAAGTATGATCGTTGTGGCAGGAGCTGTCGCCCAAAACGTCTGGGCTGCCGAGGAACCGGCAGCGGAAGCAGCGCCTCAGGCAGATGCGGCAGGGGCAGGCGACGGCACGGCTGCCTCGACCTCCGCGCCCAGCGGCGAAGCGCCGCGACGGCCGGCAAAACGTCGCGAGGCCCAGGCTGCCAAGGAATCTCCATCGCCGGCGCAACCGTGGACGTTCGGGGCACCAGCCGAGGTCAATCACTTCGGCCAAGGCGGGATCTCGATCATGCCCGGCACCGGGTATCGCGTGATAGTTCCCTACAAAGAGGGCTCTGACTGCGGCGATTCGTCGGGCAACCGCACCAGACGGGTGTGCACCCACATCCTGCCTTTCTTCCTTGAGCTGCAGCTTTCCTATGGTCTCCTCCCGCGTCTCGATCTAGTTGCCGACCTGCGCTTTGCCGTGCAGCAGGATCCAGCCACATTCCACAGTCATCAGTTCGTGCTGGCGCCGGGTATACGCTACTGGCTGGACCAGGGCGTGGCGTTGAAGTTCTATGCCACTGGTCAGTTCGTCTACGACTACACAGACTATGGCCATGTCGTGTCGAACAACGACTATGGGCTGCGCAACGCTGACGGCCTGATGTACGACGCCATCAAGAACGTGGGCTTCTTCTTCCAGGTCGGGTGGACCATGGGTTTCTCGCGCTGGTTCCGCATGGAGTTCGACACCGGGCTAGGCGTGCAGCTCCGGTTCCCATAGCCAGGGCATGGCGCAGGAGGCGTCACGCCTTTTTGGGCCGACGCTTGCGCAGCATCTTCACCGCGATCCAGACCACAGCCAGCAGGAAGACGACCAGGATGCCGTACTCGGATCGCCGCGCCCAGCTCACCACGTGGTCAATGTGTTCGCCGAAACCCCAGGCCAGGTAGACCAGCGCAGGCACCGAGACCAAGGCCGCCAGAGAATCATAGGTTATGAACACGGATGGTCGCACGCGCAGCGTTCCGGCCGACAGGAAGATCGAAAAACGCAGACCGGGCAGAAAACGCGCAACGAAGATGACCTTGCTGCCGAACTTTCGGAAATAGGCGCGTACGCGGATTTGCTTGCGCGGCCTGAAAAAGCGTTGAGCCAGGTGGCTGTCGAGCAGGCGCGAGCCGAACAGGCGTCCCAGCGCGAAGGCAATGCAATCGCCGCCCAGCACAGCCAGAAAGCACACCGCGAAGACCTTGTGCGGGCTCACGATACCCAGGTGGGCCAGGTAACCGGCCGAGATGAGCGAGACGTCTTCCGGGATGGGCAGGCCAAGGCCGCACAGCAGCAGAACACCCGCCAGGGTCTCGTACACGGCCGACGGCGGAAGTGAAGTTAGGTGCGCGAGCAGCCAATCCATGCCATGGGGCTTTCCGCTCCTCCCATAGCACGAATTCCGGTCTCAGGCTGGTATCGCTGCGACCCCGGTGACCCGGACTACTGATGGCCGTTGACAGCGAGCGGAAGCCGCCCTAGAAACCTGACAAGGGAAGGCTATGGAAAAAATGAGAACCACATTGCTGCTTGGATCTTTTGGGGCTCTTTTGATGGTGGCAACAGCTGGGTGTAAACCCGAATATCCCGCCTGTGACACCGACAAGGATTGCAAGGACAAGGAATTTTGCGTGGCTCGCAAATGCCAGCAGTGCCGCAATGCTGGCGACTGCGGTGAGGGCCGTCAGTGCAATGCCGGTCGCTGCGACGCCATCCCGGGCTACTGCAAGGACGCCTCGCAGTGCGCGGAAGGTCAGATCTGCAAATCCAACCGTTGCCAGGCCTGCGCCTCCGACACCCAGTGCCCGTCGGGCAAGCTGTGCATGACCGGACGTTGTTCAGTCCCCCAGTGCACCAAGGACGAGAATTGTGCCCAGGATCAAGAGTGCGTGCACGGTTTGTGCGTGGGTTCGCAGAAGCAGCCGGTCGTCAAGAAGCCGCCCTGTGATCTCGAGTCGGTCTACTTCGGCTTCGACAAGTCGAATCTGGATTCGACGGCCACCGGCCTGTTGGCCAAGAACGCGAGCTGCCTGAAGAAGACGGACATGAACGTCAGCCTGACTGGACGAGCCGATCCGCGTGGTACCACCGAGTACAACATGGCGCTGTCTGACCGGCGCGCCCAGGCCGTGAAGGACTATCTCAAGCACACGGGAATCGCGGCGAGCCGGATGTCGGTCGTGCCGCGCGGGGCTTTGGATGCCACCGGCACCAGCGAGTCCGGCTGGGCCAAAGACCGCCGCGTCGACTCCGAATGGCGATAAGGCCCACGCAAGTTGTGAACGCGACCGCGGGCTGCACGCTCGCGGTCGTGTTGATGTCTGGTTGCCTGATGACCACCGATCAGGGCGACAAGCTGCGTGACGACATCTCCCAGCTCTCCAAGCGCATGGAGGCCATCGAGACGCGAATCAACGATCAGATGGCTCGTCTGCGCAAGGTGCTCGACGAAGCCACGGGCTTGCTCGAGCGAAACTCGGCCGACCTTGGCACCAAGGTCGCGCACAATGAGAGCGACATTGCGGCCCTCACCGGCAAACTCGAAGAGGCCAAGTACCTTCTCGACGAGCTGCAAAAGCAGGTCGCCACGCGACTGGCAGCGATGGAACAGACCCAGCAGAAGACGACGCAGGAACAGCAGAAGATCATCGAGCGGGTGGCCCCGTCCATGCCCGAGGACAAAGAAGCTCTCTGGAAGGAATCCCAGAACCGGCTGGCCGGCGGCATGCGCGAAGACGCCCGGCGCTTTCTGCGAGCCTTCATCCAGCGCTTCCCCAATGATCCGCGTGCGCCTCAGGCGGAGTTGCAGGTGGGGCAGTCCTTCGCTCAGGAGTTCAAGCACGCTCTTGCGGTGGCGGAGTACCAGGCCGTGATGTCACGTTTTGGTCGTTCGCCGGAAGTGCCCGAGGCCATGTGGCTGCTGGGCGAGTCCTACGTGGCCATGAAGTACTGCACCGACGCCAAGGCCATCTTCCTCGATTTGTCCAAACGCTATCCCAAGTCCCCCCGCGCGGCCCAGGTCAAGGACCGTCTGCGCGACATCCAGAAGATCGCCAGGAACAAGGATCTGTGTACTAGTTAGTAGCTACCGTCCTGACTGAAGGGCGCTTACTTGCCGGCGGGCCGCCCTGGCTTCTTTGCCGGTGGGCGAGACCTGCAAATAGCGCTGGTAGCTCTGCAGGGCGAGAGCCTTCTCGCCGCGGGCGCGATGGATCTCGGCCATCCCGAACAAGGCCGGACCAAATGATGCCTTGGTAGTCAGCGCGCGTTTGAACAATTCGTAGGCGGCTGGGATCTGGCCACGGTCCAGCGCGACGAAGGCAAGGCCAGCCAGGGCGTCAGCCCCAGCCGGCCGCATGTGCAGCGCCTTCTGGTAGAGTTCCTTGGCCTTGCTGTTCGATCCATTTTCGAGCGCGCGATCCCCGCTGGCGATTAGCTTCTCGTAGGATTCGGGGTGGCCAGCCACCGGACTTGGCGGAGGCGTCTTCTCCGCCGCCTCCTCGGTCTGCGCGTGCGGCGGCGAGGGCAGGGCTTCCACGACCGGCCCCTTGCTCGCTGGGCTAGGCGTCGCTTTTTCGCTGGGTGCTTGAGTGGCAGCGGCTCCAGCGCTTGCGTCCGGTCGCGCCTCGGGCAGAGGGACCGCGGGGCGGTTGGTCGAGGCCAAGTGGCCTGCGGAAATTTTCGCTGCGATGGTTGCGCTGTGGATGCGGCCCCGCTGCCACTGGATGCCAGCGAGGGCCACCCCGGCCGCCACCGTCAGGCCGACGAAGATCTTCAGCGCGCCGTGCTCGTGCGCAGGAGCTCCCGAGGCTTCACCAACCGAGGGGAAGTGCACGTCGCTACCTCGATAGCCGTCGTTCGGGACCGAGACGGCCATGGCCTGTGGCGATGAACGGCGCTGGGTCAGAGAGGGTGGCGTCCGCCGCGCGCCCACCGCGAAGACATTTCCGCAGACGCTGCATTGCACATCGGTGCCGCCGCGGATCTGACCATCGTCTAGGTCGTACTCGGCTCGGCAGCGCTCACATCGGATGTGCATGGTTGGCAAGGCTACTTTCGACGCTTTTTCAAGACACCATAGCAGGACTGAAGTTGTTCCGTTGGTATTCTGGCTCACAACTAGCGATGCAAGATGTCTAGATTACCATCCAAGCTATGCAAATCGCAGGCCCGCCAGGAACATAGCAAGCCCGACGATGAATGTGACGCCGGCGATGATGGCGTGGGGGCGACGCAGGTGTAGCTTCACGTCCAGGCACTTGCTGCAGAATCCGACAGCACTGCCAACCCACAGCACGAGGCCAGCCAGGGCTAGCAGCACATGGGCCAAGGCAGGCCCCGGCCGGCGCGTCAGTCGCTCCAGGTGCCATGCGGTCCTGGCTTCGAAGCTTACCCCTGGGGCAACCGAGCGATCCTCGGCGGCCGCCAGCAACCGGGCCAGACGGTGTTCGATATCCGGCAGCCGGGAGCCATGCGGAATGTACAGTGATCGCGTGGCCAAGATGGCGGCGCGTTCGGCCTCCAGCGCGGCGCGCACGCTGGGTCCGTCGCCCGCCTGTGCGGCTGCCGCGGCCAGGGCCTCCAGACGATCCAGGGCGTCGCGAACATACGGGCTGGCGGGAAGATACAGGCGGGCGGCGTCTCGATAGTGCCGGATGGCCTCCAGCCGGTCACCGCGCCCCTCGCAAATCTGGCCGGCACGTAGAGCGCTGCGCGCGTCGACCAGCAGACGGGCGGCCACCACGACGAGCGCCAGCGCCATCCCGGCCACGACGAGCAACCAGCGTCGCATGGTCATCAGACGAAGTCTCTCTTTCTGAAAATCAGCATGGCCAGGATCAGCACGATGAGCGAGTAGGCCACGCCATACGCGGAGGTCGTGAGCAGGTAGGACGCACCGACAAAGTCGCGATGGACCGAGATCTCCTCGGCGCCCACGATGGCGCCCGAGGGGTAGAAGAGGTGCATGTTGGGGATGATCGAGCAGCCGGTCTCCAGCACGGTCTTGGCCAGCGGGCCCAGCTTAGCGGCCAGGGCGCGGATGTCAGGCACCGAGCGGCCCACCAGGAAGCAACCCAGGGCGAAGAAGCCCGAGAGAAACGGGCTGGAAAAGGCCGAGAAGAACACCGCGATGGAGGTGACCAACATGACGTTGACGAAGAGCAGCCACACCGCCTTGACCATGGGCGTGTCGAACTGCGCCCCTTGCCACCATAGGGTCACGCCCAGCACCAGACCCATGACGCCCATCTGCACGGCCAGGGTGAGCAGCATGCCCAGCCACTTGCCCAGCACGAACTCCCAGCGGTGCAGCGGCTTGGGCAGGATGGTGTACACGGTCTTCAGGTCCAGCTCCTTGTAGAGCAGGTTCACGCCCACGAAGATGGCGATGATCACGCCAAAGGCGTCGATGCCGAAGAGCCCGATGTCGCGGGTCATGCGAATCTCTTCGTGCAAGGTGAGGTTACCCATGGCGAGCGCGGACAGGATGATCAGCACCGCGAAGAAGAGCAGGCTGTAGAGGATCTTGTTCCGCACGGCTTCGCGGAAGGTGTTCCACGCGATGGCCTGGATGCGCCTCATGCGGCCCCTTGACTTTGGCTGGTGGCCTCGCGCACGAAGAGATCCTCCAGCGACTCCCGGCGCGGGGTGAGCGAATGTACGCGCGCTCCTGCGGCGAGCACAGCGCGCAGGAAAGTGTCCACGTCGGCGTCGGCCGGCAGGTCTATGACCAGGCCGTCGGGACTTTCGACCTTGCGCGCGCCTTGCGGCAGCTCGGGCAGACCGGACGCGCCCGGTCGCAGGCACACCTCGGTGGACAGCAGGCGCGCGGTGAGCAACTCGGACAGAGGCCCCACGTTTCGGACCCGGCCGGCGAAGATCATGGCCACGCGGTCGCAGGTCATCTCCACGTCGGGCAGGATGTGCGTGGAGTAGAGCACGGTGCGCCCCTCGCGCTTGAGGTCGAGCATGAGATCGCGGATCTCTTTGCGGCCGATGGGGTCGAGCCCGGTCATGGGCTCGTCCAGCACCACCAGCTCCGGTTCGCCCATCAGGGCTTGCGCAATGCCGATGCGCTGGAGCATGCCCTTGGAGAATTTGCGCAAGGGCCGACCGCGAGCGGAAGACAGACCCACGCGCTCGATCAGGCGGTCCGCGCGGGCGCGGCGTTCGGCCTGCTTCACGTCGAACAGGGCACCGACCAGGTCGAGGAATTCCTCGGGCGTCAGGTAGTCGTAGAAGTACGGGCTCTCCGGCAGGTAGCCGAGGCGGCGCTTGGCCTGGCGATCCGGCACGGGCCGGCCCAGCACCTCGGCGCGGCCGCGCGAGGGGAAGACCAGCCCCATCAGCATCTTGAGGGTCGTGGTCTTGCCCGAGCCGTTGGGGCCGAGATAGCCGAAGATCTCGCCGCGCTGGACCTCGAAGCTGGCCTGCTTGACCGCCTCGATGCGCTTGCGCAGAAAGCCCAGCCTGAAGGTCTTGGCCAGATCGTCAGCGCGCAGAACAACCTCACTCATTGGGAATCCAGGTGTCGACGATACCAGTAGATGGTGCGCAAGAGGCCTTCCTCTAAATCGATGAGCGGCTGGAAGGCGAGCAGCTCCTTGGCTTTGTCGATGTTGGGGATGCGCAATTCTACATCGGCCTGTTTCCAGGGCACATGCTCGATGTGGGACGAGCTGGAGGCGAGCCGGATGATCTCCTTGGCCAGGGCATAGATGGTAAGGGTGGAGCGCGGGTTGCCGATGTTGAAGGCGTGGCCGACCGCCTGCTCGCGCTCGAGCGCCAGCAGGATGCCATCCACGATATCGTCCACGTAGCACCAGGCGCGGATCTGCGAACCATCGTTGTGCACCTGCACCGGCTCGCCCCGCAGCGCGCGCACGATGAAGTGGTGGACCGCGCCTTCACCCACCTGGCGCGGACCATAGATGTTGAACGGGCGAATGGAACAGGCGGGAAGCTGATACTGCTTCCAGTAGTTCATGGCCAAATGCTCGGTGGCCAGCTTGGCCACGGCATAGGTCCAGCGCGCTTCGCCCACCGCGCCCAGGGTGGTGGCGTCCCACTCGGTCACGTTGTAGGCGTAGCGACCGAAGACCTCACTGGTGGAGAAATCGATCAAGCGCTTGACCCCGCCCTTGGCCGCAGCTGCCTCCAGCACGTGCATGGTGCCGAGCAGCGACACGCGCATGGTGAGCACGGGGTTCTTGAGCACGGTGTCGACCCCGGCAATGGAAGCCAGGTGAATGACTGCGTCACAGCCTTCCATGGCCTGGCGGACCGCCGCAGGGTCCAGGACGTCGCCCTGGACGAGTTTCACGTGGGGATGCTTGTCCAGGCCCGCCGACGACAGGGCGTTGCGCCGGAGGGTGTCGAGAATCACAATCTCGTTGTCCGCGGCCAGGCGTTCAGTCAGGTGGGATCCGATGAACCCGGCCCCCCCGGTGAGCAGCAAGCGGCGACCAGACACGCTTCCCGTTGGTGTAGAACTATTGTCAGTCATGGGCGACAAGATTCTCCATCATAGACCCGATATGAGATCAGGTGAATTCGATGGAGGCTGAAACGACAGGCGACCGCCCTGCGCGCCGGCGACGGGCCGGTGTGCTCATTCCACTCTTTTCCGTGCGCAGCAAGACCGGGTGGGGCGTGGGCGAGATTCCGGATCTGGCCCGCCTGGGCGCCTGGGCGCGCGAGGCGGAGCTGGCCGTTGTGCAGTTGCTTCCGGTCAACGAGGTGCGCGGCGGAGAGACCAGCCCCTACTCGGCGAGCACCGCTTTTGCCATCGATCCCGTGTACCTGGGCCTCGATGAGTGCGAGGATTTCGTGGCGGCCGGCGGACGGGCCGCCCTGTCGCCGGCCGATCAGCGCCTGCTCGACGAGGTTGCGGCTTGCCCCACGGTGGACTGGCAGCGCGTGCGGTCGCTCAAGGCGCGGGCGTTTCGCCGCGCGTTCCAGGGGTTTCTTGAGAAAGAATGGAACCAGCGCAGTGCCCGCGCGATGGAGCTGCGGCGTTTTCGCGAGGAGCACGACTGGCTGGCCGAACATGGCCTGTATTGCGTCCTGCACGACCGCCTGGCCAAGCATTGGCAAGAATGGCCGGCCGAATTGCGCGACCGCGTGCCCGCGGCGCTCTCTCGCGTGATCGAAGAAAGCGTGGACGAGCTGCTCTTCCACTGCTGGCTGCAATGGCAGCTGGACGGCCAGTGGCACAAGGCGCGCTCTCAGGTGCGGGCACTGGGCGTGGATTTCATGGGCGATCTGCCCTTTGTCGTGTCGAGCGATTCCTCAGACGTGTGGAATAACCGCGGGTTGTTCCGTCTGGACATGCGGGTGGGCGCGCCGCCTGACCCGTTTTCTCCGACGGGCCAAGACTGGGGCTTGCCGCTCTACGATTGGCACGCCATGGAGCACACAGGTTTTCGCTGGATGCGCCAGCGGGCCAGTCGGGCCGGCGAGATGTTTGGGCTTTTCCGGGTGGACCACGTTATCGGGATGTACCGCACCTACTACCGATCAGCCGATGGCCGCAAGTCAGGTTTCTCGCCTTCGGATGAGGACGCCCAGATCCGCCTGGGCGAGACCTTGCTTTCCATCATCGGGGGTTTTGGCCAGGTGGTGGCCGAGGACCTGGGCGCGCTGCCCGAGTTTCTGCGGCCTTCACTGGCGCGGCTGGGATTGCCCGGCTACCGCGTTCTGCGCTGGGAGAAGACCGATGTGTGGCGCGACGGCAGGAAAGAAACCCTGTTGCACGACCCGGCGACCTGGCCCGCGATCTCGGTAGCTACCTCGGGCACGCACGACACCGAGATGCAGGCCGAGTGGTGGGACTCTGTCTCACCCGACGAGCGGCGCCTCTTCACCGGCTTGCCAGGGTTGCACGGCATCGACCCGAACCGACGATTCGACGATCAGATTCGCGACGCTCTCCTACACGTGTTGTATTCCGCGCCCTCGGAACTGTGCCTGCTTCCCTTCCAAGATCTTCTGGGCGCGCGTGAGCGCGTGAACGTCCCGGGCACGGTCAATGACAGCAACTGGACATACCGCATGCCCATGGACGTGGACACGCTACACGCGGACCACGCCACCACGGCCCGCCTGGCCCAGCTTGCGGGTGAGTCTGGTCGGCACATAGGTGAGGCGCGCGACGGCACGTAGGCGACGGGCGCGCGCGAAGCGCGCGGGGGCAGGTGGGGTGGGCTGTCGGTCCCGAAGTCCCCGAAGGGGGCGACCTGCGGTCGCCCTGGTCGCTATTCTTCCGATAGCGCCAGTGCCACGGCCGGGGTGAGGCCGGCCGTGGGTGAAGAACCTGCCAGCGAGTAGAGATGACGGGCTGGCGCCGCAGGCCGGCCCATCGACTTGCGCACCATGCGAGACACGAGAGACGGCGGCGCAGCCATTCTATTGAAGAGCGGCCGGCCGAACTCCTCACGGTCTTGTGCGCAGGGATCCATCCGATCGATGTCCGCGTCCCCTTCCGCTACATCGGGCTCATTGAGCCATCCCGAGACTGCCAACATGGTCTTCACCGGAACTAGGAGTCATGCAATCCAGAGACCACGCAAACACAAGCGAAATGGCGAGCAGCCGGGCTGTCTCTAGTCGCTTGGCCGACAGAAGAGTCGGCCGGCACCCGTCGGCCGGCCGGCGATTCGCACTGGGGCTCGACTCGCTGGGCCTACTTCTTCTTCTTGCCACTGGGGGCCGCGGGCTCGGCGTAGGGAACGAAGCGGCCGTTCTTCACGGTCAGCATTTCAAAGGCGTCGATGGCCAGGCCGTTGTGATCCTGGGCCGAGAAGTTGAAGATGCCGGCGGTGCCGACGAAGCCTTGTGTGTTCTCGATGGCCGTGCGGACTTTCTCCTTGTCCAGGCCTGCGGTCTCGATGGCCTTGACCAGGATGGTGAAGGCATCGTAGGCGTGGCCGCCAAAGGTGCTGACGTCCTCGTGGGTACGCGCTTCGTAGTCCTTCTTGTACTTGGTGAGCAGGGTCTTCTGCTTGTTGTCAGCAGGCAGGGACTCGGCCACCAGCAGCCGACCGGCCGGGAAGATCACGCCCTCGGCGGCGGGGCCGGCCGCCTTCACGTACTGGATGTTGCCAAAACCGTGGCTCTGGAAGATGGGGATTTCCAGCCCAATCTGCCGCGCATTCTTGATGACGATGGCCTGGGCCGGTTCGATGGACCAGTTGACAAAGGCCTGTACGCCCGCGGCCTTCAGCTTGGTCACCACCGCGGTGAGGTCAGTGGCTTCCTTGTCGTAGACCTCGTTGGCCACGATGGTGATGCCGTACTCGGCCGCAAGTTTTTCCAGTTGTTCCTTGCCCGCCTTGCCAAAGCCCGTGTTGCTGGACACCACGCCGATCTTGCTGATGCCCGCCTTCTTCATCTGATCGTAGATCTTGCGGACCGCGTGGCTGTCGTTCTGCGGGGTCTTGAACACGTACTTGCCGACTGGCTTGACGATGGCTTCGGCCGCCGCACAGGACAGCAGGATGGTCTTGCCGTCTTCGGCCAGGGTCTTGATCTTCATGGTCTCGCCGCTGGTCGACGGGCCGATGATGGCGAAGACCTTTTCTTCGTCGATGAGCTGCTTGGCGAAGGAGATGGCCTTCTCCGGGCTGGCGCTCGAGTCCTTGATGATGAGCTCGACGGGATTGCCTTTGATGCCGCCCTTCTTGTTGATCTCCTGCACCAGCATCTCCAAGGTGCGCGCCTCGGGGCCGCCCAGATTGGCCGCCGGGCCGGTCACGCCCAGAATGGCGCCAATCTTGATCGTCTCTGTCGCCAGCGCGGGCGTCGTCCAGCCCACGCACGTCAACAGCAGCCCTGCTAGGATCTTGCGCATTCGATATCCCCCTGGTGGTAAGTGCCTACGAGCGGATGGCTCCGCGTTTGGGGGCTATTCTGAACGCTGATTTCCCACGCAAGTCAACCAAGTCGTGCGGACCAAGTAGCCATCCATCTTGAGATTGTGCGCAGCAAATCAGCGCCGAGCGGGGACGTTGGATCTATACTTGTCTGTGTTCATGGCCCCAACTCCATTTCCAGCCCGCCGCGTTTCCCGGATATTCCGAAATGGCACGCGTCCGCCCGAGGACGACCTGGTCCCCGCGACCCCTGCCGAGCGGATGGAAATGATGTGGCGCCTGACGCTCGATGGGTGGGCCTTTCTTGGAGAGACGCTTGAACCGCGACTACAACGACATACTGTCCGCATTGTCCGCGGAAGGCGCTGAATTTCTGATCGTCGGCGCCTACGCGCTCGCCGCGCACGGTATTCCTCGCGCCACCGGCGATATCGACATTTGGGTGCGGCCCACGCCCGAGAACGCCATGCGTGTCATGCGGGCATTGAAGCGCTTCGGCGCCGCACTGCTTGACCTGACCGAAGACGATCTCGCGACCGCCGATACCGTCTTCCAGATGGGAGTGGCGCCCAGTCGCATTGATATGATGACTGGGATCAGCGGCGTGACCTTCGAGCAGGCCTGGCCCTCTCGCCTGACGGTGGCCATCGAGGGTCTTACTGTGCCTGTGATAGGACGCAACGAATTGCTCCGCAACAAGGCTGCGTCCGGCCGCCCGAAGGATCTCGCTGACCTGGCCGCGCTCGGTGCGCCTCCGGTGTCGAGGAAGTCTTAACCGAGCCAGTCGGGCCGCAAGTCACTACGCTGGGTGGCCGGACGACAGAGGAAATCGTCCGGCTTCGCCCTTTCTTCTGCAGCGTTGCCTGCCTCTTTGATCTATTCCACCGAGACGTTGGTGAGACAGTATGCGAATGGCTCGTCGGTGGTCGCGCTGCAGGGAACCAGGATGTCGACTCTCTTGAATGCCAGGCTGGACGTGGCGAATGTGCCTGAGTTATCCCAGCATCGGGTGTTGAATTGGGTTATGGGGATGGCTACCCCGCTGGTCCACTGCCCGTTGTAGCAGTAGAAGTTGTTGTCCGAGTCAGTCAGTTGCACCCGCAGGGCGGAATTCCCAGCTGCGCTGCCTGATTTCTCGACGGTGATGGTAATGCTCTGGTCGATGATGATGGTGCCGAGGGAACCGGCGTCGGCGCCGCCATCGCTTTCCGTGTCCTGGCTGAAGTTGAAACCAAGCCCAGCCACGGATTCATAGGTCGGATCCGCCATCACGGTGCCCGCCGTGCACAGAGCCGATGGCGCAAACGCGGGTGAGCACGACACGGCTTCCGCAGTCAGGGGCGCTACGCCGTTCTGCAAGATCGCCGTAACTTGCAGCGAGTCCGGCGCGGTGCAGGTGGGCGCGGCGCAGGCGATTGCGCTGGAATCACTCCCCACCCAGGTCCAAGCAGCCGCATAGCCGTGCAGCGAACCGGCTGTGACGTAGTTGTCGCTGACAACCAGTCCGCCCTCCGCAGTCGGAATTCCCCCGTCGCACGACGCGCTTGTGGCCGCGCCAGCGCCCGCGTCGGGAACGACCGGGGTGACACCATTGATCGAAACCGAAAAGCTGTTGTTGTTGTACGGTAGTCCGCCAGTGCGAATCTCGTTGCCCGCCTGGATCGCGTAGAGGTACCAAGAATCCTGGAGGTAACCCCTGGACGCCGCGTCCTGGAAGAAAGCGTTCAAGTCCAGGTTGGTGACGGATGTCAGCATCGGGGATTGGATCATGTAGGCCAGGTAGGTCCAGCTGTTGCCGCCCGTGCCTTGGGTGAACTGCCAAACTTCCCAGGTGTGCCCGTCCAAGCTCACGGATCCCAGGTCGTTCTCCCAGCCGCTGACGTTCTGGTAGTTCAGCCAAATCATCAGCTCCGTCCCACCGGGGAATCCGCTGGGCCCGCAGGTGTTGTTCGGGCAAAACCAGATGTCGTAGGCCACGTCATACTGGTCGGCAGTGACACCTCCTACGCTGAAATCCCAACTGCTGGTCACCGTGGAGAGCGCGCTGACTGGCATGGGAAGCAGGCTTGCAGGACTGCAGGTTCCGAAGGAACAACCGTAGAGGACGTTGGGGTAGGAAGCCACGGTGTTGTCGCAGTTGGGGGCCTGGGTCACGGAGAAAGCGCCAGTCGCGTTGTTGATGGCCATGCACTGGGATCCGGGGCAGCTTTCCTTGTTCCAATAGTCCGACTCCACGACGTAGGCCCCCACGGGCACGGTTGCGTACTGGGCGCAGGTATTGACCGTGACTCCCGGCGGCCAGCTGCCCGCCTCGACCACGGCGCCGCCGTCGACGCTCGGATTGCGAGCGCACGCGGCGAGCTCGGCGAGCAGAACCACACCCACAACGATCGAAAACCTTTCAGAAAGAACGTTCTGCAGGGCCGTTGGCTTCATGGTTGGGTCCTCCGGAGTTGTGGGCGCATGCGCCTCCGGTAGGAAGACGAGTCTCGAGCCCGCGCAAACGGGTCAGGTTCTATCCTAGGGCTGCCGCATCGACGGGCTTTGCGCGACAGTGCCCAGAAGAGGTGGCGGGCTGTATCGCGCTCGCCGATCGTCGACTCGCATCCGCCATCCTCCCCTTCAAATTGGATGGGGTCCTACGTCATTTAGATTGAATTGGCGATCCGCCGGTGGTGCAACCACTTGAATCCATGCGCCTCCTATCCGTTGGCCCGAAAACTGCTGTAGCTGTGAACCGGGCCGTAAGACGATCCTCCACTGCAGAAACCGAGCGCGTCGATTCGCAATATCGACTCGCTGACCATCATCCAACCCAGGGGAAGAGTATGAGCAAGAACAATTCCGTCGTAGCCATCTATCCATCGCACACAGCCGCCGAGGCGGCTATCAAGGAACTGCAGAAATCTGGTTTCGACCTGAAGAAACTGTCAATTGTTGGCCGCGACTATCACACGGACGAGCACGTGGTGGGGTACTACAACGTCGGCGACCGCATGAAAGTGTGGGGCAAAACCGGCGCCTTTTGGGGTGGGGTCTGGGGACTCTTCTTCGGTTCAGCGTTCTTCTGGGTTCCCGGGCTGGGGCCGCTTTTGGTGGCGGGGCCGCTGGTAAGCTGGATTGTCGGGGCACTGGAAGGCGCGGTTGTCGTGGGCGGCCTGAGCGCGATCGGAGCCAGTTTGTACAGCCTGGGCATCCCGAAGGACAGCATATTGCAGTACGAGACAGACCTGAAGGCTGGCAAGTTCGTCCTGCTTGCGCACGGCTCTGTGGATGACGTCGCCCGTGCCAAGGACATCCTGACACGTACTCAGCCGATGACTTTGGAGCACCACCAATAGACGGAGACTGACATGAACACGACCGCAGGATTGTGGATTGACCATCGGAAGGCCGTAGTTGCGATTGTCTCAGCCAAGGGCGAAGAGACGATGGAGATCAAATCGAACGTGGACAAACAGCCGGGCAGGTTCGCAGGCGTTCGTTCGACTGCTCCCTATGAATCACAGCTGGTCAAGGCCGACGATAGGCTGGAGAGGAAACTGACCGGCCATCTCAACCAGTATTACGCGAAGGTGATTGCGTCAATTAGCGATGCCGACGCCATTTTGGTCTTTGGCCCAGGGGAGGCCAAGAGTGAATTGAAAAAACGCCTCGATCGCGCCAAGTTCGGTGGACATATCACCATCATGGAGACGACCGACAAGCTGACCGACCGTCAGATCGTGGCCAAAGCGCTCAAGTACTTCCACAAGGCGAATTCAATGCGGTCGAGCAACGGCGCTGCCTCCGCCGTAGGCCGGAAACTGCGTCGCAACACACCCGCGCGCGAAGTTTGATGGCCTCACGGGCGGCCGATCTCGGCCAGGCCGCTCGAACGCCGCGGCTATGCGCCGGCTACATCGTTGTTTGAGTGGTCCGCATATCCAGTTTCGCGTGCTCAAGACGGCAGATCAGGAAGATTCAGCAAGTTTGCGATTCCACCAATGAAACGCTGCGGTATGCATGCCAACGATTCCGCGGGGCGGGTTCGGAAGGCGCTCTCAACCCGGATTGCGGGTTGCTCCATCGAATTGAAGGGAACGATCCTTCATTTTGGATTGAACCCCACGAACGGCCCCTTTCAAGCGCCGCGTGCGGGAAATCGAAGCGGAATCCAGAGTCTCAGTGAGGCTGCGCAACGGAAAACAGGACCAAAGAACGTGGCACGCATCCTGCAGCACCTACGGATTATCGATGGAGAGAATTCCTTCGCGAAAGGGACAAATGATGCCACCCAAAGTGTTCAGCCCATTCAAAGTCCTGGCTTCTGCGGTCGTCATCACGCAACTAGCGGCATGCAGCACAACGTACATCAGTTCCCTATGGAAGGATCCAACGTATCAAGTCAAGCCTCACAAGATCATGATAATCGGAATAGCGAAAAGTCCGGCAAACAAGAGAACGCTGGAAGACGACTTCGCAAAGCAGATCAAGCTGCAAGGCACGGATGCCGTCTCAAGCTACGCGATATTGCCAGACGACAAGGACGGCAACAAGAACGCCATCGCGGCCAAGATGAAGGAGCAGGGGGCCGATGCGGTACTCATCACCCGGATAGCCAACAGAAAGACGGTATACACGAATCTGCTTGAAGTGTACGCCCCGCCGCAGTCCTACCGCACCTGGCAGAACTATTACGAGTATGGTTATGGCAACATTACTTCTCCCAATAATGTTGAGGAGACCAAATACGCAGTTATGGAAACCAACATGTACGATGCTGGCAACGACAAGCTCATCTGGTCGGCCTCGTCTGAAACCGAGATCACCGGCACGGACCAAAAATTCATAAGGTCATACGTAAATGTCATGGTGAAGAGCATGACGAAACAGAAGTTGCTCATGCGCGAATGATGATCAAGGGGAGAATTCCATGGAGACAGCAGGACAGGAATTAGGAGAGATCGAAACACGACTCCGACAGTTGGGCGCGAAGCTCGATAGGCTGGTGGCCAAGGCCGACGAAGTAGTCACTGATGCCACGGTTGACTATCGCAGAAGGATCGATCACGTCAGGGATAAGCAGGCCTTGGTGCAGAGCAGGCTCGATGCATACAAGGCTGCCAACGGCCAAAAGTGGGAGAGTTTCAAAGGTGGTGTTGAGACCGCCTGGCGCGAACTCGCGGATGCATACAAGGCCATCAAGCAGTAGACATTCAAATTGAATGGAGGCCTCTCCATTCTGACTGAGCACGCAGTGGAGGTGCGCCTGAAAGCCCCGCGTCGTGCCCGAAGGACGGCCCCCGACGATGTCGGCACGTCTTGTGCACTCCGCCAGTAAAGCAACCGACAAACCTGATTGGAGCAACCATGAAAAGTGACATGCGAAGCGAAAATATTGCCCGGGAAAGCGTGCTGACGCTGCTTTCCGACGATGAAGTCGCCAGCGTAAGCACGGCAGAAACGGCCACGCATCTACTAGACGGTGAGGAATACCTCGATTTGGAGGAGCTTGAGCGAGGCGTGCAACAAGCGAGGAAGGCCAGCCCAACCATGGGACGCGTGCTGCCACGAAAAGCGGTGCATAGGGATACGTGGAGCAAGATCCTGACACTGTTGGGGCCGGCGCACTGCGCGGAGAATTGCTGCAAGGGCGAGAAGGCAAAGCCGGCTGCCTCCACATGAGGCGCTGAAGAAGGGGCGCAGCGCATGCGTCTGCCAGGCCAGGAGGAACACCGTAGTGGGCGCGTTGGGTGGCTGCGCGCCGCCGTGCTCGGGGCGGACGACGGTATTGGGTCGACCGCGAGCCTGATGATTGGCGTTGCGGCTTCGTCGGCGCCAAGGAGCGCCATCCTGGTTTCCGGCGTGGCGGGCCTTGTCGCGGGAGCGATGTCGATGGCCGTGGGCGAATATGTCTCGGTAAGCTCGCAGCGCGACGCGGAGCGGGCGGACATCGAGCGGGAAAAGCGAGAGCTTACCGGCCAGCCCCAAGCCGAATTGGACGAGCTTGCGACGATCTACGTGAAACGCGGCCTCGACAAGGAGCTCGCCATGAAGGTTGCGGAACAGCTTAGCATCCGCGATCGCCTCGGCGCTCACATGCGTGACGAGCTGGGAATCGACCAAGCCGCCCTCTCTCGTCCGATACAGGCGGCATGGACATCGGCCGCAAGCTTTGCGTCCTTTGCCATGGTTCCAATTGGTGCTCTTCTTGCCGCGCCCTCGCTTTTCCGTATTCCCGCGATCGCAGGGCTATCTCTGGTGAGCCTCGCGGCTCTCGGCGCACTTGGTGGTCATCTCGGCGGCGCGCCGCCCGGCCGTGCATCGCTTCGAGTCGCCATCGGCGGCGCTCTGGCGATGGCAGTGACCGCCGTAATTGGATGGATCCTCAGTATTTCAATAGCTCTCTAGCCTATTCTGGGACAACCAAGATTTCATGAAAGAGATCGGCTTCAGGAGATAGGCGAAGGAAGACGTCATGTCGAACCCGGATTCAGCAAACTGGATTTATGCAATGGACGATGCAGCGTTGCTCGAAGGCCACATGGCAGCGGTCTATCCGCTAGGTGTGAATGCACTGATTGCGCGCGTGGGAGGCAAGATCTACGCCGTTTCAGGAAGATGCGTTCACATGGCGTGTCCGCTATTCATGGGGCAGTTGGAGGGCCACACGATTACCTGCCCATGTCACGACTGGCGGTTCGACGTTCGGACAGGCAAGTTTCTCGACGCGGCCGAACTTGGACTGGCGGTCTATTCTACAAAGTCCGAGGCCGGCAAAGTGTTCGTCAAAATCAATTGAAAGAGGGCCATTATGAAGAAGGTCGTCATGTATACGCTTTCAACCTGCCCCTGGTGCAGAAAGTCGAAGAGCTTCTTCACCGAGCACAAGGTCCCGTTCACCTTCATCGATTACGATCTCGCCGATGAAACGACCCAAAGCCGGATCTCCGGCGAGGTTGATGCCGCGGGCGCCACCGGCTTCCCGTTCGTCAAGATCAACGACGAAGTCATCGTGGGCTACCAGCCAGAGCGCTACGCGAAGGCGCTGGGGATCTGAGGCGGTGCGGAATGAATACTGAATCAAGGAAAAGAGCCCTGCGGTACTTCTTCCAAAAGGTCGTTGAGCCGCTGGGCTTCAAGTTCACGCCAGACGCGGAGCTGAAGGAATTTCTTCTCGATCAGGAGGTGATCCTGGAAACCAAGCATGGCACCCCCTTCTGCCCTTGTCAGCCACTGCGGCACGACCGCCCGCGCGACATGAAGATGGTCTGTCCGTGCATTCCGTTCCATCGGGCGCATTTCGATGCGATCAAACGCTGTTGGTGCGGACTCTTCGTGCACAAGGACGTCCTCGACCCGAACACGTTGCCGCAACTGGAACCGAAGGACGTGGGCCTTGAGTGACAAATTCGTGCGCGCGATAAGCGCCGACGCAATTGCGCCCGGCGGGATGAAGACCGTCGAGCTCGACGGAAATGAAATCGTCGTGTGCAACTGTGGCGGAACCTACTACGCCGTCCAACGGCGCTGCGGCCACATGAATGCGCCGCTTGAGCTGGGTACGCTCGACGGCACCTACCTCACCTGCCCCATGCATTGTGCACAGTTCGACGTCACCAGCGGCGAGGCCATTTCGGGCCCGGTACCGGCGGACCTTGGCCATGAAGCCCTGCCGCCGAGGCCGGGCGCATACATGCAGAACATTGGCATGTTGATGAAAAACGTACGCACTGAATCCATGCGCGCCTATAGGACTAGGCTCGAAGCCGGCTGGGTCGAAATTGCTCTCTGTGTGGGCGCTCCAGGGCGGCTTGCCGAAGCGGGCGGTACAAGCAAGGTCGTGCTGAAAATCTGATTAGCCATGCCACTCATCAAATCAGGAGCTGGTCCGGGTCGCGTCGATGGAGGCCAGCATAGGCGTCGCTCTGTGCTGTCGAACGGTAAAGGATGATGATTACCTACGCGCCTGGAACTGCAAATGAAAATAGTACGATTCAATCAAAAGACAGCGAAGTGAAGGGAAATCACTAATGCAAAAGCGCGAACCAGGGAGAAGTAATCTGGAAGTCTCGGCTAGCCCCGCAATGCCCAGCCGCCGCAGATTTCTTGCCGTGGGGCTGGGAATGACCGCAGGGTCGTTGTTGGCTCCTTCGCTTTTGAGAGCAAAACCGAGCCAATCCGCGAACAGTGGTTCGCGGCCCGCGCGTCTGCCGCAGGACAAACTCGGCTCCCCTGTGTTTTTCACGAAGGACATCAGTGTCAAGGGATTGCTGGATATCTATTCAAAAATCAACGATGGCATGAAAGGCAAGGTCGCTATCAAGCTGCACACCGGCGAGCCACACGGCCCCAATATACTGCCGCGGGATATGGTGAAAGCCCTACAGCAGCGCATCCCCAACAGCAATCTGGTGGAAACCAATACTTTCTATAGGGGCAAAAGATATACTACGGCTGATCATCGCGAAACCATCAAGATCAACGGCTGGGATTTCTGTCCGGTGGACATCATGGACGAGGACGGTGCGGTGATGATTCCCGTTCAGGGCGGGAAGCATTTCAAGGAAATGTCGGTTGGCAAACACATGCTGGATTACGATTCGATGGTGGTGCTCACGCACTTCAAAGGGCATGCCATGGGTGGATTCGGCGGCTCGATGAAGAATATTGCCATCGGTTGTGCGGACGGCCGCATTGGCAAGAAGATGGTCCACGCTGCCCCGGACAATGAGGATCTCGAGAGCTGGCTTAAAGGAGAACCCTTTCAGGAAAACATGGTGGAATCGGCAAAAGCCACCATGGACCATTTCGGCAAACGGATCGTCTATATAAATGTGCTACGCAATATGTCCGTCGACTGCGACTGCGCCGGCGTAAGCGCCGCGCCGGTTAAGGCGCGGGATCTAGGCATCCTGGCTTCCACTGACATCCTGGCAGTAGAACAGGCTTCCATCGACATGGTGTATAAGCTGCCCGAAGCGGAACTTCACGACCTTAAAGAACGCATTGAATCCCGGAAGGGCCTGCGCCAGCTGTCATATATGAAAGAGATGAAGATGGGCAATGAGCAGTATGAGCTCATTAGGGTTTCACAGCATGGGAGATAGACAATACAAGAATGTCGATTAGGGAAGAGTAATCTGGAGGTGTCGGCGAGCGGGCTGGGCTGCTTCCATAGCTCTGGAAACTGCCACCCAAGCAGGAACATCATGAGGCGAAGCCGATGCCTGGCCAGACCGGGACGCAATTCATGCACGCGATGACGCTAAAGAAGATCGGGGCTCCCCTCGAATGGACAGAGCTGCCCGATCGGCAGCCCGGACCGGGCGAGCTTCGAATTAGGGTGGCCGCCTGCGGCGTCTGCCGCACGGATTTGCACGTCGTGGATGGCGAGCTCCCCAATCCCACAGTGCCAATCGTTCCCGGCCACGAAATCGTAGGGCGGATCGATGCGATTGGGGCTGGCGTCGTGGGGCTGAACGTCGGCGCGCGCGTTGGTATTCCCTGGCTCGCCCGCACCTGTGGCGTTTGCCCGTATTGTGTAGGCGGCCAGGAGAATCTCTGCGATCATCCGCTTTTCACCGGATACACGCGCGATGGCGGCTTCGCCACCTCGACCATTGCCGATGCACGCTTTGCCTTTCCCTTGGGCGAAGTCGGCAGCGACGTTGAGCTGGCCCCTTTGCTGTGCGCCGGGCTTATTGGTTGGCGCTCATTGGTGATTGCGGGCGACGGCAAGAAGCTGGGGCTCTACGGTTTCGGCGCCGCGGCTCACATCGTGGCACAGGTGGCGAAGTGGCAGGGGCGATCGGTGTCTGCCTTCACGCGGCCGGGAGACGTTGCCACCCAAGCTTTCGCCCAGCGTCTGGGGGCGACCTGGGCTGGCGGATCTGACCAAGCACCGCCCGAGCCGCTCGACGCCGCCATCATCTTTGCGCCTGTGGGCGCTCTGGTACCACTAGCCCTGAAGGCGGTCCGCAAAGGCGGACGCGTGGTTTGCGCTGGCATTCATATGAGCGATATCCCGAGCTTTCCCTATCGGCTGCTATGGGAAGAGCGGCAGCTTGTGTCGGTCGCCAATCTCTCGCGGTCGGATGGAATCGACTTTCTCCGCTTGGTCCCGAGGATCGGCATTGCCACCAAGACGACGGAGTATCCGCTCATCCAGGCTAACCGGGCTCTTGCCGATCTCCGCTCTGGTCGGTTCGAAGGTGCGGCCGTTCTAGTGGCGTGACCCCACACGCGTGGATCTGTTCGAACGGCACAATTGATGCAAGGCATTGGTCAATGGACAAAATACAAGAACTCTTTCAGCCATTCCGATTGAAGTCGCTTGAGCTCAAGAACCGGATCGTCATGGCGCCCATGACGCGGTCGTTTTCCCCTGGAGGCGTACCGGCCTCGAATGTGGCCGACTATTATGTCCGTCGCGCGAAAGACGAGGTCGGCCTCATTGTGTCAGAGGGCACCGTGGTGAATCGCCCCGCCTCTTCCAATGATCCAGACATTCCGCACTTCTATGGCGAAAAGCCACTCAGCGGGTGGAAGGCCGTGATTGACAGAGTGCATGCGGCAGGTGGCCTCATGGCACCGCAACTCTGGCATATGGGTGTGGTCGCGCCCAAGGATACCGGATGGTTGCCGCCCGCGCCTTTTGAGGGACCGTCAGGCTATGTCGCACCCGGAAGGATCGGCGGCGTCGCGATGACAGAGTCCGACATCGCCGGAACGATACAGGCGTTTGCGCAGGCCGCGGCGGAATCAAGGGCACTCGGATTCGACGCGGTCGAGATTCACGGGGCACATGGCTATCTGATCGACCAGTTCTTCTGGCATCCCACCAACCAACGCACCGATGGTTACGGCGGCAGAACTTTGGCCGAACGCGCCCGATTCGCTGTGGAACTAGTTCAAGGCGTTCGTAAGGCCGTCGGTCCTGATTTTCCGATCGGCCTTCGGATCTCGCAATGGAAGCTGCAGGATTTCGCAGCAAGGCTGGCGACCACGCCCCAGGAGATGGAAGCATGGCTGGTTCCGTTGGTCGGAGCAGGGGTTGACATCTTCCATTGTTCGCAGCGCCGGTTCTGGGAGCCCGAGTTCACCGGCTCTGATCTGAACTTCGCCGGATGGGCGAAAAAGCTGACCGGCAAGAGCACCATCACAGTGGGCTCAATCGGACTTTCAGGAGACTTTTTGAAAGCCTTCCAAGGAGAATCCTCGACTCCTAGCGCATTGGATGAACTCGCGCGTCGCTACGACCGGGGAGATTTTGACTTGGTGGCAGTAGGCCGCGCCCTGCTCGCCGACGCCGGGTGGGCACAAAAGATCCACCAAGGCCGTTCCGGCGAATTGGTTGGCTTCAATAAGGAAGCGCTGGCCACTCTTTCGTAATATTCATCATCCACCGCTCAGTAAATGCATTCCACAGATTCTACAGACGAAAGGAACCACCCATGAAGCTCCTTGTGCTCTTCTATTCCACCTATGGCCATGTTTATCGTCTCGCGCAGGCCATCGCTGACGGCGCTCGCGAAGTCCCTGGCGTAGACGTCGTGCTCAAGCGCGTTCCTGAAACCCTGTCCGCCGAGGAAATCAAATCCATGGGAGCCACCGAGGCGCAGAAGGCCTTTGCGAGTGTGCCCATCGCCACAGTCGGCGACCTGGTGGACGCTGGTGCAGTCATTTTCGGCACGCCGACGCGGTTCGGGAACATGGCGGGCCAGATGCGGCAGTTTCTCGACGGAACCGGCAGTCTCTGGGCCCAAGGCAAGCTCGTGGGCAAAGTTGGGAGCGTGTTTGTCAGCTCCGCCACCCAACATGGTGGCCAAGAGTCCACCATCCTGAGTTTCCATACGACGCTGCTTCACCACGGGATGGTGATTGTGGGACTGCCGTATGCGTTCCAGGGTCAGATGCGCCTTGATGAGATCACAGGCGGGTCGCCGTATGGGGCGTCCACGATCGCTGGGGGCAAAGGCGAGCGCATGGCAAGTGAGAACGAGCTTGCGGCCGCGCGATTTCAGGGCCGGCACGTGGCCCAGATCGCGCAAAAGTTGTCGGCGTAGCCGACAATTCCACCCATGTCTCGTGTCAAGATGGTTGGGTCTGTCGAATTGACAGCGAGGGCACGTCATATTGATTGAGGATATCGGGAATCCTGGGGTCAGCAGTGCAAGTGCTCGAATTTGCTGGCGTGCCGTCCGTGGATCGAAAAGTGCTTCAGTCCTTGTTGCGTAGACGCTTGATACCGTTTAACGCAAGAAGGGGAGTACTTTGCAAATGAACAAGTCGACACGAGAACGTTCAGATGGCGGCGATGCCTTTATTCCGGAATCTGCACAGATCTCCGGCACACCGGATGATTTGGCCGAGTTTTCAGGGGAACAGTACCTGCGAGAGGCGGTTGACAATGATATCGGGGAGGGCAGTCGCGACGAGGAACTAACCGAGGAACTCGGTGGCCCCTTTGTGGAGAGCCGTCCCGAGGAGGAGTTTGGCGCGACTCAGGAAGGTGGAAATATCGGTGACTCCCCGACTGGGGCAGAGGAATCGCCCACGGTGCGGGTGCGTAGTTCCTTGCCCCAGGCCGTGGGTCCCTTGGCTATTGCGGCCCCTGACGAGGATGGTCAAGGCGAGGTGGCAGAAAAGGACCGCAATGGGAGGCCCTTCACTGCTTCCGATGTGCGAGCGGCGAACCTGGGTGCGGAGTCGGGCTCGACCATGGAACCCGACGTCAAGCTCGATTCGCCTACGTCGCGTGCGTCCAGAAGATGACGCCACCCAACCTCAACGGGACGAGTCGATCCTATCAGGCCTTCTGGAACACCTCGATCGCCGAGATGCTGGTCCGCGGTCGTTTCCGCGAGACGCAGCCATGGGCACGGTCAGCGTGAAGGCGGCGTCTTTGAACCCGAGCGGGCGTGATCATCGAGCGCGAAATGTGGCCGACGAACCCGCGCGCTAGGGCGCAAACGCAGCGAAGGTGAGTTCGCCGAGTCCGTCGCAACTGCCCCCGGAGACGTCTTCGAATTTCTGTAGGACGACCTGCAGGCCGCCGACACTCACACTCTGCCCGGGCTGGAAGGTGGTCGAGCTGGCTCCAACGGTGACGAGAGCCCTGTGGAAGCTTGTCCAACAAGCGCCTTGAAAGGATTCACAGATGCGTCCGTCGTCTGGCAAACTGACACCGGCGATAGTGACCGGCGCTGGTACGCCACTGCTGCTCGGTGGGGAGTTCCCCAAGAGAGCGTCGGCGGTCCCGGTCCACGTGATAAGGATGGTCTCTCCGCCACGGGTGACCACCACGCTCTGCGAGACCGAGGGCCCCCCGATAGTCGTGCCGCCCACCCAGCTCGCCACGGTCAGTCCCAGCGTGTCCCCTGTACGGATGAAGTTCGCCGGCAGGCCGGTCACATTGAAATCCAGGTTCCAGGTGCGCCCGTCGGCAGCCGCCAGACTCAAGCTTTTGGTTCCGTTCGCCGGGCACGGATTGGCTGACCCAACACCGGCAACCGCCGTCACCGTGACGTCCGCCGTGAAATTGGTGTTCAGAGTTATGCCGCCGGCCTCGACCAGGTAGCCGCAAGCCACTGCGTTGTCTAGGCCTGCGTCCGGACTGCAGCTCGGCAAGGCGCCACCCGTGCTCATCACCGGATTCATGCACCCTCGAAATTCACTAGATCGACCTGTCTACTGCGAGCGCGGGGATCCATCCGACGGTGGCGCGTCCTGGCCGCGCAGTGCCTTGTCGCCAGGGCGCTGGAGCACGTCGGGCGAGTTCACCAGCAAGGCGGCCCCCAGCGAATTCCAGGCAAACTTCTTGACCACCCGCAGGTCGGTCTGCTGCTCCAGCCACAGTCCGTGGAACACGGGAAAAATGAGCACCACGGTCGGACGATAGCGCTGGACCATGCGCAATAGAGCGCTGGGCGACTGGGTCACCGGGTACTCGTTGGTGTCGTTGATGAGGCCGTAGGGATCGATCATGCGATCCCGGGTCAGATAGCCGAGCGTGCCCACCTCGGCGGCCAGGAAGACCTGTCCGGGCTTCAGGTTCTCCTTCATCCAAGCCGCCACGGTCTCGTACCGGTGATGCCGCTGGCCCAGCCAATAATCCTGGTCGATGCCTGCGGCCCAGGACAGCGTGTGCATCCCGGTGAGCGCGAGCATGACCAGACCAGGCACGAGCGGAAGTAGCACACGCCAGTGCATGCCACCAAAGCCGCCACGCCAGGCCGCGGCCCTGACCAGCCATCCGATCGAGCCGAGCACCAGTAGCACGCTGGAACCGAGGATGAGTGGATACATGTGCCAGTGCTGCACCGGCGGTGGGCCGATGCTTGCGTAGCCGAGGAAAAGCAGCACGGCGAAGATCAGGTAGGCGCGCAGTTCGGGCAGGTAGCGAAGCATGAGTGGGATTCCCGAGACCCAGCCCAGCAGGGCCAGCGCAAACATGACCGAGGGGGAGAGCGCGGGGAACAGCATGGACAGGGGCTGTTCGGCGGCATGGTGGAGGTAGTGGCCGAGGTACTCCCCGAAACTGGACGAGGCGCGCTTGGCAAGCAGCGTCTGGGGAAGGCACGAACCGAAGTAGAGTGTCGCGGCTACCAGCCACGGCACCACAGTGACGAAACACACCAGCAACTCGCGTTTGGGGAATCTGAGCCCCCGCAGTCTGCTCTCGATGAGCAGGACCGGAATCAGCAGGACACCGTCGTACCGGCACAGGACCGTCAGGCCCAGGCAGAGACCGCAGAGCAGGGGGCGGCCCAGTTGGTGCGCCCGGAGCGTGGCTAGAACCAGAGCCACGAACAGATTGGTCTCGAGCGCCAGCCAGTTGTGGCCGCCGGCCAGTCCGGCCCAGGCGAGAAGGCCGAGCAGCAGCGCCAAAACCGGCGAGAATCGCCGCGCCATCGAGTACAGCATGAGCCCTTGCAGCGACAGGGCAGCGGCGCCCAGCGCGATCGCGGCGGTCGGAAGCACGTCGCCAGCCACCAGGTAGACCAGGGCCAGCAACAGCACGTGCAAGGGTGAGGTGGCGCCCAGCACGCGCTCGCCCAGGTTGAACACAAACCCTTCTCCCGCGCCCAGGTGGCGCGCGTAGACGAACGTGATGAACGCATCGTCGTGCCGCAGGCCACGGCAGAGCCAGAACGTGGCTGCGGCAGAGGTCGCGACCAGAGCGGCGACGGCCAGGCCCTTCCAGGGCAAGCGAAACTCGACAGTGCGGGTCGTTGAAAGAATGCGTGTATCTCCCCGCCTGGGAAGGCAGTCTCAAGCAAAGCGCAAACCGCCGCCGCCGCGACAGATGCGTTTCAGTGTTCCGAGGGCGCTTTGTGGAGTATAGGCCCCCGTGACTTTGCCGCCTGCTTCACTGCTCACTTCAATTCGGAATCGGTAGCCGGTTCCCTCGACTTCGACCAGGTGGCTATTGGTCGACACGGCCGGATCGGCGACGATCCGTGAAACCGTGCGATCGAATCCCAGGCCTGCCAGGGCGATGGCGGCGTGTACGTTTACATTGCGGGGAAACTTTGCGCACGCCTGGCGGACAGGCCCCTCATAAACCACCGTGTGTTTGTCCGGCGGCAATCCCAGGCTGGCGGGACTTTTGGTCGTGGTCACCGTGACCGATTTGAGAGTCGGCCCGGCGTCCGCCAAACCATCGATGCCGATGATGGCTCCATGCGGGAGAAAGACCTTCCGCCCGCATTTGATTGCCCTTTCTTCCAACGCGCTCCGAAAGGCCTCGTCGGCCAGTGCGGTGATCGAGAAGAGCAGCAGGTCCGAGCGCTCAACAATGCGCAAAGCCACCTCCTTGAGCAGATCGGCGTGGGCGGCCTCGACTACAAGGTCGGCCGGCCGAGCAAAGAGGTCGGACTGTTTGGTAATTCGGCAGGCGGCCGGAATATCCTGCAAACGTTTCTCATCCACATCAAAGGCGTAGCCCAGCTCGATATTGTCAGCTGCGCCCTCAGCGAGAATATACCGTGCCAGAAAACCGCCAATCGAGCCGCAACCCAACAAACCAATACGGACTGTACTCATTTCTGTTCCTTTCGGCAAATCAAGTCGGGTCCCACGAATATGCTTTGCAGCCTGTGAGGATTCACTTCGCCAATAAGCTGCCCGGCAGCAACCTGGAGATGCACCTCGTGCAGACTTGTCCGACAGCGCCCAATCTGTCAACTGCTTCCGCCGGTCAGCCCGTGCGCTTGGCCGTACCCTTGCCGGTGTCACCCATCGGGTTCGCGTGAAAGCTTGGACAGAACGCCACCCGAAGGCAAGATCCTGAGAACTGGTCGCGACTCGCTACCAGGCGCAGCGGGGCGCTACTGCTGGATCAGGCTCCGAACCCAGTCGACGAGCGCCTGGTTCGGGGTGGCGCTGATCCCGGTGGGAAGCTTGCGCACGTACCAGGTGGTCGTCCAAGTCACGGACTGGCCCGAGGGCAAGGCCGCGTAAGCGCCCTGGGTTTCGATCTCGATGAACTTGCCCCCGCCATCGACGTAGATGGAAATCTCGCCCTCGCCCGGTGCGTGCGCTG
>Ga0265316_10001164_pt1 | contig 28432 bp, 19 predicted proteins | sample 4522metaG_FD_202092 | JGI IMG/M metagenome (GOLD analysis project Ga0265316, IMG submission 202092) | Rhizosphere microbial communities from Carex aquatilis grown in University of Washington, Seatle, WA, United States - 4-5-22 metaG | ecosystem: Host-associated > Plants > Roots > Rhizosphere >...
ACCTGGAGAACGGCCGGTCGTTGGTTCTGATGCCGGAGGAAAGGCAACTGACCACGCAGCGAGCGGCGGACCTGCTTGGCATGTCGCGCCCCTACCTGATCCGCCTGCTGGATGCGGGCGAGATGCCGTATCATCTGGTCGGCAAGCATCGCCGAATCGCGCTACGCGATGTCCTGGCCTATGCGAAGCGGCGCGCCGAAGGCCGGAGGGCCGCTCTCGACAAGATGGCCCGCGACGCATTCGAGGCCGGCCTGTACGAAAACGCAACCATCCCCGACGGCGGCAGCGACGAGTAGGCTGTGAGGAGACGCCCGGTCGCGGTTCTCGATGCGTGCGTCCTGATCCCGATGCCGGTTGCGGGCACTTTGCTGCGCCTGGCGGAACCGCCAGCGCTTTACGAGGCCCGCTGGACGGATCGAATCATGGCTGAAGTCACGCGCACGCTGATCGCGCGGTTCGGCAAGACGCCCGAGAAGGCCCGCTACGGCGAAGCCGCAATGCGTGAGTTCTTTCGCGATTCGATGGTCGAGAATTACGAGCCTCTTGTCGCGGAAATGGAGAACCACCCGAAAGACCGGCATGTTCTGGCCGCCGCTGTCGCGTGCCGCGCCGATTACCTGGTCACGTTCAACTTGAAGGACTTCCCGGCGCGGGCCACCAGAACGTACAAGATAGAAGCGATTGGGCCCTCGACATTCCTGAAGCAACTCTACGCGCTCGATTGTGCCACCGTCGAGGAACGGCTGCGCGATCAGGCGGCCGCGATCCGAGTCCCGCTCAGCAGCCTCTTCGACCGTCTTGCGGGCTCGGTTCCCGGCTTCGTTTCGATCCGGGCTCGGTTCCCGGCTTCGTTTCGATCCTCCGAAAGCCTTGATCCCGGATTCCGGGCGCGCGCAGCAGGCGGCGCGCCGCCTCCCGTGCTGTAAGCTTGCGCGTCATTGCAATTCGGTATGCCGGAAACAGCCGGTAGTGTGGTCGTTGACCATGCCGGTGGCTTGCATGAAGGCGTAGCAGATGGTCGAGCCCACAAACTTGAAGCCGCGGCGCGCCAGGTCTTTGCTCATGGCATCGGATTGCGGAGTGCGCGCGGGAACATCCGCCAGCCGGCGCCAGCGGTTCACGACCGTGCGGCCATCCACGAATCCCCAGATGTAGCGATCGAAGGCGCCGAATTCCTTCCGCACCGCCAGAAAGGCTTGTGCGTTGGTCACCGCGGCGGCGATCTTCAGACGGTTGCGCACGATGCCGGCGTTGGCCAGCAGGGCGGCGATTTTGGGCGCATCGTAGCGCGCCACTTTGCGCGCGTCGAAGCGGTCGAAGGCGGCGCGGTAGGCGGGACGCTTCTTCAGGATGGTGATCCAGCTCAAACCGGCCTGCGCGCCTTCCAGGATGAGGAACTCGAACAGACGGCGGTCGTCATGCACGGGCACGCCCCATTCGGCATCGTGATAGGCGATGGACAGTGGGTCGCGCGCCCAGTCGCAGCGCGGTTTATTGGCAGGGAGCGGTATGCAGCAACTCCTTCTCGAGCTTGAGCGCCTGGCAGCCGGCGGTCTTTATGTTGTCGAGCGTCAGGCCGTTCCAGGCCAGGTCGGCGGGCACCCAGTCGGGCGGAATGGTGATGCGCATCTCCGTCACCGAGCGGCTGATGACAATGATCTGGTGCGAGTCGGGCTGATACTCGGCCTTGACCCGCGCGGTGACCACCGGGTCGCGCCGCGGAACCAGGATGCGGGTTTCGACGCGGATGCGATCCTTGGCGCGCTCGATCATCGCTACCGCGGGCCTGGTGGCATCCACCTTCGACAGGGTTTGCAGGAGCTGGCGGGCGTTCTCGATGGGCTTGCCATCGAGCGCCACCAGGCGGTCGCCGACCTTCAGCGGCCCGTTGTACTTTTCGGGCAGAAAGGCGACGCCGACGCCGGGGCCAGGGTCGTCCCCGCGATAGCCGAAGCCGCCCAGGTCGAGAGAGGCGCCGAGGTCGCCCGGCACCAGGGTCAGGGGCAGCACGTCGTTGCGCTCGGCGGCATCGAATTTGGTCAGTTGGATCCAGTAGCAGCTTGCAAAGGTAGGCGAGTTGGTTTCGCAATCGATAGTCAGGGGGAAGTCGGCGCGCACGTGCGCGGCCAGCCACTGGAGGATGGCCCGGTTGGTGAGCCCGGTGGAGGAACGCCATTCCAGGTTGAGGCCGGCGTCCTTGAGCTTGGCGGCGAGCGACTCGTCGTTCGCGCCGGCGCTGGCCCACAGCACGGGCGTATTGGTGAAATTGGCGGTGAAAACGCGATTGCTGTCGATGGCGCTCTTGGGCGAGCCGCCAAGCGCGACGCCGGCGGCCCAGCGGTCGGGAATGCGCGCGATGGCGTAGAAGACCGTGGCGGCAGCGTCGGCGCGTCCGGCAAGGTAGACGCGGCTGGGGTCGGCGGCGCCGTCTTTGACTGCCTCTTCCACCTTGAGGGCCAGCGCCTGCACGCGCTTGTCGATATTGGCCAGAGGATCGTCCGGGGCCGCGACCACCCTCCAGCCCACCTCGGCGGCTAAGGTCTGCCATTGGGCGGCGTCGGCCGGGTTCACCAGGGCGATGACGGGCGCCTTGCCGGGAAGCCCCGGCGGCTGCGCTCCCGGTGCCGGCTGGGCTCCTCCCGGCGGCTGGGCTCCTCCCGGCGGCTGGGCTCCTCCCGGCGGCTGGGCTCCTCCCGGCGGCTGGGCTCCTCCCGGCGGCTGCGCCAGGGCTAACCCACCGACCAGGATGCTAGTGGCGCAGACGAGCACGGATCTTCTTGACCAGTTTTTCGATATCATCCGTTTTCTTGAGGGTCGCCATGGAGAGAACGAAGCGGTCGTCCTTTTCCAGGTCGGTCTCTAACGCCTCGGCCATCTCCACCAGGCGGGCCGCGTCCTTGATATTCTCCTCGCGTTCGGCTTTGAGGATTTCGTCCCGCTGCGACTTGCCGTTGGGGAGTTTGACGTCTTCCACCGGGGCCTGCGGAATCGGGAGGTCTTGCGGCAACGCCAGCGGCAGCGCGGCTGCCAATGACAGAAGCAGCAGCCAGTGGCGCAGTTTGAACTTCATGGAGAACCCTCCTGTTATGATAGCCAAAAGGCTATTGGCCCAGAATCTCCAAATACCGCGCCATGGCTTCGATGCCGCGATAGAAGTTGGGCAGGTGGAATTTCTCGTTGGGCGCGTGCAGGTTGTCGTCGGGCAGGCCGAACCCCATCATTACGCTGGGGATGCCCAGGTAGCGGTCGAATACACCGACAACCGGGATGGACCCGCCGGAGCGAATGTACACGGTATCTTTGCCGAACACCTGCTTCATGGCCTCCGCCGACGCATGAATGAAGGGATTGTCGGGATTGGTCAGCGAGGGCTCTCCGGCACTCAGCACCTTGACTTCCGCCGTCACTCCCTTGGGGCACACGGCCCGGACCGCCGACTGGAATTGCGCGACGGCTTCCTCCACGCGCTGATCGGCCACCAGGCGGGTGCTGATCTTGGCCACCGCGCGGGCGGGAATCACCGTCTTGGCGCCTTCGCCGGTGAAGCCGCCGCGGATGCCGTGCACTTCCAGCGTGGGCCGCGCCCACACGCGCTCGAATAGCGGGATCTCCGGCTCGCCCACCAGCTCTTTGGCGCCCATTTCCTTTTCGGTATATTCCTTGACGTCGAACGGCAGCCGCGCCCACGCCTCGCGCTCCTTGGCGCTGGGCGGCACGACGCGATCGTAGAAGCCGGGAATGCGGATGTGGCCGTCGCGGTCCTTGAGCGCGCACAGAATCTCGGAGATGGCCATGATTGGGTTGGGGGCCGCGCCGCCGTAGACGCCGGAATGCAGATCGTGATCCGCGCCCTGGACGGACAATTCGTAGTACACCATGCCGCGCAGCCCCACGCAGAGGGTGGGCAGCTCGGGCGCGAACATTTCGGTATCGCAAATCACGGCGGCGTCGGACTGGAGGCGCGGCGGACGGGTCTTGACGTAGGCTTCGATATGCTCGCCGCCGGTTTCCTCTTCGCCTTCCAGCAAGAACTTCACGTTGACGGGCAGCTTGCCGGTGGTCTTCAGCAGCCCCTCCACGGCCTTGATCTGAATGTAGACCTGCCCCTTGTCGTCGCAGGCGCCGCGCGCGAAGATATCGTCGCCGCGGATCTCCGGCTCGAACGGCGGCGATTTCCACTCGTCCAGCGGATCGGGCGGCTGGACGTCGTAGTGGCCGTAGAACAAGATGGTGGGCTTCGCGGGCGCGCCCAGCCATTCCGCGTAGACCAGCGGATTGCCGTCGCCTTCGATGAGCTCCGCCGCGGTCATACCGGCCGCGCGCAATTCGCCCAGGGCGAACTCGGCCGCGCGCCGGATATCGGGCTTATGTTCCGAGAGCGCGCTGATGCTGGGGATGCGAAGGAAAGTCTTGAGACCTTCGAGAAAGTCGGACTGGTGCTGCCGATAGTAGTTCATGAGGGCTCCAGGTAACACGGTACCCTACTTGCGGGAGCCGTGGCTTGCGGCGCCGGTGGGGCAGGCGGTGCTCGCCTGCCCTGAGAAGGGTGGCCTGGCCCGGCGAGGGCAGGCGGCACCGCCTGCCCCACCGCACCACATCCTACTTTGACTTGCTGGTGCTGGTCGGCGCGCCGGCGGCGCTGGCCGTGCCGGTGGCGGGCTCCTCCAGGGAGTTCGCAATGTGCGCGCCGACGGGGGTGAAGGTGTCGTCGCGCTTCCACTGAACTCCGGGAGCGGTCTGCCTGAGGATTCCCAACTCACCCAACGCCCACAGCGACTTGCCGACCGAGAAAACCCGGGAGACGAAGTAGTTGCCGTCCAACTGGACCGAGCGCCACGTCTCGCCGCCGTCCTCACTCAGCAGGATCTGAGCGTCGGCGGCAATCCACAGGCGGTTGTTGCCATCGAAGGCCACCGAAGTGAGCCAGGATTGCACGGGACTCTTTTGCACCACCCAGGTGGCTCCGCCGTCTTTGCTATGCAGCAGTTGTCCGGAGAAGCCCACCGCCCAGCCGTTCTGCAGGTCGCGGAAACGCACGGACGCCAGAGACCACGAAGCCGCGGTGGTCTTGATGGTGGTCCAGGTTTTCCCGCCATCCGCCGTGCGCAGAATGGTGCCCGACCAGCCCACCGCCCAGCCGTGATCCGGGTCCAGGAAGAAGATGGACTCGATAGCCATCGAGGTGCCGCTCGTCTGCTTGGCCCAGGTGTGGCCGCCGTCGGTGGAATGCAACAGCGCGCCGTCGAATCCGCCGGCCCATACCAGGTTGCCGAGCGAGAAGAGGGTCAGCAGATTTTGCTTGCTGCCGCTGGTGCGGGGCTGCCACGTCTTGGCGCCATCCTCGGTGGCCAGCAAGGTGCCGGCATCGCCCGCCGCGAAGCCGTGCAGGGCGTCGATGAAAGAAACGGCGTGCAGAAACACCGTCGCGCCGGTGTCGTGGGCGGTCCAGGTGGCGCCGCTATCGGTGGTTCCGTAGACCAACCCTTGTTCGCATAAAAGGTAGGCCGTGGAAGGGGCGGGTGAGTTGGCATCGCGCAAATAACAGTGCTGAGTGTCCGACGCCGAGGCCAGAAACGGAAACACCAGAAGCGCAAACACCAGAAACGGAAGCCGAACATTTGTGCGGAGCCCGGCTTCGGTTATGAAAAACCTGCGTATCATGATAAATCCCCCGTCTCGCCCCTGACACCAGTCGTGGCGCCGGTTCGAGAGCTTCCATGAGGCGCCGCAGCACGCATCGCCGCCTGAGGACACCCCGATGGAGAATACGTCTTTTATGATACAAAGGTTACACACCCCGGCGCTCGGGGGGCCGGGCGGTGCCGGCGCGGCGGCGCTCGGGGGGGGCCGGGCGGTGCCGGCGCGGCTGGCAGGAACGGGCCGGCGAGAGCCTGGCGTGGCGCGTTTCCGCGCCGGTCAAACGGGCTGGCGAGAGCCCGGCGTGGCGCGTTTCCGCGCCGGTCAGTCGGTGATCAGGATCAACTGCCGCGGGTCGGCCGCGGGAGTTTTCGGCTCGCGGGGGCGCTCCAGATCGTCGTGGTTCGGGTCGAATCTGCGGATCAACTGGTTGAGTTTGAGCGAAGACTCCCAGATATCGCAAAGCAGGGTGCATCGCGGGCAGCCGCCGGGAACGCCGCCGCGGCCGTCGACAGCGGGGTTGTAACGCTTGTGTTTGGCGCAACGGCCGTCGAACTTCCGGGATCGGATTTTCACAATCGAAGCCCTCATTGTAGCCCGCGGTTCGCCCCGGTGGCGGGGTATCGAGCGGCGCAGGGTCCACCGGCGCGGGGGTCCCTCAGTATACGATTTCGAAAATACAGCCACGTATTCTGTGGCGTCGAGTGGGACGGGCCTCCTGGCCTGTCAAGCACGCGGAGCGCGCCTCCGGCGCGACGACAGGCGGACCCAGGGTACCCCGGCCTGTCCCACCAATTCCGAACAGGAGTGCTAAGCCACGCTATGCGCTCCGGCCGCGGATCGCAGGCGTTGAGGTGCGCGCCTGGCTGATGCGGCGCGCGACGAGAGTGGGGACGGTAGGGCCGGCCCACGGGTCAGCCGGCGAGCAGCGTATCGAGATCCCAGGGGCACTGCTTGTCAATTGCCGCGTGCTCCAGATCGGTTTCGAGCAGGGCCAGCGTTACGGCCTGCTGGTAGATCTTCTGAAGGTTCGCCTGAAGGTACGGTCGCAGGCTGGGCGAATCGGCGATCCTGTGCTCAAGCGCCAGACGGGCTTTTTCGATCGAGACGCGCCAACTGGCGCCGTCCCGCTCCGGCTGGATGATCTGCTTGATCTTGTGCATCAGTAGCAGTTGCAGAAACGACCAGACGGCAGACTGCTCGCTTTTGCTCAAGGACTGAATCTCCTCCGCCACGTTCTCGATGTCCACTTCGGCGAACCGGCCTGCGCGCAACAATTCCGCGTTCCGGTCGGACCATTCGACAAAATCGGTCTCGTATAGGGACTTCATCTTACTCTTCAATGGTAACCCGATACGCTGGATTTTTGTCGATGAAGCCCCCCGCGGCCCGGCGGACTGCCCATCCCCGCGGCGGGCGGCGTTCCCGCGGTACAATCCGATTGAATGCCGAAAGCTGGCAAGGTCACATGGGCGAAGTTCCGCGTTGCTGTGCTAACTGTGGTGTCCGCGGCCATCCTCAGCACCATGCTCTACCTCTTGTACGGAGTCTCGCTGCTGGCGCCGAAGACCGCGGTCTACTTGTATATCCCCGACGCCAGCGGACTGAGTGACGAATCCCCCGTTCGCGTGGATGGCATCGATGTGGGCAGAGTGTCGGCGGTGAAACTCTCCGGCTCCAGCCAGCCTGCCCGCATCGTGAAGGTGACCATATCCATCGAGCGGGACCGCCTGGGCCGCATCCCGGCGGATTCCGTGACGCAGATCAGCTCCGATTCGCTGGTGGGCGATAAATTCGTGGACATTACCAGCGGAACGAGCCCCAAACCGGTTTCTCCCGAGGGAGAGCTGATTTATAAAGACCAGCCGGAACTGCTGCGGAGTCTGGACCTGACCCAGTTCACCCAGGAGTTGCGCCTGGTGGATGCCACCCTGACCGACATCGAGCAGGGCCGCAGCGAGTTCGGCAAGTTCTATCAAGGGACGGAGATGTACAACGATTTGCTGCGGCGGATGTTGGACTTGCAGAAAGGCATCCGGGCGGCGGTCAGCACCACTGGCATGGTTGGCAGCCTGCTGAGCACCGACCGGGCGCACCGCGAACTCAGCGACCTGCTGGTGAGCGTGGATGAGAAGGTGGGCCAGCTCCAATCGGGCCAGGGCGCCGCAGGGGAGTTGCTGCGCTCTAGCGCCCAATACGACCAATTGATCGAGACGGCAAAAGGTTTCCGCCGCTCCATCGAGACGCTGCAGGCCAACCCGATGGTGCAGTCCGACAGTGCGTACGCCGGCGCCACCCAGTGGCTGTCGGCGATGATTCAGAGCGTGGACGAAGTGAACCGCAACCCGCAGGTCTCGACAACCGCGGTTTACGACAATCTCAACGGGTCACTCCTGGAATTGCGGGACACCATGCGCGACTTTCGCCAGAACCCGAAGAAGTATCTGTGGATAAAGGTGTTTTAACCCCCCGCGCCATCACTCCCCGTCCGGGACCGCAGCCGCCGTGGGTGCGGTGGCATTGACAATGGCGTAGAGAGCCGGGGTATGGATGGGCTTTGAGAGATAGCCATCCATGCCGGCGGCCGCGCACCTCTCGGCATCGCCCTTCATGGCGCGAGCCGTCATGGCAAAGATGGGAAGATGCCGGCCGGTGCCGGTCTCGGACCGGCGGATCGCCGCGGTGGCTTCGAAGCCATCCATTTCCGGCATCTGCACGTCCATCAGGACCAAATCGAACGGCTCACGCTCCACTGCCGCAACCGCTTCCCGCCCGTTGGCGGCGACCGTCACCCGGTGCCCACACCTTTCCAGTAGCCGTGTTGCGACCTTCTGGTTCACCGGGTTATCCTCCGCCAGCAGAATCTTACGGCTGGCCCCGGGCTTGGCCTCCGGCAAGCCGCCCGCGACCGGTTTCGCCGCCGGAAGCTCTCCGGCGTTGCGCTCGAGCACTCTACAAATCGATTGGCGCAGATCCCCGGAACTCACCGGTTTGGTCAGGTGAGCCGCCAGACCCAGTTCGCGGCAGCGTGCCGAGTCGCCAGGCTGACCGGCGGACGTCAGCACGATAATCGCCGGCCCGGCGTACCGCGGATCCTGCCGGAGTTGTGCGGCAAGGTCGAAGCCGTCTTCTCCCGGCATGTGCGCGTCGGTGATGACCAGCGGGAACGGCGCCCCCTCTTCCGCCGCAGCCTTGGCAACTGCGAGAGCGGCGTGGGCAGTGGCCTCGGCCCTCACCCGCATGCCCCAGTTGGCCAGCATTCTCTGCAAAACCAGGAGATTGGTGGCGTTGTCATCCACGATGAGAACCGCAACATCCGTGAGATCGCGCTCCCCGGGCTCGGTGCCGCACGGCTTGCTTGCGACACCCAGCCGGGCCGTGAAATGGAAACAACTGCCGCTGCCGGGTTCGCTCTCCACCCACAACCGGCCGCCCATCATTTCCACCAGGCGCAACGAGACGGTCAGGCCCAGGCCCGTGCCGCCGTACTTGCGGGTAGTGGAAGCGTCGGCCTGCGCGAACGGCTCAAAGATCTGTTGCAGGTGCTCCCGGGAGATTCCGATCCCCGTATCGCGGACCGAAAAGTGAACCACCGCCGCATCCGCATCCTGGCTTGCCAATTCCACCTGCACCTCGATCTCGCCACTGGCGGTGAACTTGACGGCGTTGCCCAGAAGGTTCGTGAGCACCTGGCGGAGGCGCGTAGGATCGCCCACCACCAGCCCCGGAGCGCCGTGCGCCTGGCAGATCAGTTCGAGCCCCTTCGCCCCGGCCAACAGGCTGAAGGTCTTCATCACCTGGTCGAGCAGGTTCCGGAGATCGAACTCCAGCGGGTCCAGATCCAGCTTGCCGGCTTCGATTTTGGAGAAATCCAGGATATCGTTGATGATGGTGAGCAGGCTTTCGCCGGAACTTTTTACCATGCCCAGATACGTGCGCTGGTCCGGCGCCATCTCGCCATCCAGAAGAAGCTCGGTGGCGCCCAGGATGCCGTTCATCGGCGTACGGATTTCGTGGCTCATGTTGGCCAGGAACTGGCTCTTGGCGAGCGAGGCGGCGCGGGCCTCCGCTTCGGCGCGCTCCCGGACTGCGATTTCCCGGCGCAGTTCCGCCGTGCGCTCTTCGACCCGCTCCACCAGCCTGCGCTCGCTGCGGCGCAGTTTGCGCACACGGAGCTGATAGAAAGCAATCCCCGCCGTGGACGCGGCCGCCAGACCGAGTGCCGCGAACCAAAATGTCTGATAGAAGCGCGGCCGGGCCTCCAAAACAAACGAGGCACCGGTCTGGTTCCAGGCGCCTCCCGTCGAGCGCGCTGTCACCCGGAACTGGTACTGGCCGGGTGGAACGTTGGTGTAATAAGCGGCGCGCCGGTTGCCGGCTTCCACCCAGCCGGCATCGAAGCCTTCCAGGCGGTAGCGGAACTGCAGGAACTCGGGAAAGAGAAAGCTGAGGGCGGCGTAGTGGAACTCGAGATTGCCGCCGGCGCGGATCCAGCCGCCCGCGGCAAGCGGGGTCTCGCGGTCGCCCGTGACCCGCTCAATCAGCACCGGCGGGGCGGGCCGGTTGACGGCAAACCGCGCCATATCGATCTCCAGCACGCCGCCGTAAGTGGCAAAGTACAGCTTGTTATCCCGGCTTTGCCACGCCGTGGGCGAGATCCCCAGGGCGAATTCGCTGCTGCCGCGCATCCCGTCGGCCACGCCAAACTTCTGGGGCTCGACGGCACGCTTGCGCCCTGCGGCGACGGCATCCAGGTCCGCCCGCGGGACGCGCAGCATCCCGTCACGGCCCGCCATCCATAAATAGCCCTGCCCGTCTTCGAAAACCCAGGCCATCTCGAGGTCGGGCATACCCTGGGCCCGGGTGAACGCGGTGAAATGCGTTCCGTCGATGCGATTGAGACCGGAGTTCGTCTGCGCCCACACGCGTCCGGCGGCGTCGATGTGCATGGAATACACATTCTGGCGCCCGCCGGGCCGGGCCAGCACGGCGCCGAACCGTCCGCCCTGGAACCGCTGCACACCCTGAGCGGTTCCCACCCAAAGGGACCCGTCAGGACCCTCGGCCATGGCCGACACCGGCGGGCCCGCCAAGCCCTGTGTTTCTCCGAAGACCACCATCGAGCCGCCCTGAAAGCGCATGAGACTGTCTCCCGAAGCGGCCCACACCGTGCCATTCCGTTGCTCGAACAACAGACGGATGGGCGGCTTGAACCTCCATTCGCCGTCCGCCCGGCCGTGCGGTTCCCCGCGAAACCTTTGCAGGACTCCTTCCTCGGAGCCGGCCCACAGGTTGTCGCGGCGGTCGTGGATGACGGGCCACATCAAGTCGCTCAAGAGCCCGTCTTTCGCGCCGTACACGGTCACGCCTCCGGAGGCCCGGAGACGCGCCACGCCGTGGCCGGTGCCGAGCCAGAGGTCTCCCGAGCGGTCCTGCTGGACGGAACGGACGCTGTCGCTCGGCAGCCCTTCCCGCATGGTGCGCATGGTGGCGAGATACTCTTTGAAGCGGTTGATGCCGCCGCCGGCGGTTCCGGCCCACACGCTGCCTTCCGAGTCTTCGTAGAAACATCGAATGATCTGATTGGTGAGGCCGTCGCGGGTCTGATAGGAAGTGAACTTCCCCCCGGCGAAGCGGCTGATGCCGGCGCCCTCGGTGCCGATCCACAATGCACCGTCGCGGTCCGCAAGAAGCGCCTGGATATCGGCTGGCTGGAAACCGTCGCGTTGGCCATAGGTTCGGAAGCGCCCCTGGCGGAACTCGCTCACCCCCCCGGCACGCGTGCCGATCCACAGCGCGCCGCCGCCCGCCGCCAATCCCTGGACGGAGTTGTCCGGCAGCCCGTCTTTGGTGGTGAACAGTCTTTCCGCGCCGCCCGCGAACCGGTGCAGCCCGTTGTTGGCGCCAACCCAGACCGTCCCCGCCGGGTACTCCAGCAAGACGTGCACATTGGATTCCCGGCCGTCCCCCTCGAAGACGGGGGTAACGCCGCCGCGATCGAGCCGCACCAGACCCTTGTCGGCGCCGATCCATAACACGCCCCGCGAATCCAGCAGCAGGGCACGGACAGCGATGCCGGGCAGGCCCGGGACCGCAAACTTTTCGAAGTGTCCATTCCGATAGCGCAGCAGCCCGCTGTTCGCTGTGCCGATCCACAACCCTCCATCCCGCGCCGGAAGCAAGGCAGTCAGCGGACAGCGATTCAAAATCGGCGTGTTGGAGCCGTTGAAGACCGTGAAACTCACGCCATCGAAGCGAGCCAGCCCGTCGAACGTGGCGAACCAAAGGTAGCCGTCGGCGGTCTGCGCGATGGCGCGGACGGTGTCGTTCGGAAGCCCGTTCGATGCGGTCCAGACGTCGTGGCCGAATTGCGTGAGAGCCAGCCTGGGATCGAGCCCCCAGGCGGGGACTGACACCAGGACTGCCACCAACATGGTGGCCGCACGGAGCAGCACACCAATCATATCGGCAGAATCGCGCCATTGCGATAGTACGCCGGAGCGTGCTCCGGCCGCGCGGCCACTCCGGCCGGGCGCTTAAACAAACTCGGGAGTCCGGTCCCCGGCGACCGCTCCCTAACGGGGTGCCCTCTGGGCCCGGCTCTGTAAGCTGCTCGAAACACGCGGCATTCGAGACTGAGCCGGGCCCAGAGGGCACCCCGTTAGGGAGCGGATTCCGCGACTGATCCGCGAAACCCCGAAAACGTGTACCCCTCCCGCAAGTATCCACCTGGCGGGAGACACCGGCTGCCCCGCCACGGCGCGCAGGCTCAACCTCGCGGGTCTCGGGTCCCGCCTGCCTGTTTTATCGTGGTTTCCGGCGGGGTTCCCCGGGCCCGGCGCACCGAATCCGGCACCCCGGCCGGCGGCCGGAGGTTGCATTCCGCATACGGAAGTGGTACCGTTCTTCACAAAGGCCCGAGGGGTTTCCGGCTGTTTGGGGTACAGCGGAATTCCAACGCTCACAGACAATTAGGGCATTTTGTGTGCCCCATGAAAGAGGGAGTTGTTGCTATGTTTTCAAGAACCACGTTGTTATTGTTGCTGTCGGCCTCGCTTCTGGTGAGCCCGGCTTTCTGCCAACTCGATACGGCCACCATGTCCGGCCGCATCACCGATTCCTCCGGCGCCGTGGTGGCGGGGGCGCAGATCACGGTAGTCAACGCCGAAACAAATTTTGAAAGCCCGTCGACCAGCAATGCGGAGGGCGTATTCCGCGTCCCGTCGCTGCGGCCCGGACCATACAAAGTCCAGATCAAAGCGCAGGGTTTTAAGACTTATGACCGCGCAGGGCTGGAATTGAAAGTGGGCGATAACTTGTCGCTCGATGTGGTGCTCGAAGTCGGCGGCGTCTCCGAGACCGTCTCGGTCACCGGCGAGGCGCAGCAACTGCAAACCGAAACGTCCACCGAGGGCATGGTTGCGGAAGGCGTTTACCTCGAGGGCCTGCCCCTCTACCAGCGGAACGTGAAGGCTACGTTCTACCTGATGCCCAACGTCGATATCGCCGGTTTCGGCTATTCCGGCAACCTTCAGGGCTTTCATATCGACGGCCTGCAGGATTCCAAGATCGGCTATTTCCAGGACGGCACCTATGCGGTAGCCAACAATGGCGGGACTATCTACACCACCGATCCCATCCAGAGCACGGTGGATGAGGTGAAAGTGCTGGGGGCCACCCTCCCCGCCGAATACGGACACTCGGGCGGCGGCGCCATGACTACCGTGCAAAAAACCGGCGCCAATACAGCGCACGGGGAAGCCTCCGACTTCGGCCGCTGGAGTTCCCTGCAGCAACGCAAGTATTTCGACTTGTATAGACTTGGCCAGCAACAGCCGGGCCAGGTGGCGGCGGCATCGGAGCTTTTCCAGGAGACCAATGCCACCCTGACTGGACCCGTCTATATTCCAAAGATCTATAACGGGAAGAACAAGACCTTCTTCGTGTTTGCCATGGACAGGTTGGAAGAAAAGCAAGCCAAGCAGTCGGCTTATACGGTTCCGGACGCCAACATGCTGGCCGGCAACTACAGTTTTGCGGGCCAGACACCGGCGGGGACAGTTGTCAATCAGCTCTACGACCCTCTGAGCACCACGCAGCTTGCCAGCGGGTCCTGGACCCGCACACCCATTCCGAACAATGTGATTCCGCAGTCGCGCATCGATCCGGTAGCCGTCAAGTTCCTGGCCCTGACTCCGTGGGCGCTGCCCAACGCCGCCGGGACCTATAGCAACACGGGACCTTCCAACAATTTCCAGGGCACGTATCTGAAGAAAGTATTCTGGGAAAACTACACCGGCCGCATCGATCAGCAGTTCACTCCGACCTTCAAGATCTTCGGCAACTTCACGTACAACTCGCGCTACCAGCGCAGCCCCAACCCGCAGATCTCGCAGCCGCTTTTCGACTCCAGCCTGGTGCTGGAGCACGACTACCAGAACACCGGCACGTTCGGCGCCACCAAGATCTTCAGCTCCACGCTGGTCGACGAACTCCACGTTGGCTTCTATCGGTTCGAGCCGCGCATCACGACTCCCGACGTCAATGGCAACCTCGGAGGGATGCTGGGCATTCCCAATGTCGCCCCGACGCTGTTGCCCGGCGGACTGCCGCTCAGTGTCGGCGGCCCGACCACCAACATCTTCGAGAACTATACCCTGCGCGACGACTTGACCTGGGTGAAGGGCAATCATAGTTTCAAGTTCGGCTACGATTTGCTCTACGAAAACCAAAACAACTACAACTTGGGCAATCCCAGCGGCAGTTTCAGCTTTGACGGAGCTTCCGGCCTGACCGGCAGCGGAACCACCACCATTGCCAACACCGGCGGCATCAGCCTGGCTTCCTTCATGCTGGGCTCGGTCACTTCCGCCAATTTTTCCGTTCCCACGGCAAGCTGGCTGCCACGCGACAATGTCAACAGCGTCTATGCCCAGGACGACTGGAGAATCTCGCCCAAGCTCACCATGAATATCGGCGTCCGCTACGTGAATGAGAGTCCGTGGCATACCAAGTACGGCCAGTGGGCCGGGTTCAACCCGAACGCGTCCGATCCCCTGGTTGCCGGCGACATGGGCTTGACTACCCATCCGGGCGGCAGCATGGTCAACCGCCACAATCTCAACTTTGAACCGCGTCTCGGGATCGCCTGGCACCCCCTCGACAAACTGGTGGTGCGCGCCGGTTTTGCGCTGATGCACATCGACCTCGGCTTGGCACCCAGCGAGTTGCAGGAGTACAGCATCGCCACCACGCAGAGTCAGGTATCCGGAAACCCCACGCCCATTTATCAGATCAGCCATGGACCGAACCCGATTGTCTATCCCCAACTCCAGTCCAACAATACCCAGCCGTACCAGGGGTGCACCACGGGGAACGTTACCGGCCTGGGCGCCGTTACGACCTGCGGGAGCCGTCCCACCGCCGCCTGGATCAATCCCAATCTGAGGCAACCTTATGTGATGACCTGGAGTTTCAATCCGCAGTATCAGTTGAGAAGCAACTATTTGCTGCAACTGGACTATCAGGGGTCCTCCACCGTGGGCCTGATCGAAACGCCGAATTACAACGTGCTCCCCGAGACTTACGACGCCGGCAATACTTCGGCTCTGTCGTACTTTGTCGGCAACTCGCAGCCGTTCCGGCCTTTCCCCAACTACGGGACCATCCAGTACATGAATAACATCAGCCACGCCAGTTACCACTCCGGCACGGTCCACATCACCAAGCGGTACTCGGTCGGGCTGCTGTTCGACAGCTTCTTTACCTATTCCAAGAGCCTCGATGGCACCGGCGTCGGCGTCACCGATATGGCGAGTAATCTGTGGAAGGGACCCTCAAGCTACGACCGCCGCTTGCGCTACGTGGGCAATTTCAGTTACGACATCCCCATCGGCAAAGGCCGGGCGCTATTGACCAATGGCGGTGTCCTCGAGAAAATCATCGGCGGCTACACCCTGGTTAGTACCTACGACATTTACACCGGGAACCCCATCACCTGGGGATTCACGAACAGCCCGAACACTTACATGCCGAGCTTCGTCGGCATCGGCGGCCGGCCCGTGATGTTAGGGACGCCGGAGTTGCGCAGCGACTGGCAGGACCTGGGAACCAATCGCTTCAACCAGGGTTTTCAGAACTCCACCATCAACGGCCTGCAGGATTTCGCCTATCCGTCGCAATACGGGTTCGGCAACGCCGGCAAGAACACCTTCACCACCCAGCGCGGGATTGGCTTCAGTTTCTCGGCCCGCAAGGAGTGGCAGCTTAAGGAACGCCTGAAGCTGCAGTTCCGTTTCGACTTCCAGAACCCCTTCAAGTGGTACAACTGGGGCAACATGAACACCACCGTCGATCTCAAGAACCTGACGAATGGCGTGGAGAACTCCTCGAACCTGTTCGGCAAAGTGTCGTCCGGAAACGAGGCAACATCGGTGGCGGATGGTGGCGTTCCCATGATGAATCTCACCCTGAAGCTACTCTTCTAAGCCGCGGAGAGGTCCGTTCGCAGCGCGGGGAACGCCGAATCCCATCGGGGTTCCCCGCCGCTGCCGTAAGGTTTCGTGGTCCCCCTTCGATCCCCTGGACAGGCCCGAACCCGCAGATTGCGGCGCAGATCGCGAGGGGCCGGGGCTGTCGGAAATCAGGCCGGCGCATGGTTCGGACGTGGAGCGGGACAGCCCGTGGCGCCCTCGGAGCGCGCCTTCGGCGCGACGACAGGCCAGGAGGCCTGTCCCACGCAAGCCACAGGATACGTGGCTGTGTTTTGGAAATCGCATGCATATTCTTGGCGCAAGGTAAACCATCGTTGCCACACCAGTGCCCGCCGGCGCAAACCGCTGTCCCCAATAGCAATTTGCGCTACGGCCCGCAATCGAAGTAGGCTGGAGTTTGCCGATTTCATCTCCAGAGGTGCCTATTGTCCGTTTTTGACCCGAACACCCTCCGCAGGCCGTCCGGCATGGACAGGCGGGATTTCCTGATCGCTACCACGGCGGCCGCGGGGGCGAGCCTCGTCTCGGGCGCCACCCCCATTTCCGCGGCGAATCTGGCCTCCAACGAGGTGCGCGTGGCGCTGATCGGCGCCGGCGCGCAAGGGCAGGTGCTGCTCGATGCCGCGTTTCAGATTCCCAACATCCGGTTTGCCGCCGTGTGCGACATTTGGACGGAGTACAACCAGCACCGCGTTGCCCGCCTGATGAGCGATAGCGGCCACCCCAACCACGCCTACGTGGATTACAAGGAATTGCTGGACAAGGAAAAAGGCAAAATAGACGCGGTCCTGATCGCCACCCCCGATTTCTGGCATGCCGAGATTGCCATCGCCTGCATGAAGGCGGGGCTCGAGGTCTACTGCGAGAAGGAAATGTCCAACAACCTGGCGGACGCGCGCCGGATGGTGCAGACCGCCAAGGAAACGGGGCGGCTGCTGCAGATCGGGCACCAGCGGCGCAGCAATCCGCGGTACCTCTATTGCTACGAAAAACTCATCAGCGAAGCCAAACTGCTGGGCCGGATCACGGTGGTCAACGGGCAATGGAACCGCGCCAAGCGCGATTTTGTCACCATGCCCGAACGCTACGCCATCAAGCCGGACGTGCTGGAGAAATACGGCTTCCGGTCCATGCAACAGTTCCTCAACTGGCGCTGGTACCGGGGCTTGGGCGGTGGGCCCATTGTGGACCTGGGGTCGCACCAGATCGACGTCTTTAATTGGTTCCTGAACGCGCGGCCGAAGGGCGTGACCGCGAGCGGCGGAACCGATTACTACAGCAAAGCGACGCACGAATGGTATGACACCGTGATGGCGGTCTACGACTTCGCCACCGCGGCCGGAACGGTGCGCGCCTTCTACCAGACCCTGACCACCAACGGATTCGGCGGCTACTACGAAGTGTTCATGGGCGACCAGGGCGCGCTGGAGCTTTCCGAATCGGCGGGCCGTGGATCGGTTTACCGGGATACCGCCAATGCGCCCGACTGGAAATCGTTCGTGAAAGACGGGTTGCTGGTGGCACCCAAAGAGGAGCCCAAAGCGGCCACCGCCGCGGTTCTGGATGTGCGCGAGACCGCGCCGCCGCCCAGCTACGGCTTGCCGGTGGAGATGAAGAAGAAATACCACCAGCCGCACCTGGAGAACTTTTTCGGAGCGGTGCGCGGGCGAAACAAGCTCAATTGTCCGGCGGAAATCGGCTACGAAACCGCCGTAACGGTGCTGAAGGTCAATGAGGCGGTGGACGCCCAGAAGCGTCTGGAGTTCAAACCCGAAGACTTCGAGGCCTGACATGGGGATGAACTCGCGGGCCTCGCTGCCGATTGCAGCCATCATCGCGATCTTGGCCGCCGTTACCCCGGCTCAGGCGCAGACCGCCGCTTCCAAGGCGCAGACCGCCCCTCCCAAGGAGAAACTGGGAGACAACAGCGCGGGCAGCCGGGGACAACCGGCCCACATCATCGCCCTGCGGGATCCCGAGGGCGACACCATTCAGCCCGGCGACGTCCGGCCGCTGCCGCTTTCCCCGCTACAGACTTGCGGCGGGGATTGCCACGACGTTGGCAAGATCAGCCGCGGCTGGCATTTCAATGCCATGCTTCCCGGCGTGCCGGCGGGCCGAAACGGGCAGCCGTGGCTGCTGGTGGATCGCGAAACCGGGACGCAGATTCCGCTGTCCTATCGCAACTGGCCAGGGACCTTCCGGCCGCAGCAACTGGGGATGAGCAGCCGGGAATTCGCGCTGCATTTCGGCGGGCGCCTGCCCGGCGGCGTGTCTCCCGATGATTCCCACGCAGACCGCGCGCGCTGGGAGGTGTCCGGCAACCTGGAAGTGAATTGCCTGGTGTGCCACGATGCCACGCCCGCGTACGACCAGGCGGAATACGCGCACCAGGTGGCGACGGAGAATTTCCGCTATGCGCCGGCCGCGGCCAGTGGGCTCGCGCTGGTGACGGGGTCGGCAAAAGAGATGCCCGATCTCTTCGACTATCTGATGCCCAACCGGGTGGAGGATTCGCTGCAGCCTCAAATTCCGCGGGTGGAATACTCGCCCGCCAATTTCCTGCCCAGCGGGAAAGTGGCCTTCGATATCGTCCGGCAGGTGAGTTCCAGCCGCTGTTACTACTGCCACACCAATGCCGATGTCGAGCTGACCGGCAATGCGCGCTGGAAGGCCAATGAGGACGTGCACATGGCGCGCGGCATCGCCTGCGTGGAGTGCCACCGCAACGGGCTCGACCACATGATTACGCGGGGCTACGAGGGCGCGGGCGATGCGTCTCTCACTTGCAAGGGATGCCACATGGATTCCAATACCATGGGCGCTCCGCACCCCGATCATGAGGGCATTCCTCCCATCCACTTCCAGAAGCTGACGTGCACGGCCTGCCACTCCGGCCCGTGGCCCGCGGCCTCCACGCGCCAACTCAAGAATGGCATGACGCATGGGCTGGGAGAGTTCAACGTCAACAAATCGGCCGGGGCCCTCCCGCACATTTATTACCCCGTGTTCGCTCAGCAGGAAGGCGGGAAGATCGGGCCCAACCGGCTGGTCTGGCCGGCTTTTTGGGGCAGGCTGCGGAAGGGATCGGTCGAGCCGCTCAATCCGGATCTGGTGAAGAAGGCGCTCGTGAAAGGGAAACTCACGGCCCAACTGGCTGCCGATGGAAGCTGGCCGCCGGGCGCCGAGCAATGGATGGAACAGGCGCTGCGCCTGCTGGATCAGGACGCCGCGGCCGAGGGACCCGCGGTGTATATCGCCGGCGGGAAACTGCACCGTTTGGATGGCGCAGGCAAGGTGCTGGCGGAGGACAATGCGCTGGCGCAGCCGTACCTGTGGCCGCTGGCGCATGACGTGCGCCCGGCGTCGCAAGCCCTGGGCGCCAAGGGTTGCCAGGATTGCCATTCGGAAGACGCTGCCATCTTCTTCGGCAATGTCGCCGTGGATTCGCCGCTCGCGGCGGATCGCGCGGCCCGGTGGAAGATGATCCGGTTTGAGAAGGACGTGCAGGCGGACGACCAGTTGCGGCTGGCGCGAACCTGGCGGTATCGCCCGTGGCTGAAAGGGATGGGTCTGGTAGCGGCGGGCTTGCTGCTGCTGTTCCTTCTGGTATATGGTCTGCGGGCGTTGGAGCGCCTGTCGGCCGCAACGGCGGGGAGGTCCCGGTAGAGATATGTATCGAACCGCGGTCATGGTAGTGTTTCTCTCGACGCTGGGGATCATAGCGGCGGACCTGTTCCTCATCCGCATCCCGCGCCATTGGAAGGGGCAGGCGGACGCTGAGCCGCCGACCGGGTCCGGCCTGTTCCGCTGGTTGCGCGTGCTGGTCAACACGGTCGGTTTCTTGGGCCTCGCGGCCGTGGCGGCCACCGGCTTTTCCGCTCTGCTCGAGAAAGGCAACCAAATGACCGGCGACCTGCTCATCTGGCACGTGAGCTCGGCGCCGGCTTTTGCCCTTGCCGCAGTCGGCATTACCTTGTTCTGGGCCCACCGGAACCGTTTCGCGGCGGCGGACTGTCGCCGCCTGGCCTCCGCCGGCGACTGGGCCGTTCCGCTGCGCAAGCTCTTCTTCTGGCTGGGGGTGGCGCTGACCGTGCCGACCATCGTCTCGATCGTCGCGGCCATGTTTCCGCTTTTCGGCACCGACGACCAGCAGGAGATGTTTTTCATCCACCGCTGCTCGGCGCCGCTGCTGGCGGCCTCGGGATTGCTGTTTGCCTATTTTGCGCTGGTGACATGGCGGGAACGGAGTTTGGATTGACGGAACGAAGCCGCCGCGCGGTGGTGTTTTTTGCCCTCGCAATGGTCGCGGCGGCGTTTCGTTTTCCGCGCTTGGCGGCGCGGCCCATGCACTGCGACGAAGCGGTGAACGCGGACCGGTTCGGCACCCTGTTGGAACAAGGGCGGTACGAATATTCCACGGTGGATTTCCACGGCCCGACGCTCCAGTATTTGACTCTGGTGGCGGCGCGCGTGCAAGGGATCGCGCGCTATGCCGATTTGAACGAGGTTACCCTGCGCGCCGTGCCGGCGGTGCTCGGCGTGCTACTGGTGGCGGCGCATTTTCTGCTGGTGCCGTACGTGGGATTCGCCGCCGCGGCCTGCGCCGGGTTGTTCACGGCGGTTTCGCCAGCCATGGTTTATTACAGCCGGTATTATATCCATGAGACGCTGTTCGTGCTGCTGACGTTTTGTACCATGCTGGCAGTCTTCGGATATGTTCGCAGGGGAAGCCGATGGCGCGCGTTGGGTGTTGGCGCGCTGGTGGGGCTGATGTACGCCACGAAGGAAACGTGGATCATCGCGGCCGCGTGTATGGTGGCGGCGGGGTTGTGGGCCTCAGTCTTTCGCCGTTGGCGGGGGCCGGCAGTTTGTGGTGGGGCAGGCGGTGCCGCCTGCCCTGCCGTTCCGGAGCAGCCCCGCCGCTCCGGGCAGGCGAGCACCGCCTGCCCTACCATGTGCCTGGCAGGGGCCGGTACCTGCGTGACATGGCAGGCAGCACTCCTGGCTGCGGGCGCCGCAATCCTGGTCGCGATGCTGCTGATGTCCTCGTTCCTCACGCACCCCCGCGGCATCGTCGATTCCGTCCTGGCATATCGAACCTACTTCGCACGGGGTTCCGGTCTCCACACGGCCCACGTCCACCCCTGGCATTTCTACTTCGACCGGTTGCTGTACTTCCATTCCGCCGGCGCGCCGGTCTTTACCGAGGCGCTCCTCGCCGCGCTCGCCCTGGTGGGCCTGGCGGTGGCGTGGCGCGAGCCCGGTGTGCCGCGATTCCTGGCTCTGTACACCGTGCTCATGGTGGCCGTCTACTCGGCAATTCCCTACAAGGCTCCGTGGAACCTGCTGGGATTCCTCGACGGCATGATCCTGCTGGCGGGCATCGGCCTGGCTTGGATGCTCCACCGCGCCCGGCGGCTGGCGCCGAAGATCGCGGTGGTGGCGCTGGTGGGTATCGGGGCGGCGCACCTCGGCTGGCAGGCGCGGGCAGCCAGTTTCCAATATGGCGCGGACCCTCGCAACCCCTGGGTTTACGCCCATACCGGGACGGATGTCTTCCTGATAACCAAACAGATCGAGGCGCTGGCGTCAGCCTATCCGGGCGGACATGCGCTGCCCGTTCAGATCGTCACTCGCGAAAACCTGTGGCCGCTGCCGTGGTACCTGCGCCGCTTTCCCGCCGCGCGCTGGTGGAATGGAGTGTCCGAAACCGCCCCGAGCGCCCCGGTGATTCTGGCCACGCCCGATATGGAGCCGGCGCTGGTGCACAAACTCTACGATCTGCCGCCTCCCGGCCAGCGCGAAATGTACGTCAACATGTTCGACCGCTACGTGGAGTTGCGGCCGCGCGTGGAAGTGCGCGGCTACGTCGCCAAGTCGCTGTGGGACAATCTGCCGGAGACGCCATGACCATCCATCCATCGGACATCGGCGGGCATCGCTTCGCGCACCAGGCCATGGCCACCGAGTTCGAGATTTTCTGCGCGCACGCCGATCGGGAGTATGCCCAGCAGGCTGCCTGGGCCGCCTTCGATCTGCTGGACCGCATGGAGAGCGAGCTGAGCCGGTTCATCGAGAACAGCGATATCTCGCGCATCAACGCCCTGGCGGCGGGCGAGAGCGCGCGCGTGAACCGCTGGACCATGGAGTGCCTGGAAATCGCGCGCCTGGCGTACGCGGAAACCGCCGGGGCTTTCGATATTTCGCTCGGCACGGGCCTGGATAGCCTGCGGCTTGACCGCCGCGCCTCGACCGTGCGAGCCACCGCGGGCGGCGTTCGGCTGGACCTTGGTGGAATCGGAAAAGGCTACGCTGTGGACCGCATGGCGGAAGTGCTGCGCGATTGGGATATCCACCAGGCATTGATTCACGGGGGCGGCAGTTCGGTTCTGGCCATGGACGCCCCGGCCGGTTTCGAGGGATGGCCGCTGACGATGAGCGACCACGCAGGAGAGCCCTTCCGCACCGTGGAGGCGAGACGGCGGGCATTCAGCGCCTCGGGCATCCGCAAGGGCGATCACATTCTGGACCCGCGCACCGGCCGGCCCGTCCGGCGGCGGCTGGCGGCGTGGGCATCGGCGGAAACGGACGGCGGCGCGCTCGGCGCCAGCGCTTCCCCATCGGCCGTGGCAGAGGCCTTCTCCACGGCGTTCATGATCCTCCCGGCCGGGGAGGTGGCAGACCTCTGCGAGAGATTTCCGGGGCTGGAAGCATGGCTGCTGGATCCGGCTTCCCAACCCATTCACATAACTTCCAAACAAGCGAGGATGACAACATGCGCACGAAACTCACACTGAACTTGACTCTGGTGGTGGCCGCGCTCGGCATGGGTGCGGCAAGCCTTTTCGCCCAGGCGCCGAAGCTGGTGCCGGCTCCCATCGAACTGCCCAAACCGGGACAGGAAGGCACGCCGCCGAATTTCAACATTCCTAACCTGGAAAAACCCTCCAATAAGCCGCGCGCTCCGTTCCTGGTTCCATCCGACGTGACTAACGTCGCCAAGGGCAAGAAAGTAACCAGCAGCGAGAAAGACCCCCTGGTGGGCGACCTCACCATGATCACGGACGGCGACGCCGAACAGGTGGAAGGCAATGACGTTGAACTGGGCCCGAACGTACAGTGGATTCAGATCGACCTGGCATCGCCGCAGGAGATTTACGGCATCCTGTTCTGGCACTATTTCCAGCCCAGGGTGTATTACAGCGTGATTGTGCAGACCGCCGATGACGAAGCCTTCAAGCAAAACGTGCAAACGTGGTTCAACGACGACATCAATAACAAAGCCGGGTTGGGCGCGGGCAAGAACCTGAACTACATCGAAACCTACGAAGGCAAGCTGGTGGACACGAAGGGCGTCAAGGCGCGCTACGTGCGCCTGTACAGCGCCGGAAACAACGCCAACGCCTTGAACCATTACGTCGAGGTTGAGGTGTTCGGCCGACCGGCGAAATAGCGGTTCGGACCATTTTGGTCCGGGGCTGTCCGCAACCTGTTTGATTTCAACGAATGAGGTATGGCCTCGGACCATTTTGGTCGGGCAGGCGGCAAGAGGCGCGCGGAATCGCCAAGGGCTGGGGGTGCGTACACGTTTTCGGGATCTCGCGAATCAGTCGCGGAATCGCTGGGGACCGGATTCCCGAGTTTGTTTGAGCACCCTGGGGGCTGGCGCACGGACCCGCAATGGCAGTAGGCTGGAGTTTAGCATTTCCGGGCCTCTAAGGAGCCCTTTGTCTATGTCGACTCGGTTTCTCTCGATTTGCCTCCCAATCGCCGCCCTGGTAGCGGCAGCGCTCGCAATCAACCCGGCGCCGGCCGCCGCCCAAGGACGCGGGCGGGGTCAGGAGCAGGCCCCGGCGGGTCCCTGGATGGATAAGACCCTGCCTCCGGATCAGCGCGCGGACATGGTCCTCGCGCAGATGACCCTGGATGAGAAGATCCAACTGGTCCATGGGGGCCAGGTGGGGCGCGGTCAGGTGAGCCCATCGAACGGCGGCGCGGGCTGGATTCCCGGAATCCCGCGGCTGGGGATCCCCGATATCAACATGGCGGATTCGGCGGTGGGCGTGACGCGCGGCGCGGCCATGAGCCGCTATTCCACGCTGCTGCCCTCCACGCTCGCCCTGGCGGCCAGTTGGGATTTGAAGGCCGGACACCTGTACGGCACCGTGATCGGCCGGGAACTGCGTGACCAGGGGTACAACATGTCGATCGGCGGCGGCGTGGACATCACCCGCGAGCCGCGCAACGGGCGCAACTTCGAGTACGATGGCGAAGATCCGATCCTGGCGGGGAAGATGGTGGGCCAGGTGGAAAAGGGCGTCCAGGATCAGCAGATCATGGGCGACATCAAACACTATGCGCTCAACGACCAGGAGACCGGCCGCAATATCGGCAATGCCATCCTGGACAAGCGCTCCATGCGGGAGTCGGACCTGCTGGCGTTCCAGATCGGCTTGCGCGACTCGCAGGCGGCCGGAGTGATGTGCGCCTACAACAAGATCAACGGCGACTGGGCCTGCGAGAACGACTACACCCTGAACCAGGCTCTCAAGAAGGATTTTGGTTTCCAGGGCTGGGTGATGTCGGACTGGGGCGGCACGCACAGCACCACCAAGGCGGCGCTGGCCGGACTGGACCAGGAAATGCCCGGCAGCGGTCACTTTGGCGACAATCTCAAGAAGGCCGTGGAAGCGGGCGAGGTCCCGGTAGCGCGGCTCAACGACATGGTGCACCGGATTCTGCGCAGCATGTTCGCCGTGGGGGTGATCGACAATCCGCCGCGCCGCCGCGTGGTAGACATTTTCCAGGGGCTCGAAGACGCCCAGGCGCTGGCTGAGCAGACTATCGTATTGCTGAAGAACGCCAAGAGCCAATTGCCGTTGAGCGCCGCGGTGAAATCGATCGCCGTGATCGGGTCGCATGCCGACGTGGGGACCATCTCCGGCGGCGGCTCGGCGCAGGTGGATCCGCCCGGCGGCAACGCCGCTGCGCCACCCCCTCCGCCCGCGGGCGCGCAGGCAGGCAGAGGCGGCCGAGGCGGCGGGACGTACTTCCCCGACTCTCCGCTGAAGGCCATCCAGGCCAAGGCTCCGCACGCTAAAGTGACATACGACTCGGGCGCGGACCCGGCTGCGGCTGCCAGCATGGCCAAGGGCGCCGATGTGGCCATCGTGTTCGTCAACCAGCCGATGAGCGAAGGGCGCGATGCCGCGACGCTCTCGCTGCCGGAGAAGCAGGACGACCTGGTGGCTGCCGTGGCGGCGGCCAATCCACACACTATTGTGGTGCTGGAGACCGGCGGGCCGGTGACCATGCCCTGGATCGCCAACGTGAATGGCGTGCTGGAAGCGTTCTTTCCGGGCATTCGCGGAGCCGAGGCCATCGCCGGCATCCTTTTCGGCGACGTGAACCCGTCGGCCAAACTGGCGGTCACATTCGCGAAGAGCGACGCGGACCTGCCGCATCCGCAAATCGCCGGATTGACTCCGCCGCCGGCGGCGCCGCCGGCAGCTCCGCCTGCGGGCGCGGGGGCAGGCGCAGGCCGCGGCGGCCGAGGTGGGATGGCGCCTTTCGACATCCCTTACACCGAAGGCTTGAAAGTCGGCTATAAGTGGTTCGATGCCGAAAACAAAGAGCCGCTGTTCCCCTTTGGCTACGGGCTATCTTACACTACTTACACTTACTCCGGTCTGAAGGTTGCGGAGGCGGGCGGCGGAGTAACCGTGACTTTCTCGGTGAAGAACACGGGCAAGCGCGCCGGCCGCGAGATCGCCCAGGTCTACGCATCTTTGCCGGAAGGAACCGGGGAGCCACCCAAACGGCTGATCGGCTGGGACAAGGTGGACTTAGCTCCGGGTCAAAGCAAAACGGTGACCGTCACCGTGGAACCGTTGTTCCTCTCGGTGTTCGACGAACAAAAGGATGGCTGGAAGCTGGTGGCCGGCGATTACAAAGTGCTGGTGGGCGGATCTTCGCGTGCGTTGCCGCTCACCGGGACCGTGAAACTGGCGGGGAACTAAGGAACGAAGTATGACGCGTCGAGACATGATTTCCACAGTCGGCGTGCTGGCGGCGGCCGGACCGGCAGCCAGCGCGGCACAAAGCGGTGGCGCCGCCGCGGGGTTCCGCCTCGGCATCGCCTCGTACTCCCTGCGCGAGTTCCAGCGCGGCCTCGCAATCAAGATGATCAAACAACTGGGAATCACCCAGGTAAGCGTGAAGGCGGACTTCCATCTGCCCTACACGTCGACGCCGGCCGAGATCTCCAGGGCGCTGGACGAGTTCAAGCGGGCCGGGCTCACGATTGTCAGCGGCGGCAATACCGATCTGAAGTCGAGCGACCCGGCCGAATTGCGGAAATCTTTCGAGTATGCCAAGGCGTGCGGCATGCCGATGTTGGTTACCGCGCCGCTGCACGAAAACCTGGGAGCGATCGAGAAGCTCGCCAGGGAGTTCAACATCCAGATCGCGATTCACACGCACGGACCGGAGGACAAGAATTTCCCGAGCCCGAAAGTGGTGCTGGACGCGGTGAAGGGCATGGACCCGCGCATGGGGCTGTGCATGGATGTGGGCCATTCGATGCGCGCGGGCGCGGACGTGGTGGCGGAGGTCGTCAACGCCGGGCCGCGCTTGCTGGACATGCATTTCAAAGACCTGAAGGACGGCAAGACCGCCGCCAGCCAATGCGATGTAGGGGAAGGCGTCATGCCGGTGGTTGCGATCTTCAAGCAGTTGCAGAAGATCGGCTACCGCGGATGCGTGAACCTGGAGTACGAGATCAACGGCGACGATCCAATGCCGGGAATGCTGCATTCCTTCGGCTACATGAAGGGCGTGGCGGCGGGACTGGCGGGATAGCATCGCCGTTTCTGTGATATCCTACCCGCGGCGATGGGAACATCCGCTACAAGGCGGTTGAAAGGAGAACTCCCTTAGATGCTATCCATGATCGGACACGCGATTTTCGGCCTGGTGATTGGCTTGTTGGCTCGCGCAGTGATGCCAGGGAACCACCACATGGGTAATGGCCGCGTCTCCCTTACGGCAGCACCACCATCCCTGACCGCCATACCGCGAACTTCTCGACCGAAGGTTGAGCACGTTCCCCTGGCAGGTGTACCGCCCCGGCTGTAGCTTGCTGAGCGAAACTGTGAGGCCACGGGCACGGCTTTCGACTTGGCGTTCAAACCTCCGGCGATCTCGCGTGGCGCGGGCTCCGCCCCCGGTCGATAAGCTCCCAAGCGGTTCGATCGGGTGCCGTGCGCGTCCCGTGGTGACCTGCGGCCCTACCCACGCGGGGAAAGGTCTGCCACGGGCGCCAGCGCCTCCGCCACGTGGGTGGGCGCGCCCTCATAGCGAACGCCGGGCAGCAAGTGCTCGTGCTTCATAATGACGCTGTGCGGGGCTACATACGCTCCGGCTCCGATATCCGCGCCGTAGAGCGGCACCGTCGCGAAGCCCAGCGTGGCGCCCCGCCGCACGTGCACGTAATCCATCTTTAATACGCGGTCTTCGAAAGTGTGCGCCTGGAACATGGCGCTCACCGTGGCGCCATCTTCGATAATCAGCATGTCCGGATCTACCACCTGGGAGAAGCCCGGCCCCAGCACCACGCGCTTGCCCAGTTTCATGCCCATGGCCCGCAGGTACCACGAGAGCAGCAGCGTGCCTTCCAGGTGCGTCAGGGTAGCGTGCGCCCAGGCCTCCCAGGTGACAAACATGTAGTCCCAGCGCCCGCACCAGCAGGCCCAAAACGGGTGCTGGCCCGGCCGCACGCGGCCGAGGAGCGCCCACTTGAAGCCTACGGCCAGAAAACACAGCGCCGCTTCCGCCGCCACTCCGGCCAGACACACGGCCGCCGAAACCAGCAGCCACCCGCCCGCCGATTCGGCCGCCGCCACCGCGCGCAGCCACCCGAGCGCCGCCAGCATGGGCGGTATAGGCAGAGCGAAGCGCAGCACCTCCCAGAAAAGCCGCGTCAGATAGCGGATGGGCGTGGGTTTGAGCGTAAGGCGCACGTCGCATTCCACCACCTCCCGCCGCGGAAGCTCGAAAGGAGGATGGCCGAACCAGGAGCGTCCGCGCTCCATGGCTTCGCCGGCCACCGTCGAGACGCCCAGCAGGACGCCGCCGGGAAGGTTCCGGCCCGCGGGGATCACCACGTGGTTGCCCAGGTACACGTTGCTGCCCAGGCATGTCGAGGCCAGCGTGACCGTGCCGCGATCGACGCGCGGCCCGCCGATGTAAATGCCATCCGCCAGGAACGTCCCGGCGCCGATTTCCACCAACTCCGGCAC
>Ga0265316_10001165_pt1 | contig 28417 bp, 25 predicted proteins | sample 4522metaG_FD_202092 | JGI IMG/M metagenome (GOLD analysis project Ga0265316, IMG submission 202092) | Rhizosphere microbial communities from Carex aquatilis grown in University of Washington, Seatle, WA, United States - 4-5-22 metaG | ecosystem: Host-associated > Plants > Roots > Rhizosphere >...
ATTTACGGCGGTTCGCAGGCAATCGCCGGTAATCTGCTGCTGGGGTCGCTGGTAGCCTTCGTCCTATACGTGCAAAACTTTTTCAACCCCATCCGTGATTTGAGCATGCAGTATGTTGAATTGCAGCGCGCGATGGCAAGCTGCCAGCGTATTTTTGAAGTGCTGGATACGAAGATTGAAATGGTAGACGCCCCGGACGCCATCGAATTGCCCAGAATCCAAGGTAAAATTGATTATAACCACATTTCCTTCCAATACCTGAAAGACCGTGAAGTATTGCATGATGTGGACCTGCACATCCAGTCGGGCGAAACAATAGCTTTCGTCGGCAGCACTGGCGCAGGCAAGAGCACGATGGTGGCATTAGTCGACCGTTTTTACGAGGTCAGTCAGGGCAGTCTTACGATTGACGGATATGACGTACGGAAGGTTACCCAGGAATCGCTGCGCAAGCAAATCGGGGTGGTGCTGCAGGACCCGTTCCTTTTCTCCGGCACCATCAAAGAAAATATCGCTTATGCCCGCGCGGATTATACCGAAGAAAAATTGATTGAAGCCGCCAAAGCCGTAGGCGCGCATGACTTTATCATGCGGCTGGATAAAGGCTACGACACAATATTGCAGGAAAGAGGCAGTAACCTGAGTCAGGGACAGCGGCAGCTGATCAGTTTTGCCAGAGCCGTCCTGTCCGACCCGAGAATCCTGATTCTTGATGAAGCCACGGCAAGTATCGATACACAAACAGAGGTAATCATTCAGCAAGCTTTGAAGCAGCTTCTCAAAGGACGGACTTCGCTGGTCATTGCACATCGGCTTTCCACTATTCATGATGCCAGCCGTGTCGTGGTAATGGAGAACGGCAGGATTGTTGAAATCGGTAATCATAAGGAACTCATCGAAAAGAAGGGTGTCTATTACCACCTCTATACAATGAGTTATGCCTATAATGATGAAAAAGCAGGACCTACGGAAAAACACGGGACTACCTGAAACCGCGGCTGTCAATTAAATTGAGAGGGGATATCTCTAAATGGCTAAAGTTGCTCTTGGAGCGCGCACACTTCTTTTGCCGCTGCCCTCGGTTCTGGTAGGTGCGGACGTAGACGGCAAACCGAATTTTTCAGCCTATGCCTGGTGCGGCATCGTGAACAGCCGGCCCCCGATGCTCTCGGTTTCTTTCCGCCCGCAGCGACATACGTTGAAAGGCGTTAAGCAAAACGGTACGTTTTCGGTAAACATCCCTTCGGTCGACCAGGTTAAAGAAACAGATTATTGCGGGACTTTCTCCGGGCGAGACCGGGACAAGGTAGCCGATTGCAAGTTCACCGTCTTTTACGGGAAACTGGCGCATACGCCGTTAATTAGTGAATGCCCGATTAACATAGAATGCCGTGTTTTGCACATGCTTAATCTCGGCAGCCAGGAAATGATGGTTGCGCTGATTGAGGAAGTTTATATCACCGATTCGTGTCTGACCGACGGTCAGCCGGATGTCGCTAAAATCAATCCTTTTCTGTGGGTTTCCCGGCCTTCAAACCAGTACTGGTCTTTCGGCAAACCGCTCGGCCCTGCTTTCATTATCGGGAAAGATATCAAACCCTGATTTGAACTTCAGTAAACAACAGGAGCCAATCTAAATTTAGATTGGCTCCTGTTTTATTATTTTGTTAAGAAACCGGTTGTTTTATTTTAACTCCTGCATGCAGCGGTTGAAGTAACCCCTTGATTCTGCCGTAATCCCCATCTGGCGGGACAGCGGGAAGGTAAAAGCGCCGATAACATCAAGGTCCATCGCGCCTTCGTAGCCGATTTTCTTGAGGGCTTTCAGAATTTTCGGGAATTCGACTCCGCCTCTACCGGCAATCTCTTCCTCAGCCAGCGCTTCATAGTGCAACCTATCGGGAACATCCGGATATTCACGCAAGTGCACATGAACAATTTTCTTTCCGAGCTTGCGTACTGTTTCCGAAGCATCTTCTCTGGCTCTGAATATATGCAAAGTGTCAAGGTTAGCCCCCAAGGCCGGGGAATCAATCTCGTTTAACATTTGCAGCATGGTCGCCGTGTTGTAAACAGAAGCGCCGACGTGCGGTTTAATGGCCAGGGTCACGCCGTGACTTTCCGCGGCTTTGCTCATTTCGCGGATGATCTGAAATTCCTCTTTGGTTGACTTTTTATCGTCGGACTTCCCGCCGCAGCGGATGGTGACAATAGGAATACCAATTTTTTCAGCGACTTCGAACATAATTTTCATTCCGGTGATGCGGTCGTAACCCGGCTGGTCGCCAAAGCCGGCGTGAATCCCAAACAATGCCAAATTATGTTTCTTGGCGGTGGCCTTGATTTCATCGATGTACGATTTCTTGGTTATCAATTCCACATGGCGGGCCCACTGGCCTAAACAGGCCAGTTCAGCCCCTTCATAACCGGCCCAGGCGATGTGCTGAAGTGCCCCGTAAAGGTCCAGCTGATTAAAAAGTACGGTACTACATCCTAATTTCATACTACTAACCCCCTTTCTATTTTGTTCATAGTCTACTCAGATTTCAGATATTTGTCAAAAAAAACACTTATCGGAATTATTCAACACGGAAAAACAGAACCTGTTTCCAAACGGCCGGAAAACAATATCTGATTCTGTTAATTCCATTGACAAAATAAATGACCCGGTATTATTATCAAGATATGAGAATGATAATCAACCGCAACAAGACAATCGATATGAAAGGCCATCCTCATACCAGGCAGCGCCAAATACTTTTACAGATTATTCGTGAAACGGATCGACACATCGATGCCAAAGAGTTGTTCAAACTCGCGGTTAACAGAGATAATTCGATAAGTGCTGCCACGGTCTACCGGAGCCTGAAACTTTTTAAAGAATTGGAACTTATCGATGAAAAGCGGCTGGGACAATCGCGTTGCTATTATGAAATCAAACGCTCCCCGCAGCACCAGCATCTCGTTTGCAGTGGATGCGGTAAGGTTGTTGATTTTAACTGTCCATTGAGTGAAATGATCAAAAAGGTAAAAGATGAAAAAGGGTTTGTCGTGACTAAGGCAGAAGTTTTTCTTGAAGGATATTGTTCCGAATGCAGTAAGAAGCAGGGAGAACGTATATCTGCCGCGAAATAGTTTCAACGGATTGCGACAAAGGTCATATCAACCGAGATTGAACAGGTTTAAAATTTTAGAGTAGCGAAGACGATAAGGAGATACAATGGTATTAGAAATTAATGATCAAAACTTTGCCGACGAAGTTATTAAGTCACAGATACCGGTAGCAGTCGATTTCTGGGCGCCGTGGTGCGGCCCCTGCCGGGCATTGGCGCCGGTAACGGAAAAACTCGCAGAAGCATATGCAGGGAAAGTAAAATTTTGCAAAATAAATGTCGATGAAAATCCCGAGGCGGCGCAGAAATACAAGGTAATGAGCATTCCGTTAGTGTTATTTTTTAAAGCCGGCATCCAGAAAGACAGTTCACTGGGCGCAGTGCCGGAAGCAGCTTTGCGTACAAAAATCCAGGCATTAATATAATATAGAAATTGCCGGCATCAATGGTTATTCTATTGTATTTTTTAAGGAGAATCCATGAGCGAGCAAAAATTGGATATTAACGAACTCAAAAAAGGCGGTATGGTGCCCCTGCGGGAAAAGGATATGTTTTCCATTTGGGTGAAGACCGAATGCTGTAATTTAAATTCCAACCAGTTGAGAAGGCTGGCGGATATTACGGATAAATACGCACGCGGCTTTTTATTGTTTACCTCACGGCAGATCCCAATCATTCCTTTTGTTAATATCGCTAACGTCTTTGATGTAAAGCGTGAACTGGCCGAAGTGGATATGGGGATGGACCATAATGGTCCTATCGTCCGGAATCTGAATATCTGCTACGATGATAAAATCTGCGCCGACGCAGTGGTTAATTGTATTCCCCTCGGTGAGAAACTGGAGAAATTCTTTGGCAGCCAGTTAGCGCATAAAATAAAAATTGGCGTCGTGGGATGCGGTAAAGACTGTGTCATATCCCGGGTACTAAATGACCTGAGTCTGGTTGGCGTCGATGACGGCAAGGGAAAAAGTTACGAGGCTTATGTTGGCGGGAGATTAGGGGTAAACCCGTTTGTCGGTATCAAAATAGCAGACCATCTCACAGAGGATGAATGTGTCAACCTGGTGCAAAATTACTTCGACCTGCTGGCAGCCGAAGGAAAGAAAGGGGAAAGGGCAGCGGATGTCATTCAACGGTTAGGGCCGGATGACTTCAAAACGAAACTCACCCGTGATTTAGGGAGAAACGCGACTCTACCCGGGGTCCATTTTTCCAGCAAACAGGAAAGAGAACACGCCGATAGAAAGGTCTTAACAATTCGGGCAATTTGCGGGGAAGTTACCTCAGGGCAGGTCAGAAAAATAGCTGATATCGCGGAAAAATACGGTAACAGCGTAATCCATTTTGCAGTCCGGGGCGGTCCGGAAATCCCTGATATCAAAACAAAATTCATTCCGGAAATTCGCAAAGAGTTAGCCGGTGTAAATCTGCTTTTACTTGAAGATGATGTGGAAAACATGCAATCCTGCTTCGGAGAATATTGCAGTGAGGGCCTGTTTAACCCTCAGGCGCTGCTCAAAAGAATTGAGAAAAGAATCAACGAACTGAAAATCAAAGACTTGAAAATCACCGTCTCCGCCGCCGGGTGTCCCAGTTCCTGCGGCATCGCGCATCTCAGCGATATCGGTTTCCACGGCGTAATGATACCGGTAGTGGACAAAACGCTTTGCACCGGGCATGGGATGTGTGTGGCCGCCTGCAAACGCAAAACTATTCAAGTCAAGGATAACAAGGCCGTTATCGAAATGAAAAATTGCGCCTTTTGCGGTGCTTGCCGTTCTGCCTGTCCGCAAAAAGCCATCGGGGAGAAACGGCGGGGAATTGCCGTGTTGCTCGGCGGCAGGGGTGAACCCGGTACCAGACTGGGCACTACTATTGCGAGATTCGTTTCCGAAGACGAAGCATTTGAAATTGCAGATAACCTGTTAAAACTGATCGGCAAGACCGGCCTGAATACAAATCAGTTAATCGATAAAATGGGTTTTGATGCGGTAAAGAAAACAATACTGGCGAATGCTAAATAATGTATCCCGTTTTTTAATATCGGCGAAATTTTTATTCAACATCAAAAAAAAAGGGTCTGCCTGCGGCAGACCCTTTTTAGTAGAAATGTGTCTTAGAATCGTATGAATTACTGAATTGTATTAATTCGAAGATTACACGGACGAAATATCAGGTTCAATCTTATCCGGTGCAGTATGGTTCTGAGGCATCACAACCGCGGCAGAAAGCAGACAGGCGCACAGCTTGTTCCCGGATTTAGGGATGTTACTGCTTAATTGCCTGATGGTTACAGAAGAATTAGAATATGAAGTCAAAGCGGATGTAACCCTGATACCGGTTACCCATCTCAACCAATCGGAGCCAATAGCCTTAGTTACCACCAGCCGCAACGGGTATCCCCGGTACCACGGTAAAGGTTGTCCGTTCATCTGGTAGGCAAGTATAACACCGCTATCCAAAACGGTTTTGAGCGGCAATCGCACATAATACCCGTCATTCCCGGTAAAGACAACATCGCTCGATTCAGGTAAAAGACCCGCGGCGTTCAATATTGTAGATACCGACACCCCAGTCCAATCATCCCATTCGTCTTCCGTGTCGGGGCAAATAATCTCGGCCTTCTGGGTCACAGACGGATACGCCAGAAGTTGATCGTAAGTTAATGATAATTTTTGATTTACGGCACCGTTTATCACAAGATTAAAGGTATTTATATCTATATTAAAAACTGCCGACGAATCTGTAGTGGGCGGGGAAATATCAACCTGGGGCAATTCGGTGGTTGCCGGACTGACCGCAGGAGTTGAACCGCCCGTAACGGTCGGCTGCGTAGTCGTAGGGGTTGTGACAGTTGTTGAATCAGGAGAAACCGGTAATTGCGTTGTGCTGGCCGGATTTGTCATTGTCGTACCGATTGACGGTTTGGCAACAACCTGCGTGCTCGCAGATGGAGAACAGGCAGAAACGAACCAGACGACAGAAGTGACTACCGCCAGCCCGCACCCCACCATCAAATCTTTTAATTTAGACATTTTCCACCTCCCCACTTCAATATGACTATATCTCTTAGCCCCTATATTAACTGTAACATTTATCACCATTCTTGTGCTGAATAGGCCGACCAGAACAGAAATAATTCGAGGTATATGCGGTATTTAGTGACTATTGTCCTTTTTTTATGCCTCTAATCGATATACCGTAAAGACATGAGAATCATGGGCACGCCCTAGAAGGGGAAATAATATGCTAAAAAGAGTTCTGTTAATCATCGGCATGACAGCATTTATCCTAGCCGTCAGCGTCCTGTGGGACCAGAAATTCGGAAGCCTTTATTCTCCATTTCAGGTTTTCCGGGACAGCCGTTTGATATTTATTATTACATCTATCGCGGGTGCCGCTTTAGGAATAACCGCGGGAATAATAAAAAATGTTCTTAGCTCAAGAAAAACTAACCTGCAGCAGGAACGTCACTCTATTGACTCGATTTTAGAACACTGGGGAACGGCGGTCGGTATTTTTATCTTGACAGTTTCCGGAATTCAGATTCATTACCATACCGGGCTGCCTGCCATAAAACTCCATTTTCTGGGGATATTAATTACCCTCCTTTTCGGGTGTTACTTTCTGGCTGATTTTATTGTCTCAAGAAAGTACAGGACGCTACTACCGGATTTGAAAGATATCATTGACGGCACCGTCAGAAAGTATCTTTTCCGGTTTAAGTTTAAAGAAACAGGAAAATACCTGGCTTCACAAAAGGCGTCTTTCCTGCTTTTTGTCATTCTCGGGGCGGTTATTCTTGTTACGGGAGTGATAAAACTCCTTTTCTTCTACATTACTATTTCCTTCAGTCTCTTTAAAACAGCTACCAAAATTCATGATATCTCGGCGTACCTGTTTATGGGGCTGCTCGCGGTGCATATTTTATTAGTAGTTGCCCGCCGCACCAACTGGCCGCTGTTATTATCCTGGTTCAACGGCAAAACGCCGGAAGGACACGAAACCCAGACAAAAACTACCGGTTTCAAATCAAAAGGTTCCGGGGATAATAATATCCATGGCGCGGGGAAATAATTAAATTACGTAGATTGGCCAAAGAATATAGAAACTAACCCGCTTCCCAAACGTTATATTCTATAGATTACTGCTGATTCAAATATGAGCAAAGAAATGAGACGAATTGTTGCTGCCGTTTTTATAATGTTGTTATTTTTACTAACAGGTTGTTCAAAGTTAATTGATTCGTCAACTCAGACTGAGTCGACAGTCCCGCCCGTTATCAATTCAGCTTCATCTAATTCGGTTAGCGGGTTGAATCTATCCCTGTCACTCGATTCGGCAACTTATCAACCCGGGCAAACTGTCAATATCGCGGTCGATGAGATCAATACGCTAACAAAAACAAACAATGTTTCTGCTGCGGGAAATTGGGTTTTTCCAGGATTTTCTGTGGGGCCCTGCGGAACACTAAATTACCCTTTTGGAATCGCCATTTTTCAAGGATATTATACCGCCGGTGACCTTTCATCCTTAACGCCTCTTAAACTGAATAACCCCGATGCCGTATACAACTGTCCGATGATTCCGGCCGAAATAAGTACATATGCTTTTCAGCCATCAGGTGATACTGCGGATGTGTTTCAGTTTGGCGGCATCAATCCGGTATTGACCGAAAAAATGAATGCCCAAATTCACCCTGCAGGTTATTGGACAGGCAGTCCAAATGGGGCGTTAATCAACTTCGTCCCCGGAGTTTATACAGTCGTTGCCGGAGATGAATGGGGCGCGATGGTATTCCTTCATTTCACAGTTTCACAATAATCGCTCAGTTTGTATGTGGTTGGTGTTACCTGCGGACTGCAATTTGATTATATTAATCAGGAGTTTTTAGTTATATTCTTTTCACCACCAATGAATCAATGCCAGCCGGATTATTTTTTACACAGTTTTTACAGACGCATAACACGCAGATTACAAAAGAAGTATATTGTTAATATTATAAGGAGATGAAAAATATGTCTAAGAAAAAATTGATGATTATAGGTATCGTGGCGCTTGTGTTAATTGCGACGATTGCAGTAGCCGTCCCTGTATTCGCAGCCAGCAGCAACGCTACTCCCAGTCCTACTCAATTAACGCAGAAGAACAAAGCCGGAGCTCTGCTTCGCTTACTATTGGTGCAGGATCAAACCAAAGCGTTTGCGTATGTGGCCCAGGCTGAAACTGCGGGTAAAATAACGGCAGATCAAGCTACCGCAATCGATAATTTTTGGACCGCATATCATACACAATTCACCAAGGCTGTCGTACTAAAACGTTTGCTAAAAGCTCAAAATGAGAGCAACGTCAAAGCATTCCTTGATAAAGCGGTGGCAAACGGTAAGATTACGCAGGACCAGGAAAACAAGGTAATAAGCATTTGGGAAGTATTACACTCCCCAACCTCAATTGCGGTAACAACGGCAACTACCACCACTACTACAACAGCTCACTAATCGATAAAAAGCGGACAATGCAGTATTGGAACCGGCGGGGAAATTACAAACCCGCCGGTTTTTATTTGTATCAATGTCTAATATCCGAACTCTTCGACATTAAGAATCGGGCTATAATTAAATAGTGAGAGCAAAGGAACCAAATGGTAAAAAAGAAAAGCGCACATAGAATTGCTTTACTATGGTTTGGAGCAATCCTAAGTATATGCGGCAATATAGCCATCGATATCGGCCGACCTGCCGGCGCAATCGCCACGGTCATCGGAGTGGTTATGGCAACAACCGGGTGTTTCCTGTGGACCCATGATAAAAATCGTGCCTCAGGCTTTGCCCTGTGGGGGCTGATTGCCCCGATAGGATATCTTGCCATTATGTCCCTGAAAGATAAATCCACACAGCAGTGATATTCGGGATTGCACAATCGGCTGCAAAAGAATACCTGTGCATTTCCAAACGACGCAACAGCGATGTCTAAAGCCCGGTAGCGATTGTTTATACCAGCCCAAAAGGCATAGTAAACCTGCCTCAAATAAAACTTGAGACCAGTTCATTTACAAGTAGTTTATTCTTTTCACCACCGGGTTGACGTGCTTTATTCAAATCAGACCTATTCGATTTCAGGTCAGTCTAAATTATTCTATTTCGCACTGCCGATACGGAATATCTTGGTTCCGCAAGTGCCGCATACGCCCTGGGTGGCAGGCTTACCATTTTTCATTGTAATAGCTTTGGCATTTTTAATTTCTTTTTTAGAGCGGCATTTAACGCAATAAGCTTCCATTTGTTTCCCCCGAATGTTATCTTTATTTTAGTGAAGTCAATCGTGTTTCATATCAACTTCTATTTTTATTTTACTTCGCATTTTTTTGTTGTCAAGAGGGTAGTAATCAAATGATTTTGTTATAGTCGTCCTCATACTAAACAGCAGAGGACGTGGTAAAATACCTTTTAGCGAAAGAAAACATCTCCTGACACAGACTTATTTGTATACAGGGAAACAACCGTTGTTATGTGAATTGAGAGTCAAAAATCTGGGTATCATTGAAGATATCAGCTGGCAGTTGAATGACGGCTTGAATATTATTACCGGTGAGACGGGAGCGGGTAAATCTTTGTTGATTGATGCCCTGGAGATATTATTATCCGGTAAAGCAGACGTGGAAGCGATACGACACGGCGCAAATGAAGCTCAAATCGAAGGTGTCTTTAAACTTAACCAAACGGCAGCTTTCAGTTTTCTAAAAGACTTGCTGATACAAAAAGACATGTACGAAGATGATGATATCATCGTTATCACCTGCCGGTTGCGCAAAAATGGTTCGGGTGTAAGCCGGATAAACGGTCATGCCGTCACAAAATCATTTTTACATCAAATCGGCCGTTTGCTGGTGGACGTTAACGGACAAAACGAACATTTCTCTTTATTGGACTGTAAATCCCAATTAGAGATTCTGGATGCCTACGCCCATACGATCAGCCTGAGAAACGAGTTCACATTCAAAGTGGAGACATTACAAAAGAAAAAACAGGAATTACGAAATCTTGAGCAAAGTGAAAGGGACCGGACACAGCAAGAAGAATTCCTGAAATATCAATTAAATGAATTGAATCAGGCTCAATTACGGGACGGAGAGGAAGAAGAACTCGAACAAAAAAAGAAAATTATGACGTCAATCGAGGCACTAAAGAATTATTCTTTCGAAGTCTATCAAGCCCTGTATGAAGATGACGGTTCCATGACTTCGACCCCGGTAATCGACAAATTGAGCGCTGTTGCGAAGATATTGAACAAACTGGTTGATTTAGACCCTTCGCTCAAAGATCAACTGAAATATGTCGCAGACACCGTCACCGGCCTGACCGAAGTCGCGCGGGATATTCAATCTTACAATGAAAATTTAAATTTCGACCCGGACAGTCTGGAGAAAACCGACGCACGACTGGAATTAATCCGGCAACTAAAAAGGAAATACGGTGGAACCATTGCCGAGATGCTGGCGTTTCAGAAGAAGACCGCCGATGATCTTGACGGACTGACACATAATAGCGAAAGAACCGCGCAGCTGGCAAAAGAAATCGCGTCACTCCGGTTGGAATCCGGACGGATCGCGCACGAACTTTCCCGGGAACGCGTAAAAGCAACGACCCGGTTGGAAACCGACGTTAAAAAAGAACTCGACGATTTAAACATGTCAGAGGTCAAATTTGAAGTAGCGATCAATCAAACTCCAGAGGCCGATGGAATTCCGTTCCCCGATGGAGTTAGTTATTCTTTTAGTGAAAGTGGCGCCGATTCGGTAGAATTTATGGCATCAACAAACCCGGGAGAAGTGATGAAACCGTTAATCAGCATCGCCTCCACCGGAGAATTATCGCGGTTCACCCTGGCCTTAAAAAGCGCGCTTTCGGAAACCGACAATGTGCGGGTGCTTATTTTTGATGAAATCGATATCGGTGTGGGCGGCAGAAGCGGCGAAATACTGGGTAAAAAATTATGGAACCTCGGACGACAGCATCAGGTAATTTGCATCACCCATCTCCCTCAAATTGCGGTGTTCGCTGACACCCATTTTGGAGTTCACAAAGAAGTCTCCGGGGACCGCACTTTAACCATGTTGCAAACCCTCGAGGGTGATTCACGAATTAAGGAATTAACTGCAATGCTTTCCGGCCCGGAATACACGGCTGTTTCATTTAAAAACGCCAAAGAACTCGTGCGAAAAGTCGATACCTGGAAAAAATCCCGGCAAAACGGAAACTAAACCGGAATATCGCTTTAGCCTCGAAACTAAGCGGCAAAAGTCAGTTCGAACCCCTGCAAGTAGGACAAATACTCTTTCTGCTATAATATTGTCAATAAGGGCATGCAGGATAAATCGTGATAGGAGGAAATATGAAAGGCGACAAGAAAGTTATCGAAATGCTAAACTCTTTACTGGGCCGCGAGCTTACAGTCGTAAGCCAATACATGGTACATGCTGAAATGTGTGATAACTGGGGTTATACTAAACTTCATGACGCAATACAAAAACGCGCAAAAGTCGAGATGACCCACGCGGAAAAACTAATCGGACGTATCATATTTCTGGAAGGCATCCCCATCGTCAGCGAACTTGAAAAAATGCACATCGGTAAAGATATCCCCTTGATGTTTGCCAATGACCACGAGGCTGAAATTGATGCCGTAAAACGATACAATGAAGGTATTTTGGTATGCGGTAACGCTAAAGATTTTGCCACCAGGGAAGTCCTCGAACACATTCTCGATGATGAAGACGGGCACGTCGACAGCATCGAAGAAGTCCAGGACCAGATCGCACAAATGGGCATTCAGCTATTCCTGTCGAAACAGATCAGCTGAAGTTATTTCTCCGCCGCATTAAACAACATGGGGTTTGCCTAAGGGGATCGGGGAAAAGTATTATTTCCCGGCCCCTTTTTATATTATGTAATCTAGATTACAAACGGCGGTTCAGCAGCCACGGATTGAATCAATTTTTCGGCTGCCTGTATTTGTTCGTTGGCACCTTCGATATTCAGCCAAACACTTCCTTCAGCCCCGCTAATCCCGCCGGCAGCAATCATTTCCGCTTTGGCCCCTGTTAATAGCTGTACCGCCTCAATTTCAGTAACAACTTCGCCCGGTACCGGCAGCAGACGAAAGCCTTTGTTGCCGGGGGTATTAATTTTGTTTGCAATTTCGTCAAGATCGCCGGGAATACGTTTTTCCAGTCCGATCGGAATTAACAGTCGAACTCTGCGCCCAACAACAGCGGATAAAGCAACGGTGATTGTCCCGCCCTGAGGATTACCGATTAGAATTGCAGCCCGTTTGTGGACGATGTCGAGGGCATTGGCTCCCTTGATAATGACATCCCCTTCTTTTAGTTCAGCAGCAACATCGTTGATTGTCTTGCCTTCCAGCCAAAGGCCGTCCCTGATAACTACATCACCGGGAAATTCGTTATCGCCGGCTAACCTTCCGGCGTCAGTAGTTTTATAGTGCGGCGGCAGCGAAATTCCGCGGAAAAACCGTCGGCGGTAAAATTTATCTTTCAGGCCGATTGTCTTCAGGATTTCTTCGGCAACATAACTATTGGTCGTACCGGCGACGATGACGACCGTTCCCTTTCGCAATGCGCTTATCACCGCCGGGTGTGCTGCCAAAGCTTTTCCCAAAAGACGCTTCCCCATTGCAACTGTCAACAATATTTGTTTCATAATTATCATCTAACTCCAGACAGTACTGATTTCATCATGGTATTAGCTTGCATTATAACAGGTATATAGAATCTCTTGAATATTCTGCGCCGTTCGAAATAGAAATATTTGAATAAACCATAATTTTCGTTCGTTCCGTTCTCTAATCAATTAATTCAAAAACGTAGACTATATTTTGAGGAAATATTCGTATATTTTTTAATAACTGAGGTGACTAAATGAAAAAGGCAACGATGCTGCGCAAGTTACCGGAAGGGCCGGGGGCGTGATTGTGCCGCCGGTCTAACGGGAGATACCCAACTCGGGGTACCCAATCTCGGTTTAGCGGCGGCGAGCGAAATTATCAACTGCGCCAAATATATCGCATATTCGGTCAATATTCCTTTTTATTTTATAAAAATTCGTGTTTCTGGTATTATTATGGGTACAGACTCAGCCAGTTCAACTGAGACTAATGTCCCGTGAACCACATCCGATGTACAACAGCCTTTACGATATCGCGTGCAGGGGCTTTTTTATCGGTAACAATAGCGGACTGCCGGAGGTATTTCCCTGATGACATTCGAAAGCATTCTTTTTAACAAAACAGGTGAAGGCGCAAATGAAGTAAGTTCTGAGGCGCCCGCCTTTTTTGTGGATTTAAATCTCAATCAGATTATCGATGCCATTACCGCCGACAGAGATATTTATAACCTGCAACCGTTTTTTTACACTCCCCTGCATAGTGAGGATGCCATCCAATACCGCCATGAAAACATGCAGGAACTCAAAAATGAAAATTTGATGGCGGCCATCAAATCATTTGCAGAAAATATGGTTGTTATCCGTCGTTATCTTGCCCTTTCAGAAAAACTGATCTACAAAAACTTTAAGGAAGGCTGGTTTTTAGAGGCGGCGAAACTGTATTGCGAGACAATCAGCAGTCTGGTACATGATTTATCCCTGATGGATTTAAATTCACGCGGATTTCTAGCTTTCCGTGATTACTTGACGAAATACACAGGCACCGATAGTTTTACCGGACTTGTTACAGATACAAAGAAACTCAGCGCCGACTTCTCCGTAGTAAAATACAGTTTGCACATTAACGGCTTGACCGTCAGGGTCCGGAAATATGAGGGCGAAACAGATTTCAGCGTTGAAGTGGAGCAATCGTTCGAAAAATTCAAACAGGGCACGGTCAAAGATTACCGGACCAAACTTCGTGAATTGTCGGATGTAAACGACGTTGAAGCGCGAATTCTGGATTTCGTCGCTAAACTGTATCCCGAAATTTTTGCCGGTTTAGACAGTTTTTATGAGCAGCACAGCGATTTTATCAATGAAACCATCAGCCTTTTCGACCGTGAAGTGCAATTCTATGTCGCCTACCTGGAGTTTATCTCAAAATTCAAACCTGCCGGTTTGTATTTCTGTTATCCGCAGGTATCCTCCGTCAGCAAGGAAGTTAACGATAGCGAGGGATTCGATTTAGCCCTGGCAAATAAGCTCATTTCGGAAGGTTCATCCGTTGTCTGTAATGATTTTTACTTAAAAGATAAGGAACGGATATTTGTCGTCTCCGGGCCGAACCAGGGCGGTAAAACTACCTTCGCCCGCATGTTCGGGCAGCTGCATTATCTGGCCAGTCTGGGCTGCCCTGTCCCGGGCAAGGAAGCCCGGCTCTTCTTGTCTGACAATCTCTTTACCCATTTCGAAAAGATGGAAGACATTAAAGACCTCCGCGGTAAACTGCAGGACGACCTGGTAAGAATGCATGAAATTCTGGGGCAGGCTACACCAAATAGTATTGTCATCATCAATGAAATTCTGACATCCACCACCTTGCAGGATGCGATATTCTTAAGTAAAAAGGTAATCGAGAAAATAATCGGATTGGATTTATTGTGTGTTTGGGTTACATTTGTTGAAGAGCTGTCCACGTGCAATGAAAAAACCGTCAGCATGGTCAGCACCGTAAATCCGGAAAATCCGGCAGTAAGCATCTTCAAGGTTATCAGAAAGCCGGCTGACGGACTTTCATACGCCATTGCAATTGCCGAAAAGCATCACCTGACTTACAAATCACTGCAGGAGCGCATTAAATCATGAAAGTTTTTCTGATGTACAAAGACCATGATTTTGACGTGCAGCAGGAATTACCGTGGAATGAGCCGGAACTGACACAAGACCTGGAATTAGATACCCTGTTCAATGCCATGGCACTCGGCGACTACTACCTGCAGGATGCAGTTAAAAAGGTTATCTTTGCCGGTTTGAAGGACGGACAGGACTCGATACTCTACCGCCAAAGCATCCTCAAGGATTGTTTGAAAAATCCGGTTATTGTCAGGAACCTTTACAAAATTGCGGAAGACGCAATGGAAACCAAACAGAAAAACCATTGGGGCTGGCTGCTCGAAAACAGCAACCCGGCATATGTGATGTCCGTTTCGGTAGGAGCGCTGCAAATGTTCGTAGGCAGCATGAAACAATTGAGGGCTCTGGCCGACGAGCATGCCGATAAATTTGAGTCAGATGGTTTTAAAACCCTGTTCGCGATGATTAAAAAAGAGCTTGATGCCCCATACTTTACCCTCATCCAGAATCATCTGAGGAGGCTGGAGTTCCACCACGGCATTCTCATTGGCGCCGAATTGGGGAGAGGCAATGAAGGCACTAACTATATCCTGCGCAAGCCGCTGGATAAGAAACTCAATTTAATGCAGCGGCTCTTCACTAAAAAATCACCTGTTTACTCTTTTCGGATTGAAACGCGCGACGAGGGCGGCAGCAAGGCATTGGAAGAATTAAGAAACAAAGGGATCAAATCAGCCGTCAATGCGGTAGCTCAATCTGCCGACCATATCGACAGTTTCTTCAGTATGCTGCGTTTTGAACTTGGGTTTTACGTGGGTTGCTTGAATTTGCATGAGCAACTCATAAAAATAGGTGAACCGGCATCTTTTCCTGAACCCGCAGCGGTTAACGAGCGCCGGCATGCATTTAGCGGTTTATACGATATCTGCCTGGCATTAACCGTGAAGCGTAAAGTTGTCAGCAACGACGTCAACGCTGACAAAAAAGACCTGGTGATAATCACCGGCGCCAATCAGGGCGGCAAATCCACATTCCTGCGCAGTATCGGCCTGTCACAAATGATGATGCAGTGCGGGATGTTTACGCCGGCTGAAACTTTCACCGCTAATGTCTGCGACGGCCTTTTCACGCACTTCAAACGGGAAGAAGATATTACGATGGAAAGCGGCAAACTGGATGAAGAACTCAAAAGAACAAGCCGGATTGTCGACCGGTTAACGCTTAATTCCATGGTGCTTTTTAATGAATCTTTTGCGGCCACAAATGAAAGGGAAGGTTCCGAAATTGCCCGTCAGATAACCATGGGGCTGGTAGAAAAAGGCATCAAAGTGTTCTTCGTTACCCACCAATATGAATTTGCTCACGGTTTATATGACAGAAAAATGGTAAATGCTATTTTTCTCCGGGCGGACAGGGAAGCCGACGGCACCAGAACCTATAAACTGTCCACCGGGGAACCCTTGCAGACGAGCTATGGCGAAGATTTGTATAAGCGGATTTTTGTAAGCGAGAAAACGTAAGGCAGGGGCGGTAAGACCCGGGCAGTCCATCCTTTTTACGTTGAACCTAAAACAATTTTAGTTGGCCTTATTTTGTTTGTTGTCTGCCCTCAATTTTATTTAACAGTTCAATATCAGCCTGATTATTGATATTAAAAAAGGATAGAAAATCCGGATCGAATTTACTGAATTCTACCTGGTCAAAATAGCGGACCCGCATTTCTTTTAAACATTCGGAAATGCTCAGCTGATTATTCTCCAGACGTTTTTTCATTACGGGGATGCAACTCAGGGAGTATATGCCGTGCAAAGGCTCGATTTGATTATTCGGCCAGCGGGGAATCACCGCCTCAAAACCGGTTGAAATGCCTACCATGTACGACAGCAGCACGGTATTCAGAAAAGGCATATCACACGCAACTACGATATTAGCAGCCGTATTCGAGGCACTGAGGCCCGTATAAATACCGCCCAGCGGCCCTCTTGCCGGGTAAATATCGGTTACAGCTTCAGTAGATTTAATTTCTGACAAGCGGCCGTTATCTCTATCGGTTACCAGCACAATTCTGGCCGTTATCGGCGTCAGACGCGTAATAACTCTTTCAACAAGCGTCATCCCGGCTATTTTTTCCAGAGCTTTATTTCTGCCGAACCTGAGACTCTTACCGCCGGCCAGGATAATTCCGGTGATATCCATTTTTTTTAACATTCTTCGATTAACCGGCTGGTATCCAACAACCATCAACCCTCATCGCACCTGGTATTACGCATCAGTTCTTCCGCTGTTTTTGGTTTGATGACAAGCTTATTCCGGCCCACCATCCCTTCCGGAATATCTGTTACATCGGAGATTTTGCTGTACAACGGAGGCAGCGGGTCGCGCCGCATCATCAGTTCCAGGGCTTTTTGCGCATCGTAGGGAATAATCTGCTTTTTAACGGTATGCGGCTTAAACACAACCGCGGGTTTGGTGGTCTTGCTGTCCGGCATGTCCTCCAGGTCGCGAAGGTCCCCGTACCTGGCCTGCATTTCGCTCAGAGTGCCAAAATCAAGCGCCCTAGCCGAGCAGGCCCCGACGCAAATCGGCAAATCTCCCGCTTCCAGGCGATCGATACACATATCGCATTTCTGGGCGACTTCACCGATTTCATCCCCCTCGAAAACAGGTGCGCCGTACGGGCATTCTTCATAACAGTTGCGGCATCCGGTGCATTTATCGCTGTCGATCAGTACTGCGCCGTATTTTGGCTCTTTGCTGATAGCTTCGACAGCGCAGGCATCAATGCAGGCCGGTTTTTCGCAATGGTAGCAGGGAACCCACTGGAAATGGATACGCACCAGCGGAAAAGCGCCTTTCTCGTACTCGTATACCTTCAGGTATTTGAGCGGTCCCGGCGGCAGTTGGTGCCAGTTTTTGCAGGCTACCGTACAATCACGGCACCCGGTACATCTGCTCTGGTCAAAAAAGAAAGCGTATTGTGTCATCGTGCACCCTCCCATTTTTCAATTTGAACCAGCGCCTTGCACGGCTGATGGTCGAGGATCGTGTCCGGCAGGTGCTCATCATAGTGTGTCATCAGGTTCGGCGCCCCCCTGGTATCGATGCCTTCCGGCATCAAGTCGGTCTTCATTTTGCCAGGAGTGTACCAGCCGCCGTGAAAGATATTGACGGTACCGGGGACAACCTTGGAAGTCACGTAGGCCGGCATGATTATTTCCGCCTGGTCGTTAAAAACTCTGACCGGGTCGTTATCTTTTATTCCCCGGGCCTTAGCCTCAGGAACGCTGATCCAAACTGCGTGCCGATAGCAATCCTGATTCAGTAAAGGCTGATTATCCAGCAGCGAATGGATACGGTAGAGCCCATGCGGCGAGGACATTAACAGCGGATACTTTTCAACATTTTTGCTGTGATAAGTAGCGCTGCCTCCCATTGTCATTTCCGCCATCGCCGGCAGATGACCGCCGCCATACCGTCCGTTTATGGCATGAGTTTTTACGCCGCTTGATTTATCTTTTCCCTGAGTACTGTTGCTGGCAGCCACTTCTTTAGAAAAAAACTCGATCTTACCTGAATCTGTGCCCTTAAAGGGATTCTCCCCGCGTAAAATTGCATTTTTATACGTGTAATACGGGTCTTTGACCACCCAACGAAATACCGGTTTTTTCAGGAATTCCTCCCAGCTTGGCGGGTTCAACGGGGCAATTTCTTCCCGTAACATCCATTTCTCGTAAGCTTCGCGGTGCAGATTATCAATCGCTTCATCCCATTTGTCATCGGGTACATTGGCCAGACGCGGGGCGCATAAGTCGGCAATGCCCAGTCTCTTCGCCAGCTGCACCCAAACCCATCCCCGCGCCCTGACTTCGCCCGGCGGGTCGACACATTTCTCCTTGAAGACGAAATAGTTCCCGTTCATATTCGCAGTTTCCAGACTAAACATATCGGGTGAACGCATCCCCCTGGGATGTAAATCCCGGCCTTCAAAAGCCCGGTGCATCTGGGGCAGAATGATATCGGCATATTTGGCGGTAGGATTATCCAGGTGGTAAGAAAACACCACACTGAAATCCAGTTTCTTGAAGGCTTTGATGTTCGTATTAACATCAGGGTGGGTCATTATGGGGTTTGAGGATTGTAAAATCAGCATCTTGATATTGGGAGGCGGATTTCCGGGAGCATTGCCGATAATCCGATTATATTCTTCTACGGTCATCTCGCCTTTATCCAATTTTTCCCGTAGAACAATCGCTTCAGGCCATTTAAAATGGGCGAGTAGAGCCGGCGCCTGATACGTTCCGGGTTTTTTCTGCCAGTCTACAACCGGCTTCGGCAGGGATAGCTCATGTTGTCCGAATTCACAGGATGTTTCTGCGGAGGCGGTCGCGCCCGGGGTTAAAGTGTTACCCGTCAGCGCCTGCAGATACATAGCCGCCCTGATGCCGTTCTCTCCAAAGAACTGACGGCCGAGGGACCATGCGGTATTCAGGTTAACCGGTTTGCTGCGGGCATACAACCGGGCAAACTCAGTAATCGTCTTCGCAGGGACTCCGCAGATATTTTCCGCCCACTGCGGGGTTTTGTCGACGCCGTCAACTGTGCCCAGTACATATTCTTTCCAGCGTTTTACGCCCTCGGGGTCAACCCATTTTTTAATGAATTCTTTGTCACAGAGGTCTTCTTTAAACCAGACATTGGCCATCGCAATCATCATCGCAACATCAGTGGTGGGGCGTATCGGTATCCACTGGCTGGCAACTGCCTCGGCGGTTGGAGTATAACGCGATTCAATCGATATTATCGGGATACCCCGTTCACGCGCCCGTATCATCGTATAAATAACATGATTGCTCAAGGTTGTCCCGGGATTGAACCCCCAGAGAACGATGAGCTTTGATTTTAGTAAATTACCTTCATCCTGCCGGTCTTCATGGGCATCTCTGCCTAAAACCCACCGCTCAGGCTCAGCAACACCCTGCCGCGAGTGATCGCCCCAATCGGCAACCCCCGCGCCAAACCAGGCGCTCAGCATAAAGCCTTCCCCTAGGTCTCCGATCGAAAGCGGCCCGTACTTTTCTTTGTAATATTTAAGCTTATTGGCGATGGTATCCAGCGCTTCATCCCAGGATATACGCTGCCATTTGCCTTCGCCTTTTTCGCCTGCCCGTTTCATCGGATAAATAACCCTATTGGGCGCATTAAGGTTACGGATGTGGGCGTAGCCCTTGGTACAGGGCCGGGCCGTAATCATGCATTTGTCGATCAACTCATCCGGCAAATGTCCGTCCTCCCGAGCGATACCATGGTTTATCGTATCATCCGGCTCAACTGCCCAAATCTTTCCGTCCCTGATGTGTACTTTAATAACACAATTGCTGAAACAGTGTTCGCTGCAAGTAGTATATCGGATGATGTCCCCGGTATGATTTTTGCTGTTTGAGTTAGCCATGTTCATTATTTATCCCCTTCCCCACAACAAAGTTCAATTTGTACCAATGCCTTACAGGGCAGATGGTCCATAATTGTTTCCGGCAAATGCTCGTCATAATGTATCAGTAAATTAGCCGCACCCCTGGTATCAATGCCTTCCGGCATTAAAGCAGTTTTTGTTTTATTCGGTGTATACCAGCCGCCGTGAAAGATGTTGACAGTACCCGGGACTACTTTGGAAGTCACGTAGGCCGGCATTATTATTTCAGCCTGGTCGTCAAAAACCCTGACCGGATCGTTATCTTTTATTCCCCGGACTTTGGCATCGGGAACGCTGATCCAGACAGCATGCCGATAGCAATCCATGTTCAATAAAGGCTGGTTGTCCAGCAGCGTATGTATACGATAGAGACTGTGAGGAGACGACATTAATAACGGATACTTCACAACATCGTTACTATGATAAGTCGCTTTACCTCCCATTACCATCTCTGCCATCGCCGGTAATTTTCCGCCACCGTACCGCCCGTTTACAATGTGAGTTTTCCCTCCGGTTGGTTTAGCCGTTCCTAAACCCTCGGCCAATTCCTGGGAATAAAACTCGATCTTGCCCGATTCCGTTCCCTCAAAAGGATTCTCACCGCGCGCGATAGTGTTTTTGTAGGTGTAGTTAGGTTCTTTGACCTCCCAGCGGAAAACCGGCTTCTTTTGAAACTCTTCCCAACTCGGCGGGTTCAATGGGATAATCTCTTCCCTCAACGCCCATTTCTCGTAAGCTTCACGGTGCAGTTCTTCTACTGTTTCATCCCATTTATCATCGGGGACATTCGCCAGGAGCGGACTATAATCCTCTGCGAAACCCAGTCTTTTCGCTATCTGCAGCCAGATCCATCCCCGCGGTTTGACCTCACCCGGAGGGTCAACGCATTTCTGCTTGTATACAAAGCAGTTTCCGTTCAAGTGAGGGACTTCCATACAAAAAGAGTCCTTAGAGCGGAATATCGAATTTCTAATCGGCACATCCCTGCCCTCAAAAGCTGTGTGCATTTGCGGCAGAACAATGTCCGCGTATTTGGCGGTAGGATTATCCAGATGATAAGAGAATACTACGCTAAAATCCAGTTTCTTGAAAGCTTTGATGTTAGTATTTACATCGGGATGTGTCATTATCGGGTTAGATGTATGGACAATCACCATCTTGATATTGGGCGGCGGGTTTCCCGGCAGGTTCCCGATAATATGGTTATATTCATTTACGGTCATCTCGCCTTTGTCCAGCTTTTCGCGCAGAACAATCGCCTCCGGCCATTTAAAATGGGCCAGCAAGGCCGGCGCCTGATATGTTCCGGGCTTTCTCCGCCAGTCGATCGTCGGCTTCGGCAATGACAGGTCATGTGTCCCAAACTCGCCGGCTGAATCTGCCGAGGCGGTTGCCCCCGGCGACATGGTATTTCCGGTTAGTGCCTGCAGGTACATCGCTGCCCTGATGCCGTTTTCTCCAAAAAACTGCCGGCCGAGGGACCAGGCTGTGTTCAGATTTACCGGTTTGCTGCGGGCATACAGCCGGGCAAACTCAGTAATCGTTTCCGCCGGTACACCGCAGATATTTTCGGCCCATCGCGGCGCTTTATCCATACCATCGCTTGCCCCAAGCACATAGTCCTTCCAGCGTTGTAAACCGTCAGGCTCCACCCACTTTTTGATGAACTCCTTATCACAAAGGTCTTCTTTAAACCAGACATTAGCCATCGCAATCATCATGGCGACATCGGTGGTCGGACGTATTGGTATCCACTGGCTGGCAACAACCTCAGCGGTTGGTGTGTACCTGGGGTCGATAGATATAATCGGTATCCCCCGTTCTCTCGCTCGCAGCAAAGTATAAATAACATGGTTACTCAAGGTTGTCGTAGGATTAAATCCCCAGAGAACAATGAGTTTTGATTTTAATAGATTACCCTCATCCTGACGGTCTTCGCCGGCTTTCTTGCCTAAAACCCATCTTTCCGGCTCATCAGCCCCCTGCTTTGAATGCGCGCCCCAATCGGAGACTCCTGCCCCAAACCAGGGACTGAGCGCAAAACCGTCGTGACTGACATCTCCAATCGAAAGCGGCCCATATTTTTCTTTATAATATTTAAGTTTATCAGCGATGGTATCCAGAGCCTCATCCCAGGATATCCGCTCCCACTTACCCTCGCCTTTTTCGCCTGCCCGTTTCATGGGATAAATTACTCTATTGGGTGCGTTTAAATTGCGGATATGAGCGTAACCCTTGGTGCAGGGCCGGGTTGTAATCATGAATTTGTCAACCTGTTCGTCCGACATGTGCCCGTCTTCCCGCGCGATACCGTGATTTACCGTGTCGTCCGGCTCAACTGCCCAAATCCGACCATCCCTGATATACACTTTGAGAATACACATATTGAAACAATGTTCGCTGCAGGTAGTATAACGGATAATATCCCCGGCCTGAAGCTCGCTGTTATAACTTGTTTTATTCATTACTTCGCACCTGCAGGTAAGTCAAACTATGATTTAAATCAAACCCCATTCGACTCGTCAGCGTGACTATAGGAGATTATTCTTCCGAATCGGCACTGTTTTTAAGAATATGTTCGCTGCATTTGACTTAGAGTAGAGAGACTAGCCGTATGGGACTACTATTATTATATTCCCCACTTCATTACCCTATCAATAAATATTGATTGCATGTCAACATTTGTTGATAATTATAGCACAGCAACCATGATTGAAAAACCAAATATTCTAATCCTGTTTGAAGCGGTTTTCCATTTCTTTCAGGAAGCTTTCCACTTCCGGAGAAAGGGGGGGCGTCTCTTCCTTTTGTTTCGTGACCGACTGCGCATCATAGTACGTTTCCAGGTGGTTGACAACTTCTTTCAGCTTGCGGCTTCGATTGACTTCAACATCGATATCTTTTATCTGCTGCCGTGCCCTGCGCAGGATTTCTTCATCAATCGGGATTCCATAAAAACCGCGCAAAACTTCTAAAATTCTGACCTGCCCAGTATAATCCTTTTCCAACTGTGTGTATTGCGGTAATCTCACCATCAGGCTTACGGTTTCGATATCCATCTTTCCCGCTTCCTGCGTAATTAAAGAACAGATTGTTGTCGGGCCCTCATAGGAACTGGAACTAACACCGGTCTTTTTAAGTTCCTCCGCCGCCTTTTCCCCTGCAGCTCCTCCGGTCACAATCAGCGGACGGGTATGCGGCACCATGTCATACATACTGCCTAAAAGACAATACCGCCGGATTCCCAATGCGGTCAATAACCGTAAAACGGAGTGGATGTAACGCTCAGCAAACATATTCGGTTCAAGCATGTTGATAAAAACAAAATCCGGTCCTTCATCTTGTTTTGCATATGTCACAATTGTATTCGGGACGATTATCTCGCGATGCCCCATCAGGTACCGGGCCATTGGACGGTACCTGGTGAAATCAAAGAACATTCCCGGTCGGCTGATTTTACCCAACTGTTTGGCGGAAAGAAGCGACTCCAGCCAACTCATCGCCAGTGTTGCCGAATTCCCGGCATCCGTCCACGGCCTTAATACAACGATGGCATGGGGATTATTCAGAACCGGTAAAGGTTCAATTAAATCAAACATACCCAACTTCATAGCTACATACTAGCAGAGACAGCAGAACCGAGTAAAACGGGGATAAGTTTCCCGCGGGATTTTATCGCACTATCTGTTATAATCTACATATCTAAAAAATCGACAAAGCTACTTTTTTAAGCAATATGACAGACACACATTCACGCGAAAACCTGAAAGAAGTTGCCCTGCTTTTTCTTAGACTGGGAGCTACCGCTTTCGGCGGGGCGGCCGCTTATATCGCCATTATGCAGCAGGAAACGGTAAGAAAACGCGGCTGGCTGGACGACCAAAAGTTCCTCGACATGCTGGGTATATCTAATCTTATTCCAGGCCCCAGCGCTACCGAGATGGCTCTTTACATCGGCTTGGAACGGGCCGGCTGGCTCGGATATCTGGCATCAGGTTTGCTGTTTATCATACCGGGCATGCTAATCACAATTGCGGTTGCATGGGCATATGTAAAGTATGCGGCGCTGCCCGCAGTTGGATGGATATTATACGGCGTAAAACCGGTTATCATCGCAATTATTATTAAAGCGTTATGGGACCTGGGCCGGAAAGGAGTTAAAGGCCCGCTGACGGCAATAGTCGGGGCAGCGGCCGCGGCCGCTTATTTACTGGGGCTAAATGCTTTGGCCATACTTTTTGCCGGTGCTGCCCTCGTACTGCTTTTTCAAAGCGGAAAGCATTTCCGGATACATCCATCATCTCTTTTCTTGCTTTCGCCGATGCTGCCCTTACGACTGCCGACATTTGCTGCAGACAAAGTGCCATTCAAACAGACCACTCTTTTCCTGACTTTTCTAAAAATCGGCGCTTTAATCTACGGCGGCGGCTACGTGTTGTATGCTTTCCTCAACTCTGAATTTGTATCGCATTTAGGATGGCTCACCCATCAGCAGCTGCTGGATGCGATTGCAGTCGGGCAGGTTACCCCGGGGCCGGTCTTTTCCAGTGCCACTTTTGTCGGCTACCTGATGGGAGGCTGGCAATCCGCCTTACTGGCAACATTAGCAATATTTCTACCTGCATTTTTCTTTGTCGCCCTGGCCAGCCGCATCCTGCCGTCAATACGGAAATCGTGGTGGGCAGGAGCACTGCTGGACGGTGTTAATGTATCTGCTATCGGTCTGATGGCAGCGGTGACATGGCAACTCGGACGGACGGCTGTTATTGATTGGTTTACAATCGTGTTAATGATTCTGACTCTAATTATAGTATTACGGGTCAAAATTAATTCAACATGGCTAATCCTTGGCGGTGCATTGGTGGGGGTTGCCTATAAATTTCTGATAGGGTAATTATTTAGTCCAGCTATTTTAGGGAACGTATTTCTTTTCCAGCCCTTCCCAGAAATCCAATCCCTCCAGCTGATGTAAGAATTCACTTGATGGCCCGCCGTCGGGATGATAGCCCTTTATCGTCCCCTCGTCATGGAGTGTTTGCAGCAATTCCAGTGCTAATTTCATTAATGCCGAGTTCATCGGTCCCGGCGCCCATATTTTAGCGCCGATATCCTCCCAATCCCCGGCGGAATAATCTGCGGCTACGCCTTGCCCTGCCATGCCCCAAATCATCACTTCCGGCGCTCCGATTGCTTTATAAAGCTGTTTTATTTCCTTTTTATTTCTCAAACCGTATTTTGATGTCGCTAAACGGGCTTGCGGCAGTATTACATCTACCCCCAGTTTAAGGCAGGCTTTTGCACGCGCGACCACTTCATCATCGCCCAGCGTTGACCCGGCTTCTATTCTGGCAACGACAATAACGTCCTTGTCTTCCTTATCCCGAGCTTCCAGGACTGCTCCAATCTTGCCCAGATACTCATCTCTCGAAACAACCTGCTGAATCGCCAAGCCCGGGCCCTTATATGGATGTTTCTGGTCATTCAGGAAGATCCCGGCAACTCCGAGCCTGATGATGTCCTGTGCAGTACGATAAGCAGATATTGCACCTCCAAATCCGTCTTCGGCATCGAAGATTAACGGAATATGGATTGAATTCATCATGTTTCTCAATGAGTTTATCGCTTCGGTCGCGGTGATTAGTCCATAAGGGAAACCGAACTCCGTGTTGCGGATTCCCGCCGTGCACATAAACATTGCTTTGAATCCCACATGTTCGATGCACGCCGCGGTGTTGCAATCAAATGCATGCGGTGCAACCAAAATCCCGGGTCCTTTCAATATTTCACGAAGCATCGTTGATTTTTTCAATCTGCCATATTCCTGTTTTTATTTTGCCTCTCGTCTATCAGCCTGAAATAGGGTTAGTGCAAACTTAAAACGCTCTCAATTGACCGGTTTCGTGCCTCGATAACAGGTTACCAGCAGATTGGGCCCGGCATGCGAACCCAGTATCGGTCCAATCTCGCCCATGATAATTTTTTCACGCGGATATAGAGGGGCGATGCGGTCTGCCAGATTATTCGCTTCATCCCTGGTAGTGTTGTACATGATGGCCAAATCTTTGACATTCCCTTTTTCACTGAGTGCCTCTGCCAGGAAAGTGTATTGTTTTTCGATGCCTTTAGAATAACTGCGCGCCTGGCCGACCGGAACTACAATCCCGTCCTTCATCCCTAACAGGGGTTTTATATTGAGCAGCGTCCCCAATAATTTCTTGGCCTGACCGATGCGGCCGCCTTTCGCAAGATATTTTAGCGAATCAAAAAGGACCATAAAATGAATTTGGGGGATGGCCCCATTCACTTCTTTAACCACTGCTGCCATGTTTTCACCGGCTTTGGCCGCTCTGGCTGCTGCGATGCAAATCATGCCCAGTCCGATCGTCATGGAATCGGAATTAATTACCTCGATAGGACACTTGCTTTTTATCAGGTCCCGTGCTTGTTTAGCTGAATTCGAAGTCCCGCTGAATTTATCGGAGAGGTGAATCGAGACAATCCCGTCAGCGTCTTTAATCAATTCTTCATAAGTCTCTTTAAAATCCTGCGGCGACGGCTGAATGGTATTAGGATAAACATCACCGGTAACCAGACGTCTGTAGAATTCATCATTTGAAATAGTGACTCCGTCTTTAAAGGTTTCACTGCCAAATCTGACGTACAATGGAACAACCGTAATTCCCAGTTCTTCCCTTATTTGCGGGGGGATATCGGCGGCGCTGTCAGTAACAATTTTTATTTTCGTCATAGTTCCCCTTGCTTATAATTTATTCAATCTGATATTATCGGTATTTGCCTTGAACAACATCACTTATTTCGTTTGACGGTCTCTAATGATACTCCTTTCCAGCCGGAGACTGAAAAATTCCAAATTATGTATTTGGAATTGATTATATTCTTTTCGCTGCTAATTAATCAACCCAAAATACAGACGGCAAACAATATTTTTATAATAAAGAAACTTTTGCCGAAATGTCTGCTAAATAAGAAAATCGTGTGAATCCGGAAAATCCAAATTAACCGGGTAGAGGAGGCATAATGAAATTATTATTACCACTGGTAAAACACCGGATTATTTGATACTATATGGAACTAGAACAGGCGGCCTTCGAATTAGCGAAAGGCAGCCGGGCTTGGGATAGCAGTGGTAAATACTCCACAGGACTCAAAATTCCATGGAGTATTTTTTTATTATGAAAAATAATACTATCAGAAAATTATTGAATGGTCTTTCCGGTAGAACCTGGGCAGCAATGCTCGCCATGGGTGTTGTTGTTATTCTGGTTGTGCTCAAAGTGATAGTGTCAATTATCTCTCGCAGTATCAGTATTTCTGCGCAGGCGATGGACAGTTTTCTTGACCTCTTTTCAATCGGCTTTACCACTGTGGCAGTGCGTATGTCTGTAACCCCGGCAGACGAGCATCCCTTCGGACACGGCAAAGCACAACCATTGATGAGTTGATATCGAAAATATGTAATTAGTAGATCGAGTATCAGGAGGTTAACAAAATGGCAGAATATAAAATGTGGATCGGCGGGAAGTGGGTTGATGCCGAATCAGGAAAGAGATATCCGGTCTTCAATCCTGCGACAGGGATGGAAATCGCCCAACTTCCCCTTGGCGGGAAGGCCGACGTCGATAAAGCTGTCGAGGCCGCCCGCAAAGCTTTCCCCGTATGGTCAAAAAAACCTCAGGCAGAGCGCTCACAGGTAGCCATGAAAATAGCCGCCATACTCAGGGAAAACTCCAAAGAATTAGGCATGATCGATACCCTCGACCACGGTACCCCGGTGAAAACAGCTGCACCGACGGTTGCGGGGAAAGCCGTTAACTTTGAATGGGCCGCCTATAATGCCCGGTCTTTAATGGGTCATACCGTACCCCAAAGTCCCAATGAACTTGCATATCTCCAGCACGAACCAATCGGGGTGGTTGCCCTCATCACACCCTGGAATTTTCCTCTTTCCATGATTCTTGTCAAACTGGCTCCGGCCCTTACGCTGGGCAATACCTGCATTATCAAGCCGCCGA
>Ga0265316_10001166_pt1 | contig 28398 bp, 18 predicted proteins | sample 4522metaG_FD_202092 | JGI IMG/M metagenome (GOLD analysis project Ga0265316, IMG submission 202092) | Rhizosphere microbial communities from Carex aquatilis grown in University of Washington, Seatle, WA, United States - 4-5-22 metaG | ecosystem: Host-associated > Plants > Roots > Rhizosphere >...
AAAAGGCTGGGGCTGGAATTGTCCTACAGTATATCTTGTTAGTGCATTTGGAAATAAGGATGACCGCGAATCTAATTTGCACTCCACTAAAGGAAATCCACTCGATGATCCGAGATTTTTAACCACTATCGGGCGTGACAGCGACTCAATTTATTGGTCTGATGATGCAGACAAATTGAAAAATATGAAATGGCGTAAAATGCATACCATTGACTCTCCAACAGGGATGCTTGGAAGAAAGTTTGAATGTGCACCCTGGGAATATTTCGATGTAAAAGTTGCTGATGGTAACAGCCCGTATAATATCCGTTTGTTCCGTTATGCCGATTTGTTATTGCTTACTGCGGAAGCTGCTTTTCAGTCTGGCGACAAAACAACGGCATTAAATTATGTAAACCAGATTCGTACCCGTGCACGGTTAGCTGGAAGTACCGGTGCTCCTGCAAACTTAACGGATATAAGTTATGAGGATATTATTCATGAACGCAGGTTAGAACTTGCATTAGAGGGGCACAGGTTTTTTGACCTGATGCGCTGGAACTTAGGCCCGACAATGATTACAGGAATTTCAATCGGACTTGCATTAAATTATAACTTTACTGTTAGCTTCACCTCAGATAAAAATGAATTTTTCCCAATTCCTATTACACAAATTCAATTAACAGGTGGTAGTATATTAAAACAAAATCCGGGATACTAAAATATTTATTTATTAAACATGCTGCATCATCATTTCAGACGATGCAGCATGTTGTTTAATTCTAATTTCTTTACCTATTAGCTTAAAATCGTCTTTAATTATTTAGTCAGTAGAGGTTTTTCTGAAAGGCTTAAAATAATTATAAAATGTTAATCAATGTCGTTTAATTAAGTGAAAAACCAAAATGAAGTTGTCATTGCGAGGAACGAAGCAATCTCTTTATCAACAGATTACTTCGCTATGCTCGTAATGACGACCCTAATTAAACGACATTGAAATATTAATGATAATTTCTGAACTTCAAAACTATCAAATGACAGAAACTGAAATTTTGGATAAGTTATATGAATTTGCCCAAAAAGAACTTTTAAATAATATCCTTCCATATTGGTCATTAAAAACAATTGATACTTATAATGAAGGATTTATTGGAAAAATAGATGAAAAAAACCATTCAGATTTTAATGCCGATAAAGGATTAATTTTAAATGCAAGAATATTATGGACATTTTCGTCAGTATCCGGAAAAATAAATGATTTGTTATATAAAAACCTTGCTTCCCGTGCATTTGATTATATTTTACGTTTTTTTTATGATAAAGAGCACATGGGATTTTATTGGAAACTCAATTATAAAGGAAACCCGGTAGAAACAAAAAAGCAAATATATGCTCAGGCCTTTGTTATATATGCCCTTTCAGAATATTACATGCTTACAGGCTCGTCTGAAAGTCTTTTAAAAGCGATTGAAACATATTCTTTGATTGAAAAATATTCCCATGATGATATTTTCAATGGTTATTTGGAGGCATTTGATCGTGAATGGCGGCTTATAGACGACATTAGGTTAAGTACAAAAGATATGAATGAAAAAAAAACAATGAATACGCATCTTCATATCCTTGAAGCTTATACCAATTTATACAGGATTTACAAAAACGATGAATTAAAAAATAAAATTATTGGCCTGCTGGATATTTTTTACGACCATATTCTTGACAAATCTGATTATCATTATAATTTATTTTTCGATGAAGAATGGAATTTAAAATCGAATTTAATATCATTTGGACACGATATAGAAGGAAGTTGGCTTATGCTTGAAGCAGCTGAAACCATAGGTGACCAAAATATAATTGATAAATTTAAAAATGTAGCCATCAAAATGGCGGAAGCTTGTCTCGAGGGTATTTATTTATCAGGAGCTCTATCGCAGGATGTTGAACGTGGAAAAAATATTCTTTCCAGGGAAACTGAATGGTGGGTCCAGGCTGAAGCTGTAGTTGGGTTCTTCTTTGCCTACAAGGTTTCCGGAAGAATTGATTTCCTGGAAACTGCTTACAAAGTAGCACAGTTTATTCAAGATTATATTGTAGATCGTGAATATGGGGAGTGGGTAAATCTTGTTTCTTCCAACGGTGAAGCTATACCTGGAAATGACAAAGTAGGTTTCTGGAAATGCCCTTATCATAATGCAAGGATGTGCATAGAACTAATGAAAGGAGTTAACTATTAATGATTTATCATGATTGACCTGTCATTTACCTGATGTGTTGATTACTTTAGTTTAAAGCAGGCCGTAGGTTTATTGGTGAATTCCCATTTTATATTCAAATTTAAAGTTTAAAAACAGACATACATTTAATTTATTTTTAATGAAATTATTTGTTTTCTTTTTTTTTATAACAATTGCAGTAAATTCAAATATTTTAGCCGAAAAACCTGAGAAAGTTATGATTGGTGCGAGTCCTGTAAATGCTGATGCCAGCAGTGAAACAAAAAATTTATTAAGCTACTTTTACAGTATTTCAGGAAAATATACACTAACCGGCCAGCATAACTTTTTAGGAAGAATGTCAAAATATACCGACTCAATTTATCATTTAACCGGAATGTACCCAGCGATTTGGGGTTCAGATTTCGGGTTTTCAGATTCAACCCATGATATTGATAATATCAAATACCGATCTTTACTAATAGCTGAAGTTGAAAAACAACATCACCGGGGTTCAATTATTACTTTTACATACCATCAGGCAAATCCATCGATGGGAGAACCATGCAGGTTCGAAGGTGGTGTGGAAAGCAAACTTACCAATGGGCAATGGAATGATGTTTTGACTCCGGGAACTTCACTTAATAATGAATGGTGCAAACAAATGGATATAATTGCATTTTATTTGAAGAAGTTTCGCGATGATCATATTCCCATTCTGTTTCGCCCTTATCATGAGATGAACGGTGGTTGGTTCTGGTGGGGCAGGCATCAGGGAGAAAATGGATACAAGGCATTATGGATACAATTATTTAAATATTTTACCATTCACCATCAGTTAAACAACCTGATCTGGGTCTGGTCACCGGATAAACCTTCGAACGGATTAAAGGAATACTATCCCGGCGATGAATATGTCGATATTGTCGCATGCGATATTTACCCCGAAAAAGATACCTCTGTTGTGTATCGCCAGGAATGGTACAATGATCTTCTCGAAATTACTAAAAACAGGCCACTTGCCATTGGAGAATGTGGTACATTGGTTAATGATGAAATTTTAATTGCCCAGCCTCGTTGGGTTTGGTTCATGTCATGGTGTGAACAGGTTTTTAAACGTAATTCTCCTGAAGAAATAAATAAAATATATCATTCCGACAGATTTATTACCTTAGATAAATTACCGAAATTCTTAAAGGACAATTAATAGTTTTAAGTTAAATTTCTTGAAACCAAATATTATGATTAAAAAATTTACCATCGGATTATTCTTTATTTCTTTCATTATGGGTTGTGAAAGCATTAATAAAGAAAAAATGATCATTATTGAGATAAATAATGGCTGGAGGGTTTCTGCCCTGGGTAAAAACGAATGGCTAAAGGCGAAAGTGCCGGGATGTATACACACTGATTTGCTTAGCAATAAAAAGATAGAAGATCCTTTTTTCCGGACCAATGAAAAAAAATTACAATGGATTGATAAGGTTACATGGGAATACAAAACAAGCTTTTCCATTAGTAATGATGTTTTAACCAGGCAAAATGTTAGACTGAATTTTAAAGGTTTAGATACTTATGCCGATGTTTACCTGAATAACAAATTGGTTTTAAAAGCAGATAACATGTTCAGGGAATGGAAAGTCGATTGTAAAAAATATTTAATTGTTGGGAAAAATACAATCATTATCATCTTTCATTCACCAACACAAATTGGCCTTGAAAAACTTGTAAAATTAGGGTTTCAGCCTCCTGCCGCAAACGACCTTTCTGAAATCGGAGGAATGGGCAAAAACAAAGTGAGCATATTTTCCAGGAAAGCGCCTTATCAATTCGGGTGGGACTGGGGGCCAAGACTTGTTACATCAGGTATCTGGCGGCCAATATATCTTGAAGCCTGGGACAGCGCCAAAATTGAAAATGTTTTTTTTCAGGTTAAAAGTGTAAATAAAAGCCTGTCAGTTATTTCTGCTTCAATTGAAATTTTGTCCTCGTCAGATCAAAAATTAGAACTCACATTAACCGATGTGAACAATGAGAAAAAATTAATAAAACAGGAATTTTCACTGAAAAAAGGTGAAAATATTTCTTCATTTAATTTTAATATTGATAATCCAAAACTATGGTGGACTAATGGATTGGGAGAACCCTATTTATATAAATTCACCTCTGCCCTATTTCAAAATAATAAAGTAATTGATAGACAAACTACGAACTTTGGGATACGCACAGTTAAATTAATACAAAAGCCAGATTCCGCCGGAAAAAGTTTTTATGTTGAATTGAATGGAGTACCTGTATTTATGAAAGGTGCGAACTATATCCCAAACGATATTTTTCCAACGCGCGTAACTGCAAGAAAATATTGGAGAATAATATCTTCAGCTGCCAAAGCCAACATTAATATGTTGCGTGTTTGGGGCGGCGGCATCTATGAAAATGATATTTTTTATGATTTATGCGACCAGAAAGGAATATTAGCCTGGCAGGAATTTATGTTTGCATGTTCTATGTATCCTGTGGACAGTAATTCGATTCAGAATATCCGGCAGGAATTTATTGATAATGTAAAGCGGTTAAGAAACCACCCCTGTATTGCATTATGGTGCGGGAATAATGAAATTGATGCAGGATGGGCCGAAGGCAATGAACACGGTGGTTGGGGATGGAAGCAAAGATGCAATGCCGCCCAGCATCAAATACTCTGGGACAGTTATAAAAAAATTTTTTATAAGACTTTGCCGGAAGTTTTAGGTAATTTAGATAGTGCCCGCTTTTATTGGCCCTCCTCCCCTATTGCCGGGTTTAGTGATTACGGGAAAAGCAGCCTTACTTCAGGGGACTTTCATTATTGGGGAGTTTGGCATGGGAAAGAGCCATTTGAAAAATTCGCAGAAAGAATAGGCAGGTTTGTAAGCGAATACGGGTTTCAATCATTTCCGGAATTCAAAACAGTGAAATCCTACACCATTCCTGAAGATTATTCAATCGAGTCTGAAGTAATGGCTTCGCACCAGCGAAGCGGAACGGGAAACATGCTCATCAAAAAATATATGGGCAATTATTATAAATCCCCGAAGGATTTTGAATCATTTCTTTATGTTAGCCAGGTTCAACAGGCCGAAGCCATAAAATCGGCTATTGAAGCGCACCGTTCAAGAATGCCTTATTGCATGGGATCGTTGTACTGGCAGTTGAATGATTGTTGGCCTGTGGCCAGTTGGTCGAGTATTGATTATTTTGGCCGGTGGAAAGCTTTGCATTATTTTGCAAAAAAGGCTTTTAATAAATTTCTTATCAGCCCAAGGATTGAAAAAGATAAAATTGTCATTTATGCTGTATCGGATAGCCTTGATCCTTTTAACGCACAACTTAAATTAAAATTGACAGACTTAAAAGGAAAGGTTTTAAATTCAATTCAATCAACTGTAGCTATTAAAAGCAATTCATCGACAAAAATTTATGAAACAGAAACAAAAAGCTTGTTGCAGGATGCTGATCCTTGTAATATTTTTTTATTTGCTGAATTGAAAATTAATGACCGGACCCTATCTGATAATATTTTCTATTTTGTTCATCCTAAAGATTTGGTTCTTCCTAAACCTATGATAAAAACAAAAGTGGAAAAAGCCGGAAATTGTTTTCATCTTATTCTTGAATCAAATGAATTGGCAAAAAATGTTTATCTAAGTACGATTAAAGGTGAAGGATTTTTTTCAGATAATTACTTTGATTTAATACCCGGTAAAAAAGTTATTATTACTTTTTCCCCAATAAGGCCAATTGATAATTTAAATAAAATTCTTGTTATAAAAACACTAACAGACACATTTTAAACTCTCATAATTTTCATATCTTCCGATAAATTATCTTTTCATGAATTGATTAATTATATAATTTCACCAATATCTGAATAATTCTTAAAAATTATTTGTTAAGACCATTGGTTGTTTGAATTAAAAGTAAGAGAAATTAAAAATAATCTGTTCTAATCAGAAATAGTTATTTTTGTCCAAAGTCAATAGAAAAAATAACAATCAGAACCCGGAAAATAATATTATTTGCTTTAATACTGGGGAGTATAAATGTCCTGCCGGCATTGTCACAAAAGCTAAGGTTTGAACATTTAACCCTGTCGGATGGCTTGTCTAATGGCCGTATTTCCTGTATCGAACAGGACTCAACAGGCTTTATCTGGATTGGTACCAACGATGGGCTTAATCGTTTCGATGGGATGAAATTCAAAGTTTTCAACCACAGACCTTCAGATACTAATTCAATCTCCAGTAATACTATTTTTAGCATTTTATGTAATGGGGATAAAGTATGGATTGGTACCCGAAAAGGAATTGACTATTATAGCTCAACTGAAGAAATATTTTATCATATTCCAATAGTTGATACTCCCGGTTATAAAGAAAATATTTATATAAGTAAGGTTTTTAGAGATTTTAAAAACAGATTTTTTATTGCTACCTCAAGGGGTCTTTACCTCTATAATGAACAAAATAAAATATTTAATAAATATTTTATACCGGAAAGAGGATATGAAAAATTAAACAGGAATGAAATTACCTGTATTTCACAGGATCGCGATAGTATTTTATGGATTGGGACTCAGGATTTAGGTGTTTTTACTTTTCATGAAAGGAAAAAATTGGTTAGCCGAATAACTCATTTCAAAAATAAAATTAATACACTATTAAACAATAAGATATTTTGCATTTACGAGGATAATTTCAATACAATATGGATTGGTTCTAACGAAGGTCTTTATGCTTATAATAAAAATAACGGGAACATTTTAAGATATTCCTATGAGCCATCAAAGAAAAACTGGTTACCGCACATTAGTGTTAACACTATTTTTGAAGATTCAAGAAATAATTTATGGCTTGCCACAAATGGAGGTTTATCAAAATTTAATAGAAAAGATGCATCTTTCACCAATTATTTTCACGACGATTATGATGAAAACAGTATCAGTAATAATTCTGTACGATGTATTTTTGATGATTTTCAACATAACCTGTGGATTGGTAGTGGGGAAAATGGGATAAATATTCTTAAATCCAAAACTATTGAATTCGAAAATTTTAAAAGAATCCCCAACAAATTAAATAGCCTGAATTATGGATATATTTTGTCCATAATGGAAGATCATCAAAATAATTTATGGCTGGGGACAAATGGTGGTGGAATAGATATTTTTGAAACCAAAACACAGCAATTTAAATATTTATTTCCACCTACAGCAAACATTAGTGGAAGATTTGCTTCTGCTATCTTATCCTTACTTGAAGATAATGAAGGTAAAATTTGGATTGGTACTTATCTTGGCGGATTAGTTGAATATGATCAAAAAACCAAAAAATATTTAACCTATGAATTTAATCCGGATAATAAAAAAGGCCTTTCAAATAATATTGTCAATTACCTTATCCAGGATTCAAAAAAAAATATTTGGATTGCCACCAATGGCGGAGGTGTAGATATTCTTAATAAAACCACCAATCAAATTAATAATTTAAGGGCAAATTCAAATTCAAAATCATCTCTTTCTAATGATTTTTGCACAATTCTTTATGAGGATAAAAAAGGGATCATCTGGATAGGAAGCTATTATGGCCTTAATATGTTTAACCCTGTAACGGGAATAAATAAAATATTTTTAAATAACAATCAGGCTGGTGCTATTAGTTCAGATGTTGTTTATTCAATTTATGAAGATTCAAAAGGCAGATTATGGTTTGGGACAGATTTTGGTTTAAACCTGTTAGATAGTATTACGAAAACGTTTAAAACATATACTGTCGAGGAAGGGTTACCCAATAATGTAATCAACGGGATCCTGGAAGACAGCCATGGATATTTGTGGATAAGCACAAATAAAGGACTTTCGAAATTCGATCCTGAATTAAAAAAAACAACAAATTATGATCTGGAGGATGGACTTGCAACCCTGGATTATTATCATGGTGCATATTTTAAAAGTTCAAAAGGTATATTTTATTTTGGAGGTACCGAAGGATTAACTTTTTTTAATCCCGATAAATTAGGACACGGTAATTACAAGGCTCCTTTGGTTTTTATTGATTTTTATATTAATAATCAAACTATTTCCCCAAAACAAAATTCAGTTCTTAAATCATCCATTACAAAGGCTAAAAGAATTGTATTGAATTACGACCAGTCTTTTATTAATATCGATTTTACCTCTCTAAATTTTGTGAACCCAAATAAAGACAATTTTGCTTATTATCTCGAAGGTTTCGATAAACAATGGAATAATATCCGAAACAAACGATCAGCAAGTTATACCAATTTACCACCTGGAAATTACACATTTTATGTAAAAGTGACTAATGAAAATGGCAATGAAACCTATAATTCTCTTTACCTAATTGTAAAACCCCCTTTCTGGAAAACAAATTATGCATATATTTTTTATGTTTTATTATTATGTTCCTTATTATATTTTATTTACAGTTATTTACATTCACGCACATTATATAAACAAAATCTGCTTGTTGAAAGAATAGAAAAGGAAAAAGCCATTGAGATTAACCAGGCCAAAATCAGATTTTTTATCAATGTTTCCCATGATTTTAAAACTCCGTTAACACTTATTATTTCTCCTCTTGAAAAACTTATCAGTTCAGGTAATATGCTTAATCCTGATGAACGGAATCATTTATATCACCTGATTTATCGAAATACATTAAGGCTTTCAAGATTGATAAATCAGGTTATGGATTTAAGAAAAATTGATACAGGTAACATGAAACTTTATGTAACGAAAAACGAATTGGTTGCATTCATTAAAGAAATAGCAGTAAGTTTCGAGGAATATGCGAAAAATCACTCCATTGATTTTTCAGTGGAAAGTAAATTCCCTTCAATTATTTTATGGTTCGATATTGACAAAATTGAAAAGGTAGTTTATAATATTCTTTCAAATGCATTCAGATATACTCACGATGGAAAAAGTATAAAAATTATAATAGATAAACCCGACAAATCGGAAATTGCCAAAATTGATCCGTCACTAAACCCCGATGGATGTATTAAAATAAGAGTTATCGATCAGGGGGTTGGAATTCCTGAAGATCAACATGATCAGATATTCAATAGGTTCCATCAGGTGCAAACTGAATCGCTTGCCAATCCTGCCAGTTCAGGGATTGGCTTATCTATCGCTAAAGAATTCGTTGAAATGCACAAAGGATGGATTACAGTTAAAAGTAAAGTAAAACAGGGAAGCGAATTCAGCGTTATCCTTCCTTTAGGTCAAAAACATTTTAAAAATGAAGATTTGGCGATGGATAAAAGTTATGAATTGACTGAAAAAATAGAATCAGATATCGTTAAAACCGGAACTAATGTTCAAACTGAAAACTTATATAAAGTATCTTTAACAGATATCAGGAAGAAATACAAAGTATTAATTGTGGATGACAATTACGAGCTTCGAAATTTCCTTTTAGATAATTTGCAGCGCAAATACAATGTTTTAGAAGCTTCAAACGGAAAAGAAGGTCTTGACATAATTTATAATCACTTTCCAGATTTGGTCGTCAGCGATGTTATGATGCCTTCCATGAATGGTATTGAATTGTGCAAGGCAATTAAAGCCGATATTAAAATTAGCCATATTCCTATAATTTTACTTACAGTATTAAATAGCATAAACAATCAGATTGAAGGTTATGAAATTGGAGCCGATGATTATGTAACAAAACCTTTTGATTTAAATCTGCTCGAAGCACGAATTTTCAACCTTATTGAAACACGAAAAAAAATAATTAAAAAATTTATTGAAGAACTTAAACCTGATCCAAAAAGTTTTTCGCATAATATTTTAGATGAAAAATTTATCCAAAAAGCTGTTGAAATAGTAAATATAAACATATCCAATTATGAATTTTCAGCAGTAGATTTTGCAGAACAAATAAGAATGAGCAGGAGTAATCTTCATATTAAACTGAAATCTCTTACTAACCAATCTGCCACTGAATTTATAAGGTTAATCAGGCTAAAAAAAGCAACTGAAATACTTTCTGTCAACCAGCATAATATTTCTGAAGTATCCTATATGGTTGGGTTTAACAGTATTTCGTATTTTAACCGTTGTTTTAAAAAACAATTTGGATTAACCCCTTCTGAATTTCTTAATAATGGATTTAAAATAAAATCGGTTTCGGATAAGGATTAATCAAGAAACTTATTAATTACTGTTAAAAGTTCATGCACTGTAAAGGGCTTTGAAATATAATCATTACAGCCTGCTTTTAAAATTTCTTCCTTTTCATAATCCAATGCATAAGCTGTTTGCGCAATAATTGGGATATTCTTATTGAATTCTTTGATTTTCTTTGTAGCTTCATATCCATCCATTAAAGGCATTCTGATATCCATTAAAACCAGGTCGATATTATTATTATCCTGAACCATTTCAAAAGTTTCTAAACCATTCTTTGCCCACAACAGATTAATATTGGTTTTTTCCAAAGCCTTCTGAATAAATTTATAATTTGTAGGCTCATCTTCAGCAATGAGAAGGAGCTTACTTTCCCAATTATAAGTCGTGTCAGGTGAAATAATTTTCTTATCACTTTTCAATTCCGAATTATCTGTATTTACATTACTTGGAAGTGTAAAATAAAAAGTAGAACCTTTATTGATTTCACTGGAAACCCAAATTTGACCTCCCATAATTTCAACCAGTCTTTTAGATATCGAAAGTCCCAAACCTGCTCCCCTGTATAGTTTTCCGTCATTATTTTCGACTTTTCTAAATCGTTCAAAAATATAGTTTCTGGCATCTTCTTCAATTCCTATACCTGTATCTTTAACATAAAAAAGAATTTTATTTTTATCATTGTCCTGCAATTTGTATCCAAATTCAATATGTCCCTTTTCTGTAAATTTTAAAGCATTTTCAAGAAGGTTTATACAAATCTGGCGGAGTTTATTTATATCAGTAACGATTGTTAGTTTATAATTGTATATTTCACGGTCAACCTGAAGTTTGATGTTAGGTTTTTGCATCAATACTTTATGTTCATCGTAATGTTTCTGTAATTCAAGAATCATTTGATTTAAATCGCACAATTTATAATCGAGAATTACTTCACCTGCCTCAATTTTTGAAATATCTATAACTTCATTAATAAGGTTTAGCAGATGCTGACTATTGGAAACAATTAACCTTATGAATTCTTTTTTTTCTTTTTCCTGAATTGTGTCCCATGCAAGCAGTTGTGAAAATCCCATAATGGCGTTCATGGGTGTTCTGATTTCATGAGAAAAGTTTGCCAGAAAAGCTGATTTCAGCTTGTCTGATTGTTCAGCTTTTTCCTTGGCCTCAATTAAGTCTACTGTTCTTTCCTGAACAAGAAGTTCGAGCTTTGTCCGGTGTTTTTCAAGTTCATCATTTTGAAGCGAAATCTGATCTCTCTGTTGTTTCGCCAGATCTCTTTGTTTTTCAATTTCATCTTTTTGCAGTAAAATCTCATCCGTTCGTTCAATAACTTTTTGTTCAAGTGTTTGATTTATCTCTTCAAGTTTCTTGTTGGCTTTTTCAAGATTGGTATTCGCTTCTTTTAAACTTTGAATAAGGTTTCTGTTTTCTGCAGTAATATTATATGACCAGAGTGCATTGTCGATAATCAGTTTAAGTTCGTCTTTATCCCAGGGTTTGGTAACATATTTAAAAATTTTCCCCTTATTAATTGCTTTAATTATTGCCTCGATGTCACTGTAACCGGTAAGAATAATTCGAATAACTTCGGGATATAAATTCGCTGCAACTTCAAAAAAATCGACACCAGACATTTTCGGCATCCTTTGATCGGCAATAATAAGTTTTATATTGTTTTTTTCTAATATTTCAAAACCTTCTTTAGCATCAGTTACAACAAAAATTTTATAATATTGCTTGTAAAGAAACTGGAAACCGCGAAGATTTTCTACTTCGTCGTCGATATACAATACCTGATCTTTTTCTTTATTCATAATAAGAGCTGTTCAAACAAGTAATAAATATTATTCAATCTTTGATAAAGTTTTTTCTTTTTTCTGAAAGGCCACAGGCAAATAAATTATAAATTCCGTGCCTTCACCACATTTGCTTTTCACTTCGATGGTTCCCTGATGATTTTCTATAATACTCTGACTGATAGAAAGCCCCAAACCTGTACCTTCACCGGCATCTTTCGTGGTGTAAAATGGTTCAAATATTCTTTTTTTAGTTTCTTCGTCTATTCCCATTCCGGTATCTCTAATTGAAATAACCAAATTTTGCAGTCCATCTTTATTAATTTGTTTTGTTGAAATATATATTTTACCGGTATCTTTTATTGCTTGTACAGCGTTTACAAGAATATTTAAAAATACCTGGTTAATTTTTCCCGGATAACATTCTATTTCATTTATATTTCCGTAATCCTTAATAATTTCAATTCTGTTAATATACTTATTTCTTAAAATTACTAAAGTCGAATCAATATTATTATGAATATCAATATACTTTAAATCGCTTTCATCTAAACGTGAAAATGTCCTGAGGCCTTTGATTATTTCAACTGTACGAAATATACCGGTTTTAACATCTTTCGTTAATTCATTAATATCTGATAACAGTAAAGGATAATTCATTTTTCTTTTATAAGTAACAATTTTTTTAAGCATTTGACTTACATTATCCGGAGTAATCTGTTCATACTGTTTGAACAAATTCAATAATTGGTGAAAGGCAATTTTCAAACCTTCAATGCCCGAATTTATAAAATTTATTGGATTATTTATTTCATGGGCAATACCAGCCGTTAATTGACCAAGTATAATCATTTTTTCAGATTCGACAAGTTGTATCTGGGCGCTTTTAAGTTTTTCCAACGCCTCTTCCAGGTTATTCTTTTTTGTTTCCAACTGAATGTTTAAATCAAGTAATCTTTCGGCATGTTCGAAAAGCGCCTCGGATTGCCTCTGTATTTCTTCATTTTTGTTGATAATATCTAACTCGGCTTCTTTGAGTTGAGTGATATCGCTATCAATTATAATAAGTTTTTTTATATTTTTATTTTCATCGAGAATGGGAGTAATGGTTGTATTTATCCAAATTTTTTTCCCTATTCTATTAATACTAGGCGACTCGTAAGAAACAGATCTTTTTTCATCCGCTAAAAAAGACATTATCTCCTTAATATTATCATAGGTACTAATATTTACAAGGTTAGTACCTTTTGTTTTAATAAATTCATCAAGTGTATACCCATAAAATCGGGTAAATCCTTCATTTATCCATTCAAAATCTCCCTGGCCGTTTGTAATAACAATAGCATTGTCGGTTTCACGGGCAACGATCGACAATTTTTCAAGTTCCGTATTTTTTAGTTCTAATTGTTCAGCCTGTAAAAAGATCTCATTTTTCTTGTTATTAATTTCAATGTTCATTCGTTCTAACTCAAGGTTCTTTTTACGTTTTATATTATAATTATAATAAATGAAAAAAACCAGGGTAATTGTTACCAATGTAAGTGTTATAAAAAGGTATAAAAATGATTTTTGAATTTTTATTTTTTCTATTTGACGGATCAGGGTTTTTCCCTGATTCTCAATTATAGATTGCCGTTTATTGATTTCTGATTTTTGCTGGCTAAGGTATTTGCTATATTCCTCAACCTGAAGCTGCTTTTTAAATATTTCACTTTTTTGGGAATTGAGTAGTTTTTCCTTTTGTGCAATTTCAAATGTTTGTTTATTAAGAATATTGTTTTTAACTCTTAAATTAATTTGAAGTTCTTTTGTCTGGATTTGCAAAGTATTTAACTCTGATTTCTGGTTCGATATTTTATTATTCAGGGTATCTATCTTCTTTCTGTTATTTTGGATTTCCTTGTAAAGCCCGTATAATTTTGAATTCATAATTTGAATTTCTTCTTTTTTTTGTGCGAGTTCTTTTTCGTAAGATTCAGCTTTTTCTTTTTCTGTAACTAAAGATTTTTCAGTTTCAATGTACAATTTTCGTAAATCTATTTCGCTTCCTCCTATTAGTATTAGCTTTGGAGAAGTTTTTAAACGGGCTTCCTGGACATTATTTGTATTTATTTCAAACTGAATTTTGGAATTTTCATTATAAATGAAATTAATCATCACATATCTTTGAAATTCATATCTATCGGTTACCAGCAGTGTATTACTGGATTTTAGTAATTCGAAAATGTCTTTAATAAAATAATTCCTGTTATTGGTAATAAATAATATTTGGGAATAATTTATTTCCCCTATCGATTGAAAACTTTCAACAATTATGGGTTTATTTTTTACAAGCATTTTTTCCATACCTTTAAGTGCCAGGATAAGTTCCGGATCATCGCCATATACAGCAATTTTAAAAGTGTCTATTCTATCTTCCTTTTCCCATGTTACATACTTAAGAAAACTATAAATAAATCCGGCTTTAACCTGGTTATCGCTAATCTGCTGTGCCTTTACCGATCGAATTGGGAAAATAAAAAGAAATAAAATAATAGAAGGATAGATAATTTTAAAAACATATTTTCTACCCAATAAAAACATGAGTTTATCTCGTTTTTTTATAAAATTAAATAATTAATTATGAAAGAGTAGGCAATTCACCATTAATTTTTTTACAGGCATTAAACAGGTAAAAATTATCTTCTTCATTTCTAATGGTAATCCTCAAATAATCATCCTGCGTTATACCCGTAATATCCAAATGGGATGTAATTATACCGAATTGTTTGAATTTTTTATCAAGTTCCGTTGCTGTAAGAAGTTTATTTTTTAACATAAAAATGTTAGTCAGGGATGGAATGTACTTGAAGGTTTGAAGAGAATCGAGATTATTAAATAAAATATCCCTTCTTTTTATGGTTTTTTGTTGGGTTGTATAAATAAAACCCGCATCTTTTGTTGCAATCCTTGCAATATTAAGGGAAAGTTGGGTAAGAGGGAAATGATGCCGATGTAATAAAAGTGCCTCGATAATATCAGGGTCTGAACACATAAGATAACCAAGCCGGATACCTGCAAGGCCTAATGCCTTTGAAAAAGTCCGCAGTACCATTAAATTGTTGTATTTATGAGTGAACTTTGCAGCCGAATCGTTTGGTGCACCAATAAATTCATGATAAGCTTCATCGACTACAACATAAATATTGTATGAATTGGCCAGTTCTATAATTTCTAAAAGTATGTTTTCAGATATAACCTGGCCGGTAGGATTATTAGGATTAGAAATCCAGATTATCTTAGGCCTGAACTTAATAATGAGGTCTTTAAATTTTTGTACTGTTTTTTCGGTCCACAAAAAATTATCTTCTTCAGCTAACTGAAGAAATACCGGAGTAGCGCCCATCCGTTCGGAATAACTTTCGAATAGGAAAAAATCAGGTACCGGCATTAAATATATATCCCGGTATTCAAAAAAAACCCTCGTAATAAGATCGAGAATAGAATCGAGACCGGCACTGATTACAATATGTTGCCTGGGCACATTAAATATGGCGCTCAATCTTTTTCTTAAACTCAAATGAGTGATATCGGGATATTCCTGAAGTTTTGAGAAAAGAATTTTGTTTTTATAAAGATTTTCTAAAAATTCATTGATCATTGGGGAAAATCCATCGATGTTTTCTCCCAAGTCAAAACGATATATTTTTTGAAGGTCATTTTTCCGCTTCAACCTAATAATTTCTTCCTCAAGCGATTTATTCTTGTTCACATAACCGCCAACCTTCTCCGATAACGCATGCCTTGTAAACTGGTTAAACGATTTAATGGTCTTAACAAGCATGGTTTTATGATTTAAAACAGGTTATAAATAACTCCTTTTTTCCATCAAATAATAATTTTGCCTTTCACCTTCAATCTCCTCTGAAAATAATTCTGCAATAAAATATGAGCGTTTGTTAATATACTCATCAAAAATAGTTCTTGTGATAATCCTGAATTTATTTGCTTTTTCTATATCCACACTTTTCAATTTATTAAAGTCTGAAGGAATTTTAACCAAAACTGATTTTTCATTGGGGAAATAATCGACTTCAGCGACTGGATGTTCATTTAAAACATTTTTAACCGGCTTGGTTTTAATTTTTTTATTTATCCTTTCAATTACCCTGCTGCTTTGAAGGTTGCAATCTACAATAAACCGGTCGAGAGGTATTTTATTATTAAATTCATTTTTAAGCTGGTAGTAATTTTGTTCATATCTGACTGCCACAGCACCCCATTTATTGAGATACAGATGTCCTAAAATACTATCGAGAGGTTCGAAAGTCCAGCATATTTTATTTATATTTTGTTTTAGGCATATCTCAAGTATTTTTATACCTAACTTATTTCCTACTTCTGAATTTTGAAATTCTGGAAGCACACCCATGATCAAACCATACAATGTATTTGGTTCCCTGGTAGGAATACAAATAACAAAACCTATCATTTTATTATCATGAAATGCTCCAAGTAAAAGTCCCATGATTGGATATTTCATTGTCAGGGCTTTTAAGGTAATAGTGGAAATGATATCCCTGTCAGATAAATTCCAGATTTTACTTTGAAGTTCGGATATTTCCTCAAACTCTTTAAAAGAAAAAAGTTCTTTTATAATAATTTCCATAAGCCTGTAATTTTATGAAGTGCTTGTTACATAATTTGGTATCCAGTTATATTGTTTTTCTAAGTAATTAAGAATTGAATCAAGAATAACAGATGGTCCGCCTGGTTTGCGAACATCTGCGACCGGCAAATTAGTCATTTTCTTTGTAATTTCAATATTATCTTCTCCCCTTGTAGGCACAGCAACTACCTTGTATCGATTGCCTCCCGGCAAATAAAGACTTTCGATCAGGTCTATTTCCCTATTAAGTTCACACATTTTGAAAATAGGTGAATAGCCATACGCAGCATGAAATTTTCTAGTTGGATCATGAACAAGTACAATTGCATGAGGATTACTTGCATGAAGCAATACTATTGAATTTGAACCACCAAAGTGCATGAGAGATGCCTGGCCTTCTAAAAAAATCAATTCAAATCCTTTTTTATCAATTTCAACAATAAGTTCTTCAACCGCACCTGCACAATGTTCATTAATTATTGCATCTAATATAATACCCCCATCGCAACCAATCATTAAGCCGGTTTGGCCAGTAGCAGCAAAAGCAGACCGGATTCCGCGCCTTTTGGCTTCCTGGGTTAATTCAAATGCGGCTGTACGTTTGCCCACACCGCAATCGGTACCAGATACAAATACTACTTTTGCATTAATATTTAAAATGCTTCCATCCGGAGTTTTCCAATTTCTTTTTACATCCCGTAAATCAATGAGCCGCTTATTATATTTATTGGCCAAAATAACCAATTCCGGAATTTCTTTTAAAAAAATAAATGATGAATTTATGACATCAAGGCCATTGCAAATGCAATATTTTATTTCCTGCAAATTCTTTTCCGAAGGTTCCCCTATTAATATCATTACTTCCGGGTTATGCATAATTGCCTCACCTATACTTTCATAAACAGGTACTTTTTTATTCACACCAGGACAGATTTTGCTAGTATCCTGACCTGCTTTTTTTCTGTCAACGAGGGCAACTACATTAAAAATTTTACTATGCATAAGTATTCCATGAACTGTCTTTCCTAATATCTCCCCTACATATCCATGTGCAAGAATTATGGCGTTGGTGTTATTATATATTTCCTGTGGTAAAATCATTGCTTTTCCTCCAATAAATAATACGTTTTACGAGTATCTTCCTGATTAAATGAATAGCAATCACTAACAATGTAATGCCTATTATTAATATATTCAGCAAAAATATTTCGAGTCGATTCTCTCCATTTCCTTGCAGATTCTATATCATCATTTTTCATCTGTATAAAATTGCCAGGTATTTCAACTAAAATATTTGGTGACTCGGGCATATAAATGTCAGTTGCAATAGGAATATTTTGAAGTAATTCCTGTGTTACGGGTGTTTTAAAACCGCTAAGTTTTTTTAAGGTTGATTCGCTTTTGAAATCCCATCTTATAAGTAAACTATCTGCAGGAACATACTTCTTTGTATCAATGTTGCTGAGAATATACGCTTCTTCTTCATATTTTATTCCAATAAAACCTAAACTTGAAAAGTACAATCTTGACAGGTGCGATTCCAAAGGGTCAAAAATGCCAAACATATAAAGAACTTTCTTTGAAAGAGCAATTTCTCTATACTTTAATAAAAGTTTATAGCCAAATATTTTGTTTTGATGGTCTTGTCTAATCCCTAATGATAATGTGTATATCGAACTTTCAATAAATGTGGCAATACCTAAAATAAATCCTATTAATTCAGATTTATCATTACTCTCAAGAAAAACACCTAATGAAATACCCACAGGAGGATTATTACGCGAAACTAATTTTAAAAATAAAGGGGAAATAAGATCGGTATCAGTTAAACCAAAAATACTTCTTTGTAATTCAATACATTGATCAAAGTCTTGATGTGTCGTAATTTCTTTATATTCAATACTCATAGTTTATTAATTTAACCAATTCCAATCACAGCACCTATCATCCTGCAATTTCAAAATTCTTTCTCCATTCCATTCAATAAAATACTCGGGGCCAGAGATACTATTAGATAATTCTACATCCTGATTAATCCAGTGCCCATTGAAATTGTGCGTAAATTCTATAATCTCATCCTTTAATTGCTTTTGTTGTTCTTCATTTAACTGGTAAAGCATAAAAGATGTTAGTAAAACAATTGTATAATCTTTCATCGCAATATCCTTTACTTCTTTAATGGCTGAAAAACCTAATGCAGAAGCCTTCATTAATTTGAAATTATTGCCTAATTGTATATTTCTGATATATTGTTCAACATTTTTTGCATCTTCTGGATTGGAAAAGCAGGCAATTAGCCATTCTTTCTCCGGTGGATCAATATCAATACCTAAATAATAATCAATGTTTTTGGGATTTTTGGGCATTTGCTGGGTTGAATGAAAATATTTATCTTTATTCTCCAGAATGGGCTTAGGATTTATCAAATAACTTCCAATCATTCCATAGGATGCTCCAAGTTCAATTAAACCTATTGAAGCACCAGTAAGTTTTTTGCTTAATATTTCTGAAATGGGAAGCCCCCTTTCCGGTGCATTTCCCTGTACTTTTTTCTTTATTGAAATCTCCATGATTTGTTCGTAATGTTCATTTATGAAAAACTCAAATGAATCAGTTTTTTCAATTTTTGTCAGTGCATAGATATCTTTTTGCAGATACCTGATTGCAGCTAAAAGAATAATAATTGCTTCCGAGGTCGTTTTTTTAGATTTGTTTATAATTTCATTTATAAACTTGAGCGTATATTTTTTTTTTAATTGTACCGCGAGGTAATCTGAATAAAAATAATCTCCTTTAACGCATACATTATCTATAGTTTCCAGTATTCCTGTATATTCTTTTCTCATAATAAATTATACAAATTAATTTTTTAATGAAATTTGTTCTGCCAATTAATATATAACAAACTGGTTAATTAAATTAGCTCTATTGTTTGTCATTACCACTAAAATAATTAGTTTTCTTAACAAAGGCCATAATTATAAATAATTAATTTTTGAATAAACTAATTTCAGGTTTTGATAAATGTCAATAAGTAATCCAATAAATTTTTTAATTGTTTTTCGGATTAATAAAAGTAGCCTTAGAATAAAAAATACTTCCTAAGTGTTTTAATATTTGGGTAATCAAAAGTAAACAATGATAATTAATTTAAGTACAAAAATTTTAAAAAATGCCTTAGGCAATAATATGGGCAAAATAAATTTATCGTTGCTTCGGGATGGCAATTATTTATAATAATATAATAATTTTAGACATTTTTTTGAAATTTGTAAATATTCATTGTATTAATTTTTTTTGATCTAAACAAACATTCACTGTTTACACATAAAGTCAGAATTTCTTACCGATACTGACTAAAAAGGTCCTGCCCGGCCCTAATGTACCTTTATCTGCCCATGAATTATTTGTGGTTGTAGGATAACGAATTTCATTATTTAAAATGTTATTAAATTTTAAATTTAGATAATATCCATGTTCAAAAATATTTTCCAATCGTAAATTTGAGCCCAAAAATAAATGACCTTTCACTTTCTCTCCGATCCGAGCTCCATATGTGCTGTCTGGGTTCATTATTGTTTCATCATAAAACGGGAGCATACTGCCAACATAATTGCCAGTAAATGCAATAATTAATTTTGGTAAAATGTGATAAGAAACTTTCAAATAACCCAATATTTTTGGTGAATAAGCTACCTGGATATCCTCAAACCCTTTTCTTAAGTCTTTTGTCTTTTGATAAGTGCCACTAAATTCCATGCGAAGATCCTTAACCGGATTTAACTGAACTGTAAATTCCACTCCTGTGGTTGTCATTTTCCCTGTATTTCCAAACCAGGTTTTGTAATTATGCAATGAATCCAATTCTGATGATCTGGAAATCAATTTGTCCAACGTGTTATAAAAAATATCAGCATTTAAATACAGATTTTCTGAAAGGTATGATAAGTAATTTAATTCATATGTTGTTATCCACTCTGGTTGTAGAAGAGGTATATTGGAATTTAAATTATTCGAAGTATTTTGAAAGAATGAAGGGCGGTTAATTGCCTGTCCGTAAAGAATTTTCAGAATATTGCGATCAGTTAATGACCAGATGATTGCAAACCTCGGGATAGTGGCCACTCTTTCTTGTTTGTAATTATATTCCATGGTTGGAAAATGTGTCCATGTTGAATCTGCAATTAATTTTCCGATTGTATATTCAGGCATCTGTTCAAACCTGACTCCTGCAACAAATTTTAAATTAGCAAATGGTTGATAATTGACCTGTGAATATAAAGACCGGATATCAATGCTGTTATTTGGGGTAAGAAAGAGATATTGATGCGATGTGGAAGGGCCAAAAGATGGAATATCATACATATTATATGCATTTAATATTGAACGGTTGTTTAAACCAGCCGTTATGTCAATGTTTTTAGAAACTTTTATAAAAGCGTTAAGTTCTCCTTCCCAGGCATTTGTTTCACTCTGTTGAATCCCATAAAAATCTTTAAAAAGATAATCATATTTATCAAGTGTTCTATATGTTGAATAACTGAATTTACATTCAAGGGTTAAATATTTCGATAAAGGATTTTTATAATCTGCAAAAGCATTAGCAGAATTCGACCTGGTGGTTGTTCCATTAAATGGTGATGGTAAGAGGTAATAACATTCCCCAACAGATTCGTTATAACTAAAATCAAATGTGAATGGTTTATATGTACATGAAAAACCCAAATACTTCTGGTTATTTTCTAATCTTCCACCTGTGGTGTAATCCTTTGGAACACCATAATTTGACATCAATATGGAGGTATCCTTCACCATTTTACTGATGGGTTGATCAATTCCCCGTGTATTATAAAAAGAGGCATTGACAACATAATTAAAGTCGCCCTGCGAACCTGCATTTCTGCCAAAAATTTTACCTGTTTTTAAGGATCCCGCAGAACCAGATATTTCCGATTTATTAATTTCATTTGTAATAATATTGATTACTCCATAAAAAGCGCCGTTGCCATATAAAACAGACATTGGCCCCCGCACGACTTCAATCCGGTCTATAGCTTCAACCGGAACCGTAATATAATTAATTACATATGTAGATGCAATGTCATTAACCTGACTAACACCATTGACAAGAACCATTATATTGCGATCGTCTGAACCTGGCCAAAAACCTCTGACTCCAAAAGCACCTGTGGTAGTATAATAATCATTTATTTCAAACATTCCCTGAATGTTTTCCAGAATTTCTGAAAGGTCAGTATATCCTCCAATTTTAATATCTTCTCGTGTTAAAAGCACAACAGAAGCAGGGATTTCGCTTACCCTTTCAGCTTTTTTTCCTGCAGTTGTTATTTTAATATTCATTAATTCCTCGAGAGACATGGCATATATTTTTGCCATTGTTGTATCGGAATCCTGGGCGTGAATACTAAAAGTTATTGATAAAATCAAAGCAGGAATGAAAAGGTACGTCCATAATTTTAGTTTCATAATTTGAATGTTTTTTATTATTAATCAACCTGGTTTTTCAGGTTAAATAATATCCCCTCCAAATCTGCCAGCGTCTGAATATAATTTTAATTATATTCAGAATTATAGATTAAAATAAATTATAGAAAAAATACTATCAGTACATAGTAAAGGTAAAAATAATTGAATTTAATTCCTAATATGCCATTTAAAAACGATGATAGAAATATTAGTTTCTTCAATTCAATTATAAAAATAATTTCATAATATTATTGAAAATAACTTGAACGTTTAAGTACAAATTAATATAACTAAAATAATTTTGTTTAAATATATTAAATTTTTTAAAATATGAAAGTATTATTTATTGGTGGAACCGGAAATATAAGCTCTTCAGTGAGCCGATTGGCTGTTTCCAAGGGTATTGAGCTTTATCATCTGAACAGGGGAATTAGTAAAAATGATATAAAAAGCGTTAAAACAATAACTGGTGATATTTATAATATTTCCTCCCTGCCAAAAGAACTGTTCAAACATAAATGGGACGCTGTGGTCAATTGGGTTGCTTTCAATCAGGAAGATATTGAACGGGATTTAAGCATTTTTAAAGGAAAAACAAATCAATATATTTTTATAAGTTCAGCTTCGGCTTATCAGAAGCCACTATCCTACCCGATTGTGACTGAATCGACACCTTTATATAATCCTTTCTGGGAATATTCCAGAAATAAAATCAAATGCGAAGATCGCCTTTTAAAAGCTTATCGGGAGGAAAATTTTCCATTTACAATTGTAAGGCCATCTTTAACATATGATACTGTTATACCAATTGCTATTGGAGGATTTGATGAATATACAACTGTTGATCGGATTGAAAGAGAAAAAAAAATAATTGTTCACGGTGATGGAAAATCTCTGTGGACAGTTACTCATGCAGATGACTTTGCTAAAGGTCTCCTGGGATTAATAGGAAACGATCATGCAATTGGCCATGCTTTTCATATTACTTCAGATGAAATTTTAACCTGGGATCAGATTTATATTACCCTTGCAGAAGCTCTTGATAAGAAAGCCAACATCGTTCATATTCCATCAGACTATATTTGTTGGTTCGAAAAATCATTAACTGGCACTTTATTAGGAGATAAAGCCGAAAGCGTAATCTTTGATAATTCGAAAATAAAATCTTTCGTTCCGGATTTTAAAGCCACTATTTCTTTCAAAGAAGGAATAAAACGGACCATAGCCTGGTTTAATGCGAATCCCGATAAAAAAATTATCAAACCTGCAACAAATAAAATGATTGATTTAATTATTAGCACTTTTGAAAAAAGCCTAAAGCCAATTCATAAAACTTGATATTCACTGAACTGCTTTAAATTACCGGACGATAAATATAGATTTTCCCTTTTTTGATATTTTTTAACACCAACCTGCTAATCCCTACTTTCCGCCCTGAGAAAGCTGTATTTTGATGAGCAATATCGAAATCTCCAATTCCATTTATTTTATAAACAATCGCAGTGTGTTGATCCATAGTCTGCAAGGTTGTTTCTAATCCATCAGACGATTTATACTCGACAACAACTTTTTTAAATTGAATTATATCACCCGGATAAATAGTATCTTTTTTAGGATTCAATAATTTCCCATACTTAAACTCGCCATCCCATTTAGCATTCACAAGTGTCAGGGCTTCTTTGGCCAAATCCCAGCATTCCCCTCGGTCAACTTTCTTACCTATTACTGTTTTTACGTAATTAACAATTATAGCATTGGTTTTAGGAATTGAATCGGCACCAATAATTGAAATGAATGGAAAAAATAGAATTAATAAATAAAGAATCTTTTTTAAAATCCTGATCATATATTTGAATTAAAAATTTACTATAACATCGGAAAGCAAAGGATGATACTGATTATCCAGATTTTCTGTCCAACCAATAAGATATCTGGTAAAGGGCCCTAAATTAAGTTCTTTAATATTTTTTGCATAAGGGTCCTGCATAATATCTTTCGAAAACTCCTGCTGAGCGATGGCTATTTTTTTTTCGTTTTTTCTATAGGTTGATTTATAAAGAGGCGCAGCACCATAAAGTGTTAAAATATTATGTGCTATTTCAGATGGATACTTGTAGCTGACAATAGCAAATTCAACATCCTTTGTATTATAAATATTTACAGGGACAGAAATGTCATCTCGATAATAATTATTTACCATAAAAATAAGAGCAACACTTTCAACAGAATTTTGATCGCGCAGGAAAGCAATCAGCCTTTCTTTATTTTTAGGATTTTTGATTTCAGGAATACCATCTTTATCCGGGATATCGAAAGTCAATCCGACTTTTTTAGCAATGGCATCGGCCCAGAGGTTTATATCTTTAAACCCTTGTTTTAAGCCAGATGAATTCAAGGTTTTTTGTACGGTACCTTGCGGAAGATCGCGCTTTATCGTTGCAAAGGGTTTTCCAATAAAGTAATTTGCCCTTAATTTCAGTTGAACATTATTTTTTACCGCCTGTTGATTTAGCCAGTTAACTGCTACACTTATAGAATCAAGTGTAGAACGGATGTCGAATTCCGTCCAGGGTGAAGTTTCCTTGGTATCCACAAAAATAAAGTATGCAAGGGCTTCATTCTTGAAATCCTTGCAAACATTTTTGAATCTTCCTTCTTTGTAATTTAACCTTCTTATTCCACCTGAAAAAAAAATGGATAAAATCAGAAAAGAAAAAAATATCTTAAAATATACATTCATTGAACAAAAAAATATTTTAACTATCTAACAAAGATAAAAAAGAGAAAGGAATATCGACAAATCAAATTTGTTTCTTTAAAAAATGCTTCTTATAATAATGACATAAACCTTTAAGTCCACATTCCCGGCATCTTGGATTTCTTGCAACACAAATATACCTGCCATGCAAAATCAGCCAATGATGTGCCTGCGAAATTTTATACGAAGGTATATGACGAATTAGCTGATGCTCACATTCCAGTGGATTCTTTGCATTACTTGTTAAACCTATTCTTGCAGAAACCCTAAAAACGTGAGTATCGACAGCCATCACTGGTTTATTAAAAAGAACCGATGCCAAAACATGTGCCGACTTTCGGCCCACTCCAGGTAATCTTTGTAAAATTTCAGGATCAGAAGGCATCGTGGAATTAAAATCTGAAACAAGCATCTTTGCCATTCCTGAAAGATTTTTTGACTTATTATTAGGATAAGTACAACTTCTGATTACTTCATAAATTTCATGGAATTCTGCTTTTGCCAGAGTTTCAACATCAGGAAATTTTTTAAAAAAGTTTGGCGAAATAATATTAACCCGTTTGTCGGTGCATTGTGCTGAAAGTATTACTGCAACTATCAACTCATATGGGTTTTGATACTTCAATTCGGTTTCAGGTTTTGGCATTATTTTACTGAAATATTCAATCACTTTTGTAAAAAGCTCCTTATTAGTCATAACCTTTTTTAATTCATTATAAAATTAAATACTTTTAACACATATATTTATATATTTATTTATGGATTATCATTTAAAAGTATTTTAAAACATATGTTTGGGAATTATTGTTTGAACAAACTATCCGAAATAACAGAACGTTTAATAATAAATATAGAAAAATCATTTTAAAAAAATTCTTAAATATTGCATTTTTCTTAACCGCGTTAAATGTTATAACTCCGGCGCAGAAATTGGTAGAAAGCAAAAAGGTTAATATCATTAACCTCAAGGCCGGACACATTTTATATGCCGATGATAGGGTTGTAATTGCTGAACATGATACAACAATTCAACTTCCCATTAATGTCGATTTCTATATTAAACGAAAAGGGATATTCAAAATCGATACTTTTTACCATCAAATTCGGGAAAATGCCTATAAAAGGCGTTGGACAAGGGAATTACATAATATGATAATTCTTCCGGATAATAAAAAAATTTCAGATACTATTCAAACACAGAAAAGTGAAATCCCATTTCTTCCTTATCGAAACTTTATTATTAGAAAAATTAAGTTAAAAAAGCTGAATGTTGTTGGACCGACTATATATGACACAGAAAGACCTACAAAAACTTGGATAGGGAATGTGGTAAATAAAATTCACGTTAAGACAACTGATAGGGTAATATTTGATCATTTAATAATTAAACCAGGAGACCCGCTTGATCCTTATTCGCTTGCCGATAATGAACGCTTATTAAGAGATTTGCCATTTATTGAAGATGCGCGAATTGTTATAGACAACGTTTCTATTAATGGCGATTCCGTTGATATTACAGTAATAAGTAAAGATAATTTATCGAAAGGTTTCGACCTGACATCACCGGATTTAAAACGAATTAATTTCGATTTCTGGGATAATAATATTTTGGGTACAGGTCAGCAAATCGATAATCTTTATTATCGGAATCCTGGCAGAAAACCTTTTTCGGGTTTAAACGGGTATTATCAAATTCGCAATATTGGTGGGTCATTTATTAATGGCAAATTTGGCTATAATGCATTTGGATCTAAAGGCTATAATATTGATTTATCCAGAGACTTTTTTACTCAACGAACAAAATATGCAGGTGAACTACTGTATGAAAATATGAATACTTATACTGCTGTTACAGATTCATTATACAACGGAACTTATAAACCTTTAAAAGGTACCCTGACAAACATCTGGATTGGTCGTTCATTTCCAATTAGTAAATTGGGACTTAAAATTACCAATATTAGTAATTTTACAATTTCAGCAGGAATTTTTAAAAATTATTATTCAGTAAGACCTTTAGTTGATACTAATTTTCGTTATTTATATCAAAATAAAACTTTATATCTAGCTTCTTTTTCTTTTTCAAGTCAGGGCTATTATCGTTCCAACCTTATTTACAATTATGGCCGTACAGAAGACATTCCTTTCGGAACATTAATTAAAATAACCAGTGGATTTGAAGTTAATGAATTTTATAATCGGTTGTACAATGCCATATCTGTTGCAAAAGGAGATTATATAAATAATGCCGGATATTTATACTCGGGAATTTCTTTCGGTGGTTTTATTGGTAATAATAAATTTGAGCGGGGAATTCTTAAGATAAATACTAACTTTTTTACAAATTTATTAGTAGTCGGGTCGTATAAATTCAGGCAATTCATTTATTTTAATTATACAAAAGGATTTAAAAATTATAAAGATGAATATTTAGATCTTAATGATCTTACAGCAATTCATGATCATGAAAATGATTCCCTGAACAGCACACAAAAATTGTCTTTAAGGTTTGAATCGGTTTGTTTTACTCCATATTATTTAATTGGATTTCGGTTTGCCTTTTTCGGTTTTTTAGATTTTGGTATGATAGGTTCAACTACCAATATTATTTTTAACAATCCTTTATACAGCGGCCTTGGTTTTGGCATAAGGTTTAGAAACGAGAAGTTTGTTTTTAAAACTTTTCAAATTAGGTTTGCTTTCTATCCGTGGCTTCCTGAAAATGCCAAAACCGATTTAATAAGCATCACAGAAAACATTAATTTCAGACCTGCAAATTTCAATAATAAATCACCTGAGATAATTACATTTAAATAATATAATCCACAAGTTGAGAATAAAGATTAGAAGAACTTAAGGCAATTCGCATATTTTTTTCTTCATTAAAGAAAATAATAAAACATTTTCTGCAATCATTAAACAATTTATTACTTTTCCTGTTATAAATTTGTATGAAATAAGAATCATATTTTGGTTTCAATTTCAGAAAGATTAAAGTATTAATATTCATAAATTAAAATAAGTATATATGTCAACACTTGTTGGGAAAAAATCTCCATCTTTCAGTACAAAAGCCGTTTTAAATGGTCATGAAATTGTAGATAATTTTTCTTTAGATCAATATCTCGGCAAAAATTATGTGATCTTCTTTTTTTATCCAGCAGACTTTACATTTGTTTGTCCAACAGAAATCATTGCTTTTCAGGACAGAATTAATGATTTCAAAAAAAGAAACGTAGCCATTGTTGGTTGTTCAGTAGATTCGGAATTTTCGCATTGGAAATGGCTTCAGTCCGAACCCAGGGATGGCGGAA
>Ga0265316_10001167_pt1 | contig 28397 bp, 25 predicted proteins | sample 4522metaG_FD_202092 | JGI IMG/M metagenome (GOLD analysis project Ga0265316, IMG submission 202092) | Rhizosphere microbial communities from Carex aquatilis grown in University of Washington, Seatle, WA, United States - 4-5-22 metaG | ecosystem: Host-associated > Plants > Roots > Rhizosphere >...
ACGTTCGCCCTCAGGAGTTCATCGAGGAATTGCAGGGTGTGCCCCTCCTGCCGGTTGTGCTGGTCCTGGCCACTGCGTTGTGGAGTCTGGAGTCCCGCAAGGACCTGCGTGCGCCCCATTTCAAATTGATGGGTTGGCTGTATTTCCTGATGTGCTGGTCGCTCATCAAGGGGGGGTTGCTGGAGGAGGCCTTGGCCGCGTTTGGCGACTTCTTCCCCGTTGTCCTGCTGTTTTTCCTGGTGGCCTCTGGCATCAACACCTTGCAGCGTCTGCGCGCGATGTTCATCGTCATCGGCATCGCCATGACGATCATCGCCATCCACTCCATCGACGAAGCGGCCAAAGGCATTGGGTGGACTGGCGCCGTTCCCATCCAGGGCCGGGTGATTTACCTGGGCTTTCTCAGCGATCCCAACGATTTGTCGATGGCCATGCTGATGGCCATGCCCATGATGGTTTACACGGCCTACCGTGCCGGCTGGCTCATGCGCATGGTGTGGTTGGCCGCTCTGGGCGCGCTCATGTACGCGATCGCCTTGTGTGACTCGCGTGGCGCAGTGCTCTCGCTTGGCGCCATCTTGCTCCATTTCAGCGTCTTGCGTTTTGGTGTCAAGCGGAGCATGTTGGCGGCGCCAGTGCTGCTGATCCCCGTCGCGGTCTTGCTGCTGGGGTCCTCCCGCGTGGGTGACATGTCCGCCAAGGAAGAGTCCGCCGAGGGACGTGTGCTGGCCTGGAAGCAAGGCTTCCTGATGTTCTTCTCCAACCCCCTGTTTGGTGTGGGCAAGGGGCAGTTCGTGTCCTACCACCACATCACGGCGCACAACTCCTACATGTTGGCCTTGGCGGAGCTGGGCTATTTCGGGTTCACTGTCTGGCTCAGCATCCTGGCGTTGTCGGTGCGCATGTGCATGGCTGTCGAATCTCAGCACGAATGCAAGCCGCCTGAGCCGTCGCCCAACATGTTGCCTGCGGAAGATTGGGGCGAGGTGCGGCTGTGCTCCAGGGTGCTGTGGTTGGGTTTGACGGGCGCCTTGACCGCCATGTTCTTCCTGAGCCGCAGCTACACCATGCTCATTTACGTGCACATGGCCATGGTGGTGGCCACCTGGCAGATGGCCCGTCGCAGCAACGTGCTGATGTCAACCATGACGTGGTCTATGCATGCCAAGCAGATGTTTTTGCTCAGCATGGGGGGCGTGGTCTTCCTGTACCTCGTGACCCTCAAGTTGAGCAGTTGATGCCCAGTCAGACGGCGTGATCACGCCGGTGGCCTTGGCGTGCCCCGTAGAATGCGCCGTACCTCAGGCCGTGTGAAATCCGTGCCTGCCTGCACGGAGTGGAGCGTATGACGGGTCGTGTTCATTATCTGGATGGCGTGAGGGGCTGGGCGGCCTTGGCGGTGCTCCTGTACCACGCGTATTGGGAATGCTTTGGTGTGCTGTTCCCCGAGTTCAAGCATGGCGCGCTGGCGCTGCTGTGCAATGGCCCGCTCGCCGTCTCGGTGTTTTTCGTGCTTTCTGGCGATGCGCTGCTGACGCCGTTCCTGGCGTCACGCAACATCGAGGTGTTGCGCACCACATCGTTTCGGCGCTACACGCGGCTCTCCACCCCGATCGCACTGGCTTGCCTCTTGAGTTTCGGCGCCATGAAGCTGGGGTGGCTGGCCAACGCCGAGGCTGCCAGGGTCGTTCACCGAGAGGACTGGTTGGGCAGCTTTCTGCAGTTCCAACCGTCCTTCGCCTTCCTGGTGAAGTACGTGTCTTACGGTGTTTACTTCGACACCGCCGAGCCCCGCGCTTACATCCCCTTCCTGTGGACGATGTCCATCGAGATGCTGGGGTCCGCCCTGATCTTCCTGTTCGGTCTGCAGATGGAGCGTTTGAAGTCGCCAGCGCGGGTGGCATTGTTCATCGCCCTGGTGCTGTACGCCTGCAAGAGCTACTACGCCTTGTTCTTTCTGGGGGCGTGGTTCAGCATCTTGCGCGCGCGCGGCGTGTTGCCACGCCAGCCCAACTGGGGCACGCGTGGCCTGTCTCTGTCCTTGCTGGCGATGGCGTTCTGGTCGTGCGCCCGTTCGCCCGACATCGGCAGCGACAGCCTGTGGATGAATGCCGCACGTGCCGCGGCCATCATGGGTGCCGTCCACCTCAATGGGGACCTCATCGCGCTGATGAGTTCGCGCTTGTCTCGCTTCATGGGACAGATTTCGTTCGCGCTCTACCTGGTGCATTTTGTGGTGTTGGTCACGCTGACGAGCCACCTCATCCTGATGGCGCATGCAGACGGCAGCCTCACCCAAGGCGAGGCCCTGGGCATTTTCGCGCTCACGGTCGTGGTTTCGATGCTTGCGGCCTGGTTGTTTGCACGGGTGGAGACTTGGTGCCTCAGCCATGTCAATCGAGCGCTTGAGCGGTTGCGCTGGGCGCCCGGAGAATCGCCGCGAGGGAGCACCCCATGAGCCACGATTTGCTGGCGTCGGCCCAAGCTGAAGTTGACCGCTTGGCTTGGCGCGACGAACCCATCCCCCGCCTGATTCACATGATGGCCCGTGAGATGCCCACCCACGGTGCGTTCTGGGACAACATGGAGAATGTGAAGGCGATGAACCCTGGCTGGGTGCTGCGTTGCTACCTGAACGAAGACATGCCCGTGTTCATCCGTGAACACTTCGGCGAGGCCACCGCGGCCTTGTTTGAGCGCATCAACCCCAGCTACGGCGCGGCCCGGGCAGACTTGTTCCGCTACCTCTGCTTGTTGGTCCGTGGGGGCTTGTATCTGGACCTCAAGAGTGGCACGGCTCGCCCCCTGGAGGAGTGGTTGTTGCCGCAAGACCGATTCATCTTGTCTCAATGGTGGAATGACGACGAGAGCAGTCCGTTCGATGGGTGGGGCCTGCATCCCGAGTTGGCCGATGTGCCTGGGGGCGAATACCAGCAATGGTTCTTGCTCAGCAGCCCAGGCCATCCCTTCCTCAAGGCGGTCGTGATGCGTGTGTTGGCGCAGTTGGCCCGCCCGGTGGTCTGGCCGCCGCGCTATGGCCGACGGGGTGTCTTGCTCACGACTGGCCCCATCGTGTTCTCACGTGCGGTACACAGTGTGTTGTCCCGCCACCCCCATCGGCGCGTGAACGTGGAGCGCGCAGGCCTTTTGCGCTACAACGCGCTGCCGGGGGGGCGCACGCACATAGGCATGCAAGGCAAGCATTATTCGCAACTGACCGAAGCCGTGGTCCGTTTGCCCGCATGGGCGCGGCTTCTGTTCCCCGTTCTGCAGGCCACGCATGCGTGGCTGACCGACTTGCGTGTCAGCGTGCGGTTGCAGTGGACGCAACTCAAGCGCACGCTCCTGCGGCTGTTGAGGCCCGGGCGGGGCTGATGGCCGAAGCGGGTGGGGTGCTCAGCGCCTCAGCCCGAGGGTCAGGGCCAACAGTTTGGGGAACTCCTTGAGTTGCCGCGCGGTGCAGCCGTGGCGCAGGCTGAATCGCCAGTGCTGCCAAGCTTCGGCCACTTTGCCTTTCTGTCGGGCAAAGTAGATCAGGTCCATGCAGGAATTGATCAGGGTGTGCCGGATGGCATCGCGGGTGCGGTCGTCCAGGCCAGGCCAGCGCAGGTAGCCCGCAAACAAGTTCAGGCCGATCTTCTCGATGAACTCCTGCTTTTCTGGCGTCTGGGCTGCGAGGCTGCCAGGGTGGAGTCGGTACGAGCCGGTGACGGACTCGCTCCAGGCCCAGGTGAAGCCCCCCTCCTGCACCGTGCGGATGGCCCAGTCGAGGTCTTCCGAGCAGCGCAGAGTTTCGTCAAAACGCAGCTGGGCGAACACAGCCTTGCGTGCGACCAGCGCCTGCACGTGCACGAAGCAGCCGGTGATGACGGCCTCGATGAAGCGCCCGTCGATGCGCCGGCATCCATGACCGAGGTCCGTGTGCACTGTGGCGTCGAAGGCGGCGCGTCGAAGGTCCATCCAGGTGCCGTGGGGGGCGCCGGTGTCGAGGTCGATCACGGCGGAGTTCATGATGACCACGTCCACGTCGTCATGCTGTGACAGCACGGCCATGGCCTGGGACAGGTGTTGGCCCGTCCAGACGTCGTCGGAGTCGAGAAAGGCGATGAAGTCGCCCGTGGCCGCCGAGATGCCGCGGTTGCGCGCCGCGGAGACACCTTGGTTGCGCACCTGCTTGAGCAACTGCAATCGGCCGGCCTGTGCGTCGGGCTCGACCACTGCGCAGGTGGCGTCTTTGGAGCCGTCATCGACCACGATGAGCTCGATGCTGGGCCAGTCCTGGCTCAGCACACTGTCCACCGCGGCGCGCAGTGTGCGTGCCGAGTTGTAGGCGGGGATGACGACGCTGATGAGGGGGGCCGATCCGTGGGTCATGGGTCCGCTGGGTGCTCGCAAGTGCAAACGAGTCTATCACCCGTGCTGTGACGCATTGGGCCGATCCCACCGCATGCTGACCCACAGGCTGAGAGCCAGCAGGGCCAGCCACAGGCCTTGTCCGCTCACCCCGGCGTGGTCAAAAAGGAAGCCACTGAGCAGTGGGCCCAGTGCACCGCCGGCCGTGTAGCTGGCGATCATGGCAGAGGTGCCGGCGAGTGCCGATCGGTCTGAGAAGTCGTGTGCCACGCGGACCATGCTCAGGGTGTAGAGGGCCCCGCCCACGCCGCCCCAGGTCCAGGCGCAGACCCACAGCAGCCAGGGGGCTTGTGCGGCGCCCAGGAAGGCCAGGGCGCTGAGGGTCAGCAGCACGGCACCGGCCATGAACAGCCGGCGTGCGGGCCAGTGGTCTGCCAGCCAACCGATGGGGTACTGGAACAGGAAAGAGCCCAAACCGAGGGCCCCGGTGATGGAGGTGGCCGAGCCCAGGCTCAACCCGATCTGCGCGCCATAAGCCGTGGTGATGGAGCCCAGACCGACCTCGAAGACCCCGCCCACGGCGGCGGCCCAGGCCAGGTGCGGGTGCAGGCGCCAAGCGGCCAGCAGGCCCATGCCGGCCTGCCCTTCCCGGCTGGCGCGCAGCTGCAGCACGGCAGGTGGCAGGTTCAACAACAGGGCTGCGGCCAGGGCCAGGCTGGCCAGCACATTGGCCTGGGTCGGGCTCAGGCCCAGCAGGGCTGGCAGCATCGGCCCGATGGCCATGCCTGCGCCCAGCAGCGCCTGGTACATGCCCGTCAGGCGGCCACGGTGTGTGGCCGGCACGTTGTGGGCGATCAGGGCTTCGGTGGCGTTCCACGCGGCGGCGGCGCCCAGGCCGGCCATCAGGCCCAGGCCGCACCAGGCGCGGTAGTCGTCGGTGAGCAGGTAGCCCAGGCAGGCGGTGAACTCCAGCAGCAGGCCCAGACGGTAGGCCTGGCCCACGCCGATGCGGGCGAACAGCCTGGGCACCAGCGGCACCAGCAAAGCCACGCTCAGGAAAGGCAGGGTGGCGAACAGGCCGATGGCGGTGCTGCTGGCGCCACCCATTTGCAAGCGCACGGCCAGCACCGGGTTGAGCAGGCTGAAAGCCAGCACCACGCAGGTGGTGCCCAGCATGACGCGCCACAGGCCATCAGGCAAGGCGGGAAGGGCAGGCCGGTCCGGCTGGTGAAGGGACATCGGGCGGGCGGTGGCGGTGGGGCCTCAGCTCAACCAGCCGCGGCGCCGGAAGTACCACATGGGCACCAGCGCGCTGGCGACCATCAGGGCCACGGTGTAGGGGTAGTTCCAGGCGCCCAGCCATTCCAGCTCGGGGAACTTCAGGTTCATGCCGTACACGCTGGCCACCAGGGTGGGCGGCAGCAGCGCGACCGAGGCCACCGAGAAGATCTTGATGATCTTGTTCTGGTTGATGTTGATGAAGCCCACCGTGGCGTCCATCAGGAAGTTGATCTTGTCGAACAGGAAGGCGGTGTGCGAGTCGAGCGAGTCGATGTCGCGCAGAATTTGCCGGGCCTCTTCGAACTGGTCGGTGGTGAGCATGCGGGCGCGCATCATGAAGCTCAGGGCGCGGCGCGTGTCCATGACGTTGCGGCGGATGCGGCCGTTCAAGTCTTCCTGGCGGGCGATGGCGGCCAGCGCCTCTGCGGCGGCGGCGTCGTTCACCTCGTCCTGCAGCACGCGCTTGCTGACTTTTTCCAGCTCGTCGTAGATGTTCTCCAGCGTGTCGGCGGAGTACTCGGCGTCAGCGTCGTAGAGCTTGAGCAGCACGTCCTTGGCGTCTTCGATCAGGGCCGGGATGCGGCGCGCGCGCATGCGCAGCAGGCGGAAGACGGGCAGGTCTTCGCGGTGGATCGAGAACAGCACGTTGTGGTGCAGGATGAAGGCCACGCGGACGTTGCGCGGGGCGTCGTCGTCGTCGATCAGGAAGTCGGAGCGGATGTGCACGGCATCGTCTTCTTCGTAGAAGCGGGCCGACTCTTCCAGGTCGTCGTCGATGATGTCGCCAGGGATGACGAGGCCGAAGCGCACGGCGATCCAACCCTTTTCTTCGGGCGTGGGGTCTTCCAGGTCCACCCAGATCGGGCTCACGGGCGTGAGCTCATCAAGGCTGTCGATTTCTTCCTGGAAAAGGCGGCCGTTGGCCAGCGTGAAAACGTTGAGCATGGGGTCTCCAGCACGTGCATGCCGCGGGTCTGATGCGATGGCGCCCGGGGTGCACGGATGACGGTGAGGGGTGGTGTTGGGTGTGCCGCCCCCTCCCGCAAGGCCGGCCCGCGCTCAGTGCATGCATTCAGTGCACGCCGAGGGGCTAGCCGCATCCGGTGCGCTGGGTTGGCATCGAGCCGGGCCCTGGCGCCGGTTGGCTGGAGTGGGCGGTCACCGAGGGTGACTGTCCAAGGTGAACGCTCCATGTGTGGGCCGCTTTGGCGGCAAGCCGTCATTATGACGCGCGCTCGCCCTGTGCGTTCCGGGTGGGGGTGCTGCGCGTGCAAAAACGACGGCCGGGCGGGGCCGGGAGAGGCGGTGAGGGCCGTGGGCTCGGTGTAAGGTCTCGGCCCATGGTCATGCCCGCTTTCAAGACATCTGGTGCCGCGGTCTCGCGCCTGGACCTCAATCTGTTCCGCGTGATGGACGCCGTCTACGAGCACGGCGGCATCTCGGGCGCAGCCCGTCACCTGCACCTCAGCCAGCCGGCCGTGAGCCACGCCCTGGCCCGCCTGCGTCGCTTGTGGGGCGACCCGCTGTTCGTGCGCCAGGGTAACCAGATGGTGCCCACCGAGCTGACCCGCCGCGTCATTGGCGAGGTGCAGGCCCACCTGCGCGGCCTGCAGTCGTTGATGGGCCAGGCCGACACCTTCGACCCCTTGACGCTGAACATGACCCTGCGCCTGGGCATGCGCGATGTGCTCGAAGCCATCACCCTGCCGCCTTTGATGGCCAGCCTGGGCCGTGTGGCGCCCCACGTGAAGCTGGCCAGCGTGCGGGTGCCACGCGATGCGCTGGAGCGCAGCCTGACCCTGGGCGAGGTGGACCTGGTGATCGACCGGCAGCGCCGCGTGGCCGGTCGCATCCGCGGTGAGCACTTGGCCGACGAGGAACTCGCGGTGCTGATGCGCCATGGTCACCCCGCGCAAGAGCGCCTGGACGTGTCCACCTACTTCGCGCAGCAGCACGTGATGGTGACGTTGCAGCCCGAACAGCCCGACCCCTTGCAGGCCGTGTGGGCCGCGCAAGGGCTGGGCGAGCGCGAAGTCATCCTGCGCTGTCAGCACTACTTTGCGGCCGCCAATGTGGTGGCCACCAGTGACGCTTTGCTGACGCTGCCACGCACCTACGCCGAGGCGCTGACCCACGCGCTGCCCTTGACCTTGCGTGAATTGCCCGTGGCCGTGCCACCCATCGGCATCTGGATGTACTGGCACACCGACCGCGAAGCCGACCCGGTGCACCGCTGGATGCGCGAGAGCGTGGCCGCAGGGGCGCGTCAGGCCATGCGCGATTGACTGCTCTGCGCATCAGCCTGTGGCGGCTGGAACCAGTGTGCGGTGCGCGCCGTCAGTGCACGCCGTGCGGGGCTTTCGAAGTACGTGAACGACAGGTGCCCCACCAGTGCGATCAGCGTGGCCGCCACGCCAAAAGCGGGCCATGGTGCCCAGTGGTGGCGGGTGAGTGCGTGGATGCAGCCCGACATGAGGATCTGCTGCCAGAGGTACATCGCGTAGGAGCCCTGCCCTGCAGCAACCACGACTCGCGCGTTCAGCAGGCGCCGAGGCCAGGACGGCGTGCTCGCCCACAGGAACATGAAGGGCATGGCCAGCGCGATCAGGAGAGGCTCCAGGGCCATCCCGATCACATACCGGTAAGTGGGGTCGCCACGGTGAAGCTCGGACACGCCCAGCAAGATCGCGGTCACGGCCAAAATGGCCGGTCCCATGCGGCGCAAGCGCTGATAGCCCTCTGACCAGCGCGGGTCGCGCAGCAGGACGGCGATCAGGCCGCCCACCGCCAGGTTGTCGCTGCGTGTCTCCAGTGCGCGGTAGAGGTAGGGGTCCGGCGCCGACATCACCAGGCATTCGAAGGCTCGCACGGCCCAAACCCCGAGGATGTAGCCCGCGATGGCCCGGTGCAGCCGCATGCCCCGGCGCCACGCCCACAGGAGGAAAAGGGGCCACAGCACGTAAAACTGCTCCTGCAAAGACAACGACCAGGTGTGCGACAGGTAATGCGTTTGCCCACCCGTGAGGGCTTGGTGGTAGTTGAGCACCTGGGCCAGCGCGCTGGCGATGGCGCCAAACGGCAAGGGTATGCCGCGGGCCATGAGGTAGGCGGCGCCCAGCGCGGTGTAGGCCAGCATGGCCGGCATCAGCCGGGTGGCGCGTTGCCACGCGAACCGCGACACGTGGACCGTGCCCGTGCGATCGTGCTCCTGAAGGAGCATCCGCGTGATCAGGAAGCCGCTGACCACGAGCAGCATCTGCAGGCCGAAGCTCCAGTCCAGCAGGCCGGCGTGGCTCATCATCACGGACAGCACGCCCAGCAGGCGCAGGGCGTCCATGCCCGGGATGCGCCGAGCGGCCAGCACTTGAGCCAGGGAGGGCGTCTCGGCGCGTCCTGTGACGGTTGGGCTCATGGTGGGCGGGCGTGATCAGATGTGTCGGGTGTGTCGCATGGTAAGGACATCGGCCGTTTCCGCGGTGAAAACAGGGTGCAGCGCACCGCGAGTGAGGGGAAAACCACCTCCAAATGATTCTTTCTGTGCATGACCTGGGATGAAAATTCATCATTTGATGCAAGGGTGGTGGCGGCGTAGCATCCACGGACCGAAGGCAGACAGCCTCATCCCACCCAGGAGACCCCCATGGACTTCCAGCCCAGCGAACGTGCCAGCAGCACCGCCAAGCGCGTGCGTGCTTTCATCGACGAACACATCGCCCCGATCGAGGCCGCGCACTGGCAGGAAATCCACGAGGCCCGCCACGGTGGCGACTGGACGAAGTGGCAGATCCCGCCGCGCGTGGAGGCCCTGAAAGCCAAGGCCCGCGCCGAGGGCCTGTGGAACCTGTTCATGCCCGACCCCGAGCTGGGCGCGGGCCTGAGCGTGCTGGAGTACGCCTTCAGCTGCGAACAGACCGGCCGCTCGATGATGGCGCCCGAGATCTTCAACTGCAACGCGCCCGACACCGGCAACATGGAAGTGCTGTGGAAGTACGGCAACGCCGAGCAGAAGGCCCAGTGGCTGACGCCGCTGCTGGCCGGTGAGATCCGCTCCGTGTTCTTCATGACCGAGCCCGACGTGGCTTCGTCGGACGCCACCAACATGGCCGCCACCGCCGTGGTCGAGGGCAACGAGATCGTGCTCAACGGCAAGAAGTGGTGGTCGTCTGGCGTGGGCGACCCGCGCTGCAAGATCGGCATCTTCATGGCCCGCACACCCAACGCGGACGGCGGTCGCCACAACCAGCACTCGATGGTGCTGGTGCCGATGGAAACGCCCGGCGTCGAGATCCAGCGCATGCTGCCCGTGTTCGGCGAATACGACGAACCGCACGGCCACGGCGAGGTGCATTTCACCAACGTCCGCCTGCCGCTGAGCAACGTGATCGCCGGGCCGGGCCGTGGTTTCGAGATCGCCCAGGGCCGCCTGGGCCCCGGCCGCATCCACCACTGCATGCGCATGCTGGGAGCCGCCGAAAAATCGCTGGAGCTGGCCATCGAGCGCGGCTTGAAGCGCGTGGCTTTCGGCAAGCCCCTGATCAACCTGGGTGGCAACCGCGAGCGCGTGGCCGAATGCCGCCTGGCCATCGACCAGGCCCGCCTGCTGACCCTGCAAGCCGCCTGGAAGATCGACAACCTGGGCGTGATGAGTGCGCTGACTGACGTGTCGGCCATCAAGGTCGTGGCGCCCAATGTGCTGCAACAGGTGGTGGACTTCGCCATCCAGATCCACGGCGGCATGGGCGTTTCGCACGACACCCCGTTGACCGCCTTCTTCAACCAGGCGCGCAGCCTGCGTCTGGCCGACGGCCCGGACGAGGTGCACAAGGGCATGATCGCCCGCCTGGAGCTGATGAAGTACGGCAGCAAGTGAGGCCAGGGCATGGGAGCGCTTTACCTCGTCCGCCACGGCCAGGCCTCGTTCGGCAGCCAGAACTACGATGAGCTGTCGGCCGTGGGCCACCAGCAGGGCCATGCCGTCGGGCAGGCGCTGAAGGCCCGCGGCGTGAGCCCGGAGGTGGTGGTCAGTGGCACCATGCAGCGCCACCAGGACACGGCCCGCGCGGCCTTGTCGGCCATGGCGCTGGACGTGCAGATGCGCATCCACGCCGGCGTCAACGAGTTCGACCACGAGAACGTGATCGAAGTCGCGCAGCCCCGCTATGCCGACAAGGCCTTGATGATGTCGGAGATGGCCGCCAGCGGTGACCCGCGCCGCGCCTTCCAGACCTTCTTCCAGGATGCCGTCTCGCGCTGGGTGGGCGGCAACCACGACGCCGAGTACGCCGAACCCTGGTCGGTGTTCAAGCTGCGCAGCGTGTCGGCGCTGGAAGACCTCGTCAAGCTCACGCCGGCGAAAGGCCAAGCCGTGGTGTTCACCTCGGGCGGCTTCATCAGCGTGGTCTGCGCCCACCTGCTGGGCCTGCACGACACCCAGGCCTTCACCATCAACTGGACGCTGGCGAATGCCGGCATCACGAAGATCCTGGTGGGCCGGGATGGCCTGCATTTGGTGTCCATCAACGAGCACGCCCACGTCGAAGGCGCGAATCCTTCCCTGTTGAGCTACCGCTGAGCCGCACAGGCCGTGACAATGCCCCCGAGCCCGTCGCAGCGTGCGATCGGGTTCAGCGCACACGCACAAGGGGGCACACGATGGCGAAGTGGATGAAGGTGTTGGGCGGGCTCTTGCTCGTCCTGGGGGTGTTGGTGGGCGTCGGCGTGACCCAGGCCTGGGCGCCCGACCGCGACGTGGACAGCCTCAAGGCCCGCTGGGCGCCGCCGCCCTCGCAGTTCGTGCCTCTCATGGGCATGCAAGTGCACCTGCGCGACGAAGGCCCGCGTGGCGACCCCCAACCCATCGTGCTGCTGCACGGCACTTCGGCCAGCCTGCACACCTGGGACGGTTGGGCCGAGGCCCTGAAAGGCCAGCGCCGCGTCATCCGCATGGACCTGCCCGGCTTCGGCCTCACCGGCCCGATGCCTGATGGCAATTACCAGCTCACGCATTACGTCGAGGTGCTCGTGGCGTTGCTCGACCAGCTTGGCGTGCAGCAGGCTGTGGTGGCCGGTAACTCTTTCGGTGGTGGCCTGGCCTGGAAGCTGGCGGTGGACCACCCCGAGCGTGTCAGCAAGCTGGTGTTGGTCGATGCGGCCGGCTACCCCTATGACCCGACATCCGTGCCGATCGGCTTCAAGGTCGCGCAGATCCCCTGGTTGCGCCCGGTGATGGAAAACGTTCTCCCGCGCGGCATGATCGAATCGAGTGTGCGCAACGTCTACGGCGACCCCAGCCGCATCACGCCCGACCTCATCGACCGCTACTTCGAGCTCACCTTGCGCGCTGGCAACCGCCACGCCCTGGGCGAGCGCTTCCGTCAGAGCCCCGGTGGGCAGTACGCCGCGCAAATTCCCTCGGTCAAGCAGCCCACGCTCATCCTCTGGGGTGGCCAGGACAGGCTCATCCCGCCGGACAACGCCGACCATTTCCAGCGCGACATCGCCGGCAGCCGCCTGGTGGTGTTCGATGGCCTGGGGCACGTTCCCCACGAGGAAGACCCGGCCGCGACGGTCGCGGCGGTGCAGTCATTCCTGGCCCGTTGACGGGCCGCAGATGTTGCCGACCTGTCACATCTTCCGGGAAAACCCTGCGCCCCCTTGAGGGATGGAGGCCGAACCGCTTCGCGTTAAATTCGTCGCTCTTTCGGGTGAGGCTCACCCAAAACCTAGGAGATTCACATGAAGAAGATTGCACTGGCCGGCTTGCTGCTTGCCGCGGTGGGCAGCGCCTCTGCGCAGGTGTACGTGGGTGGCGCGCTCGGCCTGACGCACGTCGACTGCCCGGCCAACGTCGCCAACTGCGACGCCTCAGACATGGGATTCAAAGGCACCGTGGGTTACCGACTCAACCGCGTGGTTGCGCTGGAAGCGTCTTACATCGACTTCGGCAAGAGCAAGTTCAATGTGTTCTTCCTGGGCGGTTCGCAGGAAGTAAGCGGCTTTGTGCTGAACGCCGCTTTGCGCCATGACTTCACCCGCGAGCTGACTGGCGTGGGCCGCCTGGGCTTTGGCACGATGGACACGAAGCAGCGCATCGGCGGGACTTCGCGCACCGAAAGCTCCACGAAGGCCTATGTCGGCTTGGGCCTGGAGTACGCGCTCAGCCGCAACCTCAAGGCCACGGCCGCTGCGGACTTCACCTCGGCCGAGTACAACGGCGATAGCCATGCCGTGCGCATGTTCAGTGCGGGCGCTCAGTACGACTTCTGATCCCGCCTCGCAAGCGCACAAAAAAGGCACCCCGCGGGGTGCCTTTTGCATGGTTCGAATCTATCAAGAGCAGCGCGGATCAACCACAAAGCTGGTTTGATCGAACTGTTGCCAAGCGCCAGTGGCTGCGCCGTCGATCAGCAGGACTGACACGATGCCGAAGTCAATCAGAACGCCCAGCAGCGTGATGGCATCAAACGACTTGGGCGCGGGCACGGTCGTGTCCGTGCAGCCAGCCTTGCGCGCCGTGATCATGTAGTTGTTTTTCTTCTGGAAAGTCGTCACGCCGTTGTCCTTGCCGACATAGGCCTCATTGACGAACAACTCGGTGCCAGGCACGTTGCTGCGGACGGCAACCTGCTGGGTGCTCCCGTGGAACATGGCGGCGCAGCCGGACATGGACATGGTCAGCACGGATGCGGATGTGATGACAGCGGTGATACGGGCAAAGCGATTCATGTTTCTCTGTTGTTTAGATTGCAGGGGGGCTGTACCAATCGGTTGTGGCTGGCCAAGAGTTTCAAAAGTTAACACGCGCTAAAGTAACTTCCATGATTGCGCGCGCATGTGTCGTCTATGCGCATCATCCCTTTGGCTGATGCCGGGATGCGCCCACGAAAAAGGCACCCCGCGGGGTGCCTTCAAGCGCAGTGGTCGTGCCGACCGAGACGCCCGCCAGCGTGGCAGGTGTCAAAGCCGCATCAAGCCGCCTTGACCTTCAAACGCCAAGCGTGCAGCAGAGGTTCGGTGTAACCCGAAGGCTGTTCCTTGCCCTTGAAGACCAGGTCCAGCGCGGCCTGGAAGGCGGCACCGTTGGGGTTGGCCACCAGGCTCTGGTAGGCGGCATCGCCAGCGTTCTGGCCGTCCACCACCGCGGCCATGCGGGCGAAGCTGTCACGCACCATGGCCTCGGTCACCACGCCGTGGTGCAGCCAGTTGGCCACGTGCTGGCTGGAGATGCGCAGCGTGGCGCGGTCTTCCATCAGGCCCACGTTGTGGATGTCAGGCACCTTGGAGCAACCCACGCCTTGGTCCACCCAGCGGACCACGTAACCCAGGATGCCCTGGATGTTGTTGTCCACTTCCTGTTGCTTCTCGGCGTCCGACCAGTTGGCTTGGGCGGCCACGGGGATGGTCAGCAGCTTGTCCATCAGGCTTTGCGGCTCTTCGCCCGACTTCTCGATCTCCAGCTGCACGGCGGCCACGCTCACTTGGTGGTAGTGGGTGGCGTGCAGGGTGGCGGCGGTGGGCGAGGGCGTCCAGGCGGTGTTGGCGCCGGCCTTGGGGTGACCGATCTTCTGCTTGAGCATCTCGGCCATCAGGTCGGGCATGGCCCACATGCCCTTGCCGATCTGGGCACGACCGCGCAGGCCGCATTGCAGGCCGATCAGCACGTTGCGGCGCTCGTAGGCGGCGATCCAGTCGCTGCCCTTGATGTCGCCCTTGCGCATCATCGGGCCGGCCAGCATGGCGGTGTGCGTCTCGTCGCCGGTGCGGTCCAGGAAGCCGGTGTTGATGAAGGCCACGCGGCTGGAGGCGGCGGCAATGCAAGCCTTCAGGTTGGCCGAAGTGCGGCGCTCTTCGTCCATGATGCCCAGCTTGACGGTGCTGTCAGGCAGGCCCAGCAGCTGTTCGACGCGGGTGAACAGCTCGGCAGCGAAGGCCACTTCGGCGGGGCCGTGCATCTTGGGCTTGACGATGTAGACCGAGCCTTGGCGCGAGTTGCGGATGGCTTGGCCGTCGATGGCGCCATGGCCTTGCAGGTCATGCAGGGCGATGGTGGTGGTCACCACGGCGTCCATGATGCCTTCGGGAATTTCCTTGCCCTCGGCACCCCACAGGATGGCCGGGTTGGTCATCAGGTGGCCCACATTGCGCACGAACATCAGCGAACGGCCGTGCAGCTTCACTTCGCCACCGTTCGGGGCGGTGTAAACGCGGTCGGCGTTGAGCTTGCGCACAAACGTCTTGCCGCCCTTGGCGACTTCTTCGGTCAGCGTGCCCTTCTGGATGCCCAGCCAGTTGCTGTAGCCCAGCACCTTGTCTTCGGCGTCCACAGCCGCGACCGAGTCTTCCAGGTCCAGGATGGTGGACAGGGCGGATTCCAGCACCAGGTCGGACACGCCGGCCGCGTCGGTCTTGCCGATGGCGGTGTCGCGGTTGATCTGGATGTCGATGTGCAGGCCGTTGTTGACCAGCAGGACGCTGGTGGGCGCAGCGGCATCACCTTGGAAGCCGACGAACTGCTCCGGGTTTTGCAGGCCGGTGGTCTTGCCGTTGCTCAGGGCCACGACGAGCTTGCCACCTTCGACGCGGTATCCGGCCGATTCCTTGTGCGAAGCGCCTTCCAGCGGGGCGGACTGGTCCAGGAAGTTGCGGGCCCAGGCGATGACCTTGGCGCCACGCACCGGGTTGTAGCCCTTGCCCTTGTCGGCGCCATCGGTCTCGGGGATGGCGTCCGTGCCGTACAGGGCGTCGTACAGGCTGCCCCAGCGGGCGTTGGCGGCGTTCAGGGCGTAGCGTGCGTTCAGGATGGGCACCACCAGCTGCGGGCCGGCTTGCGTGGCCAGCTCGGCGTCGACGTTGGCGGTGGTCACCTTCACATCGGCGGGCACGGGCACGGTGTAGCCGATCTTCTCCAGGAAGGCGCGGTAGGCGGCCATGTCAGAGATCGGGCCGGGGTGGGCGGTGTGCCACTGGTCCATCTCGGTCTGGATGCGGTCGCGCTCGGCCAGCAGGGCGGCGTTCTTGGGGGCCAGGTCGCTGACGATGGCGTCGAAGCCGGCCCAGAACTTGGCGCTGTCCACGCCGGTGCCGGGCAGCACCTTGTCTTCGACGAAACGGAACAGTTCGGTGGCCACTTGCAGGCCGTGGACGTTGGTGCGTGCGCTCATGAAAACCCCTCGAAGGTCAGGAAACAAATGCGATGGCGGCAGTTTATTCGATACCAATCGCGACATTAAGAGCTTAAAAAGTCATTGATTCATGACTTGAGAGTTAAAGTCAGCCTTGGGTGTGATCTTGCCCTGTCTGACAAACGGTGGAAAGCCATGGACCGACTCAAGCAGATTGAATCCTTCGTGGGTGTGGCCGTGCGCGGCAGCCTGACCGCCGCTGCGGCCGTCGAGGGCGTGGCGCCCGCGGTGGTGGGGCGGCGCATCGACGCCCTGGAAGAGCGCCTGGGCGTCAAGCTGCTGGTGCGCACCACGCGGCGCATCACCCTCACGCACGAGGGCACCGCCTTCCTGGAAGATGCCCAACGCCTTTTGTCCGACCTGGCCAGCGCCGAGGCCAGCGTCAGCGCAGGCGGCCTGAAGGCCAGCGGGCACCTGCGCATCACCGCGCCGGCGGGTTTCGGGCGGCGCCACGTGGCCCCCTTGGTGCCACGTTTCGCGGCGCTGCACCCGGAGGTGTCGGTGTCCCTGAACCTGTCGGACCGCATGGTGGACCTGGTCAACGAGGGGTTTGACTGCGCCGTGCGCGTGGGCGACCTGCCCGATTCCAGCCTCATCAGCGTGCGCCTGGCCGACAACCGCCGCCTCTGCGTGGCCAGCCCGGCTTACATCGCGGCCCAAGGCATGCCTGCGCACCCGTCCGACATCGTCCGCCACGCTTGCCTGGCGCTGAGCTCCGAGGCCGGGCAAACGCGCGGCTGGGCCTTCACGGCCGATGGCCAGGTGATGCACGTGCGGCCGGCGCCCCGGCTGGACTGCTCCGACGGCCAGGTGCTGCACGCCTGGTGCCTGGAGGGCCTGGGCCTGGCCTGGCGCTCGTGGTGGGAGGTCGAAGCCGATGTGCGCGCCGGTCGCCTGGTGAGCGTGCTCGACGGGTTTGCGGCGCCGCCCAATGGCATTTACGCGGTGTTCCCGCAGCGCAAGCACCTGCCGCTGCGCCTGAGCCTGTGGATCGATTTCATCAAGGCCACGTACGGCGATGCTTCTTACTGGCGCCGCGCCGCGGGGCTCTGACCCGCTTGGGGCATGATGCAGCCATGCTGCAAGAAACCCTGCTGGCTTACGCCCACTACATCGCCATCTTCAGCCTCATCGTCTTCCTGACGAGCGAGGCCGCGCTGTGCCGCGCCGAGTGGATGAACGCGGCCGTGGTGCACCGCCTGGCGCGCCTGGACCTGATCTACCTGCTGGCCGCCATCCTGGTGCTGGCCACGGGGCTGGCGCGCACCGCCTGGGGCATGAAGGGCATGGGCTGGTACTGGCATCAGCCCGTGCTGCACGCCAAGGTGGGGGTGTTCGTGGTGATCGGGCTGTTGTCGCTCAAGCCGACCTTCGCCTTCATCCGCTGGCGCAAGGCGGTGCAGGCCACGGGCGCGCTGCCCGATGCGGCCGAGGTGCGCCAGGTGCGGCGCTGGATCATGGTGCAGGCGCACTTGCTGCTGATCCTGCCCCTGCTGGGCGCGATGCTGGCGCGCGGGGTGGGCACGCGCTGAGCGCTGGTTCGACAAAAGGCCCAGCCCGGGCAGCAAAAAGCCGCCCGGAGGCGGCTTGCTGGCGATGCCGGGTTTGCCCCGGCCTCAGCCCTGCGCTCACTTGACCGCAGCGGCGTCTTTCTCGCACTTCTTGATGAAGCTGTTCTTGGCGGCACCGGCCAGGGCCTTGCCGTTCTTGTCCACGGCCTTGGAGGCGCAGGCCGGGCCTGCACCGCCAGCGTCTTTTTCGCACTTTTTGATGAAGCTGTTCTTGGCGGCGCCCGCCAGCTTCTTTTCGGCGGCCTTGGCATCACAGGCCGGATCGGCGTGGGCCAGGGTGGACATCAGGGCCAGAACGGCGGTGGCGATCAGTGCACGCATGTCGAACTCCTAGGAATTGAGTGGGGTGGTTGACAGGCCGCGAACGAGGGAAGGCACGGCCTGATCCCAATGTAACGCGCCGCATCGCCGCCCGGATGACAGGCGCCCACCCGGGTTCACATGATGCGTCGCGGGTGTGCCAGGGCCTCGTGTGCGGCGTGCAGACGCCTCACCAGCACGCGGATGAAGGCCTCGTCGAACAGGTGACGGCAGGCCGGGCTGAGCTGCTGCATGGCCTCGGGCGTGAACGAAATCGTCGTGGCCGGTTCGGTCACCACCACGTCGGTGCTGTGCTTGCGCAGCTCGGGGCTGGGCGCCAGGTAGGCCATCTCGCCCACCGAGGTGCCCGCGCCCAGCAGGGCCACGCGCTTGTTGTTGCGGTACACCTCCACGCTGCCCTGGGCCATGATGTGGAAGCTGCGTCCCTCCTCGCCGCGCCGGTAGAGGGCATGGCCGAAGGCGAAACGCTGCCAGCGCGCGCGGTGCACCACTTCCCACAGCTCGACATCGCCGAACTGCGAGAAGAAGTCGAGCGCACGCAGCAGGTTGAAGCGCTCTGAGTCGAGCACGCCCTGCAGGTGGCCGCGCGGCACCTGGTGGTCCGAGATCAGCCCCGACAGCGCCTGCGCGAAGGCGTCCCAGTTGGGGTAGCGGTCGTTGGGGTTCTTGGCCAGGGCCTTGAGGATGACGCCATCGACGGCCGGGTTCACGCCGGCGCGCAGGCCGGACAGTGGCGTCGGCGTCTCGTTGTAGATCAGGTTCATGAGCGCAGCCTGGGAGGGCGCATCGAAGGGCGGGCGGCCCGCCACCAGGTGGTAGAGCACGGCGCCCAGCGCGTACATGTCGGCGCGGCTGTCGAGCACCTGGCCGTCGAGCTGCTCCGGCGCCATGTAGGCCAGCGAGCCGACCTTGTGCACCTGGGTCGAGTCGGCCGTCATGTTCAGCACGCTGCCGAAGTCGCTGATCTTCACGTCGGTGACCATGCCCTGTGCATTGGTCAGCGCCAGGATGTTGGCCGGCTTGACGTCCCGGTGGATGAGGCCCTGCCGGTACACATAGCCCAGCGCCATCGCGCACTTGAAGCCTATTTCCACGATCAGCTCCAGCGGCAGGAGCTGGTCCGGGCGGCAGAAGCTGCGCAGCGTCGTGCCCGGCACGTACTCCATCACCACGTAGGGCGAGGTCGGGTCGGCCACCGCGTCGAAAATCTGCACGACGTTGGGGTGCTGCAGGCGTCCCACCAGGGCGGCTTCGGCGGCAAAGAAGCGGGCGTACACCGGCCCATCGACCGCATCGCCCAGGGCGCTGGCGCGCACCCGTTTGATGGCGACCTCGCGGTCGTGGAAGTCGTCGCGGCACAGGAAAACCTCGCTGGTGGCGCCTTCGCCCAGCCGCTGGAGGACCCGGTACTTGCCGATCGTGCTGACGTCCATGCTCGTGCGATGCCGTTATCTGATGCCGTTCATGTTGTGCATCTTGTCACGCTGGGTCCGGCTTGAGCGCTCAAAAAAGCGTCGGCAGCGCGGGCAATTCTGCGCAGCGGCCCGGCCTCGTAGAATCCCGCCCATGATCCAAGCCAAGCGTGACCTTCTTTCTGCCCTGGGCAACGCCCTGCGCCAGGTGGCCCCTGAGGCCGCCGCTGCCGGCACCCTGCCTGCGCCCGTCTTCGAGGCGCCCAAACAAGCCGCCCACGGCGACCTGGCCGTGACCGCGGCCATGCAGCTGGCCAAGCCGCTCAAGAAGAACCCACGCGAGCTGGCCACGGCCCTGGTGGCCGCGCTCGAAGCCCAGCCTGCTGTCCAGCAGTGGGTGACGCTGCCCATCGAGATCGCCGGTCCGGGCTTCATCAACCTGCGCTTGAAGCCTGCTGCCAAGCAAAGCATCGTCGCCGACGTCTTCCAGGCGGGCGACCAATTCGGCTGGCAGCCCGCCAACGCGCACAAGGTGCTGGTCGAGTTCGTCTCGGCCAACCCCACCGGCCCGCTGCACGTGGGCCATGGCCGCCAGGGCGCCCTGGGCGACGCGCTGTGCAACCTGTTCCAAACGCAGGGCCAGCAGGTCACCCGCGAGTTCTATTACAACGACGCCGGTGTGCAAATCGCCACCCTGGCCGCCTCCACCCAGGCGCGCCTGAAGGGCCTCAAGCCCGGTGACGCCGAGTGGCCCGAGTCGGCCTACAACGGCGACTACATCGCCGACATCGCCGCCGACTTCCTGGCCAAGAAGACCGTCAAGGCCGACGACCGCGAATTCACCGCCTCCGGCGACGTGAGCGACCTCGACGGCATCCGCCAGTTCGCCGTGGCCTACCTGCGCCACGAGCAGGACCTGGACCTGAAGGCCTTCGGCGTCCGCTTTGACAACTACTACCTCGAATCCAGCCTCTACACCTCGGGCCGGGTCGAGGCCGCGGTGCAAAAGCTGAAAGACGCGGGCAAGACCTTCGAGGAAGGCGGCGCGCTGTGGCTGCGCTCAACCGACTACGGCGACGACAAAGACCGCGTCATGCGCAAGTCCGACGGCGGCTACACCTACTTCGTGCCCGACGTGGCCTACCACATCGCCAAGTGGGAACGCGGCTTCGGCCAGTGCGTGAACATCCAGGGCTCCGACCACCACGGCACCATCGCTCGCGTGCGCGCCGGCCTGCAGGCCGCTGGCGTCGGCATCCCCCAGGGCTGGCCCGACTACGTGCTGCACAAGATGGTCACCGTGATGAAGAACGGCGAGGAGGTCAAGATCTCCAAGCGCGCCGGCAGCTACGTCACCCTGCGCGACCTCATCGAGTGGACCAGCAAGGACGCGGTGCGCTTCTTCCTGATCAGCCGCAAGGCCGACACCGAATTCGTCTTCGACGTCGATCTGGCTTTGAAGCAAAACGACGAGAACCCCGTGTTCTACGTCCAGTACGCCCACGCCCGCATCCACTCGGTGCGCGCGCAGTATGTCGAGAAGGCCGGCGGCGACCTGGCCACGCTGACGAACGCCCAGCTGGACCTCCTCTCCGCGCCCACCGAGCTGGCGCTGATGAGCAAGCTCGCGGAGTTCCCCGACATGCTCACCTCGGCCGCGCAAGGCCTGGCCCCGCACGATGTGGCCTTCTACCTGCGCGACCTCGCCAGCGCCTTCCACAGTTACTACGCCGCGGAACGTTTCCTGGTGGATGATGTCGAATTGACCCGCGCCCGCGTGGCGCTGCTGACGGCCACCGCCCAGGTGCTGCGCAGCGGCCTGGCCCTGCTGGGTGTGAGCGCGCCTGAGAAGATGTGATCCCGGCGCACAGCGTCGGATGAGAGAGGACGGACACTGATGAAATCCCAACGTGGTGGTTTTTTCCTGGGCATGATCGTCGGCATGCTGGTCGGCTTGGCCCTGGCGCTCGGCGTGGCGCTCTACATCGCCAAGGTGCCGCTGCCCTTCATCGACAAGGTGCCCCAGCGCACCGCCGAGCAGGACGCCGCCGAGGCCGAGAAGAACAAGAACTGGGACCCCAACAACCCGTTGTACGGCAAGAACCCGGCCAAGCCGCGCCCGGTGCAGGTGGAGGCCGCGCCGGCCTCCGATGTGGCTGGGGCGTCATCGCCAACCACCGCACCGACCCCTGTGCCGGCGGGCTCTGCCCCTTCGGCCAAGGCGTCCGCACCGGCGGCATCGTCAACATCCGGTCGCAATCCGGCGGCCATACTGGCAGGTGAAGCCGTGTCGTCGCCCGCGGGGGCCGATGCGTTGAGCTACCAAGTGCAGGCCGGTGCCTATGGCAGCCAGACCGAAGCCGAGCAGCAACGCGCCAAGCTGGGGCTGATGGGTCTGGAAGCCCACCTGCAGGAGCGCGAGGTCAACGGCCGCACGATGTACCGCGTGCGCCTGGGGCCTTTCGGTCAGCGCGAGCAGGCCGAAGAGGTCCGCGTCAAGCTGCAGGCCGCGGGCATCGAGTCCGCCCTGGTGCGTGTGCAAAAGTGATCTGAGTTTCGACCCTGTCCGAAGGATGTCCCCGATGAACCGCCGTGAATTCTCCAAGCAATCCCTGTCGACCTTGGGCCTGGGCCTCGCTGTGGCGCCAGGTGTCCTGCCCTCGCTGAGTCTGGCGCAAGGCGGCGACCCCGTCGAGGGCACGCACTACATCAAGCTGGGGCAAGCGGCCCCGACCGCCGCACCCGCCGGCAAGGTCGACGTCGTCGAGTTCTTCTGGTACGGCTGCCCGCATTGCTTTCACTTTGAGCCTTCGCTGAACGCCTGGGTCGGCAAGCTGCCCGCCGATGTGGCCTTCCGCCGCGCACCCGTGGCCTTCCGCGAAAACCCCTTCGGCGTGCACCAGCGCATCTACTACGCGCTGGAAGCCATGGGCCTGCTGCCGACGCTGCATGGCAAGGTCTTCCACGCCCTGCACGAAGAGGGCCTCAAGCTCGACAAGCCCGAATTGGTGGCCGATTTCGTGGCCAAGAACGGCGTGGACCGCGCCAAGTTCCTGGCCGTGTTCGACTCCTTCGCCGTGCAGACCAAGTGCCGCCAGGCCCGCACCCTGGCCGAGGCCTACAAGATCGACGGTGTGCCCGCCATCGGCGTCGGTGGACAGTTCCTGACCTCCATCTCGCTCAACGGCACGCCCGAGAAAACGCTGGCCACGGTGGACTTCCTCGTCAACCGCCTGCGCAAGGGCAAGTGAGCCTGCGGGGCGCCCGGGTGGCGCCCTTGCACTCTGCCCGCGCCAGGCGGGATATTTGCGCGGTATTTGCAGACCAGCCACACACGGCGGCACGGTCTTCGGTAAACTCCATGCAAATTCCATGCCGAAGATGAGTTTGCCTGTGCCTCCTGCTGTTGCCGCCCCGCGCACCGATGTGCGCACCTTCCTGCGCGCCGCCTCGCGGCCCCAGGGTGTGGCCCACGCCGCCCGTGTGCTGGCCTGTCTGGCCGGCGCCTTCCTGGCGCAAGGCGTGGCCCTGGCCGACAAAACTGACCGTGCCCAGCCCGTGGTGTTCGCCGCCGATGCGGCCCGGGTGGACGAGACCAAGCGCGTCAACATCCTGACGGGCAACGTCGAGATGACCAAGGGCACCATGCTCATCCGCGCCGAGCGCGTGGAAGTGCGCCAGAACCCCGACGGCACGCAAACCGCCACCGCCACCGGCGGTCAGGGCGGGCGCAGTTACTTCAAGCAAAAGCGCGAGGGCATGGACGAGGTCATCGAGGGCGAAGCCGAGAAAATCGTTTACGAAGGTCGCGATGACACCGTGAACTTCACGACCCGTGCCGAGATGCGCCGCCTCACCGCGGGCCTCAAAACCGACGAGGTCAATGGCCAGGCCATCCGCTACGACAACAAGACCTCGGTCTACCAGGTCATGGGCGCGCCCAGCGATGGCGGCAAGCCGGCCGGTCGCGTCAAGGGTGTGATCACACCGCGCGCCAGCGAACCCGCCGCAGCGGCCACCGCCACAGGTTCGGGCCGCTGAGATGGCGACGCCCGTTCAAGGGGCCGGGGCCCCGAGCCTGCCGCCGGGTCAACCCAGCCAGCTCAAGGCCGAGAGCCTGAAGAAGCGCTACGGCGCGCGCACCGTGGTGCACGACGTGCACGTGGCCGTGTCGGCCGGCGAGGTGGTCGGCCTGCTCGGCCCCAACGGCGCAGGCAAGACGACGAGCTTCTACATGATCGTCGGCCTGGTGCGCGCCGATGCCGGCGCCATCGACATCGACGGCGAGCGCATCGAGCGCCTGCCCATGCACGAGCGCTCGCGCTTGGGGCTGAGCTACCTGCCGCAGGAGGCGTCCATCTTCCGCCAGCTCAACGTCGAGGACAACATCCGCGCCGTGCTGGAGCTGCAGGTCGATGAGCGTGGCCGCAAGCTCTCGGGCAAGGTCATCGAGGAGCGCCTGACCACGCTGTTGCGCGAGCTCAGCATCGAGAAGCTGCGCACCAGCCCGGCGCTGTCGCTCTCGGGCGGTGAGCGCCGCCGGGTGGAAATCGCACGCGCCCTGGCCACGCAGCCGCGCTTCATCCTGCTCGACGAGCCTTTCGCCGGCGTGGACCCCATCGCCGTCATCGAGATCCAGCGCATCATCGGCTTCCTCAAGGCCCGTGGCATCGGCGTGCTCATCACCGACCACAACGTGCGCGAGACGCTGGGCATCTGCGACCGCGCCTACATCATCAGCGAGGGGCGTGTGCTGGCCGAAGGCCGCCCGACCGAGATCGTGGACAACGCCGAGGTGCGCAAGGTCTACCTCGGCGAACACTTCCGCATGTGAGCGCGGCTGACGCACCATGAAGCCCTCTTTGCAGTTCCGCCTGTCGCAGCACATGGCGTTGACGCCGCAGCTGCAGCAGTCGATCCGATTGCTGCAGTTGTCCACCCTGGAGCTGCACCAGGAAATCGAGCAGATGCTCGAGCAGAACCCTTTCCTGGAGCCGGAAGACGACCTGCCCGCGCTCGACCTGGCCGCGGCCGAGTTCGAACGCCAGCGCAATGAGCGCCAGAGTGGCGAAGACACCGCCTCCTCGTCATCCGATGCCGATGGCGGCTCGGGCGACGGCGACGCCGCGGGCATCGACAAGGCCGATCTCGGCACCACCGAGCGCGACGACTGGGAAAACGGCACCGAGCGCGAAGACTTCGACGGCATCAGTGAGACGCCCTCGCGCAACAACGACAGCGACGACGACTTCGACCCGATGTCGCGCAACGCGCCCACCATCAGCCTGCAGGACCACCTCAAGGCGCAGCTGCTGGGCACGCGGCTTGGCGCCGAGGAGATGGCCGCGGTCGAGGTGCTGATCGAGTCGCTCAGCGAAGACGGCTACCTGGCCGACCCGCTGGAAGAGATCGCCGCCAGCCTGCTGCCGGGTGACCCCGACGAGGTCGATGAAGACACGCTGGACGAGCTGATGTCGCGCCTGCGCTGCGCCCTGGGCTGGCTGCAAAGCCTGGAGCCCGTGGGCGTGGGCGCGGCCAACCTCGCGGAGTGCCTGGTGCTGCAGCTCAAGACGCAAGCGCCCGGCCGCATCCGCGATGTCGCCATCGACATCTGCCGCCACCACCTGGAGCTGCTGGCCCGCCGCGACACCCGCAAGCTCATGAGCGCCGCCGGCGCCACCGAGGGCGAGGTCAAGCAGGCGCAAAGCCTCATCGTGCAGCTGGAGCCCAAGCCGGGCCGGGCCTTCACGCGCGCCGAGGCCAACATCATCGTGCCCGACGTCATCGTGCAGAAGTCGGGCCGGGGCTGGAAGGTCGTGCTCAACCCCGACGTGATGCCCAAGCTGCGCATCAACGACCTCTACGCGCAAGCCCTGCGTGCCTCGCGCTCCCCGCGTGGCACGGCGGCCAGCGAAGGCCACACGGCGATGAGTTCGCGCCTGCAGGAGGCCCGCTGGTTCGTCAAAAACATCCAGCAGCGCTTCGACACCATCCTGCGCGTGTCGCAGGCCATCGTCGACCGGCAGAAGAACTTCTTCACCCACGGCGAAATTGCGATGAAGCCGCTGGTGTTGCGCGAGATCGCCGACGAGCTCGGCCTGCACGAGTCCACCATCTCGCGCGTGACCACGGCCAAGTACATGAACACGCCGTTCGGCACCTTCGAGCTGAAGTACTTCTTCGGTTCCAGCCTGAACACCGAGGCCGGTGGCAATGCGTCGAGCACGGCGGTACGCGCGCTCATCAAGCAGCTGGTGTCGGCCGAAGACGCCAAAAAGCCGCTGTCCGACAGCCAGCTGGCCAACATGCTGGAAGAGCAAGGCATCCAGGTGGCGCGCCGCACTGTGGCCAAGTACCGCGAAGCGCTGAAGATCGCGCCGGCCAACCTGCGCAAGGCACTCTGAGCTGCCGCTGCGCCCCTTACCCAACACCACCCATGCCCATCAAGCCACCCCAACGCCCCCGTGTGTCCGCTGCCACCGGCCGGCCTTCTGGCGAGGGGCCGGGGCGTGCGCCTGCGCGTCCGTCCTCGACCATGGGCTCGCAGCGCCCGCCCAGCCACACAGCCGGTCGCTCTGACGCCCGTCATGGTGCCCGCCCCGAGCCTGTCGGCAACGCGCTGGCCTCCGACCGCCCCACGGCGCTCTACCTGTCGTGCGCCTCGGGTGTCGAAGAACTGTTGGCCGAGGAAGTTCGCCGCATCCTGGGCGAGGGCCCCATCGTCATCGCCTCGCGCGGCGGCGTCGAGGTGCAGGCCGCGGCCCACCTGCGCGCGGCCGAGGAATGCCGCGCCGCGCTCATCGACCACACCCTGCGCCTCAACCTGGAAAGCCGCCTGGCCCAGCGCGTGCTTTGGCGCGTGGCCACCCGCATCTACCGCCACGAAGACGACATCTACGCCCTGGGCCGCCAAGTCAACTGGAGCGACTGGATCACCCCGCGCCACACCCTGCGCGTCGATGTCACCTCCCGCCGCAGCCACCTGCGCAGCCTGAACTTCGCGGGCCTGCGCATCAAGGACGCCGTCTGCGACGACCTGCGCGAGCGCACCGGCGAGCGTCCCAGCGTGGACACCCGCCACCCCGACCTCGGCCTCGTCCTCTACATGGACGACCTCGATGCCGTGCTCTACGTCGATACGTCTGGCGAGGCGCTGTTCAAGCGTGGTTGGCGCGAAGACACCGGCGAAGCCCCGCTGAAGGAAACCCTGGCCGCCGCCATGCTCGCCGCCGCCGGCTGGCACGGCCGCCCCGAGGACGGCCCCCTGCTCGACCCCTGCTGCGGCGCGGGCACCATCCCCATCGAAGCCGCGCAAATCACCTGCAACATCGCGCCTGGCATCCAGCGGCGCTTCGCTTTCGAACGCCTGCTGCCCTTCCGCGGTGCCCAGGCCGCCTGGGGGCTGCTCAAGCAGGCCGCGCGTGCCCGCGAATGCCCGCCGCGCGTGCCCATCTACGCGGGTGACGTCGCCTTCCGCATGACCGACTTCGCCACCCGCAACGCCGAGCGTGCCGGCGTGCGCCATGCCATCGACTTCAAAACCGCCGACGCCTTGCAGCGCCCCGTGCCCTGCGAGCGTGGCGTGCTGATGTTCAACCCGCCCTACGGCGAGCGCATCGACACCAAGGGCTCGGCCCGCAACGCCTACGGCCAGCGCGCCGAGCAAGGCGGCGATGCTGGCGGCTGGCGCGATGACGAAGACGAGGGCATGGCTCGCCCCGGCGTGCGTGTGGCGCGAGAGGCCTTCCAGGAAGACGAGGCCGCCGCCACCTTTTTCCAGCGTCTGTCCTCGCACTGGAAGAAGCAATACACCGGTTGGAGCGCCTGGATCCTCAGCCCCGACCTGAAGCTGCCCAGCGCCATGCGCCTGAAAGAAAGCCGCCGCGTCGTGATGTTCAACGGCCCCATCGAGTGCCGCCTGTTCCGCTTCGACCTGGTGGCCGGCAGCAACAAGCCCCGCGCGGGCCATGCCACCGAGGCCTGAGCGCGCTGGATGGCCCTGGATGGCGGCCGTGTTTGAATGAGGGGGGCCCTCAGCCCTCGAACAAGGCCGCCATCACGCTGAGCACCGCCAACGGCGCCGTGTCGGCGCGCAACACCCGCTGACCCAGGCTGACCGCGGTCCAGCCCTGAGCCAAAGCCAGAGACTCCTCCTCCGGCGCCAGCCCACCCTCGGGGCCATTCAGGAAGCACCAGTGCGCACCGGCCACAGCAGCCGCCTGCGCTGCAGGGGCGCCTTGCGACATCAGCCAGCCACGCGCCGGCACCGCGTCGCGCAAACTCAGCACCCCGCGGTGCGTCGCCACTGGCGAAGCGCTGTCCTGCTTCAGCCAAGCCGCCAGGGTCTGCACTGTGTGCACCTGCGGCACCACCGCGCGGCCGCACTGTTCACTGGCCGACACCGCCACAGCCTGCCAGTGCGCCACCTTCTTGGCGGCACGCTCGCCATCCAGGCGCAACACCGACCGCGCGCACACCAGTGGCTGGATCGCAGCCACCCCCAGCTCTGTGGCTTTCTCCACGACCGCGTCCATGCGGTCGTTGGCCGGCATGCCCACCGCCAGCGTCACCCGCACCGGCAGCTCCCGGTCGTTGGCCACCCGATCGCCCAGGCGCACCTGCACCACCTTGCGGCCCATCTCCGTCACCTCGGCGACCCACTCCTGCCCCAGTCCATCGAACAAGCGGATGCCGTCGCCAGGCTGCAGGCGCAGCACCTGGATGTGCCGAGAGGCACCCTCGTCCAGCGCGAAAGGCTGGCCGTCCAGGCCCAGACGGTCGTGTGCGACATGCAAGCGGGGACCCATGACCACATTCATCTCCTGCGCCCTTGGCGCGCGAACCGGTTGAAGACACTCAACGACGCGCCCATTCGCCCCAACGGGCCGGGCGGCGCGCAGCCCGCATTGTCGGCGAGCCCACCCGTGACAGGCCGATGTCGTGCCGCCGCAGGGCGTCAAAGGGCGCCGTGCACGTCTTGATGTAGCATCCGCGCTCTGCGCGAGTGAAGCAGCGGGAGGCCTGATTCAGCCCTGCCAGACGATGCCGATGCAGAAAGTTGAAAAAACTTCGCCAGAGGGCTTGCATGGGCTGTCAAAACAGTGCCATAATTGCGGTCTTCGCTGATCACGGCAAACAAAAACGAAGTCGCAAACGACTGAGTTGACCGAGTTGTCTGGCAGCAAACGTTCTTTAAAAATCAACAGCCGATAAGCGTGGGTGTTTGGCAAGAGAAGGCCACGGAGTCGCAAGACTCCAGGTCCTTGGACCAAACACTC
>Ga0265316_10001169_pt1 | contig 28394 bp, 25 predicted proteins | sample 4522metaG_FD_202092 | JGI IMG/M metagenome (GOLD analysis project Ga0265316, IMG submission 202092) | Rhizosphere microbial communities from Carex aquatilis grown in University of Washington, Seatle, WA, United States - 4-5-22 metaG | ecosystem: Host-associated > Plants > Roots > Rhizosphere >...
TTTAGCGAAAAGTTCGTGCGTGCGGTATATAAAGCCGTATCGGCGGCCGGGGTCGATTATATGGAGATCGGTTATAAAAATTCGCCGGAACTTTTGGCCGGTAAAGAATTCGGTACCTGGAAGTTTTTCGACGACGAAACCATTAAACGCGTTATCGACGGTATCGAATCAAAGACCAAGATCTCGGTGATGGTCGATATCGGCCGGGTAAAGATGGAAGATATTAAGCCTAAGAAGAGCAGCCCGGTGAGTATGGTGCGCGTAGCGACTTACGTGAAAGATGTCGATAAGGCGATCAAGATGGCCAATGATTTCCACGGCAAAGGCTACGAGACCTGCATCAATATTATGGCGATTTCCAAGCACCAGGGGCCGGAGCTCGAAGACGCCTTGCATCAGATCGACCGCGAAAGCAAGGCCAATGTAATTTATATCGTCGACAGCTTCGGTTTTTTGTACCAAGAGCCGATGGAGTATTTGGTAAAGATGTTTAAGCGTATTTTAAAGCATAAAGAGGTTGGATTTCACGGCCATAATAATCAGCAATTGGGCTTTAGCAACACGATTGAAGCGATCATTCATGGGGCGAATTATATGGATGCGACCATCTTTGGCATCGGCCGCGGTGCAGGCAATTGTCCACTTGAACTTTTGCTGGGGTTTTTGAAAAATCCCAAATATGATATCCGTCCGGTTTTAGATGTGATCGGTAAAGAGTTTATTCCGCTGCGGGAAAAGATCGAGTGGGGTTATATTATTCCTTATGCTATTGCCGGTATGCTTAATGAGCACCCGAATTCGGCGATCGCGATGCGGAAAACCGATAAAAAAGATAATTACCTGGAGTTTTACGATTCGATCGTCGATTCCGGTTATGTGGAAAAATGAACGTTTTAGGTCATGAATAAAACTTTTGTATCCAAAATATTTTTGGTTGTTGTTGCGTTGTTTTTTAATTACCCTTGCTTTGCTCAAACCGCTAAAGAATATTTTGACCATGGTATAGCCGAATACAAGAATGGTGAATATGCTCAAGCGGTTGATGATTTTACTAGGGTTATTGAGCTTGAACCTAAGAATGCGGATGCTTACGCTTATCGCGGGTTGTTATATGGAGCAAGGGGCGATATCTCTGCGGTTAAGATCGATTTAGGTAAGGCTATTGAGCTTGAGCCGTCAAAAGCAGCTATGTACACTGCGTTAGTCCAAAGTCATATGCTTCAAAACCTTACGGGGGTAACTACCACCACCATGACTGCCAAGGAGCAAGATGATTTTTTGAAAAAAAGTGAGCAAATCAACAAAACAAATTTAGATTTGAATCTGGTGACCAAGGTGTTCTACGGAACGAGCGAAGTCGTTAAAGAGCTATTGGATAAAGGTGCGGATGCGAATGCTCATTATAGCAACGGCACTACGGCGTTGATGTGTGCGGCAAGTTCTGGAAAAATTGAAATCGTTAAACTTTTATTGGGCCGTGGCGCCGACGTTAACATGAAGAATAAAGAAGGCGAGACGGCCTTGATGTCGGCCGCCGCGCGCAAAGGCAATGCCGATGTAATTAATCTTTTGCTGGATAGAGGAGCGGATATTAATGCTAAAAATAATTCAAGCCAGACGGCTTTGATGTCTGCCGCGTGGTATGCAGGGCTTGAAACCGAAAACGTTAAGATTTTGTTAAGCCGGGGGGCCGATCCTAATGCCAAAGATAATAATGGCGACACCATGCAGGATACGGATCGTCCTTTTCCTAAAGGTTCATATGTACCCGGTGAGCTTGTTCTTATGTTTGGCAAAGTTACCCCATATGAAATTGAAATATTTTTACAGCGGTATGGGTTAAAGAAGATAGATGGCGGTATAAAGTTTAGCATGATCAGGGTATCTTGTCATGAGGGCGAAGAGTTTCATATAATTCGTAAAATCAAGCGCGATAATCCGCCGTATTTATTGAGTGTTTCGGTTAATCTAATACTTCAGATTGAAGAGAAGTAGTAAAGTATATGAACTTAACTGAATTTAAAAAATTTCCCCTTTTAGGTATCGTGCGTGGGGTGCCGCCGGAGTCGCTCAAGCCCCTTTTGGAGGCAGTGATCGCGGCGGGCTTAAAGACGATTGAGATTACCATGAATACCGAGGGCGCTGCAGATTTGATCAAAGAAGCGGTTAAATTGTCTAACGGCAGGCTGACGATCGGCGCCGGTACGGTTTTGCATACCGTTGATTTACGGGTCGCCTTAGACAGCGGAGCGACTTTTATCGTTTCGCCGGTACTGGTTCCCGAGGTAGTCAAAGCCTGCCGTGACCGGAAAGTTCCGGTCTTTCCCGGAGCCTTGACCCCGCAGGAGATATATAATGCCTGGGAGGCGGGAGCGACGATGGTGAAGGTTTTTCCTGCCCAGGTTTTTGGCCCGGCTTATTTTAGAGAAGTTAAAGGCCCCTTTGACAAGATAGAACTTTTAGCCTGCGGCGGAGTGCGGCCGCAAAACGTGCAGGAATTTTTATCCAGCGGTGCGTCGGCGGTAGCTTTCGGCGGCAGCGTATTTTCTAAAGAACGTTTTTTAAACAAACAATTTAAGGCGATCGAGGATGACGTCCGTCTTTTAGTTAATTCCGTGAAACAATGTATGTAAATTGCAGGAGGCAATACCCCGGAGTAAAACAGTCTGACGTCCGCAGCGGGCACGGATCGAGCGAAGCGAGAGAGCAAGGACGCAGCCTGAGCGAGGTGCCACGCAGGGGCACCGCAGAGTTTTTACGCAGTGGTATGCCGAGTCGCAATTTACAACTTTAGAAAGAATACACTAAATGAATATTTATTTAATCATAATCTTAGTTTTATTGATCGGTGATTATTTCCTTTCGCTATTTATCGAAAAAGCCAACCTTAGCGCCTTGCGTTTGGAAGTGCCGGATGAATTTAAAGACGTCTACGATGCGGAAAAATATAAAAAATCCCAGGAATATTTAAAAGAGAACACTGCGTTTAGCCTTGTGACCGGTGGGGTATTTTTGCTGGTCACGGTAGCGTTTATCCTTTTAGGCGGATTTAACCTTGTCGATTGTTTCGCCCGCAGTTTTCATCTTGGGGCTATCTTAAGCGGTTTGATTTTTGCCGGAGCCTTGGTATTACTTTCGGAGCTTCTGGGGGTATTTTTTAGCGCTTACCATACTTTTGTTATCGAACAAAAATACGGTTTTAATCGCACTACCGTTAAGACTTTCATTACCGATCTGATTAAAAAAATTCTTCTTACTTTTATTATCGGCGGGGCGATCTTTGCCCTGATATTATGGTTTTTTGCCAAGGCCGGGGCTTTAGCTTGGGTTTATTGCTGGATCGCTACGGTTTTGTTTGAGCTTTTTGTAGTTTTCATCTCGCCGGTTTTTATTATGCCTATGTTTAATAAATTCGTGCCGCTTGAAGAGGGTGAGCTTAAAACCAAGATCGAGGCCTATGCCAAAGAACACGGCTTTGCCATGCAGGGGGTTTACACGATCGACGGTTCCAAGCGCTCATCGAAGAGCAACGCTTTTTTTGCCGGGTTTGGCAAGTCGCGGCGTATCGCTCTTTACGATACCCTGATCAAGCAGCATACGACCGACGAGCTGGTCGCGATCTTAGCCCATGAAATGGGCCACTACAAGTTAAAGCATATTTTAAAACATATTTTAATGTCGGTCTTTACCACTGGTTTGATGTTTTATCTTCTTTCGCTGTTCTTAGATAATCCGGGCTTGTTTGTTGCTTTTAAGATGGAGCATTTGTCGATATACGCGAGCCTCGTTTTCTTTGGTTTTTTATTTACGCCGATCCAAACGGTGATTTCGGTCGTCACCCACTACTTTTCGCGCAAGTACGAATTTGAGGCCGACGCTTACGCCGCGCAAACTTTCGGCAAGCCCCAGGCGATGATCGACGCATTAAAAAAATTGAGCGTAAATAACCTTTCTAATTTGACTCCGCACCCGATCAAAGTCTTTTTTGCCTACACCCATCCGCCGGTCTTGGCGCGGATCAAAGCCATTAAAACTATAAATTAAATTATTTTAACTCCGACAATTTGTAGTCGTCTTCGTTAGTTAACGCAGGTTTTTGTGGTAAAATATTTAAATTATGATTGATGCGGCGGGCCTGAATAAAGAACGACGGTTTATATTTTTTGCGTTTCTTTCCGTGGCGCTTTTCGGCCTGCTTATGGTCTTTGAAGCTTCCGGTATTTACGCGTTTCGTACCACCGGCGATCCGATGTATTTTTTTAATCGCCAGTTGATCTATCTTTTGATCGGGTTAATCGGGTTTTTCCTAATCCTTTTTGTCGACCTCGAATTTTTACGCCGCCACAATAAGATGATCTTGGCCGCTAATATTGTTTTGCTCGTCGTTTTACTGATCTTAGGCAAAAAAGGGGGCGGAGCCAAGCGCTGGTTCAGTTTGTCTTACTTTAATATTCAACCTTCCGAGATTTTGAAAGTAACATATTTGCTTTATGCCGCGGAATATTTCCGGCGTAAGGGTGCTTTGATCCGTAATTTTAAAGCAGGGTTGATGCCGTTGGGATTTGTTTTATGCTTTTTGTGCGCGCTTTTGGTGGTACAGCCCGACTTAGGTTCGGCGGCTTTCTGGATGATTTGGACGATATTTTTCCTATTTATCTGCCGGGCCGATAACCGCCATTTGCTGGCGATCATCGCGATCACTTTGGTTGCCGCTTTTTTCCTGATCAAGTTTTTTCCCTATCGCTTTCGGCGCATGACCGCTTATATGGACCCGTTTGCTGATCCGCGCGGTTCGGGGTTTCAAATCATCCAATCGCAGATCGCTTATGCGCAGGGCGGTATTCCCGGCGTCGGTTTTGGTGAAGGTAAGCAAAAGTTATTTTTCCTTCCCGCGGCGCATACCGATTTTATCTTTTCGGTGATTGCCGAAGAATTCGGGTTTATCGGGGTTTCGCTGATTATCGGTATCCTGCTGGTTGTTTTTCACCGTATGTTCCATATTGTTAAGATTGCGGCCGATCCTTTTCGGCGCAATATCCTTTTAGGTGTGCTGCTGGTATTTTTTCTGGAAGTGGCGATCAACGTGGGCGTAAGCAGCGGTCTTTTTCCTACTAAGGGGTTATCATTTCCTTTTATCAGCTATGGCGGCAGTAATCTAATCGTCCACTTTATGCTTTTGGGGCTTTTTTTTAACGCTTCCCGTCCTGTAGTAGAGAATGAAAATGAATATACTGCTGGCATGTGAGCGCAGCGGCGGGCATATTTTTCCTGCCATGGTTTTTGGTAAAAAACTTCGTGCGCGTTATGGCGCGGATGCCGTGATCCGATTTTTTATCACCTCCGATTTTCTAAAAGATTATCTGACCAAAGAAGATTTTCCGGTGATCGGTAAAAGTTTTAAGAGCCGGTTTTTACCCTTTGAGCTGGTTTACCGTTTTTTCGAGAGTATCGCGATTTTAGCCAAATTCCGTCCGAATAAAGTTTTTGGTTTCGGCGGCAGGGATAGCTTTTTTTTGATCCTGCTGGCGCCGATTTTTGGCGCACGCACTTATATTTACGAGCCGAATGTTGAATTCGGCAAAGCCAATAAAGTGTTGGCCAAAGTTGCGCATAAGATTTTGACCGGTTTTGAGCAAAAAAATATGCCGTCGAAGAACCTTGAGGTGGTCGGTGTGCCTCTGCGTGATAATATCCGCCGTTTGGAGCGTAAAGAAGCGCTTCAAATCTTAGGGCTAGGCGAAGGGCCGGTTTTGCTTTGTTTCGGCGGCAGCCAGGGGTCGGTATTCTTAAATAATAATTTTTTGCGCCTTGCCTTGGATTTGCCGAAAGATTACCAGATCGTGCACTTCACCGGGCCAAGAGATTACTTGGAAATATCTCAAAGGTATACTAAAATAAAGAATAGAAGGTTTGTGAAAGATTTTTATCCGGCAATGGAAGTAGCGTTAAGCGCGGCGGATTTTGCTTTTTGCCGTTCCGGCGCGTCCACAGTGGCGGAGATCGCTTATTTTAAAGTTCCGGCGGTTTTTGTGCCGCATCCGGCGGCCGGCGGGCACCAAAGAGCTAATGCACTTTATTTAAGCGCTAAAAATGCGGCGGTCACTTTTTACCAGCGTGATTTTTCTTTCGATACATTTCGCGCAACGGTTTTAAAGATGCTGTCGGATAAAGATTTTTCCGACAAGATCAAAAATAATTTAATTTCGATAAATCCGGGAGTAGAGTTTGAAAAGTTTTGCCATGGTATTGACTTGTAGCCTCTTTTGCGGCGTTATCTCGACTCCGGCGTTTGCCTATAGTTCCGATTATAATTACAAGGGGATAGAATATAATGAGCTTCGGTTTCCTCATTTTATCGTCTATTACGATAAAAGTGTTTCCGAAAGTTATGCTAATAAGCTGGGCGACATGGGCGAGCGTTTTTATACAGATATCACCGAGGAGTTTAACTTTATGCGCGAAGAGTTCTGGACCTGGGAAAACCGCGCTAAGATATTTGTGGCCAAGGATAAAAATTTATTCCAGGAGAGTTTTTCCTGTCCTGCCTGGTCGGCCGCCTGCGTAGATTACGTCCATAAAGAGGTCTTTACCTACCCGGATCAGGTTAATTTCGACGCGGTCCTTGCCCATGAACTTACCCACATTATTTTTTACGAGTATACTAAAAATATTGCCGTACCCCTGTGGTTTAATGAAGGAGTGGCGCTTTATATCCAGGAAAATAAGGCCGACACAAAATGGTTCGGCGACAAATTCCCGCTTTATCTGCGCCGGATAATAAAAGATACTAAATATATATCATTTACTGAGATCTTGAACGTGGACAGCGCCGAGTTGGACAGTAAAAGCCAGCTTTACGTGAATATTTTTTATATTCAGGCCTATGCGATGGTTGATTTTTTGATCAAGAAATACGGGCGCGACGGGTTTGCCTATTTTTTATATAAATTGCGCGACAGCAGGGATTTTAAGGCGGCGATGATTTCTTCCTTCGAGGGGTTAAGCACGCCGGAGGAGTTTGAGGAACGATGGAAAGATTTTTACCAGGAATAAAAACAGTTCATTTCGTAGGAATTGGCGGCATCGGAATGACCGGCCTGGCGCTGCTTTTAAACGATAAGGGCTACCGGGTGCGCGGTTCAGACCTTAAAGAAGGCCCGAATACGCAGATTCTGCGCAATGAGGGGATCGAGGTCTTTTTAGGGCATAAGAAAGAACAGGTTAAAGCCGACACCGAGCTGGTTGTCTATTCGTCGGCGGTTAAAGAGGATAACCCAGAGATCGTCGAGGCAAAAAATCTTGCCATCCCGATCGTTAAACGCGGCCGGCTTTTGGGCGAAGTCTGTGCCGATAAAAAAACCGTTGCCGTAGCCGGCAGCCACGGCAAGACTACCACCAGCGCACTGATCGCTTATATTCTGGAAGTAATGGGTTATGCGCCGGCATTTTATATAGGAGGCATCCCCTTGAACCATTCGCGTAATGCGTTTTGGGGGGGAGAATATTTTGTTATCGAGACCGATGAGAGCGACGGCAGTTTTTTATATTATCATCCCTGGGTCTCGGTCATCACCAATATCGACAAAGAGCATATTGACCATTACGGCGGTGTCGACGAATTACGTCGCGCGTTTATCCAATTTGCCGGCCAGACCAGAGAAAAAACGATCGGCTGCGGCGATGATCCCTGGGTGCGCGATACTATTTCTTCGGTCAATGGGATCACTTACGGTTTTGACGAGAGCAATGTTGTACGCGCGCAGAATTTGACCTTTGACGGAGCGGCTAATAAGTATGATTTATATATCGACGCAAAATTTATCTGCGCGGTCAAAATACCGCTCCTGGGTCTGCACAACGTTTTAAATAGCTTAGGCGCCTTGGCGGTAATTTACCATATGGGAGAGGACATTTTGCGCGCGGCAAAAATAATCGATAGTTTTAAGAGCACTAAGCGCCGGTTTCAAGTGAAGGCTGAGATTAACGGCGTCACCTTTGTCGATGATTACGGCCACCATCCTACCGAGATCGCGGCGGTCCTGGCGGCGGCGCGTCAGCTTAAGCCTAAACGCGTAGTCGTATTGTTGCAGCCGCATCGCTATAGCCGGGTAAAAAGCCTGTACCATGAATTTACTACTTGCCTTAAGGATGCCGATCTGGTGGTGGTTACCGATATTTATGCAGCGTCGGAATTGCCGATGGAAGGGCTTACCGGGGAGCGGTTAAGCGCAGACATTGCTAAAAAAAGCGATGCACATGTAGAGTATATTACGCGCGATCGTTTATGCCGGGAGGTACCGCGGCTTTTACAAGACGGCGATATCTGCATCGCGTTGGGCGCGGGAGACATTAATATTATTGCCGAAGGGATTGCCGATGAATTTAAAAAACTTACCCAAAAATAAGCTGAAACTGGCCGATTACACGACGATAGGGATCGGCGGCATGGCAAAAGAATTTTTTCCGGCTGCGTCATTGCAGGAACTTAAAGGCGTCGTGAGACGGTATAAATTTGATTTCTATCTTTTAGGCGGCGGTTCCAATCTGCTGGTTGCCGATCACATGTTGAGCAAGCCGGTGGTAAAGTTATGCGGCAAATTCGATTTTATTGATTCGGTTGGTACGAATCTTGAGGCCGGTGCGGCAGCGCCGTTTGCCCGGTTGATCAAATATTGCGAGAAGACGCGTTTGGGCGGGCTGGAAAATTTGGCAGGCATTCCGGCGACGGTGGGCGGCATGTTGGTGATGAACGCTTCGGCATATCAGCGGGCGATCTCGGATTGCCTTACGGAGGTAGAGATCTTCGACCGCAAAAAAAAGGTGCGCTGGCTAAAGCGGGAGAAAATCTATTTTGCTTACCGTGACTCGTCGCTTAAAGATTCGATCGTGCTGCGGGCGCGTTTTAAGTTGCGTGAAGATCGCTTTATAAAAGAGAAGGCAGCCGATTTTATCAAGGAACGTTTTGCAAAGCAGGACTACAGCGCTCCAAGCTGCGGTTGTATTTTTAAAAATCCTCAGGGGTTTAGCGCCGGTTATCTCATCGATTCGTGCGGGCTTAAAGGAACGCGCAAAAACGATGCGCAAATATCTTTAAAACACGCTAATTTCATAATAAATCTTGGCAAAGCGGCCTGCAAAGATGTAGAATATCTTATCCATAAAGCTAAGGAAGCGGTCAATAAAAAATTTAATATTATTTTAGAGGAAGAGGTGGTCCGATGGAGCTAGACGGCGTAAAAGTCGTGGTTTTGGGGGGAGGTGTTTCCGGAGAGCGCGCGGTTTCGCTCGAGTCGTCGAAAAATGCCTGGGGAGCGCTTAAGCGTTCGGGCGTTGACGCGGTTTTGCTTGATGTAAATACCATTGACGAAAAAAAATTGATCGCGATGATCAAAGAAACCGGAGCGCAAATGGCGTTTATCGCCCTCCATGGTGAGTTCGGGGAAGACGGCGCCATACAAGCGATCCTGGGGTCGATTTTGTTGCCGTATACCGGGTCCGGCCCCAAGGCAAGTTACGATGCGATGGATAAAATACGCGCTAAAGAAATTTTTATTAAGAACGGTATATCCACCCCGCGGTACGAGGTGGCTCTAACGCGTGATTATCGTTTTACCGGCGCATATCCGGTGGTGGTAAAACCATTTTTTTCCGGTTCGAGCCTGGGCGTTTCGATCGTTAATGCGCCGGAGGCTCTTTCCGCCGCGATCGAGGAGGCTTTAAAATACAAAGGTGGTAAAGCGCTGATCGAAGAGTATATCGACGGCCGGGAATTAACGGTAGGCATTCTCGATGAAACGGCGCTCGAGGTGGTCGAGATCGTGCCTAAAAGCGGGTTTTATGATTTTGGCAATAAATACAGCGATGGCGTAACTGATTTTTTAGCGCCGGCGCCGTTGGCCGATACGACGCGTAAAGAGCTTAAAAGCCTGGCGTTACGCGCGCATATTGCTTTAAATTGCCGGCATTTTTCACGCGTCGATATCCGGTTAAGCAGTAAAAAATTCCCTTATGTGCTGGAAGTAAACTCGATACCGGGGCTTACTTCGCATAGCCTTTTACCGTTGAGCGCCAAGTGTTTGGGGATCAGTTACGACGAGCTTATTCTGCGGATGGCGTCTTTGGCTTGGCGCACAAGAGTAAATAACCGGGTTCTATATGGCGAAAAAAAATAGATTACGCAATAGCCTTGAAGCTCTAAGCTTTGGTTATCCTTTTTGGGTCGGTATCACGGCGTGGCTTATCGCGCTTATCGCGATCGGGTTTGCCGTAAATGCGATCTATAATTCAAACGCTTTTGCAATCAAAGAAGTAAGGGCGAATATCGCTTTAAGCCCGGAGTTGGTAAAGAGCATAAAAGGGCAGTCGCTTTTTTTGTTCGATACGCGCGGACTTTATAAAAATATCGTTGCCGCCAATACGGATTTAAAAGAGGTGGCCGTCATTAAACGGTTTCCGTGCGTGCTCGATATTGTGGCGATAAGGCGTAAGCCTTTTGTGCAGGTAAAATATAACGGATTTTTTACGGTAGATAAGGGCGCGGTAGTGATCGATAGCGATCCGGCCCCGGTGCCTAACCTTCTTTCGGTCGAAATCTCCGATGCCCCAAAAAATCCGGCCAGGGGAGCGAGCTTGATGACGCCGCAGTTTAAATTGGCTTTGGCGATTATCGATGAGCTTAAGGCACATAATATTTTTGCGCGTTATCCGGTTGAGCTTATTAATGTTGCTTCGGAAAAATCGTCATATTTTGTAATACGTAATAAAAATATTGTTTTTACTCCGGTGCAGGTCATTATCGGTAACGAAGATTTGGGTCGGCGCCTCCTTATTTTCGAGAACCTTATGGCGACTAAGATTAAGGGAGATTTACGTTTGGTAAAATATATCGATTTGCGCTATAAAAAAGCCTATGTGGGGTATAAAAGCTGATGCGGGCGGTCTGTGGGATCGATTTCGATAAAGACCGGATCTTTTTGTCGTTCGCAGCGTTAAAAAAAAACGTACCGTTTTTTGCCGGTGAAACCGTAATTGATAAAGGTTTAGGTAATAGCGATATTGTCCAATTCCTGCAGGATAATATCGAGCTTGTGCACAAGGAGATCGAAACCGCGGAGCAAAAGCGCGCTTTCCAGGTGACTAAGCTTTACCTGAAACTCCCGCCGGGAATGGAAAAAATGAATGTTGCCGAGGAAGTGGTTGTTTTAAAGAGCACTAAGAAAATAAATAACGGCGATATCAAGTTTATCAAAAAATACCTGGAAGATACCGCGCTTGGCTGGGATGACCATTGTGTGCATCATTTTCCGCTCGATTTTGGTATCGAAGGCAAGGCTTTCGAAAGCTTGCCAGTGGGGTTATGGACAAAACGTATCCGGGTGAAGTCGCTTTTGGTTACCGTCAAAGATCGTTTGTATACTCAGATCGAGAACATTTTTGATAATTATGATATTTCATTCGGCGGATTTGTTTCAAGCGGCGTGTGCGATTACTCTTCGGTATTTTCCGCCGGCGATAAAAATGGGGTAAAGGCGGTAGTGAGCGTCGGTTACGAGAGCGCTTTTCTTACGGTCGTCGATAATGGTTTTATCCGGTCGGTAGAGAGTTTTCCTTTCGGTTTGCGCCGGATCATCGAAACGATCGGTAAAAAATTTTCTTTACCCGACGAGTCGGTAAAAGAGATTATCGAGCGCTACATCTCTTTTGCGCCCGAGCGCAATAATGCCGATGGCGCATTTTCGGCCGGTAAAGAGGTAAGCCTTAAGGACGGCGATATTTATATTAACTTAAGTATAGCCACTCTCGACAACCTTTTGAGAAATTACGTGCAAGAGAATATTGCGACGATTGTTGCCCATATTGATCCGGCGTATGCGGGTAAAGTTTCCTTGTCTTTTTTGGGACGGTTCAACAAGATCGAAGGCTTTTTCGATTTTTTAAAAACATTTGTTAAATACGAAATAATTCCTACACCTTTTGCCGCCGATATTTCGTCTTCTTTCGGATGCGCGCGCTACGGCGTTTTAAAATTTTTAGAAAATAATGTTCAGTCTAAAATATCGTTGATGGACCGGATATCCGGGGTCTGTAAAGAATATTTTTAAATGTTAGACGAAAAGCCCCTTGTTTACGATGACCTTTTAAAAAGCCTTAAAGTTGCGATTAACCACGCCGCTACTTATTTTAAAGAGCACCCCATGATGACACGTTCGATCGACGAGGTTAAATCTAAACTGAACCGGGTTTTTTCTTTTTCGGATACTTTTACGATCATGGTTACCGCTAACGCGCTGGTCGTAAACGGCGTAGTAAGTGATGCAAAGAATAAACTTTATAGCGATCTGGCGGTCGCGTTCCACCGTCGTAAAATACGCATGATTGAGATACGTAAAGATGTTTCGGCAAACGAGCTCGTTTCATTTTTACTCACGGTGGCGCTTTCGCCCCAGGAAATTGCTAAGCGCGGAGGTCTAAACGAGCTTATGCCTATGGGCGGCGATTCCCATATTATCCTTGAGGGGTTGGACTATTTTGAACTATTAAAGGAAGGTGGGGAAGGCGAAAAAGACATTTGGTCCTATTTGATCGCTAAGGCCGCGCAAAACAAAAAAAGCCGGGAATTTACGGAATTCAGCGAAAATTTTTCGCGCATTGTTGATAAATTTAAGGGGCGCGATTTTCTGGAAAACCGTGAATTAAGCGGTCATTTTCAGGAATTTCTCAATACGGTAAAAGAAATGGACCGGGATAAGTTTTCGCGCTGCGCCAAAGAGCTTGCGCGCGTTATCCTTAAGGATAAAACCCTTTCCCATGACGATAAGGTTGCTGAATTTAATAAATTTTTCAAGGACATTGATGTGCTTGATCTCTCCAACACTTTGTGGGACCAGATAATCCACGATGAGAATTTTGATTTCCTCACTTTCAAACTTTTTTCTCATTTTGTAGACCGCGATAAGCATAGCATGATCGCGTCTTCGTTGGCACAGCGGGTTAAGAATGACGATATTCTGCATAATAATGTTCAGCTTGCCCGGCGCATGCGCGAACTTTTTGCCGGCTCGCACGACGATAATATTTTACGCATTTACAAAAAAAGCCTGGAAAGCTTTTTGGAGAGCGACTTCGATGTGAAAGGTGATGCTTTGCTTGACCGCAAGCATGCTTATCGCAATTACCGTTATGCGCTCCTTAATTTGTTTACGTTCGAAGCGCGGCCGTTGGCTTTGCGGCCGGTACTCGATAAGATTGTAGTTGAATGGAGCCGGATCGTCGAAGACGGCGACGTGAAATTTATCCGGTCACTCCTGGAGGTGTTGGATAAGAAAAAACGCCTTGACCCGTCTTTGGCGGCGATCTTCGCCCAGGATGAGAAGATGATCTTTGATTTTATCGAGAATAAAGTTTTAGATGAAGAAGATCTGCAATATTTTGATCTTTTTTACGATATATCCGAAAAGGCTTCGGCGAATCGGGATCTCTACTTGACGAGGATTTTTCACGGCAATAAGGTCAATCCGCCGATCTTAAAGCTTTATTTTAAATTTTTTGAAAGTGATCTTAATATTTTTATTGACGAGATTACGAAGCGCAAAAAAGATATCGACTTTTTAAAGCGTATTATCGATAGCACTAAAAAAGTCGAATTGCCGGCGGCGCTTAAAGTGTTGGAGGCGGTTTTTTATATGGGTTTACCGGAGACCAAGCTGGAGGCAGCCCGCGCGATGCAGTATTTACAGAAGATGAAGGTGTTTAATGAAAATTTTGTCCTCGACAATTTGCTCGGTTCCGATATGTACTTGCGCAAAGAACTTTTGCTTATTGTTTTGCCGGACGAAAGGGTTCGCGGTAAGCTTGCGGCCCGGTTACTCGGAATTTTTAATCCTTTTTGGTTTAAGAACGATCTAATTCTCGAAAATATCAAGCTTTGCGGCGATTTGAAGATCACCGAGGCGGTGCCGGTTTTAAAGGCCATTGCCGGCGATAAATGGTTTTTCCATGGCGAGTTGGCAAAAATGGCCGGTGAGGTATTGAGCAAATGGAGCTGAATCGCCAGGTCGAAGATTTCATAAAAAACCTTTTAGCTTGCGTGCAGGTCGGTAAGATTTACACTTGCCGGCATCCGCAGTTTGAAGAATCTATTGCGAAATGTTACAACGGGCTTTCCGCTCTTTTTACGGAGCGCGAAGAGATCATTCTGGGGATCGTCGAAGATGAGTTTGTCTTTGAGCAAGAGATATTTTTTGATTTGAGTAAAAAAGTCATGCCGATGATCGATTATCTGAAAGAAAAAGAGGTGGAGCGCTTGGTGTTCTATCGAGGTATCAGTAAAGATGAGATTATTGCTTTTGTAGAATTTTTGATGATGCCGCCGGAAGATAAGAGTGTTACGGCGGAAAAATATATGTCGGCGAAAGGGATCAAACATATTGTGGCGGGAAAGATAAAAGTAAGCGGCGATAAGGCGAAGGAGATTACCCAGTCGGTCGATTATTTAAACCATTATCATGATTCGATGGATAATGTCGCCAAATCGTTCGGCATGGTGCTCGATTCTCAATCGATAGATGCGTTGGAACTTAAATTTACTATTGCCAGCATCATGGAAAATCTTGTGGGCCGTTACCTGGAATTTTTTAAATTGGCGGTGGTTAAGGAGTATGATGTCTCGACCTTTACTCATGTCTTGAATGTTTCGATATTGTCGATGCACTTTGCTTCCAGATTGGGATTCTCCAAGGACGATTGTATCGAAATCGGTATCGCGGCGCTTTTCCACGATATCGGCAAAGTCTACGTTTCGCGTAAAATCATTAAAAAGGCCGATAAGCTTACCGATGTTGAGCTTAGCGCGGTGAAAAGCCATACCGTTTTAGGGGCCGAGATACTTTTGAATTACGTTGAAACTCTGGGTATTTTACCGGTGGTCGTAGCCTTTGAGCACCATTTGAAGTACAACCTGCAAGGGTATCCGAAAGTTCCGTTTTTGCAGCCGTTGCATATGGCTTCGCTTATTGTGACGATCTGCGATGTTTATGATGCGCTCACTCAGCGCCGCAGCTATAAACGCGACTATCCGCCGGAAATGATTTACGAGATCATGACGAGAGAGCGCGGCGGTTTGTTCAATCCCGATCTTTTTGATAAGTTTTTCTCGATCATGGGCGTTTGGCCGGTAGGTACGATCGTGCGGCTTACCGACCAGCGCGTCGCGATCGTGCGCCGAGAGGGGAAGGATAATATTTTTACTCCCGTGGTTGAAGTAGTTTCTCCGCAAAGATTACCGGACTTAATCGATCTGGCCGCGGCGCGGGTCAAGATTGAAAGGTCGCTCAACCCGCTTGCCGAGGGGAAGGATTTCGCCGCTTTAGTCTAAATGGGTTTTGCCGTGGTTAAAAACGTTTGCTTTTTATCGTTTGCGTATTATACTTTATCCTTCTACAGGAGGGTCGGACATGGTGGTTCCTGCGCTTTTGACCGATAAAAAAGAAGAATTGCAAGCGATGCTTGACCTCTGCGCGAAATTTACCGATTTCGCCCAGATCGATATTATGGATGGGAAGTTTGTTCCGTCGCAAAGTATTACTGCCGATGAGATTAAGGCGGTCAGGCCACCGATCGGCAATGAGGCGCATTTGATGGTCAAAGACCCTTTAGCCTGGCTTCAAGCCTTTAAGGCGATTAAATGTTCGCGGATTATCTACCACTTTGAGGCGGTATCCGCCCATGAGCATGTGATACGGGAGATCAGGCGCTATGGCTTTAAGGTCGGTCTAGCGGTTAAACCTCAGACTAAGCTTAGTGAATTTAAAACGCTGGTGCCGCAGATCGATTATTTACTTTTTATGTCGGTCAATCCGGGGTTTTACGGTGCGCCGTTTATTCCCGAGGTACTTAATAAAATAAAAGAGTTTAAGAAAGCTTTTCCTGATACGATTGCCGGTATTGACGGCGGAGTGAAAAAAGAAAACTTAAGAAGTATCCTCAACAGCGGCGTTGATTTTGTCTGCGTTGGCAGCGCGATCCTCAAAGCGCATGACCCGCAAGCGGCTTACCGCGAGTTTAGCGAGATAGCTAAGCAGGCCCACGATGCTTAATAAATTATTAAAAACTTTGGCATTATTAATAATTTTTGCGATACCGTTAGCCTTTTATCTTTTTTATGGCCACAAGGCGCCGCGCCATACTCATGTACCGTTGCTCCGGCATCCAAACCGGATCGTTTCTGCGCCCTCTGTGAGGGCGCCGATTATCCCGGCGCCGGCAATCGGACCGGCAGCGAAAAAGCTTCCCGAGATCGCAATCATCTTCGATGATTTGGGTGAAAGCTTAAAAGAGGTCGGTGACCTTTACTCTTTAAATATCCCCCTTACCGTATCGGTGATTCCCGGATTAAAATTTTCCAGCCAGAGCGCGGCCATGGCTGCACGCTGTGGTTTCAGCGTTTTTATTCATTTGCCGATGGAACCCGAAGGCGCGGCGGAATTTCGTACCAAAAAATATACTTTTATTTCATCTTCGCAATCTTCGCGCGAAGTGAAATCGCTTTTACGCTACTATCTTAACTCCTTACCGCAGGCGATCGGTGTTAATAACCATATGGGGTCGGCAGCGACCGCAGACCGGCCGTTGATGGAAGTCGTAATGCGCGCTATTAAGCAGCGTAATTTGATATTTGTCGATAGCCGGACTTCGCCCAATTCTGTAGCTTACAGTACGGCGCTGTCCCAAGGGCTGGTTGCCGGTGTTAACGATGGATTTATCGATGCCGCTGACGATACGAAACTTATAAGCGAACGGTTGGATTCCCTTACGCTTAAAGCGGCTGAACAGGGTAAGATTATTGTTATCGCGCATCCCCGCCGGAGGACCTTCGCCGTTTTAAAAGCAAAACTTCCTTCGCTTAAAACAAAAGTCCGGTTCATCACGATTAAAGATTATTTTTCGAATTAAGCGGGAGTTATGAAAAAAGTTTTGTTGCATATTTGCTGCGGTGTCTGCGCTCTACATTCGATCGATAAACTCAAGAAAGATGCATTTTTGGTGAGCGGATTTTTTTATAACCCGAATATTTATCCTTTTGAGGAATACGCAAAGCGGTTGGATGCAGCTAAGGAGGCATGCCGTATTTTTGAAATAGAATTTTTTACCGCTGATTACACGTACGACCTTTGGCTTAATACATGCCGCCGGTATTGTGATCAACCCGAGGGCGGTGAGCGTTGTTCGATGTGTTATGCGATACGTATCAAAGCGGCATTTGATTTCGCCGTAGCGAATGGCTTCGATTATTTGACCTCTACTCTGACGATCAGCCCGTATAAAAACAGTAAAAAAATATTTGAGATCGCTCGAGATATTTGCGGCGATAAATACCTTCCTGTAAATTTCAAAAAAGAGGACGGGTTTAAAAAAACTGCCGCTTTTGCCCGTGAATTTAACCTTTATCGCCAAAATTACTGCGGTTGTGAATTTTCAATCTATGGAAAATAGGTTTTATTCTTTTAACGAATATTTGCGCGGGAAGTTCAAAGAGCGGGTGCACCGTATCAATATCGATGCCGGGTTTAATTGCCCCAATCTCGACGGCAGCTTAAGCAGTGAGGGTTGTCTTTATTGCAATAATAAGGGTTTCAGCCTTTATTCCGGCCGGAATATTTCTGTCGAAAAGCAGATCGAGGATTCTACCGCGTTTTATAACAAGAAAATGGGGGTAAAAAAATTTATCGCTTATTTCCAGGCTTTTACCAATACCCATGCGCCGGTAGACGTTTTAGATAAGCAATATTCGATAATAAGAAAGTACCCACAGATCGTAGGCCTTTCGATATCGACGCGCCCGGATTGTGTCGACGGGCAAAAACTCGATTTGATTGCCGGTTTTACCAAAGATTATCTGGTTTGGGTCGAGTATGGTCTGCAGACGACCGATAACGCTATTCTACAAAAGATAAATCGCGGCCATACTTATGAAGATTTTTTAAAGGCGCTTAAAGATACGCGTGAGCGTGATATTTCGGCCGGTGTCCATATGCTTTTAGGTTTACCCGGCCATGATCGTGAACTTATCCGCCAAGACGCTGTGCGGCTTTCCGGTCTGGATATCCAAGGGGTGAAATTTCATGTTTTACATATTTTAAAAGAGACTGCGTTTGAGGCGGAATATCGTGCCGGAAAAATCCAGCTCTTTACGCAGGATGAGTACGTTGATGCGGTTTGCGATTTTATTGAACGGTTGCCGAAAAACGTGGTAATATTAAGATTAGTTTCCAGCGCGTTAAGCGATTATTTGGTTGCTCCAGATTGGTTGCGTGATAAATCTGCGGTTATTAAGAAGATCAAGGATGAATTAGAAAAGCGAGAAACTTTTCAAGGTATTTATGCACCCCATTCTCTTTAAGATCGGCCAGCTTACAATCTACACCTACGGTTTTTTTGTTTTTTTGGGCGTAGTTTTCGGTTATATCGTTGCGCGTAAAAACGCTTTAAAGAACGGGACGAGCGACTCGGCATTTGCCGATATATTTTTTTGGGGGATCGTTGCCAGTTTTTTAGGCGCGCGTCTTCTATATATTTTGGTGGAGATTAAAAACTTGAGCGCGGATCCGTGGGGGATAATTTTTGGGCGCGCCGGTTTTGTCTTTTACGGCGGCGTGCTCGCTGGCTTTACGGCGGTTTATTTTCTGGCAAAGAAATTTAAAGTAGATTTTATAAAGTTATGCGACAGCATCGCGCCGGGGCTGGCCCTGGGCCATGCGTTGGGCCGGATAGGATGTTTTTTTTACGGCTGCTGCTATGGCCGGCCGAGTGAATGCTGCGGCATATTATTTCCGTCAGAATCTCCGGCCGGTATGCTGGGGGTAAAAGTTTTACCGGTACAGCTTATTGAGGCTTTTTGCCTTTTTATATTATTTCTGGTTTTGCAAACGGTTTTCGGACGGAAAAAGTTTAACGGTCAAATATTTTCGTTGTATCTGATCCTTTATTCGCTGTTACGTTTTGTGTTGGAATTTTTACGTTTCGATTCGCGCGGCAGTTTTTACGGTTTTTCTACTTCGCAGATAATATCGGTTTTTATTTTCGTCGCCGGTGTGATCTTATTTTTTAAGAGGAGGCTTCGTGCTTAAAGTAGCCCTTGCTCAGATTAATCCTTGCGTGGGTGATCTTAAAGGCAACAGCGCAATGATCATCGCGAATATTGCCGGTGCCGGGGCTAAAGGGTCGGATATTGTAATATTTCCCGAACTTGCCGTATGCGGTTATCCGCCGGAAGATCTGCTGATGAAACGCCATTTTATTAAAAAGAATATTGAATGTATTAAAAAAATCGCCGTTGCTTGCCGTGATATCCTTGCCTTTGTAGGGTTTGTCGATTGTGACGGAAAGAATATTTATAACGCCTGCGCGGTGATCGCCGATAAAAAAATTATTAAAATATACCGCAAGATCAATTTGCCTAATTACGGGGTTTTTGATGAAAAACGTTACTTTGTCCCGGGGGATGAGATGTTTTTCGGCACATATAAGGGCAAAAAATATACAGTGAGTATCTGCGAAGATATCTGGTCGGAAAGTTTCGTAAACCGGCTTAAAGGGCAGAAGCTTGATTTTGTGGTAAATCTTTCGGCATCGCCGTTTCATCTGGATAAGCTTAAGCTGCGCGAAAAGGTTTTGCGTTCGGCGGCCGTAAAAGCCGCTGCGCCGATTTTTTACACTAATCTCGTGGGTGGGCAGGATGAATTGGTTTTTGACGGTGCTAGCATGATCATAAGCGCGAAGGGCAAAGTCTTGGCGCGTGCCGCCGGCTTTAAAAATGATTTGCTGGCGATTGATTGTCACGCTGTGCCGCTTCTGCCGCAGAATGCAGTGATTTCCCATGATGAGCAGATTTTTGGAGCGCTCTCTTTAGGATTGCGCGATTATATCGACAAGAACGGGTTTAAAAAAGTTTTGGTGGGGGTAAGCGGCGGGATCGATTCGGCGGCAGTGGTTGCTTTGGCGGTAAAGGCGTTAGGGCGCGAACGGGTTTTAGGAGTGATGCTTCCTTCGCGCTTTACATCTGTTGGTACGGCTTTTGACGGCGAAGCAATCTGTCGTAATTTAGGTATAAAATATCATACGATAAGTATCGAAGACATTTTTAAAACTTTTTTAAAAACGCTGGCGCCGGTATTTGCCGGTTTAAAACCCGATATTACCGAAGAAAACCTCCAGGCGCGTATCCGCGGCGCTCTTTTGATGGCGCTTTCCAATAAATTCGGCGCCTTGGTTCTAAATACAGGGAACAAGAGCGAAGTTTCCTGCGGGTATTGTACGCTTTACGGCGATATGATTGGAGGTTTCGCGGTCTTAAAAGATTTGACCAAAGATATGGTTTATTCGCTTGCGCGTTATCTCAATGCGGTCATGAATGATCCGATTCCGCTTTCGGTGATACGGCGCGCCCCTTCGGCGGAGCTTAAGGATAACCAGAAAGATTCGGACAGTTTGCCTGAGTATAAAATCCTGGACCCTCTGGTGCGCATGTATGTAGAAAAAGATTATTCACTTGAAGAAATGGCGAAAGCGGGGTATGATAGGGATTCCATAAAAAAAGTTATTGCGCTTGTCGATTTCAGTGAGTATAAGCGCCGCCAGGCACCCATGGGGGTTAAGATTACGGCGCGTGCTTTTGGTAAAGACCGGCGTATGCCGGTCACGAATAAATTCAAAGGATAGCCGATGAAAAAAATAATTTTTGCTTTGCTTGCTGCTTTCATATCGGTTAGCGCCTTCGCGCTGGATATTAAAAGCCCGGTTTTGGCGAATAAGGGTTATATCCCCGACGGTTATACTTGCGATGGGAAAAATATTTCTCCCGAGATATCCTGGTCCGATGCGCCGCAAAAAACTGCGAGTTTTGCTTTGATCTGTGAGGATCCTGATGCGCCCTTTGGGACTTGGACCCATTGGGTGGTTTATAATATTCCGGCGGATGTTGATAGGCTTGACGAAAATTTACCCAAAGAAGGGGAACTCAAAAATGGAGCATTGCAAGGTGTTAATGATTTCGGCGAGATCGGTTTTGGCGGTCCGTGCCCGCCCGCCGGTAAAGCGCATCGATACTTTTTCCGGCTTTATGCTCTGGATATGATGCTGAAATTGGAAAAAGGCGCGGCGAAAAAAGATCTGGAAAAATTGATGGTCGGCCACATCCTGGCTGAGGCCAGGATTTACGGTCTTTATCAACGTAAATAAATAGGTAACCCCGTAAAGTCCGCTGATACGGACCACGGGGTAATTCGACTACAGCCTTGTGCTGCGCGCTGCGCGCTTGCAACCGGCTAAGTCTCATTAGGAGGTTTATATGGCGAAGATCAAATCGGTGAAAGCAAGGGAGATCCTCGACTCACGCGGTAACCCCACGGTCGAGGTCGATGTTATTTTAACTAACGGCATTTTAGGCCGTGCTGCGGTGCCTTCCGGGGCGTCGACCGGCGAACATGAAGCGTTAGAGCTGCGTGACGGCGATAAGTCACGCATGGGCGGCAAAGGGGTTTTAAAGGCCGTAGAAAACGTAAATAAAAAAATTGCGCCTAAGATCAAAGGTAAAGACCCGGAGTTTCGTAAGATCGACAAAGTGATGATCGATCTTGATGGAACAGCAAATAAGGGTAATCTCGGCGCCAACGCGATTTTAGGCGTTTCGCTGGCTGTAGCCCGCGCCGCGGCAATCGCTAAAAAAGTTTCACTCTACAAATATTTAGGCGGCAGCAAGGCCAATCTGCTTCCCGTGCCGCTCATGAATATTCTAAACGGCGGCTTGCATGCCGATAACAATCTGGATATCCAGGAATTTATGATCGCGCCGATCGGGTTTAACTCGTTTTCCCGGGCTTTACAGGCGGCAGTCGAAACATTTCATTCGCTGAAGAAAATTCTCCATGACAATAAGCTCTCTACTTCGGTGGGGGATGAAGGCGGTTTTGCGCCTAACCTGCAAAGCAATGAAGAGGCATTTAAGTACATCATGATGGCGATCGAAAAGGCCGGCTATAAACCCGGCGAGCATATTGCCTTGGCGATCGATCCGGCATCGAGCTCTTTTTACAAGAACGGTAGTTACGTTTTTGAAGGAAAAAATGTCGGTTCCGACCCGATGATCGACTTTTATGAGAGTATGTGTGCCAAATACCCGCTGGTCTCGATCGAAGACGGTTTAGCCGAGGATGATTGGGACGGTTGGAAAAAAATGACCGACCGGATGGGCAAAAAAGTCCAGATCGTCGGCGATGATTTATTCGTTACGAATGTTACGCGCTTGCAGAGAGGAATCGACCAAGGGATAGCTAATTCAATATTGATCAAGGTAAACCAGATCGGGTCGCTCTCGGAGACGCTGGATGCGATCGATCTTGCCGCGAAGAATAAATATACTTCAGTTATTTCACATCGTTCCGGCGAGACCGAAGACGTGACGATTGCCCATATTGCGGTAGGAACGGCTTGCGGCCAGATCAAAACCGGCTCTTTGTCGCGCACCGACCGGATCGCGAAATATAACGAATTGCTGCGCATCGAAGAAGAGCTGGGCAAGAAAGCCAGGTATGCAGGGAAAACCTTCAAATACGCATGCCGCTAACGGACCGGCGCATAACAGCCCGCTGAAAGTGTTTTTGCTCTTAGCGGCGATCTTTATTGTATGCATGTTGGTCTATTTTCCCGATTATGCCCGGCTGACGGCGTTAAAGCAGGCGAACAAGAAGCTCAAAGAAGATATCGGCGTGTTAGAAAAGGAGATCGCCGGCCTTAAACGCCAGATAAAAAGCGCCGGTTCGGACCCGCTGGTCTACGAAAAGGTAGCGCGGGAAGAGCTGGGCGCGGTTAAAGAGAACGAAATTGCCGTTGACATCGAAGAATAAGCTGATATTATGAGATAGTTTTTATGGATTCGCGTCTCGCAAAATCCCGCTTCGCGGGATCACGAGACTTCCGGGGTAGCCAGGTAGCTCTTGACCCGTGATGAGCGAAGCGAATTTTACGGGTCGCCTCGTAAAGTGCCTACGGCACCACGAGGCTTTGCAAGTACTGTAAATATGTTCTTTGTATATGTGATTCTAAGTTCGGTTGATAATAAGTTTTATATTGGTTTTTCAGAAGATGTCCAATCGCGCTTAGAAGCACACAACAGTGGCAAAGTAGATTCTACGCGGCATAGAAGGCCTTTTCAGTTGATTTACTATGAAGCGTATTTGAATGAAGATGATGCAAAGGGCCGGGAGCAATTTCTGAAAAGTGGTTCCGGTCATAACTTTTTAAAAAAGCAGTTGCGTCATTTTATGAGCGATCTGAATATTATGGATTCGCGGGGTGGAGCAGCCAGGTAGCTCGCAAGGCTCATAACCTTGAGGTCGTCAGTTCAACTCTGACCCCCGCAACCATAATTTAAGTATCCCGCCGGAGTCCTCGCAGGAGGGCAACCATAATTTTTCAGCAACACGTGATACGAACCAAAGATAATTTCCCGATAATCCGCATGAAGGCGTAAGATCACATTTTTATCCCGCATAACACGCGCCAGGTCAACCGCCGAGTTTACAGCAAGCCCGTAGATCACACAGGATGGCTTTTCCTGTTCAAGAAACGCCAAAAAATCGGCCGGAGTACGCCATGTCCCATTGCCGGGATTATGGAAGGTTATGGAATCGACATTGGCCATATATCCGTCAATACTGGTATACACATCGCGGATGCCGCCCGTTTTTAAAAAGTGGCGTAACTCTTCCGATCCTTCTGTGCCGTATGCGTAATTGAGCGCGTATCCGGCTTGTCGTTGTATCAGTCCCAAAGCAATATTGTTTGCGATAAGCGCAATAAATAAAACCAGTATAACGCGGTCAAAAAGTTTTATTTTTAGCAGATACATCGAAACGATAAAAAGCGCGGCGGGGAACAAAAATGATAGTGCCTGTTGACGGAGCAAATGAAAAAAAACTTCTTTTATTCCGCCGATAAGCTGAGCTTGTCGAAATAAATATATCGTGTATACTCCATCCCCCACGCATAAGTAATAATAAACTACTCCGATGCATATGGAGACAAGACCGAGGATATATATCTTGCCGTTACCGTATGATTTCAGGCTTTTGCCTAGCCCCAAGGCCATAAGGCAGCAAACCATGGGTAATGCGGGAAGTAAATATTTTGGAAAGCCGCTGCAGGTGGTATTTGCGTACCCATATGTGATAAATACCACAGCGGCGAAGATCGCCAGGAAAAGCGCTTTTCTCGGACTTTCGCCATGATCGTCTTTTTTCCATACACGCGGAATAACCACTCCGGCCAAAAGTAAAAATAGCGGGGAAAACCATAAGGTAACGCGGAAGATGTCGGTGATTATTTTGCTGACGGTGCCTCTGCTAAAGCTGAATACGGTATCTTTTGCCGCGTGAGTATAGAATGTAAACGGATCAAAAAACTTATGGCTGCCGGCTATTAATTGGCAATACAAGAACCAGCCTGTTAAAAAGATAACTCCGCCGGTAATAAATACGCCTAAAGAAAACACTACCCCTTTTTTTATTTCTTTTTGCGAAAAGAAGGCAAGGGGAATTGCAACCACGCATGCAAGGGGTGTAGTGATTTTTGTCCACAAGCATAACGCAAAGATTATGGCTAAGAGAAGGCTGCGATGCCGGAAAGAATACCTTTCGGTTTTAAAAAGAGTTATGTAAAACAGGCAGAATAGGGGGGCTAAAAGTGTCGAATCGGCCTGGTCAATGGTTAAAGAGCCTTGAATAACCGCCGGGCTGGTCAGGAAAAGGGCGCCGGCGATCAGAACGGCGTGGAAAAAATCTTCTTTACAGCTTATCTCTTTGATAAGGTGGTAGATAGCGATTGGCATGATGATGATACAAAGGATACCTGTTATGCGTACTACTGCTTCGCTCACTCCGCCGATTGTAAAAAAGAAGGCAAGCAGTGATGGATAAAGGGCGGGGGAAAGGAAGTATTGTACTACTGCCGGCCCTTGCAACGCGATTTCCTTGGCGGTTTCCCAGTTAAATAACTCCCAGCCTAAGACCGGCCGGTTAAGGTGAGGCAAGATGAGAAACAAAAAAAATCCAATCCAGGCGATCCAAATAATTAACAATGCCGGTATACGCTTTTTATCTTTTTTGTCGCAGGTGCCGCGGGTAATCATTGTAAGGATACTATACCAATGGCGGGATACTCGAGTCAATGCTTTTTTTGTGAAGTATCCGGCACCAAAAGTGCCTGACATTTTTGTCCGCCGTTTTGAAACCGCTTCCAAAAAAGCCATGAATTTTAGCGGTTTTGCTTGTAATTATCCGTCGTCGCATGGTATATCTACCTTGTAATAGGAGTTGTTATTAATTGTTATAATTTTAACGGAGGGTGGTTATGGCGATGATACAAAAAATCATTCACACACGCTGGGTGAACCTTCTAGTTTGTATTTGTTTTGTGATGACTTCCATACCGGCGGTGCAGGCGGCAGTTTTGCCGTATATGCCGGAACCTAATCAGCGCATTATGGCCGGTCCGGCTTATGATTTACCCCTATTAGAAGGTATTGTCTTTTCGGCGGATAGCCCATTTTATTTTACTTTTTTGATCAAGCGCGGCAATGTCGAGAGGGAAGAGTCGGTTATCCGTTCAGAAGTGAATAAGATCTCCAAATATTTTTTAGCCGCCCTTACTCTGCCCGGCGATGATTTGTGGGTCAACCTCTCGCCTTACGAGCAGGACCGTATTTCTACCGATAATTTAGCGCTTACTGATCTAGGCAAAGATATGCTGGGTGAAGATTATGTATTAAAACAATTTGTAGCTTCGATCACTTATCCCGAAGAAGGCCCGGGTAAAGCGTTTTGGAGCGCGGTTTATAAGCAATTACAGGAAAAGCTGGGTACCAGTAACGTGCCGGTTGATACTTTTAACAAAGTGTGGATCATGCCCGACAAGATAAAAATAGTAGAGGGTAACGACCGCGCGGTGATCGAATCGGCGCGTTTGAAGGTGATGATGGAAGATGATTATCTGGCAATAAGTAAAAATAAAGAAAAAAGCTCTTCGATCGATGCCGGTGCCGACCGGCGTATAAAGGATATCTCCAATCAGGTGATGCGCGAACAAATTTTGCCCTTGATCGAAAAAGAGGTTAATGAGGGCAAGTACTTTGCCCATTTGCGCCAGATATACCACTCGATCATCATGGCGAACTGGTTTAAGGAAAAACTTAAAAATACTATCTTGAACCAGGTTTATTTTGATAAATCCAAGCTTAAAGGCGCGGATGTCAAGGATCCGGCAGTGCGGGAAAAAATTTATAACGCCTATACCCAGGCTTTCCGCGAGGGCGTTTACAATTATATAAAAACCGATCAAGACCCGGGCAATCAATTCAAGAGGATCCGCCGCAAGTATGTTTCGGGCGGCGCGAATCTTACAACGGGGCCTATGGGCAAGGCTACTGAGCGAATTACTGATCCGGTTAGGGCCGTAGCAGACTCTCGTGCGGCCAATATCACAGCCGCCGAGGTAGCCAGGGTAGTAAATACCGACGGTAAGCTAATTCAACCCCCCGCACCCGGCAGCGCGGGGAAAGTTTTCGCCGAGCCGGAAGTTGTGGAATCAAGAATAAGTGGCCTTGCGCCAAACGGAAGCAAGGGGCTAATAAAGGGGGCGGCGCGTGAATTGGTTAATATGGTCACAAGCGGTGTAGATCCTGTTCAAATTGGCAAGCGGATGCATACGGCATACCCAAGTTTGTTTGCGCGGGGGATGGGCGACGCAGCGATCGTCGCTTTGGTAATAACCCCTCAAACCGCTGCCCAAGCGGCTTCAAATACGGATGGGGTGATTGCCCAGGATGCGGGGAAAGTGCTGAATATGTATATTGCCCAGCTTGACGCGATAAAAGCGCAACACGCCGGGCAAGAGTTTGCCAGCCGTCGTCAGCGCAGATCTATAGATGAATGGGATTTGTCTGATCAGAGCATTGCTGGCGCTGAGTACAGATCCATAATTGGAAAGGTGCAGCATCCTTATACCGGTGAGTATAACTATCAAGAAATGCTCAGATTGGCTGACAGGTCTCAGAACAATGATGTTAAAAGAGCACTGTATAGGATTATTTTGCAGAATGTGGGCAAGCGTTTTGGTGATATTAACGAGGTGAGCATTAGCTTGGCCATAAGGGTTCTAAAGGCATTAAGTCCAATTATGACAGATGAAGATCTACAACATTACACAGAACTGATCGGTACGGAAGCGCGAATAAATTATCTTCGAGATATGCTTCGAGACATGCTTCAAGACGATTTGTATAAGACAACAAGGAGTGGAAGTGACTTTTGGTCATTGATGCGTGACCCTGCAGGCCAAAGGGTTTTGTATAGCGGCTTGGAGCGTGTTATCCTAAATCAAAAACAAGCCCGAGGCGGCACTCCGCGTTTTCGGGCTGATTTTCGAAAGCTTAGCGATGATCCTAGAGTGCAGATGACGGCAGAAAGATTTTTTAACAGCCTTCCTGCTGATTTTGGTATGGGTGGGGGGTCAGGTACGATGGCCGGCGCCGGGCAGGCGAGGGAAGCTGGGGTTGGCGGCGGTGCGGAAGGTGACGGCACAAAGGGTGGTTTGGATTTTGCTAAATCTAATGCCGAAGTGGCGCTGAAAGACGGCGGGCTTAAATTTTCTACCGACAAGGCTATGGCGTATTTAGAGAACGGCAAGGTGGCCGGCCTTGAATTAGCGACGTTAAAATTGACGTATTGATTTCGGGGACACAAAAAGTGTCAGGCACCAAAAGTGCCTGACACTTTATTTTACCAATATCCCCGTATTTATACTATAATTTATGGCTACGGAGGAAAGAGTATGCCTAATGCGATTATTGATATCGGGTCCCGTTCGATCAAGCTGGTGATCGGCGAAAAAAAAGGCGATGATATTGCGATTATTGAATCGCTTAAAAATACCTTTTCAATCGCCAACGATACGTTTTTAAAAGAGCGTATTTCGCGCGAGACGATCAACCAGACCGTCAATATTCTCGAAAAATATAAACAGGTCTTAAAAGATTACGGTGTGACCGATGTTAAGGTGATTGCCACGACCGCGGTACGCGAGGCGCGCAATAAAGATATCTTTGTCGATACGGTATCGCGTAAGACCGGTTTAAATGTCGAAGTTTTGACCGTGGGTGATATCGTTTATTACATGGATTCCTACCTTTCTTATAAACTTAAAAATGACTATCCAATCCACAAAAAGAATGTTTTGATCGCCGAGCTCGGTTCCGGGAGCATGGATATTTCGGTGATGGAGCAGGGGTTTACCTTAATGAGCATCGGCTTGCCTTTGGGCACTACGCGCCTGCGCCAGCTTGCTTC
>Ga0265316_10001171_pt1 | contig 28385 bp, 22 predicted proteins | sample 4522metaG_FD_202092 | JGI IMG/M metagenome (GOLD analysis project Ga0265316, IMG submission 202092) | Rhizosphere microbial communities from Carex aquatilis grown in University of Washington, Seatle, WA, United States - 4-5-22 metaG | ecosystem: Host-associated > Plants > Roots > Rhizosphere >...
GAAACCGTGGGACGACAAGCGCAAAACCCACAACGGCGTGCGCCAGACCCACTACAACATCTTTCTCACCCAGCAGGTCCTGAAACCGTTCCTGGGCGCCGCCGTGATTGACGGCTATGAGGGCATGAAGGGCAACGGCCCCAGTTCCGGAACGCCGGTTCCCTCGCGAATCGCCATCGCCTCGACGGATTACGTGGCCGCCGACCGCGTGGGCGTGGAAGCCATGGGCATCAATCCCGACTGGATGGGCTACCTGCGCTACTGCGCGGAGTTCGGCTTAGGCCAGTACGACCTGGAGAAGATCGACATCCGCGGCGAAAAGCTCGAGGCCGTTCGCCGCAAATACCAACTCCACCAGGACATCGAGCGCGAATTGCAGTGGATGGGCCCGCTGCTGGAACTGCCGAACAAGCTGGGATAGGGTGATGGTCTACGCTATTGCCAGTGCCCCTCGACCAGCACATAGCCGCCGTTCTTGTGAACCCAGCGGTGGGCTACCCACTTGGTATGCCCCTGCGGAGGCACTTCCCATCTTCCCGCGGTCCACACGTATTTTTGGCCGTCCCAATTGTGGTATCCCTGAATCCACACATGCTGGCGGCTCGGTGGAGTACCCCGCTTTTCGACCACGATCTTCGGTGGTGTAAGCTTAACCACAATTTCCGCCGCCACAGCGCTGAAGGCCAGCGCGCCGGCAAAAACGCATCCGATCAATCGCTTCAAAACCATAATCGTTGTCCTTTCCAGTATTCGAACTGCGAACCAATTCGGTTTACGGATGCAGGTGAATGGCCGTTTGGAATCACCCCGAGAAGCATCAGGGTGGCTAACCCCCGCACTGGAGTGAGCGGCAGTTCTTGCCTTCCAAACGGCAGGAATTGCACCTCCGTGCGGGCACCGCGGCATTCCGGCTTGTGTCCCGCATCCGTTCGGCTTTGGTCCCAAATCTGCTTCAAAGTCAAACGATAAGGAGACGATAGATGAGCCCAAGCTCGAAAGATCAGATTCAAGGCAAGTTTCATGAAGTGAAAGGTAAAGCCAAACAGGTGGCCGGCCAGGTCACCAACAATCCCAACTTAGAGGCTGAAGGACAAACCGAGAAGCTCACCGGCAAGATCCAAAAGAAGGTCGGGCAGATTGAGAAGGTATTGGAGAAGTAAATGTTGATCCTGCTGATCATTTTGTTGCTGGTTCTAGGCGGCGGTGGCGGGTACTACGGCCATAGCCGCTGGGGTTACGGCGGAGGCGCCGGCATAGGGCTGGGGACCATCCTGTTGATTCTCCTCATCGCCTACATGTTGGGCCTTTTCCGCTGAGGCGAAGCCCGGCGCTCGCTACGCGGCGGGGCGCGGGCAGACTCTTTGGTCCGGGTGTGTTTGGCGCCGGCGACAGTGCCGGCATGCAGGGGCCGGGATCTGTCCGCGTCGTTCTACAGTTCGAGAACCAGGCGCAGCCCTTCATCCAGGGAGCCCTGCAGGCGCGGGGGCAGCGTGTCGGCTCGCTCAAGAAGCTACGGTCCAGGGTGACCAGTTGCGAAACATTCACCACCGAGTCGCGGGGGAGGCCGGTGGAGCGCGCGGGCAATAGAACATTGCCAGGCACATCGGCAAGTTCCAAGTCGCTGGTGACCACGGCCACGATTGCCGTTTGAATGCGGCTGCGGTTGAAAGAATCTGCTTGCACCACCAACACCGGCCGCCGATACCCAGGCTCGGAGCGGCGTGGGTCGGCGAGATCGGCCCACCAGATCTCTCCCCGCTGAATCTCGTCCATCTCTACCAGGACTCCTTTTCGACGGATCTCAGTTGGGCGCGCTGGAACGTGGAATCCAACTGCGCGGGCCGGCGCGAATACACTTCATTCAGGCGCTCCGTGACGGCACCCCAGTACACGGGAGCTTCGCTTGCCGCGCAGCCCGGGCAGCCGGTTCTCCCGCCGGCGTGATCCTGCCGGCGGCAAAGGGTTCAGAGTCGAACGTTCTGAACGCTGTGGCCGGCACCATCACCAGTCAGGTTTCGATAGGGATTATTTCCATCTGGCCCATCCCATTAACGGGACCCACCCAGCCAATTCTGCTGCACTGGACTACCATATTCGATTACAGCCGCTCGTACCAACTCCGGGAGGTCCGCCATGCATCGAACGCTAATCGCCACGCTCGCACTTGTTACCGCTGGGCTTGCCACCGCCGCGGCGCCAACCCAGCCGGTGGTCTTCCAAGGCGAAACCGCCGAGTATAAGTGGACGCTGAAAGAACTCAACACCGATCTGCCATCCGACTGGTCCGGCTACAACTACCTGGTTCTGGAATTGAGATTGTCTTCCCCTCAGAGATTCTTCCTCCGCGTCTACACGGCCGAAGGCTCGCGAAACATACGGCTGCAAGTTTATGGCGGGGGCGCGTGGGTCCGCGCCGCCATCCCGCTCAAGTATTTCCAGCGGCCGGATCGCGAAGGCCACGACCTGGCGTCACTGGGAAACAAGTTCCAGAATTCCTTCTGGATGTCCTTGCGCGGCCCTTTCGGCCCGGTCAGCGCCGTCGAGGCCTTGGGCTTCACCATGGAGAATCCCATAGGCAAGCCGACGCTCGAGATACGGTCGGTCCGGCTCTCCAAGGAGGACCCCGGCTCCGAGATCCTCGAGCCCAAGCCTGTGGTGGATGAGTTCGGCCAGTGGATTCTCGCCGACTGGCCCGGCAAAATCAAGAGCCTCGCGCAATTGAAGGCCGAGTGGGCGCAGGAGGAAAAGGAACTAGGTCCCGGCGACTTCAACTACTGCCGCTACGGCGGCTACCAGGGCACCAAAGCCAAGGCGACTGGCTTCTTCCGCGTCGAGCAGGTGGACGGCAAGTGGTGGTTCGTCGATCCCGACGGGCACCTGTTCTTTTCCGTGAGTTCCAATGGTATGCGGGGCGGCGGCGCGGAGACGCGCACCGCGGGCCGCGAGAGCTACTACGCCGCGCTGCCCCCCGCCGGCGGCGGTTTCAGTTCCTGGAACATGTTGCGGCGCTTCGGCACCGAGGGGGACTCGAAATGGGTCGATTTTGCCATCCGGCGCCTGAGTGACTGGGGCATCAACACCATCGGCAACTGGAGCGACGCCCGGCTGTGGGACACGCACAAGAAAGCCTACATCATGTTCCTGCGCGGCTGGGGCATTGAGACGGGCTACATGGGCATGCCGGACGTGTACGCGCCGGAGTTTGTCCAAATCGCGGACAAGGTGGCCGCCGAGCAGTGCTCACCTCGCAAAGACGATCCCTACCTGCTGGGGTACTTCATCGGCAACGAACCGCCCTGGCCGGGGAGGGAGTCGCTGGTGGTCGATACCATTCTCGAACGCCCGCCCAGCGCCATTCAGCGCGAAGCCAAGGCGTTCCTCGCGGATGGCGATACTCCCGAGCGCCGCAAGCAGTTTGTCTACCGGGCCTTCCAGAAGTTCCTCGATGTGGTGAACGCGGCCGTGCGCAAGCACGACCCCCATCACCTGAACCTGGGCCTGCGATTCGGGAGCGGAGTGCCCGCGCCCGAGATTGTCCGCGCATCCCGCAGTTTCGACGTCTACAGCATGAACGTTTATGCCTATTCCGTGAATCCGGAAGTGCTGACGCAAGTCTACCAGCAGACCGGGCTGCCCATCCTGATAGGCGAGTTCCACATCGGGACACCGGGGCGCGGACTGGCGGCGGGCCTGGTGCAGGCGGCCAACCAGCAGGAGCGCGGCGTGGCCTACCGATACTACGTCGAGCAGGCGGCGGCGTTCCCCGCCTTCATTGGCGCAAGCTGGTTCACCTGGGCCGACGAATCCGTCACCGGCCGCATGGACGGCGAGAACTATAACATCGGTTTAGTCGATGTCACCGACCGGCCTTACCGCGAGTTAGTCGACGCCATGAAGACCACGCACCGGCGGCTCTACGCCGTACATTCGGGCAAGGAGCCGCCGGTTAGTCAGAAGGCCAAGGCGCAGTAGGGGGCTATTTCTCCACGCGCAGGTGATTCGTCACGCCGAACGCGCCCGATACACCCTTGACGGTGATGTTGGCCACGTCGGAGTCGCCCTTGGTGGCTACTACGCCTTCCAGCGTGACCTGGCCGTTCTTCACGATGATGCGGATGGGCGCGACGGCCTGCATGAAATACCGGTCCAGTTGCGGGGATCGTGCCAGGGCTATGTAGACGGCGCGCCGTATGCGGTCGTCATTGGGCGAGAGAGGCAGCACCTCGATCTGGTTGTCGACCTTCTCCACCCCTTCGATCCTCTTCACGGCGCTTTCGGCGTCGCTCTTCAGGGTGGGACGCGTCACCTGTCCAATCAGCGTGACGGTGCTGCCGTCCACTTTGTATTCGAGGTTGTCGAACACGCCGAGGTAGGGTAACATCACCAGCTCGTGCCGGACCTCTTTGACGAGGCGCCCGTTGGCCGGTGAGTTCGGGTTCTGCGCCACCAGCAATGCTGGAGCGCACAAAGCAACAGCGATGAGCAAAGCTTTCATAGAAACCTCCTTGCAAGATCAGGGCCACCCGCTATTTCCGCTCCTCCTTCTTTTCCGCCTTCTTGACCGCTTTCTTCTCGACTGCCTTTGGCGCTTCGGCCCGGCGCTCCTGCGCCTGGGCCGGGGGTACCGTCCGCGGCTGCTCGGCGGGCCGGGCCGCGGGCGCCTGGACAGACGGCGCCCGGTCATTGCGCACCGGCGCCGGACGCGCTATCGCGGCACCGGGTCCTCGCACCACCACAGGGCGCGCGGCGGGGTGCCCTCCGGGCCCCGCGGGGCGCAGGCTCTCGACGCTCGAAACCCGCGGAGGCGGCGGAGCGGTCTTGGCGAACACGGCGCGCTCCGCGACCCCGGCCGGAGGCATCGGGGCCGCCGCGGCGCCCGCGCGGCGCGCCAGCACGCTTTCCCGCACCGGCGCGAGGGGCGCGGTCCGCCCCACCACCCGCGCCTGCACAATCTCGCGTTGCGGCACAGTCACCACAGCCCGCGCCACCGGCCGCGCGCCGACGAACACCCCGCGCGGAACCACCGTCACGGCGCCCACCACGCCCTGATTCACGTAGCGCACGCCGGGACCCGGCCGGTAGACTTCGCCGGGGCCCAGCGGGAACCAGGCCGCCATTCCCACACCACCGACGCTCACGAAGGCCACCAGCGCCGGTGAGTACACGGGGCGCGCCACCATGGCGCCGGGTACCCAGACCCAACCGGCACCCGCGTACGCCCAACGGCCGTAGTGGAATGGCGCAAAGCCCCAGGGGGCATCGTCGATCCACGTCCAGCCCCACGGATCTACCCAGACCCAGTGGCCGTAGCGATAGGGCGCCCATCCCGCCATCATTCCCGCCGGCGCCCACACCCAGCCGTATGGTGGAACCTCGCGCCACGCCCCGTATTGGTCCAGGTCTTCATAGCCGATGGTCTCGCGGGAAACGTAGCGCGCCGATTGCGACTGGTCTTCCCTACGGTCGCGCGCCTGGCACCAATCGTCGAAATTGGTGGGAGGCAGCACGCGGCCCATTTCGTGGCTCACCTTGTCGAAGCCGCTGATTCGCGCTTCCTGGCCCGGGTGCACGGGGAACGCCGCCCCGCCGCCGGTAACTGCGGCTTCCCCGCCCCGAACCGCGGCGTTGGTGATGTTGCCATCCACATCGACATCGATGCGGTAGTCGCCGGCCCGCAACAGAGAGACCGCCACGTTGGGCGTGTCGATTTCGAAAGCCTCCTGGTCTCCCAGGTACCGCAGGCGGACTTGCAGCACGCCTTGCGTGAGGCTGAGTTGCGTCATCCGGTCGTCGAGGTTGAGAATAGCCAGCGCCGTCAGCCCACCCACGCGGATGGCCGTGGACCCAACGTGCATCTCCACCCGCGAGCCGGCATCGGCCCAGAGATGGTCGCCGGTGGTGAGCGGATAGTTCAGCGAGGCCGTGGTCCATTCCTCGACCGTCCCCGGCCGGAATGAGACCGTCCCGTTCTGATAGCTCAGCCGCGCCACGCGCGACGGGGGATCTCCGGCGTCCGCCAGCGCCGTCGCCGCCGCCACCGCCAACAGAGCCGCCAATAACTCAACCTTCATATGAGTTCCTCCGACGAACTCAACACATGGGATTCCTGAATGCGTCGCCCGGTTTCATTAAGTTGGCGTAAGAAACGGGAAGGGGCTTCGCAAGCGTCGGACACTCTTGGTAAAATGTCAGACAGAGGCTATGAAGGAATATCGTATCTCCGTCCGTCTTAACTCCGCTCTGCGCCGCAGGTTGGAGGCTACCGCCGTCCGAACCGGCAAGCGCGAATCCAGCCTCGTTCGGGAAGCGTTGGAGCGACAGCTTTCGCGGTCCGATTCTGGAGAAACCGCATACGATCTCGCGTTGAAGGCTGGGCTGATTGGCGTGCTCAAGGGGGGAAGCCGGGATCTGAGCACCAACCGGCGACACTTTGACGGGTTTGGAGAATCTTGATCGAGCGGGTCTTGCTGGACACGGGCCCGATAGTGGCGATCCTCGGGGAAGCCGACGAGCACCACGTTCGATGCGTGGCCCAGCTCCGCGAATTGCAAGCGCCGCTGTTGACCTGCTGGCCGGTGCTAACGGAAGCGGCGTGGTTGTTGCGCCACCATCCGGCAGCCCTTATCAAGCTGATGGCCGCTTTCGAAACCGGAGTCTTTGAACTCGCGCGCCTCGATGCCGCCGATATCGCTTCGATGACGGCCATCCTTACCAAGTACCGTACCCTCGGCGCACAACTAGCAGACGCCGCGTTGCTCCACATCGCGAACAGGGAATCCATCGACGCCGTATTCACACTGGACCGCCGCAATTTTGAAGTATTCCGGCTCAAAGGTGGAAAGCGGCTTCGGCTGATTCCGTGAACGGCTCGCTGGTCATGGAGCGGCCGCCTCACCCTCGCGACAGGTACACAAACCGCGCGATGAACAGGGCCGTCAGCGCGTAGACGAACCAGTTCACTTCGCGGAACTTGCCGCGCGCGATCTTCATGAGCGTGTAGGCCGTGAAACCGAATGCCAGGCCGTTGGCGATGCTGAAAGTCAGCGGGATCGCCATCATGGTGAGGAAAGCGGGCACGGCCACTTCGGGATCCTGCCACTGGATCTCGGCCACCACCCCCACCATCAGGCTGCCGACGATGATCAGCGCCGGCGCGGTGGCGGCGGCGGGGATGGCGCCCACAATCGGGGCCACAAACAGCGCCACTATGAACAGCAGGCCGGTGACGATGGCGGTCACCCCGCTGCGCCCGCCGGCGGCCACTCCGGCGGCGCTTTCGATGTAACTCACGACCGTGGAAGTGCCCGTGAGCGAACCGACGATGGTGGCCGTGGCGTCGGAAAGCAGGATGCGGTTGACGCGCGGAATCTGGTGCGTCTTGTCGAAGAGATTGGCTCGCTTGCCCACCGCTACCAGCGTTCCGATGTTGTCGAACAGGTCGATGAACAGGAACACAAAAACGATTTCCAGGAAGCCGATGCGGAAGGTGGCCGGCAGGTCGAGCTTAAAAGCCGTGGCCGAGAGGTCGCTCAGGCGGTAGGAGTGCGGCGCCCACTTCGCCACTCCGGTAACGAGGCCGATACCGGTGGTGGCCAGGATGCCGATCAGCATCGCCGCGCGCACGCGCCACGCCAGGAGCACGGCGATCAACAGCAGCCCGAAGATGGCCAGCGCGGTGCTCTTGTCGTTCAGGTTGCCGAGCGTCACGGTGGTGGCCGCGTTGGGCACGATAATCCCCGAGTTGCGGAAACCCAGCAGGGCGATGAACAGCCCCACGCCTGCCGCCACCGCCGCGTACAGTTCGTAGGGAATGGTGGAAATGATGAGCTGCCGCACGCCCAGCGCGGTCAACAGAAGGAAGGCCACGCCGGAAATGAAGACGGCCCCCAGCGCCGCCTGCCACGGAACTCCCATCCCCTTCACCACGGTGTAGGTGAAGTAGGCGTTCAACCCCATGCCGGGCGCCAGCGCGATGGGGTACTTGGCGAAGCCGCCCATGAGGCAACTCCCCACGGCCGCCGAGATGCACGTGGCCGCCGTCACCGCCGCCAGCGGCATACCGGTCTCGTGCAGAATGGCGGGGTTGACGAAGACGATGTAGGCCATCGTCATGAAGGTGGTGAACCCGGCCAGAACCTCGGTTTTCCAGGTGGCGCCGAGTTTCTCAAACTCGAAGTAGCGCTCCAAACGATGGCGCAAGGGCATGGCCTTACATTGTAGCGATCGAGCAGGCACCCCGTGGGCCAGTCGTGCCGGTAGCGCCGTCGGTCTTTGCCGCCGGTCGGCGATAGGATAGGAAGAGCCATGAGCGGTCCCGAAAACAATTCCGCGCTGCGCCGAAATAAAGCCCCGGTCATGAGCAGCCGGCTGGTATTGGCGGCGGGTTTCGGCGGGCTGCTTCTTCTGGTCGCGTTCGCGGGGTTCGATGGACTTCAGGCTTTACGGCAGATTCAGGTGTCGGACAACAACATTCGCGAAGATTTTTTGCTGCGCACAAGGGTGCTGGAGCGGATCCGCGCGGATGTGTATGTCTCGGGCACCTACGTGAGAGACTATCTGCTCGAGCCGGAGAGCGGCAAAGCGGAAGGCCACCGGTACAGCCTCCGGGAAACCCAGGGCGACATGGACGCGGCGCTACGGGAATACCGGGCGCTGTTGAACGCCCAGGAAGCCAAACCGTTTCAGGTGCTCACGCGGGAATTGACCGCATACTGGACAGTGCTGGAGCCGGTATTCCAATGGACCACCGGTCAGCGGCAACGCGGCGGTTATGCTTTCCTGCACGACGAGGTTTTCCCGCGCCGCATGGCCATGTTGGGGATCGCGGACCAGATTGGCGCCATCAACGAGTCTCAGTTGAATGGAGGCAAGGCGAGGGTAGAGGAACTCTTTTCCCGGTTCCGGCGCCGCCTGACGATAGCCATCGGACTGACGATTATCCTGGGCCTCCTTCTGGCCGGTGTCAGCATGCGTAATATTCTGGGTCTGGAGGCCGAGACGGCGGAGCACTATAAACAGATTTCGAATGCCAGAGCGGAGTTGAAACAGTTGTCGGCGCGCCTGGTGGAAGCCCAGGAAGACGAGCGCAGATCCATTTCCCACGAATTACACGACGAAGTGGGTCAGGCACTGACCGGAGTGCTGGTGGAGATGGCCAACCTTTCAACCCTGATTCGCACCAAAGACGCAGACGCTGTGGCGGCCAAGGCGGACGAGATCAAGAAGCTGGTGGAGAACTCGATCGGTGTGGTTCGCAGCATGGCGCTATTGTTGCGGCCGTCGATGTTGGACGATCTCGGCCTGGTGCCCGCCCTGCAATGGCAGGCGCGCGAAGTTTCCAAGCGCAACGGCGTGCGGGTGAAGGTGGCGGCCGAGCACGTTTCCGAAGAACTTCCCGAAGAGCACAAGACCTGCGTGTACCGGATCGTCCAGGAAGCTCTGCACAACTGCGTACAACATTCGGGGGCCTCGAACATGAGCGTCACGGTTCTTCAGGAGCCAGGCCGCCTGCTGCTCGCCGTCCAGGATGACGGGAAAGGATTCGACACCCAACAGGAGCGCGGAATGGGGCTGCTGGGCATCGAGGAAAGAGTCAGCCACTTGGGCGGCAGCTTCGCGGTGGATTCCGAGCCCGGGCAGGGCGCGGTACTGCGTGTCGTGCTCCCGTTGCCGGAGCTGATGCCGCGGAAAGCGCGGGAGACCGCATGAAACCGATACGAATTCTGCTGGCCGACGACCATACGGTGGTCCGGAAGGGCTTGCAGCTGTTGTTGGAAAGCCACGCTGGTTTCCAGGTCGTCGCGGACGCCGCCAACGGGCGGGAAGCCGTGGCGCTGGCCGAAGAATATACACCCGACGTCGTAGTCATGGATGTGGCGATGTCCATTCTGAACGGCATCGAGGCTGCCAGGCAGATCTCCGCCAAGCTGCCGCGGACCGCCATCGTGTTTCTCAGCATGCATTCCGACGAGGGCTACGTGCTGAAGGCGCTGAAGGCCGGTGCACGGGCCTACCTGCTGAAAGACTCCGCTGAAAACGACCTGATCGGCGCGGTGCATGCCGTCAGCGAGGGCAAGGCATTCTTCAGCCCCGCGATCAGTAAGATGCTGGTCGAGGATTACGTGCGGCAGATGAAGGAGCGCGCGGTCGAAGACAGTTTCGATCTGTTGACGACGCGGGAACGCGAGATTCTGAAATTGCTGGCCGAAGGAAAGAGCAACAAAGATGTGGCCAACATTCTCAATTTGAGCCTGTACACGGTGGAGACTCACCGGAGCAACATCTTACAGAAGCTGAACTTGCACAGCGGCGCTGAATTGATCCTCTACGCCATCCGCAAAGGTGTCATCAGTTAGTGCCGCGACCTTTTGATTTGTCCCTCGGCGATTTGAGCCGGGCCTGCCCGGCCCCTACACCGCGACCTTGTAGGGGCGAGGGGTACCCTCTGGGTCCCTCGCCCGCTAGTGTAGCGATCCGATCTGGTAGTTCACAATCACGCGCTGGGCCTGGTAGTCGTACTTGGCGCTGGCGCTGGCGATCTGCGCGGAAGTGAGATTGATGAAACAAGAGCGAACGCGCCGCTACGGCCCGGCTACGTGAGCCAGATGGAGGAGATCCGGCAGGTGCGCGCGGCCGCCGGAGACAACTACCCGCTGATCGCTTTGGACAAGATCATGGTCCGCATCGACCGGTAAGAGCAGAGCGGGCAGCTTAAAGGCCGCACGAGGAGGTCGCCAACGGGGCGTCTCAGCCCGAAGGTCCGTTATGGTGCGCAGGATTGGTACGCTTGGGCGGACAACCCGGAGGTGAGCCTCTTTAACTAGGCCGGGTTTCCGGTGGCCCCTTTTCCGGACCGACGGCGCCCGGAACACCGTAGCGCCGCGGGGCCCGATTTGTGTTCCAATCGGCATTTAGGACCTTTATGCCATTTATCCACGAAGATTTTCTGCTGAGCAACAAGACGGCCCGGCGACTCTACCACGAGTACGCCGAAGGCGAACCGATCCTCGACTACCACTGCCACCTGCCGCCCAAGGACGTGGCCGAGAATCGCCAGTTCCGGAACCTGTTCGAAATCGCGTTGGAGGGCGACCATTACAAGTGGCGTGCCATGCGGTCGAACGGCGTCGACGAGCGCTACTGCACCGGCGATGCGCCCCCATATGAGAAGTTTCTAGCCTGGGCGCGCACCGTGCCGCAGACGCTACGCAACCCGCTGTACCACTGGACGCACCTGGAACAGAAGCGCTATTTCGGGATAGACGAACTGCTGAATGAATCCAGCGCTCCGCGCATCTGGGATCGCGCCAATGCGCTGCTGGCCACCGACGAGATGCGGGCGCACGGCATTCTGCGAAAGTTTCGTGTCAAAGCCGTTTGCACCACCGACGACCCCATCGACGACCTGGCGCCGCACAAGGCCATTGCGGCCTCGGGCCTGGAAACCAAAGTATTCCCGGCATTCCGCCCGGACAAAGCGCTCAACGTCCACCTGCCCGAGATGTTCAACGCGTGGGTGGCGCGCCTGGAAGCCGCCAGCAACACCAGTATCGGGAAGCTGGCCGATTTGCGGGATGCGCTCCGCCAGCGGCACGATTTCTTTCACCAGATGGGCGGCCGCCTCTCCGACCACGGCCTGAACCACGCCTACGCCGATTTCTGCTCGGAAGCGGAAGCGGCGGCGATCTTCGACAAGGCGCGCGCCGGACAGGCGGCCACGCCCCAGGAGCAGCGCCAGTTCGCCGCCAACCTGATGCTGTTCTTCGGGCATCTGGACGCCGAGAAGGGCTGGACCAAGCAGCTTCACGTGGGCGCGCGGCGCAACGGCAACACGCGGCGCTTCGGCCAGCTCGGTCCCGATGTGGGCTTCGATTCCATCGGCGACTGGCCGCAGGCCGACGCGTTGGGCGCTTACCTGGACCGCCTGGACCAGGAGAACGCCCTGCCCAAGATTGTGCTCTACAATCTGAACCCGGCTGACAACTATGTATTGGCCACCATGATCGGGAATTTCCAGGACGGTTCCATCGCCGGCAAAATCCAGTTCGGCGCCGCCTGGTGGTTCCTGGATCAGAAAGAAGCCATGGAGTGGCAGATGAATGCGCTCTCCAGTTGCGGCCTGATTTCACGCTTCGTGGGTATGCTGACGGATTCGCGCTCGTTCATGTCCTACCCGCGGCACGAGTACTTCCGGCGGCTGCTGTGCGATTTGTTCGGCAAGGACATCGAAGCCGGCTTGATACCGGACGACGATTCGTTGAGCGGCCCGGTGATTCGCGATATCTGTTACGGAAACGCGCGGCGCTTCCTGGGATTGGAGGTAGACTAGGCTCGCGAAGCCCGGCCCGCGGCGCGGTTACTGGCCCTCGGTTTGGTTGGTGGTGGTTTCGCTGGCGCCGGTGGCGGTGTTTACAGGGGTGGTCGCCGCTGGCAGCAGTGTGAGAGAGGCCTCATGTTTTGGGGATGCCCGCCGATAAGGGAGTTGCCGCAATATGTCACTTCCGATAACGGCCCTGGGCGAGAGGGTCTGGGAACTGCCGCCGCTCATTCTTCACCCGTTCAACGAGCGGGTCGCACCCTCGACCCTGCTGGAGAACTCCAAGGCCGCGCTCATGATCTCGGGCCTGATTCCCAGCGACGGTTCGGACCAGGAAGACCTCAAGCGCCGGCTTCTGGCGGGCCGTTATTCGGAGGTTCGGATGCTTTTCTACCTGGGCAAGGACGTGCTCCGCTGGATCGAGCAGTGTGAGGAATGGGGGCAGCGGATGCCTAAGTTGAGCGGCGCCGAAATCGGCCCGCAGAGTTTCGCCGCGCTGCTGATCGCCGACCCGCCGGCAGCGGTGAAGAACAAGCTCGTCCGCTGGGGCGTGGTGGACTACGGTTCCATTTTCACACGCGCGGTGGGGCTCAACGCCATGTTCATCCAGCCTCCGGCGTTCGACACGCTGTCGGAGGAATTCCTGCGAAACTACCACCGCTACGCGGACGGTCTGTACCGCTGCTACATGGATTCCCAGCCGCACCGAACGCTGGCATCGGCGGACTATCGCTTCGACCTGTACGCCTCCGGCGAGTACTCCCGCATGCTCGAATCGCAGTGGGCCGCGGACACGGAGTAGCGCCGGCCTGCGTGATTTCATCCTAGGCCGCGGGGAACATGCGGCGCGAGGGCGAGGCATGCCTCGCCGAAAGCGTCGGTAAAAACCGGCATGCAGTAGGGAATGAAAGAGTCCTACAGGAAAGGAGTAGCGAACCATCCTGACCTCGAGTCTTGCGGCGCGCACCGCGAGGTGCGGGCTGAAGCGTAGATAGAGGCATCAGTGGGCTGGGTATTGAGCTTCGTCAAACGCAAATGGAGCGCCGACCTTCTGGCGAGAAGGGGAAGGCAACACGACGGCGGGCGAAGAGCGCGAGTCCGACGGGCGGCTCCACGTAGTCGTAGACCCCAGGCACGCTGAGAAACTGTATGCACGGGAACCGAGAGACCTCATCACCGACTGACGGGAAACCGAGCAGTCCGGCGGAAGAAGGCTTAGGCCGCAAGCTCCGCATGCACGGTGGGGAGGAGTCGGATGGCGCCATAGTACCGGAGAAGCTGCCGAACAACGCGAGGGAGGAACAGGCCGGAGCGGCGGAGGTGGTGGAGGGAAGGGCGTCAACCAAGGAGAACATCCAGCAGGCACACAGGCCCCTGACACAGAGCGGGAGAGGCGTGTCCCAAGGTCTGCGGGGTGTGCGAGAAGCAGCACGGGAAAGCAAGCAGGAGCGGTTCACCGCACTGCTGCATCATCTGACGGTGGATTTGCTCCGGGAAAGCTACTACGCGCTGAAGCGGCAGGCAGCGCCCGGGGTGGATGGCGTGAGGTGGGCAGAGTATGAAGATGGCTTGGAAGATCGGATACAAGATCTCCATGGCCGTGTTCACCGCGGCGCGTACCGGGCACAGCCCTCGCGGCGGATCTACATTCCGAAGGCGGACGGGCGGCAGCGCCCGATCGGCATCGCGGCTCTGGAAGACAAGATTGTCCAACAGGCGGTGGTGACCATCCTCAACCAGATATACGAGGAGGACTTCCGTGGATTCAGCTACGGGTTTCGGCCGGGGCGGGACCCGCACCAGGCGTTGGATGCACTGAGTGTGGGAATCGAGCGGAAGAAAGTGAACTGGATTTTGGATGCGGACATTCGAGGATTTTTCGACCATTTGTCGCACGAATGGGCGCTCCAATTCCTGCAACATCGGGTCGCCGACCCACGGATCATCCGGCTGATTCAGAAATGGTTGAAGGCCGGGGTGAGCGAGGACGGCGAGTGGTCGGAAACGAAGATAGGCACTCCCCAGGGGGCGGTGGTCTCGCCCTTGATCGCGAATGTCTATCTGCATTACGTGTTCGACCTGTGGGCGGAGGTGTGGCGGAAGAAGATCGCAACCGGCGAGATGATCGTGGTGCGATACGCGGACGATCTGGTGGTGGGTTTCGAGCATCGGCACGAAGCGAGACGGTTTCTGCAAGAGTTCGGGGAGCGTCTGGCGAAGTTCGGGCTGGAACTGCATCCGGAGAAGACGCGGCTGATCGAGTTCGGACGGTTTGCAGCTCAGGACCGGAAGAAACGCGGGGAAGGGAAACCGGAGACGTTCACGTTCCTGGGGTTCACGCATATCAGCGGGAACGACCGGCGGGGACGTTTCGCGGTGCGGCGGAAAACGGCGAAGAAGCGGCTGTCGGCCAAACTGCAGCAGGTGAAGCAGGAATTGCGTCGGCGGATGCACGAGCCGGTACCGCTGGTGGGCCAGTGGCTGCGGCGCGTGGTGATGGGATACAACCAATACCACGGGGTGCCGGGGAACTGGTCCAGTCTGAACCGTTTCCGGGGACAGATCCAGCGTTATTGGCGGCAAACGCTACGGCGGCGCAGCCAGAAGGCGCGAGTGACCTGGGACCGGCTGGAGAGGCTTTTCAACCGATGGCTACCATTGCCCAAGCTGGTGCACCCTTATCCCGGCGTTCGCTTCGACGCCAGACATCCGAGGTAAGAGCCGTATGCGTTAGCAGCGCACGTACGGATCTGTGCGGGGGGCGCGAGGCGACTCGCGTCCCTACCGCGACCCTACGAGGGTGTTGGGCGCGCGGTGTAGGGGCCGGGCATGCCCGGCCCGGCTTTCAGCCGGCGCACGGTCGCTCCCCCGATACAATCGGGTTATGTACATCCGCGTGAACCCCCGGGACAACGTGGGCATCATCGTCGACCCCGAGGGTGTCGCGGCGTGTGCTTTCGCCGTTCAACCCCGGGCCGGTGACGTGAAAGTGGACCGGCTTCGAATTCCGCCGCGACCTAGAAGATAAAGCTCAGCCCACCGCGGAAACTGCGGGGGGTCTCGACCAGCAGCACGCTCTGGCCGCCGACCATGCCCAGCGGCAGATAGCCCTGCGCCAGCATGTTGCGCAGATCGGCGGTGGCTTCCATGCGCCAGGGCAGCATCGAGAAACCTGGAATCGGCTGCCGGATGTACACGTTCAACCCCGGCATGGGGCCGCCAGCCTGGGTGCTATAGAGGTGTCCGGGCATGGCCCAGCGGTGGCTGTCGGTCCACTGATAGCTGGCGATCATGTGTGTGCCGGTCCAGGGCAAGGCGGCGTTGACCCGGGTGGTGGCGGCCTGCTTGCGGCCCGAGCGGATCATGGAGCGCAACTCATCGGGGCTGTTGCTGACCAGCTCGCGGTTCTCCGCGGTGAGCGCGCCCATGGAACCATACATCAGAGTGGCGCTCAGATGCTCGCCCACATTTTGCGTGACGGCGGCGGTGTATCCCACGCTCGAAAAATTGCCGGCATTGAAAATCGAGTTGCCGGAAAACAGGTCGGGGAGGATATCGCCACCGCCATACATACCCGCGGGTGCCACCAGCGAGAGGGCCGCATTGGTCAACGATTCGTGGTAAGCGGAAACCTGATAGGTGCGGGAACGGGCCTTCAGAGAGTAGGTCAACTCGAATTCTTCGCCGCGCTGGATCTTGGGCCGTCCGCCCATCAAGGAGATGCGCGGGAACAGGCCGAGGGTGCTGAGATCGCGCTGCAGGTCGGCATCCTGGGAGGCTGCGGCGGCCAGGTCGGGCCGCCCGTTTCCGTTGGTGTAGGCAAAATCCACTTCGGAGTTCTTCCCGGCCTTATAGCTCAGGCGCGCGTAGGGGCTGAAATAGTTCAGGCGATCAAAGAACGAGACCGAATCGAGTGTGAATCCATACTGGAGCGACACGTCTTCGGTAATCTGCGAGCGGTCGTTGAAGGCGGCCGACATGGAGCGCAGAATCGGCAAAGCGGAATCCGTCCCGGTCAGCGCCGCACCCAACCGCCCGGGCAGGTACAATTGCCGCATGGTGAGGGAAACCTCGGGGCTGCCGCCGGCGACATCCCGGCTGTAGCTGGTGCGGAACGCCGCCGTGGGCACGCCCGTCTGCGATCCGTATCCCACGTTGCCGCTCACTTGCAGCATGTTGGCGCCGTACAGCGAAGTAGCCAGGGCAAAAGCCGTGCCAAGGTCGGCCTCGTTTCCGATACCCGTGACCAGCGGGCCATCCCCCGCGGAAACTCTCAAGATGCCGCGCGTATCCGAGAACATCGCGCTGCGCGCGCTGGTGGCCCGGTTGCCATCTAGCGGACCGTCGACGAATCGCAGCACCGGCCGGGTGGATGAGGCGGTGCGCAGAACCCACTTCCACTCGTCGCTCATCAGACTGCCGCTTTCGGCCGATGGATAGGCGAGCTGGATGGTGCTGAACAGCGTGTTCAGGTTCACATTCAGCACGCTGCGCATGCCGGGCTGCACCAGGATGTTCTTCTTTAGGGCGGGAACGAAAGTAGCCAGCGTCACTTTGACCGAGTAGAGGTCGGGAAACAGCCCAAGGAACCTGAATTGGCCGAGGTCGTCGGTCTGCACCTTACCGGAGACGCGGTCCTGGCGGTTGTAGAGCAGGACGATGGCGCCCATCTGCGGGATGCCCATGGAGTCGCTGACCACTCCGCTGATGACCCCGGAGAGCTGGATGGGGCCGGCCGCCCTCGAAACACAAGGCCCCACCAGACAGGCAATGCCTATCGCCAGGAACGCGGCCGTCTTGTGCGTCTTCGTACTAAACATCCGCGACGCTCATTTGAGGAGCGGGCGTACCCGCTCACATCAGGTTACCGTAAATTGGACCGATGGGGTGAGGGTTTGGTTGCGATTTTTATCCGTCACCTTCAGCCGGAGCGTGTACTGGCCCGGAACCAGGGTATTAAGGGGCAGAAGTTTTTCAATCGTGACCTGGCTGGTGGAGGCGCCTGGTATCTGCCCAACGTCTTCGGTGAAATTGAAAATTTTCTCGTTGGTGCCGTTCTTCACCACTTCGTATTCCACCTGCCCGGTCGGCAAATGGGTCCCCTCTTCCGCCCCGAAGTTATAGAGCTTCAAGTAGATACCCATTTTCTCATCGTGCTTGAAGACGTCATCCATGCGCGGCCGCACCTTGGAGTCGCCAATCACAAACTGGCCCGCGCCGATGCTCTTGCTGGGCACCTTTTCAATCACGTCGGCCAGAATCAGCGTGCTGGCGGCGAGCTTGTCCGGATCCAGGCGGGGCACGGTAACGGCCACCTCATACACGCTGAGGTTGCCGCCCACCACATCCTTGGCGCTGACGTTCAACCGGTAGGTGCCGGGGGCCAGCGGGATGGTTTTCTGATAAATGGACTTGCCCTTGGTGAACTCTTGCAGATACTCGGGCGGGGTGGTGGCCGTGACGGTGTCTTCGAATACGTTCACCACGCGCCGGGTCATGGTGGTGAACCTCGCGTAGATGTCGATGACCGCTTTCTGCACGCCGTCCTTGAACTGGAATTGCAGGTCTTTCCTGTCGAACTGGAGCGTGACGTTGGTGAGCACCGAGGCGTCCGTAACGGGGAAGAAATCGACGCGCGTCTTCATCGGCAGGATGTTGTAGCTGAGGCGCGAGGTAACGGCCGATTCCAGGTCCGTGAACTTGATCTTCGGCGGCGCCTGAAGCTTGGCGAACTGCTCCAGGCGCGTGAACTCGTTCATGCTCTCGGTCTCGCCGCCGAATGGGGTCCCGAGGTGCGTGCCGTCGGTGCGGTTGAAGCGGTCGGTCTTATCGGCGAGTCCCATGGACTCCATCATGGTGAGGCCGGCGCCCGGCACGTAGAGCAGGGCATCCTTTTCGGACGGATCCATGGTCATGTGGTACTCGCCCGTCATGGTGGGGTCGACGAATTCGATGATGATGTTGGTGCCGACGCCTTCGATGTAGCGGTAGCGCCACTGTTCGAAGGGGAAGGTGGAGGTTTCGCCGCCGCCCTCTTCGGGAGGCCGTTCGTAGGTGCCGCCGGAGGGGTGGGATTCGATTTCGTCGGCGGGGCCGTAGGTAATGTAGATGCGCCCGCGATCGGTCTTCCAGCCGGGGATGCCCGAGGCGTAATGCTCGTTGGCGTAGGCGATGCGGCGGTAGTGTTCTTCCTTGAACTCGTTTTCGACGGTATCCGGGCTGGGATCGCGGCGCAGCCAGAACTGCTCGATGAACTGCTCGCGCTCCTCATCGGTCTGGAGGCGCTTGAAAGCGGCGCGCTCCTCGTCGGTGATGATGTAGGCGACGTCCTCGTTCAGCCATTTGCGGTAGGGCGTTTCAAGCTCCTTGCGGAGCTTCTCATCGCGCTTCTTCTTCTCCCTTTCCGACAAGGGCCGGGCGATGGTTTCGCGCTGGGGCGCGGTGGAAGTCTTCTGCTGCGCCGCGGCGAAGAGACCGATAATGGACAAGGAAACGCAGGCAATCGAAAGGCGTGTGGCGTTCATACGGCTCACCGTTTCGTCGGGACAGGGCTCAAATGGCCTAACCCATTTTAGATCGGGCGGTTGGACAGGGTCAATCCCGTGAATCGGGCGCACAGGTGTGCAAAGGAGGGGTCAGTGAGGGGGCATTTTTCGGGTCACAAGAATTCTGGGATTCTTTTCTCTTTATTTGCAACAAGTTACACGGCGGAAACGGAGAATCCCGCGGGATGCGGCGCTACCGTGGTAGACGGAAGAGGGAGTCCGGCCGCCAGCATCCGCCTTCTAGTTCCCCGTACCTTCCCCGTTACGCACCCCCACCGCTCCCTGATAGGAGCGTTTCTCTCCAGTTCCGGATTCCCTCTTTTGCCAAGAAATCCGACCGCTTCGCCGCCATCACTGGCCGGACCCGTTCACGAGCGGCCGCAAGACCCTGCGCTCGCATTCCGCTCGCGTTCCCTCCAGAATCACAGCGACCGAATCCGCGGGCAGTGAATCCATGGCCGCCGAGACAATCGACCTCGGTACCGGAACAAAGCCGATTTTGCAGGCGAACGCCTGCGCGGATCGGGCCAGGGTGATGGTCTCGAACTCCAGGTAGAGGCCGGTGCCGCGCTGGCGCGCGCGCCAGTACGCGTTGAGAGACCACATGATCCCGTGGTCGTGATACGGCTCCAGGAAGTCGGTGCCTCCGGGCACGCCGCTGTCCGACTCGCGAATTTCGCTGGCGCCCAGGTGGGCGCGCAATTGAGAGGCGCCGGGAATATTCCTGCTGGAATAGTCGACCCGCGCTTTGACCCGGAACGAATAGTGTTGCGGAAACAGAGAGGCGAAACGAAAGGTACTATGGAGCCCCAGGGTCACATCGTAAGCGGCGTCCGGACCGCTCCCATTCCGTTGGGCCCGGCATTCGAAGACCATTGGCTGGTAGATCCGATCATAGACATCATAATGTTCCAGCACGGACCGCAGATCCGCTATGCTCGCGCCGCGAATCCGGATGGCTCCGATCCAGTGGATCACAGTGCCGTTCCGCGCCGCGATGCGCCGATTCAGGGCCGCATCGCCGATGTTCCAGCGGACCAGTTTGCCGGACGCCAGTCTGGCGGCCGCTTCTCTCGATGCGCTATCGGGCACCCACGCGAGTTCTCTCGAATCGAAGCGGCTGGACATTGCTTGTTCCGCGGCGGCGACGTAACGGTCGTATTCGCGCAGGACGCCAGGGTCGGGGACGGTGGTGCATCGCGCCGCCCAGCAGCCGCCGCCGAGTCCACAGACCAGCACCGCCGCATTGAGAAGGTGGCTCATCGGTGGAGCGCGGCCATGGCCCGAATGAACTCCGGATTACCCGCCAGTTTGCCGACGCGCGGCTCCACACCGAGATACATCAGATAGTCGCAACGCTCGCCGATCGCCTTCCAGCCCCACTCAAAGGTCTTGGCGAGATCGCCCATGGCGTAATGGACGGTGGCAAAGTAGAACGCCGGAACATAACGGGTGCGCGACATCTCCTCGAGCTGTCCCAGTTCCTGTCTGGCTTCCGCGACCTTTCCCCCTGCGGCATAGGCGCTTGCCAATGCCGCTACGGAAGCCGGGCTGTTGCTGGAAAACGCCGCCGCGCGCTTGTATTCCTCGATGGCCTGGTCGAATAGTCCCTTTTGCTGGTACGCCATGCCCAATGTTTGATGCGCCAGGGGAAGACTGGGGTCGATTTCCGCCACCGAACGGAATTGTTCGATAGCCCGGTCGTACTGCCGGGAATAGTAGAGGCACCAGCCGACTCCGATATTGATGCTGGGCGACAGGGGCTCGAGCCGAAGCGCCTCCCGCATCTGGTCGGTGGCTTTGCCGAGGTCACCTTCGGCCATGAAGTAGTGGCTGTACCAGTGCCGGGCCGTGGCGGAACTGGGATTCAGTTCCAGGGCGCGAGAAAACTCGCGCGCGGCGCCGGGAAGATCCCAGTCGTACGACAGCTTCACGTACGCCAGGGAGATGTGCCCGTCGGCCAAGTTAGGGTCCAACTCGAGGGCCTTCTGAGCTGCGGATTTCGCCAGGGGCATGGCTTTGTTTGGCGGCATGCCGTCGGTGCCGACGGACCCAAGCAGTGAGTAGGAGTCCGCCAGGCCGGTGTAGGCAAGCGCGTACGTGGGATCGGCGGAGATGGCCTGCTGAAAGTACTCCGCGGCCCTCCGCAGCCCGTCCTCTGTTCGCCGGTTCCAGAAGTACCGCCCTCGCAGGTAAGCGTCCAGCGCCTCCGGCTTCGCCTGGGGCTGGTGCCGGAGGCGCTCCCTGTCTCCGGCGGTGATGTTGACCTGGATCTCACTCGCGATGGCCTCCGCGACCGCCGATTCCAGAGCCAGGACATCTTCTATGTTGCGCTCATAACTGTTCGCCCAATATACATCCCGCGTCCGGGGGTCGATCAACTGGGCGTCGATCCGGATTCGCCCGCCGGACCGTAGCACGCTTCCGGTCAGAACCCGGTTTATCGACTGGTTTCGGCGAATCTCAGCCCAAGCGTTGGTATCTTGCTTTCCGTTCACGTCCGAGAGGAACGAAACCAGGCGCAGGTTTCGCAAATTGGCGAGACGCGTCATCACAGCTTGGGTCATTCCGTCGGCGAAATAGTCCTGCTCCGAAACGTCTTTCTCAACGCTGCGAAAGGGCAGAACAGCCAAGGCGTTGGCAGGCGCCGCTAGCGGCGCAAGCGGGCGGGTGTCGATATTTCCAACGACGAATTTCGCGATAGCCCCGATGCCGGTCAGCAATAAAACCACAGCGAGGACGATCCACTTCAGCGCCGGGCGGGATGACGGCGGCGGCGTTGGCGCCGCCGCGCCGGCAGGTTCCACCACAAACATACGCACCGGCGCCACGAACCGGTAGCCGCGCCGGGGAATTGTCTCGATGTAGGCGGCTTCATCTCCCATGTCCCCGAGTGTCTTGCGAATCAAGGAGATATTGCGCGTGAGGGCGCCTTCTTCCACGAAGGTGTCAGGCCAGACGGCCTTCATCAGGTCGCCCTTATCGACCATCCGGCCGGCGCTGCGGACCAGTACCAGCAGAGTATCGGACGCCTTCGGCGGCAGCGAGATCAACTCGTCGCCCCGCCGCAGCAACCGCTCGCCGGTGTCGATGCGATACTGTCCGAACTCGTATCCCTCAATCACCGGGAGCGGCATAGGTCCTAGGAGTCACAGCCAGCGACCAAGGACGAGGTTATCACAGAGATTCGGGCATGAAAAGCCTGGCATCAGAGTTTCATCGGGGATACATCAGTGTTTCCGAAGGACGGGCGCCCGACGCGAGGGGCACACTCGGTCCATGCACCCACGCGGGAGAAGCGGCGGCGTACTTAGTCGCTGGCGCGTTTGGAGGAGCCGTTATCGGTCTGGTTTCGGCTCCCGTACTGCTACGGTTGCTCCGGCATCCGAAACAACGGCCGGCGAACTCATTGGAGGAAGTATGCGTGAATTACAAGAAGTTGTTCTTCTGGCTTCAATGTTGGCTTCATTGACCGGATGCGCCGGCGTGGTCTCGCTGCATCCGGTGGCGCTGCCCAACGATAAGGATGTCGTTTTCGACGCTGCGCTGGTGGGCACCTGGGAAGAGGTTAAAACCGATAGCGGTGACGCAAAGAACACATATACAGTCGCCCGCGCCGAGTCGGGGTACCTGCTGAGTACGAAACCCGACGAACTCAAAGGGACGATGCACCTCCTGAAAGTGGGGGATCGATACCTGCTGGATGTCTATTGCCCCAGCGGCGGCGCACCGCCTCCCGTGCATCTGTTCTTCAAGCTTCGGTTGGACAAGGACACCGCTTGGATCGCCGAGATGGACAGCGACTGGCTCAAGCAGCAGATCAAGACTCGCGGCCAGCTTCGCCACGAAGTCCTGATGGAGGACAACGACCGGATCGTCCTCACCGCGTCGCCCACCGAGCTGCGGCGCTACCTGCTGCCGTATGTCAAGGACGACCAATCGTTCGGCCGGGAAACCGAACTGCGCCGGATCAAGTGAGCATTCCTATGCAACCGATTCGCCAACTCGCAGCCCTTGTTCTGATCGCCGCAGTCTCGGGCGGCTGCTCCATCAAGAAGCTCGCGGTGAACAAGATCGGCACAGCTCTGGCTTCCGGCGGCTCTACATTCGAGGGGGACGACGATCCCGACCTGGTGGGCGACGCGCTCCCGTTCGCGCTGAAGCTGATGGAAAGCCTGCTGGCGGAATCTCCCCGTCATGCCGGCCTGCTGCTGGCAACCGCGAGCGGGTTTACGGAGTATTCGTATGCGTTCGTCGGGCAGCGCGCCGAGCGTGCGTTTACGGAGAATGTCGAGGAAAGCAAGGCGTTGCGCGGGCGCGCGCGAAGACTCTACCTCCGCGCCCGGGCATATGGCATGCGCGCCCTTGAGGTCCGATACCCGGGCTTCAGCGCCGGGATCGACAACGATCCGCCTGGAACCCTGGCGCGCGTTCGAAAGCGCGACGTGCCGCTTCTCTACTGGACGGCAGCGGCTCACGGGCTGGCCATCTCGGCGTCTAAAGACGACACGGAAATGATCGCGCAGTTGCCGGTCGTCGATGCGTTTATTCGGCGCGCGATGGAACTCGATGAAATCTGGAATGAAGGCGCGTTGCCCGAGTTCCTGATCAACATCGAAGCGGCGCGCACCGATGCGAACGCCGCGGAGATCCAAAGCCGGATCGGACGCTACTATGAACAGGCGCTCCGGCTTTCGGGTGGACGACGCGCCAGTTTGTTCGTTTCCTACGCCGAAAACTCTTCCATACCGGCGCAGAACCGCGCCCGGTTTCAAGAAATGCTCGAACGCGCGCTGCGCATCGACCCCGGCCAACATCCTGAAACGCGGCTTGCCAACCTGATCTCGCAGCGCAGGGCGCGCTGGCTGCTGGGCCGGATCGACGACTTGTTTCTGGAAGGGACCGCTCCGGCGGGAAAGGAGAACTAAGATGTTGCGATCGACGATCGGCGTGCTTCTATTCGGTTGTTTGACTCCGGCCCTGCCCCAGACCGTTATCAAGATGGGGACTCTCGCTCCCGATGGTTCCGCCTGGCACCAGGCTTTTCAGTCGATGGGTGAGCGATGGCGCAAAATCTCCGGCGGCCAGGTGAAGCTGGTCATATATTCGGGCGGCGTGCTGGGCGATGAGCCGGATATGGTCAACAAGATGCGCATCGGCCAGTTACAAGCCGCGGGGCTCTCCGGCGCCGGGCTCAGCGGCATCGAGCCGGGCGTGATGGCTCTCCAGATTCCGATGATGTTCGATTCGTACGAAGAGCTGGACTACGTACGGGAGCGCGTGGCGCCGCGCCTGGAAAAGATGATCGAAGCCCGTGGATATCTGGTGTTGAACTGGGGCGACGTAGGCTGGGTCCATTTCTTCACCACTCGGCCCGCCACCCGCCTGGCGGACATGCGCAATATGAAGCTGTTCACCTGGGCCGGGGACAACGACACGCTCGAACTGTGGAAGGCCAACGGGTTCCGGGCCGTGCCGCTGGCCGCCACGGACATTCTGACGGGGCTGCAAACCGGGCTGATCGAAGCGGTCCCGACGACGCCCCTCTACGCCCTGCTCAACCAGAGTTTTGGGATTGCGCGCAACATGATCGACGTGAAGTGGGCTCCCTTGATTGGCGCCACCGTGATCACCCGGCGCATGTGGGATTCCCTTCCTCCCGCCCAGCAGGCCGACATGATGAAGGCCGGGCGCGAGGCGGGTGTGAACTTGCGCGACGGCATCCGCAAGATGGCGGATGAGGCCGTCGCCACCATGCAGAAACGCAGGCTGCAGGTGATCCACGCCGATGCCGCGACGGTGGCGGAGTGGCGCCGTGAGGCGGAGAGCGTCTATCCCAAGTTGCGGGGCGGCATGGTTCCGGCCGAGTTGTTCGACGAGGTCCGCAAGCTCCGCGACGAATACCGCGCGGCCGCGGCGGGTGCCCGTAAATGAGTGTGCTTGCCGTAGCGCCAGACGAAGTGTCGTCCGCGGAAGGCGGCAGGTCGAGCGCGCTCGAACTGCTGGTTCCGGCGGTGGCTCTCACGCTGATGTCGCTGCTCCCCATCACCGAAATGGTTTCACGGCAGTGGAGGTTGCCGGGCATCCCGGGCTCGACTGTCATCGTGCAGCATCTCACGCTTTGGATCGCGTTCATCGGGGCCGCTTTGGCCGCCCGGTCCAACCAGCTTCTGGCGCTTTCAGCCAATACTTTTCTGCCGGAGCGATGGGTCGGGAGCGTCCGCATCCTTGTCTCGGCCGTGGGCGCGGCCATTGCCATGTGCCTGGCTTGGGCCGGCGCCGTGTTCGTTAACGCGGAACGGCTGGGAGCCGGTGAGCTGGCGGCCGGTATCCCGCGCTGGATGGCGCAGGCAGCCATGCCGGCCGGCTTCCTGGCGGTGGCGGCCGGCATCGTGTGGCATGCCGCGCCGCACCGCCGCGGCAGGCTGCTGGCGGCGCTCGGATTGTGCGTCCCGTTGGTGCTGGGGTTCTTGCCGGCGCCTCACAGCGCGACCATGCTGGCGGCCGGAGTCGGGGTCATTCTGGCCGCGGCGCTGCTGGGTCTCCCGATTTTCGCCACCCTCGGCGGCATCGCGCTGATGCTGTTCTGGAACGCAGGGGTGCCGGTGGCGGCAGTGCCCGTCGAGACCTACCGCCTGGTGGCCTCGCCCGTTTTGCCCTCTATTCCGCTGTTCACCTTTGCCGGCTATCTGCTGGTAGCGGGCGGCGCGAATCAACGCTTGCTGCGCGTCTATCAGGCACTGATCGGATGGATGCCGGGCGGGCTGGCCATTACGACCGCCGTAGTCTGCGCCATTTTCACTTGGGCGGGATCGGGTGTGACCATCCTGGCCTTGGGCGGCCTCCTGCTGCCGATGTTGGTGAAGGCCCGCTATCCGGAGAATTTCTCGATCGGCCTCATCAACGCTTCCGGATCGCTGGGTCTCCTGTTTCCGCCCAGCCTGCCGGTCATCCTCTACGGCATCTACGCGCACACTCCCATCGACCAATTGTTCGTCGGCGGGTTCTTGCCCGGAATTCTGATGGTCGCTCTAGTGTCGGCGTGGGGCGTGTATCAGGGCGTCCGGAATCGCACCGAACAAACCCGATTTTCCGGGGCCGAGGCGGCCAGGGCCATGTGGTCCGCGAAGTGGGAACTGGCCCTTCCCGCGATCGTGCTGATTGGCCTGTTCGGCGGCTTCGGCACCCTGGTGGAAGCGGGAGCGATCACGGTTGTATACGCCTTCGTCGTGGAGTGCCTGGTGTACAAGGGCTTTTCGGCGCGTCGCGATTACGCCGCCGTGGCCAAGGAATGCGTCATCGTGGTGGGAGGAGTGCTGCTGATTGTCGGCGTCGCCGTGGGCTTTACCAACTACCTGGTGGACGCACAGTTGCCGGCCCTCCTGATCGGATGGACCCAGGCACACATCCATTCGAAGTACGCATTCCTGCTGCTGCTGAACGTGGTGTTGCTGCTCAAGGGCTCGTTCATGGATGTCTTCTCGGCCATTATCGTGGTGGTGCCACTGATCACGCCGATTGCGGCGAGCTTCGGGATCGAACCCGTTCAACTCGGCATCATTTTCCTGGCAAACCTGGAACTGGGATATCTGACACCTCCGGTGGGGATGAACCTGTGCTTGTCCGCCTATCGTTTCAAGCGGCCGATGGCCAGTGTCTACCGGGCCACGCTGCCGTTCTACCTGATCTTGCTGGCAGGCGTTCTACTGATCACGTATGTGCCATGGTTCACCATGGCGCCGGTGCACTGGTTCACAGGCGGATGAGCGCACCTCCGCCCACTCGCCTCCTTTGACTTTTGCCTCCGTTTCGGTTAACCCCTATATAGATATGCCCGAGGGCTCGTATCGCTTTCAGGTCGGGGCCATCTGTTGCACGGTTTTGAGCGATGGCTACTTTTCCTACCCGACGCCGTGGTTCTTTCCCAACGCCGATCCGGATGAGATCGCACACGCGCTGGCGAGCCGCCATCTTCCGCAAGACGCGGTCCTGAGCCCCTACACCTGCCTGCTGATCGAAACCGGCCGGCGCGTGGTGCTGGTGGATACCGGCGGGGGGGGGTTCTCGCGGACCGCCGGAGCTGTCGTAGCCCGCCTGGAGAGGGCCGGCGTCCGGACGAAGGACGTCGATACCGTGGTGCTCACCCACGCCCACCCCGATCACATCGGCGGCGCCCTGGATTCCCGCGGGCGCCCGGCTTTCCCCTACGCGCGCTATGTTCTCTCGCAGGTGGAATTGGATTTCTGGACGGAGTCGCGTTCCGATCTGGGCGGGCTGCGGGTGCCGGAAGAGGTGAAGCGCATGATCGGTTCGGCGGCGCGGCGGTGCCTGGCGCCGCTGCGGTTCCAAGTGGATACGGTGGAGGGTGAGACCGATATTGTTCCCGGCGTGCGCGCCATCCCCGCGCCGGGCCACACGCCGGGGCACCTGGCGCTGCTGATATCCTCCGATGGGCAACATCTGCTCAACATGGGCGACGCGGCGGTCCATCCTTTGCACCTGGAGCGGCCGGATTGGGAGAACGGCTTCGACCTGGCCGCGGGAGAGGCGGCCGCCACTCGCCGCACGTTGCTGGAGCGCGCCGTGGCGCAAAATATGCACCTGATGGCGTTCCATTTTCCTTTCCCCAGCGTGGGCCGCGTGGCGGCGCGCCAGGAGGGCGGGTGGGAATGGACGCCGGGCTGGTAAAGGAATATCGAGGAAGAGAATGAAGCTTGCCGCGCTGTTACTGATCGCGCCACTGGCGGCGCTTGCCGCCGGGCCCAGTGGGCACCCCGCTGCGCCCACGCCGCCCATGGGCTGGAACAGTTGGGATTCCTACGGGACCACCGTCACCGAGGCGGAGGTCAAGGCCAATGCCGATTACATGGCCGCCCGCCTGAAGAGCCACGGCTGGCAATACGTGGTGGTAGACATTCAGTGGTCCGAGCCCAAACCGCAGACGCACGGCTACCGGCCCAATGCCGACCTGGTGATGGACGAATACGGACGCCTCACGCCGGCCACCAACCGTTTCCCCTCGGCCGCCGGGGGCAAGGGCTTCCGGCCGCTGGCCGACTACATCCACGGCAAGGGCCTCAAGTTCGGCATCCATATCATGCGCGGCATCCCGCGCCGGGCCGTGGCGGCGGACCTACCGGTGATGGGGAGCAAGGCGCGCGCCGCCGCCATCGCCGACCCCAAGTCGCTGTGCCCCTGGAACACCGACATGTACGGGGTGGATATGAGCAAGCCCGGCGCGCAGGATTACTACGATTCCATCCTGCTGCTCTACGCCGCATGGGGCGTGGATTACATCAAGGCCGACGACATCGCGAGCCCCTTTCACGGCGATGAGATTGCCGCCCTGCACCGCGCCATTGTGAAAACGGGACGGCCCATCGTGCTGAGTCTTTCACCCGGCCCGGCGGACCTGGCGAAGGCCGATTTCTATGCCGCCAACGCCAACTTGTGGCGCATCTCGGGCGATTTTTGGGACCGCTGGCCGTCTCTCCGCGCCAGTTTCGATCTGCTCGACAAGTGGA
>Ga0265316_10001172_pt1 | contig 28384 bp, 19 predicted proteins | sample 4522metaG_FD_202092 | JGI IMG/M metagenome (GOLD analysis project Ga0265316, IMG submission 202092) | Rhizosphere microbial communities from Carex aquatilis grown in University of Washington, Seatle, WA, United States - 4-5-22 metaG | ecosystem: Host-associated > Plants > Roots > Rhizosphere >...
GACTAATTCACCGCAAAGATCGCTAAGGACGCTAGGATTTCCTAGAAGCCATCTCAATAACTCCGAGCAGCGTCATTCTGAACAAACAATGCAACATCATTGTCATTCTGAGGAGCGGAGCGACGAAGAATCCATGAAAACGCAGCACCGTGTATTCACGTAGCCTCAGTGTTGTGGATCCTTCTCCCGCCAAAAAGCGGCGGGATCAGGATGACCGTACTGTTGTTTTTGAGATAACTTCTAGTTCCTTTATAGAAACTTCTTTGCGACCTTTGCGTCCTCTGCGGTAATAATACAAAAGTTAACATTAGAAGCAGCACTAGAAAGGAATACGCAATGAAAAAATATTCAATGATCCTAAATCTTGTTTTGATGCATATCCTAACGATGAATGCTTGGACTGCGTTGGGCCAGGTCGGCGGCGGAATGATGCCGCAGATTGTCGAGAAGGATGGACGTCATGCCCTTCTCGTCGACGGACAGCCGTTCTTCATGCTCGGCGGGCAGGCACATAACTCCAGCGGCTGGCCCGGCATGTTGCCGCAGGTGTGGTCGGCGGTCAAAACAATGCGCGCCAACACCGTCGAGATTCCAATCTACTGGGAACAGATCGAAGCACAACCCGGGAGGTTCGATTTTTCGCTAGTGGATACTTTGCTGAAGCAGGCGCGGGATCACAATGTACATCTCGTTCTTCTCTGGTTCGCAACTTGGAAAAACGGCAGCAATCATTATATGCCCGAATGGATGAAACGCGATGCCGTAAAGTATCCCAACATTACCGGCCGGAACGGACAACCTGTTGATTCGCCTTCACCGCACACGCAAGCAGCGATGGAGGCCGATGCGAGGGCGTTTGCAGCAGTGATGGGGCATTTGAAACAGGCCGACCCGCAGCACACGGTTTTGATGGTCCAAGTCGAAAATGAATCCGGATCCTGGAACAGTGTGCGGGATTATTCTGCAGTTGCTCAGAAACTATTTGAGGGCAACGTGCCGGCGGAGCTTCTCAAACCCGAGATCCTCAAGGAGTTACATAAGCTAGTCGTTACCAAGGGAACCTGGCAGGAGGTATTCGGAAACGATGCAGACGAATATTTTCATGCTTGGTCGGTTGCCCGGTACGTCGGGTATGTTGCTGCTGCGGGCAAAGCTGTGAATCCATTGCCATTGTACGTCAATGCGGCGCTGCGCGATCCGCTCTCCAACCCTCCTGCATCGACATATGAAAGCGGAGGTCCTACGGATAATGTGATCCCGATTTGGAAATCAGCTGCACCCGCCATCGACGTTTTGGCTCCGGACATTTACATTTCGGAGAGCAAGCCCGCACTGAAGGTGATTGAGCTATACGATCGCCCCAATAACCCGCTCTTCGTGCCGGAGACTGGATCGAACGGGGAATTCGCACGATACCTGTACGCAGTGCTCGCGCGCGGCGGAATAGGATTCTCTCCGTTTGGCATAGATGATAATGGGCGGGGCGAAGGGGATGCAGAAACCGCGGCTCGCCTTGCTCCAATTGCACAGGAATACTCCATGGCCGGCCCTATGATGAGAGAACTGGCGAAATGGAGCTTTGATGGAAATATTAAGTCAGTGGTTGAGCGCGAGGATCACGCCGAACAAACGATTGACCTCGGTATGTGGCAGGCCGTAGTGACTTTCAGCGCAACTGGCGGACGCACCGTGCAAACCAATGCGAAGCCGCTCGGTAAAGCGATGGTGGTGCAGCTGGGTGAGAACGAATTTATTCTGATCGGCGATCTGTGCCGCTTTACTTTTCGTCCTCTTGGCGCCAACGCCGGCAAGGCCTGGCAATATTTAAAAGTCGAAGAAGGAGAGTATGAAAATGGTACGTTCAAGCTCTTACGCATCCGCAACGGTGATGAGACGGATTGGGGTGGACCGAGTTTAGGTGCCGTACCAGTCGTATTACATACCACGCTGATCGTGCGGTGAGCCATTTGTCTGACTTCGTATCATGAAGATCTGATAGTTTGAGCAAAAATATATTTTTTTAATAAAAGGAAACTTGCTATGAATTTAAAATCAATTATCCTCAACCTTCTTTTAACACTTCTGTTTTCGATAAATGCTTGGTCCGCGCAACCGGACACGCGTCAACATCTGCTGATGGATTTCAATTGGAAATTTTTGCAGTCCGACACAAACGGCGCAGAGAAGCAGGATTTTGACGATACCAAATGGCGCACACTCAATCTCCCGCACGATTGGAGCATCGAGGGTGAATTCAAAGAAGATGCGCCGACAAAAGGCGCCGGCGGTTATCTTCCGACGGGCATCGGATGGTATCGCAAAAATTTTACCATCCCTGCAATTCAAAAAGGTCAGCAATTTTGGATTGAATTTGACGGCGTGTACATGAATAGCGATGTCTGGATAAACGGACATCACCTTGGTAAACATCCGTACGGGTATACAAGTTTTTATTACGATCTCACTTTCTTCATCAAAAAAGGAGAGAACGTCATCGCTGTTAAGGACGATAATTCCCTTCAGCCAAACAGCCGCTGGTACTCGGGCTCGGGCATCTACCGGCATGTATGGTTGAATATCGCCAACCCCGTGCACATCGCTCAATGGGGAACGTATATTACCACGCCTTCGGTCGATTCGTCATCTGCAACAATTTCCGTTCGCACTTCAATTGAAAACAGCTTCCCGGGCAAAAAGAATATTATCCTGCGATCGGTCGTTAACAATGAATCGGGCAAAGAAGTGGCAATTATTGAAACGCCCGTCTCACTTGCAGCACCGGGCAAAACAGATGTTGACCAGACCATCACTGTCGCTTATCCTTCCTTGTGGTCACTAGATGCGCCGACCCTCTACAAGCTTCATTCATTTGTTATAGAAGGATCGAAAGTGAATGACGAGCTCGTCTCAACTTTTGGCATTCGAAGAATTGAATACGACAAGGACAAAGGTTTTCTTCTGAACGGAAAACATGTCAAGATGAACGGCATGTGCTTGCATGTCGATGCCGGCTGTCTCGGCATCGCGGTCCCCGAACAGGCTTGGAACAGGCGTTTGCAGCTGCTGAAGGAAATGGGCTGCAACGCCATCCGGACAGCACACAATCCGCCGGCGCCGGAATTTCTTGATCTATGCGACAAGCTTGGGTTCCTGGTGATGGATGAAGCTTTTGACGAATGGGAAGTTCAAAAAGGACAGGTGGAATACAGCTATCATTTATACTTTGCAGAAAATTCGCAATCAGATTTGCTTTCCATGATCCATCGCGACCGGAACCATCCGTCGGTTGTATTGTGGAGCGCCGGCAATGAAGTGTTGGACCAGGGAACCGACCGGGGCGTTGAAGTGCTGCGAAAATTAATCGAAACGTTTCATAAAGAAGATCCCACACGACCCGTCACGGTGGCGAACGACAGGATCGCCGATGTCGACTATCCGGCGAAACCTCAGTTTCTCGCACTGGAGGATATTGTCGGCTACAATTATGTTGACCGCTGGTTGAAACGGAGAGAATTGTACTACAGCGTCGACAGGCATGACCATCCGGATTGGAAAATGGTAGGAACGGAAAACGTCGGGATCTCCGGCGTCCGTGGCAAATATACTGTTTCCCATCCGTCCACAGCAGCTCCGGGGCATTCATTTTTTTCCCACGACTATAGATCAATGGTCCAGGCTGAACAGTTATGGCGGGCCACTTCGGTGAATGACTATGTGATCGGTGATTTTATCTGGACGGGTGTTGATTATCTTGGAGAAGCTCGCTGGCCGGGCAAGAGTTCAAATTCCGGCGTGCTCGACCTTTGCGGTTTTCCCAAAGACGGCTATTATTTCTACCAAAGCCAGTGGACGAACAAACCGCTCGTTCATCTGTTCCCTCATTGGAATTGGGCGGGCCATGAAGGCGAGGTTGTTCCCGTGATCGCATATACCAACTGTGACAGCGTTGAACTCTTTCTGAACGGAAAATCTTTTGGTATAAAATCAGTCGTATTTCCGCAGCAAGGCAATTCGGGAGGATGGAATAAGTTCGACCATCCGTTTGTGGCGGCAACGACGGCCGACCTGCACCTTTCGTGGGATGTACCATACGAACCGGGAACATTGAAAGCCATCGGAAGAAAAAATGGAAAAATTATCACAGAAGAAGTGCGCACCACATCGAAACCCGCTGCCATCCGTTTGTCTGCGGACAGAAACGATATCTCTGCCGATGCACACGATATTGCCAATATTAGGGCGGAAATTGTCGATGAAAACGGCTTGGTCGTCCCCGACGCAGACAATCGTATTGAATTTGCGGTTGAAGGAGACGGAAAATTAATCGGCACAGATAATGGCAACTCTGAGGACAAAACCATGATGAAGAGCAGAGAGCGTAATGCTTTTAACGGCTTAGCGCTCGCCGTAATTCAATCGACGGAACAAAGCGGGAAGATTCAAGTCACCGCGGTTTCCGCAAATCTTAAAGAAGCTGTTCTGCAAGTTGTCACACACAAATCAAGCACTATTGTAAATACGGTTGAAAGTTTAAAGTAAAAAAGAAATAAGAAAAACTGGAGAGAGGCAGACATGTCGAACTCAAAAAGCAAATCCGGCGCAAAAGCACCGCTTAAAAGAATGAGCTCCAAATTTACAGGAATACTTCTTCTCATTTTGTCTTGCTCTTCAATACTCATTGCGCAGCAGGAAAATGGTTTGGGCGTAAAATCGCCGGATGGGGCCCTTAGCGTGAAGATCGAGGCGGGAGCGAAACTCGAATGGTCGGTGCAGGATCACGGCGAACAGATTATTGCACCGTCGGCAATTTCCTTGCAGCTGGAGGATGGCGATGTGCTCGGCGATAACGCAAAAATCACATCCTCTAATACAGAAAAAAATAATACCGTCATCGCTGCTATCAATTATATAAAAGCCAACATTCCGGATAAGTATAACCAGCTAACAATTAATTGCAAAAACGGGTTCGGTGTAATTTTCAGAGTGTATAATGACGCTGTTGCATACCGGTTCTTTATAAAGAAGAAGGGGGAGATCATCATCAAGAATGAAGAAGCCAACTTTAATTTCACCGATGATGATAAAGCGTTTATTCCATACCAGTGGGATTATAGAGGGGGAAAAATATTCAACTCATCATTTGAAGCTCTCTACAGAGAAAGCACTATTTCTCAATTTGCCAAAGATTCTCTGGCGTTTCTTCCTTTGTTGGTCGATGTCGGGAATAATAAAAAAGTTGTTATCCTGGAAGCAGACCTTGAAGACTACCCGGGCATGTACTTGAACATTAATCCAACCGGAAAAGGTTTTATGGGAGTGTATGCACCATATCCTTTAGCAGCAGAGTTAGGCGGGTTTGGAGGAATAAATTATGTTCCGACGAAAAGAGCAGACTACATTGCCAAAACAAGCGGGACGCGAAGTTTTCCATGGCGGGCAATTGCCATCAGCCGAAGCGACAAGGAATTATTGAATAATGATATCGTGCAAAAATTGGCCGCCCCCCCGAGAATCGCCGACGTGTCATGGATCCAACCCGGTCAGGTCGCCTGGGATTATTGGAATGAGCGGAATATTTCTCATGTAGATTTTAAAGCCGGCCTCAACATGCCGACCTGTAAATACTATATCGACTTTGCCGCCGCCAATAAAATGAAATACTCCATCATCGAGGGAGCATTGGAGATGGACCTTACCAAAATGTCCCCAAAAGTAAATCTGCAGGAGCTCATCGATTACGGCAAACAAAAGGGCGTAGGGATAATTACCTGGGCATCGTGGTATCAAATGACGCAGCAAATGGATACCGTCATTCCTTTATATGCCAAGATGGGTTTGAAAGGGTTTAAGATCGACTTCGTCGATCGCGACGATCAAGTGGCGGTGGCTTCTTTGTATGCTATAGCGAAGAAAGCGGCAGAGTATCATATGCTTGTCGACTACCACGGAGTATTTAAACCGACCGGCCTACAACGGACATATCCCAATGTTGTTGGCTATGAAGGTGTCAAAGGATTAGAGAACTATAAATGGGCTGTCGAGGATCAGCCGCGCTATGTCGTCAGCATTCCTTACATCCGCATGATGGCCGGGCCGATGGATTATACCCCCGGCTCAATGAGAAATGTCGTCAAGGCAAACTTCAGGCCGATCAACGATAATCCGATGAGCCAGGGAACCCGCTGCAGTCAATTGGCAATGTACGTTGTTTTTGAAGCGCCGCTTCAAATGTTAGCGGATAACCCTACGATCTATATGAAAGAGCAGGAGTGCACGGATTTCATCACTTCGGTTCCAACAACGTTTGACGAAACTGTACCGTTGGACGGAAAAGTAGGAGAATATGTAGCGCTCGCCCGAAAAAAAGGTAATACCTGGTATGTGGGAGCGATAAGCAATTGGGATGCACGAAATGTAACTCTCGATTTTTCATTCCTTGGCGAGGGAACGTATCAAGCGACGGTGTTCAAAGACGGCATCAATGCAGACCGCGATGCGACCGATTACAAAAAGGAAGTGGTCAAAATCTCATCGGCTGACAAGTTGACGATTCAACTTTCGCCGGGCGGCGGCTGGGCTGCGAGAATAGAAAAAGTAAAATGATAGCAGCAATCTATTCGGTGAATGCGGGAGGATGTGTGTATCACAAACTCATAGTTGCTTTGTTCTTTATATTTGTTCTGTTGAGCATGTACACGGCCGCAGCCCAAACAGGAGCGGTGGTGCTCAAATCACCGGACAGCACGCTTGAGATTTCTATCGCAACACTTCAAGGCCAGTCTGTGCAGGCAACAGGCCAGCTCTCGTATTGCGTCTCTTTTCACGGACAGCCTGTGCTCGAGTGGTCGAACCTCGGCCTGATGATAGAGAACTCGCCAGCACTCGGAACAGCCGTTCGCATAGAATCATCTCGGGCATCCAGCCAGGACGAAACCTGGACTTCCGTGCAGGGCAAGGCCAATCCCATACGCAATCATTACAACGCCGTCGCGATACAAACGGTTGAGACAGCTGCAAACGGAAGACATCTCGTCGTGGAAGCCCGCGCCTACGATGACGGCGTGGCTTTCCGATACATTGTTCCGGAACAGGCTTCTGTTAAGGAATTGCATGTTTTAAATGAGTCCACCGAGTTCCGCTTCTCCAAAGACGCCAGCACTTTTCCTCTCATCTCACGGGGCTTCCAGACCAGCAACGAGGACGATTATCACGAACTGACGATCGGCGGCCTGCATCCGGAGTATCTTGTCAATCTCCCGCTCCTTATTGAAGTTCCTGGAATCGCCTGGGTTGGTTTAACGGAAGCAGACATCGAAGATTATTCCAACTTGTTTGTTACTGTGTCGGGCAGCCGGACACTGGCGGCACGGCTGGCTCCTCGCGTTGAGGACATTAATACAAGCGCGGATGTTGCGCCATCCTTCGACCCGAAAGCAGATGCCTCGAAGCTATCCGTGATAGCACAAACACCGGTACGATCGGCCTGGCGAGTGTTGATGATTGCAGATCAACCGGGACGCTTGGTGGAATCGAACATCGTAGTTAATTTAAATCCTCCAAATGCAATCGGAGACATTTCCTGGATTAAACCCGGAAAAACTTCGTGGGATTGGTGGAACGCCAGCCAGGAAAAGAGCGTCAAAAATCCCGGCGAGAACAACGGCAAGAACAATGAAACGGTAAAATACTGCATCGACTTTTGCGCGCGGAACAAATTTGAGTACATGCTCATAGATGGCGGCTGGTCGGTGGTAAGTGCACCCGCCAAGGCGGGCGAGATCGGCTATTCCTGGCGCGGACGAATGGACATCACCGAGTCCGTTCCTGCGATAGACATTCCGATGTTGGTCGCGTATGCGAAGTCGAAGAACATTCGCATCTGGCTATGGGCCCATTTCCGGGACGTGAACGACCAGATGGATGCCGCTTTCACGCAGTACGAAAAATGGGGCATTGCGGGGGTGAAAATTGATTTCCTCGATCGTTCGGATCAATGGATGGTGAACTGGTACCGAACAGTTGCAAAGAAGGCAGCCGAACATCATCTCATGCTCGACTTCCATGGTGCATTCAAACCCGACGGAATGAGACGCACCTACCCTAATGTGTTGACACGAGAAGGCGTTATGGGAGCTGAGTATAACAGGTGGAGCGCACGAATTACTCCCAAGCACAACGTGGCGCTTGCCTTTACCCGCATGCTGGCGGGACCGATGGACTACACTCCCGGCGGGTTCGAAAACGTGACCCGCGAGAATTTCAAGCCGGGCAACAAAACGCTCACGGTCATGGGAACGCGCGCTCATCAGACTGCACTGTTTGTAGTCTTCGAAAGCGAATTGCAGATAGTCGCGGATTCACCCGACGCCTATGCTGGACAGAAAGAGCTCGAGTTTCTGAAGGCGGTCCCCGCAAGCTGGGACGAGACCCGTGTTCTCAACGGTGTGCCGCCGAAGTACATCACCATTGCGAGGCGCATCAGGAATGAATGGTTCGTCGGAAGCATAACAGATTGGGATGCACGCCAACTCGATCTGCCGTTAAACTTTCTGGGAGTCGGCGATTATGAGGCTGAGATCTACGCCGACGGACCTAATGCGGCAACACAGCCGAAGGAATCAATTGTCGAGAAGCGCCGCGTGAATGCACAGACGGTGTTAAAATTGAAACTGGCGCCGGGCGGCGGCTGCGCCATACGGCTTGCCCCGGTTCGGTGAAGAATTTCTTGGAATCAGATCTTTTCTATGGTGCCCAATTTCATCGATCTCATATGTTATGAAGATGCAATTCGAAAAAATGTTTGAGGATTAAAAACAAAACAGGAGGGTTTGCCGTATGGAAGAATTCGCATTAATTATGAGACACGAAGATGGCCATAAAGTCGCTTCACCGGAACAAATAGAAATCTGGATGAAGCAAACAATGAACTGGATCGACGGTATTGCCGCCCAAAACAGATTCCGCGGAAGCGCTGGTTTACCTTTCGAAGATGCCAGGGTTGTGAGGCCGAATAACGCAGTTACCAACGGGCCGTTTGGCGGCATCAAAGAAACGATCGGCGGATTCATTATTGTTAAAGCAAATTCTGTTGACGAAGCGGTCGAATTTGCAAAGGGTTGCCCTGTCTTACAGGGAGAGGGCAATAGTGTAGAAGTAAGAAAAATTGTTAGGAAATAACTTTTTCTAAAGACTAAAGAGTTTTTGCAGAAATAATAAGTTGTATCGTCTCTTTATCACAACAAAGGAAACAGAAGTTCACGCACGACCCGCGCCGCTTTGTTTTCATTCACTATCTTAGAAGGAAACCTTCCATTCTACATCCTTGCCGGTTGCCGAGTTATAGTCAACTGTGAGCAGATTCCCGTCCGTCTTCATAGTTGCTAAAAGACCATCGGACAATTCCACACGCTTCACAGTGAAACCATCTGGAACATAGATGCGCAGCTGGTAGGGATCTCCCGCGACCGCGCGAGAAACTCCTCGCAGCATTCGCTGCTGCTCATCATATACGAGATCTTTGATGTCAAACGCCATCTGCCGGATATGCCTGCTGGTGGAAATTAACCCCGGCCTATTCTGCTTCTCGACGATGCTGTAGATGTCGCAATCATACGGGTTCAGCGGACGGGTGGCAAATGTTCCTTTGAATGTACCGATAAGTTTCTTCGTCCAGAATTCATAAACAATATACTCTTTCGTGGAATCAAGGCGGAGATCCTTTGCCGCATTCAGCTGGGTAGCAAACTCATAATTTCCCTGGCCGGATTTCTTCGTGTAATTGAATACTGCTACAATCGACCATTTTCCAAACGAACGTTCGATGGGCATATTCCACACCTGAGCCGGCCTGCGAACGAATAAGTCCACTGGATAGGCCACATCCATCGTCGGGGGGCTGATCCGTTTCAGGAGTTCAACCCGGTCGGGCGGATACGGCACACTGAAAGCTTCTGAAACGAAGAGCGTGTTCCCGGCTATTGCATGGAAGTTTGCATCGACCTTTCCCTGGTTATAGTTGAAGTCTTGTTTATCCGGCGCCCTGTATTTATAGATATGGAAACCGTCGCAGTCGTTCCAAAACACGCGGCCGTTGTAAAAAAAACGATTGGCCGAACCTAATACCGTCTCCGTAAACAATCCTGTAAATTCTTTCCCCTCCAGCGACGACCCCGGCTCCTCATATCCCTGATCGGCATCCTCCGAAACGCGTAGGATGTCGACAATGCCGTAGGAATGATCGACAGGCTGCATGTTCGAGCGGATGACCATGCGGGGCGCTTTCTGATCGATCGCCTCGCGCCACGGAAGTCCCGCTGCACGATAAGTCTCCAACGCACTCATAAAAGGATCGAACTGTCCCGGCCACACATCCCACCAGTCTGCAAAGTCCATCTCAGCCCGGCCCGTATTTTTTTCCTGACCGGTCACCCACTTGAGAATACGCTCGCGCTCCAGTTTAACAGTGAGAGGATTAGAAAAATCGATTACTCTTTCGCCGTCGTACTTGACGGTGTGGATCGGAAGAAAGCACTCCGCCGGAAAATTAACCCGGGACGGCCGCCCCTGCGTGCTTCCCCCCATGCCGTATATTCCGAAGCCTCCCTGCGGGCCCGGACCTCCGAGCCCCCAATAGAAATCGACAAGCCCGTTATCCTCGAAAAACTTTCGCGCGTTGGAATCGGAGCCGCCGGACATCCATCCATGAAAGCGGCTGTAGTCGTTCGCAACCAGTTCACGGTCGTTGAGGTCGATCGGCCGCCGTTGTTTCAAACGCACATCATGAGCAATCGCAATCAGGTCGGCCTGGTGTTCCATTGCCCGTAGTGCATCTGTATTGAAATAGATAAGCAGCTTTTCTCCGGCAAAACTTTTTCCAGGAGGCACTGTCACTTTGTAGCTGCAGTATCCCCGAACCTGCATCCGGTCGGGAATCTTTCCCGTCCAGCCCGACCTCACATCGAACCTCGAGGCTCCCTTCAAAGCCGTCACATGCCCCATCAACAGGCTGTTCCCCGTCTCCGAACTTTTTATCACGTGATTCACAGCATAAGTTTTTGGAGTGATCAGGTTGATCACGGACCAAAGCTCGTACAGGTCGCGATTGCGGGATTGTGTTCCCAGTGTGATCCACTTATCGACAGTTCCGCCAAGGCGCGCATCTGCTGAAACGAAATAGTCCATGTCGCCAACGTCAACCGCCTTAACGGTGTTGTTCGAGCGGCCCAGGCTCACAAGAATGTCATTCCCGGTTTTACTGACGGAGATCTGGTAGTCAAAATCGAGCTGTCCGGGCTTTGTCCCGTGCAGCGTCACTGTGACAAACGACGCAAGGTTATTCGAATCATCGTTATTGACGGAACTCGTCACCGTCCAGCCTGAAGGATCGTCACCGGGAAGAAAATACACGTCATTTAGCTGCATCTCCGTCCCTTTGACTTCGGCAGACCAGCGGCAGACTGTTGGATTAACAGAAACCAACAGGGTCTTTGTTTCAACCCTGAACGGAGTTTGCGCTAATTGACCAAGCGACTGGCCGCAGTTCAGTATTAAAGTCAGAAACAAAATGAAGAGCCCTGTCCTTTTTATTGTTTCACCTGGTTCGTCGTTACACAAGCAACGTTTCATTTCTCAATCCTTTCGGCTGTTATCCAAAAATTTTTCTTCCTATTCTCGCTGGATAGACGAAATCTGTCTTTCGGTTTTTTAAAAGGGATTAAATATATTCACCCCGTCACGTCATTCTTAACGAGTTGAGTCGTTCACCGCAGGGTCGTTCCACGAATCCACGGATTCGTAGAATCCAAGCAGACGGCTCAGCGATGATCGGGACGGCAACACAAAGCAGTTTTGAGACGGTTCCTCCTCAAACTAGGACCCTTCCAATCCTCTGGAAGTGTTACAGTTTCACGCTAGACACTATTACTTCAAGCGCATTCTCAAACTGTAACACTAATCCTCAGTAGTGGGGTCTTTTGCTTCTCATCGTAAAAACTGATGTTCACCCTGATCCCGCCGAAAAGCGGCGGGACGCGACGGTCTCCTTCTAAGCCATAGGCTCATGCGCCTCCGGCGCAGACGCGCTCCGCTTGCTCAGGATGAGCCGTCGCGGCGGAGTCGAAGGGACCAGTTTAGCATCGCTTGGTCTCCACATTCATTCAAAAGACCCCATTACCTAATCCTTTCCCCGCTTTTATTTGTACGCAATATTCAATACATTGAAATGATTTTTACCGTTAGTACTGTTCAATTGAAGACAATTGGAATAGATTTCTAAAATCTCCGCGGCTCTCAACGATGCTATTCTGAGGGCCATTTCGCACAAATAAGACAATACTGCAAATTCCATTCAGAATTTTTTGCTACGTAATAGTTAAAGCTTCAGTAAAGACAATTTAACCGGAGGTCAATATGATACTTTTAAAAACCAAAATCCATGTGAAAACAAACTTCAATGCTTTGAGAAATCCCATAGCGGGATTGCTCGTTGTTCTTCTATTGGGTTCGTCGATACTCATCGCACAAAAGAAGAATGACTTTGAAGTGAAATCTCCGGACGGAGCCATCAGTGTGAAAATTGAAGCGGGAGCGAAACTCGAATGGTCGGTGCAAGACAACGGCGAACAGATTGTTGCGCCTTCAGCAATTTCTTTGCAGTTGGAGGAAGGCGATGTGCTCGGCGATAACGCAAATATTACATCATCCAACACAGAAAAAAATAGTAGTGTCATCTCCGCTATCAATTATATAAAAGCAAACATTCCGGATGACTATAATCAGCTGACACTTACTTGTAAAAATGGTTACGGCGTAATTTTCAGAGCATACAACGATGCCGTTGCATACCGATTCTTTACGAAGAAAAAGGGTGAAATCATCATCAGGAATGAAGAAGCAAATTTTAATTTTACCGATGACTACAAGGCGTTTCTTCCCTACATGTGGGATTACAGGGGAGGTAAAAAATTCAACTCTTCCTTCGAAGCGCTGTACAGAGAGATCAACATTTCTCAATTCCTGAGCGATTCACTCGCATTTCTTCCGGCGCTTGTTGATGTCGGCAAGAACATGAAGGCGGTCATCTTGGAAGCCGATCTCGAAGATTATCCGGGCATGTACCTGAACATCAATCAAACACATAAAGGATTGATGGGAGTTTACGCCTCCTATCCATTGGAAGCCGAACTGGGAGGATTCGGGGGCATCAATTATATTCCGACGAAAAGGGCCGATTACATCGCCAGAACGAGCGGCACGCGCAATTTCCCCTGGCGCGTGGTTGCTATCAGCAAGAGCGACAAAGAATTATTGAATAACGACATCGTGCAGAAGTTAGCCTCGCCTCCGAGAATTGCTGACATTTCATGGATCAAGCCGGGACAGGTCGCATGGGATTGGTGGAACAATTGGAATATTTCTCATGTCGATTTTAAAGCCGGCGTCAACACGCCAACATACAAGTATTACATTGATTTTGCCGCCGCGAATAAAATACCATATATCATTATGGACGGCGGTTGGTCTGAGATGCTGAATCTTACCAAAATAGTACCCGACATCAATCTTCAAGAAATTTTAGACTATGGAAAACAGAAGGGCGTGGACGTAATTCTTTGGGCTTCATGGTACGCGGTTACGCAGCAGAAGGATTCAGTTTTTCCCTTATATTCTAGGATGGGCGTGAAAGGCTTTAAGATTGATTTTGTCGATCGCGACGATCAGGTAGCCGTGGCTTCTCTTTACGAAATTGCAAAGACAGCGGCGAAGTACCATTTGCTCGTGGACTACCATGGAGTGTTTAAACCGACCGGCCTACAACGAACATATCCCAATGTGATTGGATACGAAGGGGTGAAAGGATTAGAGAATTATAAATGGGCTGTCGAAGATCAGCCGCATTACGTTACCAGCATTCCTTACATCCGCATGATGGCCGGGCCGATGGATTACACTCCCGGTGCCATGAGAAATGCCGTCAAGGCAAACTTCAGGCCGATCAACGATAATCCGATGAGCCAGGGAACCCGCTGCAGTCAATTGGCAATGTACGTTGTTTTTGAAGCGCCGCTTCAAATGTTAGCGGATAACCCTACGATCTATATGAAAGAGCAGGAGTGCACGGATTTCATCACTTCGGTTCCAACAACGTTTGACGAAACTGTACCGTTGGACGGAAAAGTAGGAGAATATGTAGCGCTCGCCCGAAAAAAAGGTAATACCTGGTATGTGGGAGCGATAAGCAATTGGGATGCACGAAATGTAACTCTCGATTTTTCATTCCTTGGCGAGGGAACGTATCAAGCGACAGTGTTCAAAGACGGCATCAATAGTGACCGCGATGCGACAGATTACAAAAAGGAAGTGGTCAAAATCTCATCGGCTGACAAGTTGACGATTCAACTTTCCCCCGGCGGCGGCTGGGCTGCAAGAATAGAAAAAGTAAAATAATTTTGCAATAAAGAGTACAATAAAAAGAGGACTTCAATGAAAAGGTTGACCTTTCTATATGTCATACTGGTATCGTGTTCAGTCTATGCACAAAAATTCCAGGGGCTTGCGCTAACACCGCCGATGGGATGGAACAGCTGGAATTCATTTCAAGTTAATTGCAGCGAACAGTTGATCAAAGAAACCGCCCAGGCATTGATCAAAAATGGGATGCGGGATGCCGGATACAACTACATCGTCGTCGACGACGGCTGGGAAGCGATGGAACGGGACAGCCTTGGAAATATTGTCCCCGACCCAAAAAGATTTCCAAGCGGGATGAAAGCTTTGGGTGAGTATCTCCATTCCAATGGATTTAAATTCGGAATTCATAATTGCGCGGGCAGGACGACATGCTCGGGTTTCCCTGGAGGACGCGGGCACGAGTTTCAGGATGCCCGCACGTATGCTTCGTGGGGTGTGGATTATCTGAAATACGATTGGTGCGATCACGGCACAGCGAACGCCGAAGAAACGTATAAAACGATGGGCGACGCGTTGTTTGCTGCCGGGAGGCCGATTGTCTACAGCCTTTGTGAATGGGGAAACAATCAACCCTGGCTGTGGGGAGCAAAAATGGCTCACCTGTGGAGGACTACCGGCGACATTACCGACTGTTACAGCTGCCAGGATGTGTACGCCACAGGATGGAAATATATTTTGGCAAAACAAGATGGCTTGGAAAAATATGCCGGGCCGGACCATTGGAACGATCCCGATATGCTCGAGGTTGGTAATAAAGGGCTGTCAATGACAGAATCGAAAGCGCATTTCAGTCTCTGGGCTATGCTCGCGGCGCCGTTGATGGCGGGTAACGATGTCAGAAAAATGTCGCCCGAAGTGCGCGAGATACTCACAAATAAAGAAGTGATTGCGGTCGACCAGGACTCTCTCGGAAAGCAGGGGTACAGATTCATGGAACATCCGAGCAAAGAAATTTGGGTGAAGGAATTATCGAACGGCGAATGGGCTGTCTGCTTTTTCAATTCGGGTGATGATGTTTTGAAAATGAGAGTGCATTGGGCCTATCTTCCATTTCTCAAAGGAGTTTTTCAATTACGAGATCTTTGGCTTAAGAAAAGCATCGGCAAAACGGATGTTGATCTTTCTGCCGACATTCCGTCACACGATGTTGTTATGCTGAAGTTGAGTCCAATAAAATAAGGTGATTGGGCAAGAGCCTGATTTAAAAGGAGCCGTAAACATGATGTGGCGCAAGGGGAAAGAACATATTCCCTCCCCTGACAGGGATGGAAAGGGCGGGATCAATGAGTCGAATTACATTTCTTTTGCCGATAGATGAAAACTCTTACAGGATCGTACCGGCAAACACCAGGCTTTCACCCATAATCAGATGGAGATGTTCGATGAACAGGGTCTACCATGAACAAACATCGTCTTTTTCACAACGAATGCATTTCAATAATGATATGAAAAAAAAGATTGGAGCGACGAACACGAAATACTTCCTGTCCTTCCTTGTGATAGTTTTTTTGATGTTTGGCGTCGGGATAAAAAGTTCTTTCGCCCAGGCTGAATTGACCGCATGGGGCAATGTGAACGGCGTACGGATCGACGGCCAGCTATTGAAATTCACCACGAGCATTTGTTTAATCGGGCCTTCGATGGCGGATGTAACGGCAACCGGCAAAGAAAAGCAGCGCCCCATGTATACACGCAAGGGTGATAAACAAATCGTTACTACCGAGCTTTCGCAGTTTTCGTTTGCGGAAACGGTTCAGGATACCGACCACGGCATGGCAGCAATCAACATTAAAGAGAAAGCCGTCGCAGACACGACGCTGACCGGCGCGTTCATCTGTTTTGACCTCCCTGCCGACGATTACTCGGGCGCAAACATCCAGCTTATCGATTCAACAGCATCGACAATCGAAGCGGTTCCTCTTTTTCCGAACAGAATGGGAAGAACGCCTCCCGCATTCCGGCTGCGGAATTTTCTCGTGCAGGCGTCCGTAAAAGGGTTTCGTGTCATTACACCGACACGGCGGCTTGAGGTGAAAACCGAACAGCCGACGGAAATAATTATCCAAAAAGGAAATCCCCGTTTCGGAAATGCGAACGATAGAATTTATCTCGCCGTCTTAACCGGACATACAAAGGACGCTCAGACTGCCGACAAAACATTTCTCCTCAAAGTTTCCGGAGAAATAGACAGAACACCAGTTCAAATCTCAATCGATCCGCAGAAACCTGGAAGGGAATTTGACGGGATCGGCGGCAATTTCCGCATTCAAAACGAGAAGTCTGACCCGCAAATCATAGACTACTGTTTGGATAATCTCAATGTTCGATGGGCTCGAGTTGAAATGCCATGGCGCAGCTGGCATCCCGTAGAAAGCGCCAACCCTCTTGAATCGGCACGACACGGCAGGCTTGATGAAAGCGTTCGCGGGGCGATGGAGATGGCGCAAAAGCTGGCCAGGCGTCACATTCCGCTCATCGTCAGTGCGTGGTTTCCGCCCTCGTGGGCCGTCGCCGGCGAGGTTAATTTTAGGAATGAAAATGGAATATGGGGCAATCCTCTGAATCCAAAAAAAATGAGAAGTATCATCAAATCCATCGGCGACTATTTTGTTTACCTGAAAGAAGCATTCGGCGTTGAACCAGCTCTCTTCTCGTTCAACGAATCCGATCTTGGCATCAACGTGCGGATGACCGGACAAGAACATGCCGATTTTATAAAGAAACTCGGGGCGTATTTCGCATCACAAGACCTCGCGACAAAAATGCTTCTCGGCGATAATTCGGATGCAACGACGATTGATTTCATCGAACCGGCTTTGCAGGATCCCGCAACTCATCAATATATCGGGGCAATATCGTTTCACGCGTGGCGGGGTTGCGATAACTGGACGCTCTCAAACTGGGCCGACGCTTCAAAAGAATTAAATGTTCCGCTGATGATTGCCGAGGGGGGCACGGATGCTCAAGCGCACTCGTATCCCGATATTTTTCAGGAACCAACGTTCGCGCAGGACGAAATTGATATCTATGTGCGCGCCTGCAATGTCGCTCACGTGCGGTCTATTTTGCAATGGCAGCTGACCTCGGATTATTCGTTGCTTGCCGGACAAGGAATGTACGGGGTCGAGGGGCCGCTGCGCCCGACACAACGTTTCTGGAACTTGAAACAATTAGGGATGGTGCCGCCAGGTTCATTCATCCTCCCTACAACATGCAGCAATGAGGACATCAGCTGCGCCGCGTTCGGCGACCTTGCCGACGGAACGTTCACCGTTCATCTTGTGAATCACGGCGCATCACGGCCTGTTCAACTGACCGGTTTTCCCGCTAACGTCAAAGAACTTCGCATATATGTTACCGATAGCAAGCGCGGAATGGAAGAAGGCAAACGCGTGCGTGTCTCGGATGGCGAAGCGAAGTTCACTCTCGAAGAGTTTTCTTTTACAAGTCTGACAAACGCAAAGTAAGCGGCAGGAGATCTCACAAATATTTCAATTCCTGATCACCCTTCATTTCGGAAGAATCTATGCGGGTACGGCGGCATAAATCCTTCGCGGAACCTCTCCCGCCGTAAAGCGGGACTCAGTATGACATTCAGAGTTTTTTTGGTACAGCTTCTGCTCTTCTTATCGGAAACATTTTTCCTTGCTTGGCGAAAGTAAAAAAGAAATTCGATGAAGCCCGCCTTTTGTTCCTCGGAATCAACGTGTTAATTTTGGATCAATCCCTTTTCAATTATGACCTGGAGTAAAAATGAAAAAATTCCATATTCTGACGATCTCACTGTTTGCTGCTTCCCTGCTCACCGGCCAGACTCTCGAGCTCCCGGCGCCGCAGAAGACCGGAGGCATGCCTCTCATGGAAGTATTGTCGAAAAGAGCCACCGTGCGGGCATTCGACACAACAGACATTTCGGTACAGCAGATCTCCAATTTGCTTTGGGCATCGTTTGGAGTCAATCGCCCTGACGGCAGAAGAACTGCGCCGTCCGCCAATAACAAACAGGAAATTGATATTTATGTGCTCTTAAAAACGGGGGCGTACATATACGACGCTCTAAACAATAAGCTGAACCTGGTTTCAACAGAAGATCTGCGCGGCCAGGCATCGGATCAGCGGTTTGCGGACGCACCGGTCCAGCTGATCTTTGTAGCCGACTTGACAAAAAGAGGGGGAAGCTCGGAAGAGGAAAAATTGAGGATGGCCGACATTGACTGCGGTTATATCTCGCAAAACACGTATTTATATTGCACGTCTGAGGGCCTGGTTACCGGGGCGAGAGCGACCGTCAATCGTGATGCGATAATTTCAAAACTCAAGCTGAGTCCTGAACAGAGAATTCTGCTGGCGCATTCCGTCGGCCATCCCAAACCATAAAAAGCGCGCGATACACTTACTGCCGCGGATCCGGATGCTCGAGCGCCGCTTTTACCTGTTGTTCGCGGTACTGTTTAATTGCGGTGCGAAACTCCGGATGTTTTCCCGACATAATCGCCGCTGCGAACAGGGCTGCGTTGATGGCTCCCGCCTTCCCGATTGCAAGCGTTCCCACCGGAATCCCGGCAGGCATTTGAACCATCGAAAGAAGCGAATCCATCCCGTGCAATGATTTTGATTCCATAGGAACGCCGAGCACGGGGAGCAATGTTTTTGCCGCAGCAACTCCCGCCAGATGCGCTGCACCGCCGGCACCGGCAATCAGCACTTCGAGGCCGCGCGCCTCCGCAGACGAAACATATTCAAACAACAAATCCGGCGTACGGTGCGCCGAGAGAACGCGCGCTTCGTACGAAATCTTCAGTTGATCGAGCATGGCTCCGCAATGTTGAAGCGTTTCCCAATCCGATTTTGAGCCCATGATGAGCCCGACGAGTATTTGACCAGACATGTTTTCTCCGATTATTATTTCTCGTATTTGACCAGTTCATTGTTCTTTAAGAAGCGAAATCTCTCGTGCTTCCGTTCAACGTCTATTCTTCCTTTATCCGGTATTGCGCTGAGTCCGGGCGAAGCTCATCGTACATTTTTTTCAACGCATAATATGCTATCTGGCTTCCCCTGTATGCGCACTCGCGGTACAAACGCACCGCTTCCCGTTTGCTCTGGCCGACACCGGTTCCCGTTTCGTAACAATACGCAAGCGCCACTTGAGCCAAGAGCGATCCTTTGTGAGCAGCAGAATCAAGGTCGGGAATCGAAGCCGAGTAATTTTGGAGATGTAAATCTGCGATGGCATTTGTTGCGGTAAGCCGTATTTGTGCCTCATAGCTTCCCATAGCCGCAGCCCGGCTCCAAAATTCGACAGCTTTTTCTTTGTTCTTCTCAACGCCTCTTCCCGAAAAATAGCAAAGGCCGGCTTCGATCATCGCCTGGATATGATGCTGTGCGGACGCCTTAAGCAGGAGTTTAAACGATTCATCCGGCGGCAGCTCCGTGTCAAAACCGACCGAGATCAATCCAGCACACACGAATTCCGCGTCGGCATTTCCCTGCAGGACAAGGGCATGCACTTGCTGAACAAACTTTTTATCCTGAAACACATTCCAAAGAAGCGCCGGCGCTCGAGGGAACTCGAGCCGGATCGCCCGAAGATACTCTATCGCCGCAAACATCAAATTCTTTCGCTCAATAATTCCTTTCTCGTAAAAACGTCCGAGCACTGCCAACGCCTCGGGACTTCCCGCGTCAGCCGCACTTTGAATGAGCCGAAGCAGAGATGAATCTGCTACAAGCTTGTCGGCATCAAGAGTTGAAATGCCGAGCGCACTCTTTAATTCCGGACTCCCCTTCCGCAGCATGTCTTTGAGGAATGCAAGTTCGTCCTGCTCCGTCGCCGTTTCATCGCTGAAATCAAGGAGGACCGGCTTCCATGAATGCGTCGGCAGGACAAGCGCCGAATCATTCACTGGGGCGGTGTTTACAGAGGAGACGGAAGCCGTGTCCGACGAATCCGGATGGATTGCAATGCCCCGTTTTTCAAACTCAACGAGGGCGTCGCGGGCCGGCTGGTATCCGGCATCCGCAGACTTCTTCATCCAGCGGTACGCTTCATTCCAGTTTTGCGGGGCGACCAAATTATCGGTGAGAATCGAACCGTAGACATACTCCGCTTCCGGCATTCCCTGTTTCGCCGCATATTGAAAATGTTCAAAGGCTTTGAAAGGATTCCACGGGAGACCCCATCCGTTATTAAAAAAAATTCCGAGATTGTACTCCGCGATAAGAAAACCTTGGTCGGCCGCTTTTTGAATCCAGTATGCGCTCTTCACCGTATCAACCCCGAAACCTTTGCCGAGAAGATAGCGGATGCCGAGCTCGTGCTGGGCGGAAGCATCTCCGTTATTCGCTTTCTCCATCAACTTGAATTCTTCCCACAGTTCGTACGACTCGTCCGACCGCCTGATCAGGTTGAGTGTTGGTGCTCTGTGCTCTTTGAAGACCGCAGCTTTGGATTGGTCCTGCGCATTCATGTGCGAAGTGCATACCCCAAACAGGAGGACCATGCATCCGCCGAAGAAGAATCGTTTCACCGTTATAGCCCGCGTGTATAACTCCGGAGAAAATAAAAGAAGAAAATATGGAAGTGTATAGTTAGACGGATGAAAGAGTCTTTCGTTTATTAATTAAACGAAGAATCAATCCGGCGGCCTGAGTATTTTTTTTACGACGCCCGCAGTGCGTTGATAATGTTTAACCGGGATGCTCTCACTGCCGGCAGGAAACCGCCGACTAATCCCATAAAAAGGGAGAAGAACAGGGTATAGGCGGCAATCGTGGCTGTGAAATGAAAACCGAACGCGAGCTCCGTGAACGAAGTAAAATTTGTCGTCGAAAATGATACAAATTCCAGGAAGGAGGCGCATAACAGTCCCAATCCTCCGCCGACAAGCGAGAGAAACATCGCTTCTGCCAAAAACGCAGCGAGAATGCTGCGGCGGCGGAAGCCGAGTGCACGCATCGTTCCTATTTCTACGGTGCGGTTTGCGACCGCAGCATACATCGTGATCATTGCGCCGATCATAGCACCCGTGCTAAAAATAATGGTGATGATAAGTCCAAGAACCCGGATGAACGTTGCCATTCCCTGCGATTGTTCTTCATAAAATGTTTTTTCCCGTTTCGGTTCGAGCTCCGCGAGCCGTTGGTCGCTTTCGAGCCTGTTTTTGAAGGCGTTGAAATCATTGGCATCCTTCAATTTCACCGTCAGCGAAGAATACACCGGCCGGTTAAATGCGAGCATCAATTGATCTGCATCGGCCCAAACCTCCGACGCAAAGCCGCTCCTTCCCGCATCGAAGACTCCAACGATCGTCCAAAACCCGGTACCGATCTGGATTGTTTGGCCTATCGCGACACCCTCAAACTGCGATGCAACGGCATTTCCGATCGTAATCTCAGAAGAACCTTGCCGGAACATGCGCCCTTCCTCTATTTTTACCTGCGGACGCATCGATGTCGCGCCCGGAGAAACACCGCGCACGGGGACGTTCGCCATATTCTTCGTGCCATTTTTGCTCAGATTAATAATCGTAACCACATCGGCCGTTGCCACGGGTTTGCCGTCTGAACCTGTTGCAACCTCAGGGAATATAGAAATGTTCGCAACCGATTCGCGCCCTATTGCGCTCACGAGTTCGCTCTGAGCCGATTTCCGGACAATAATAACATTGTCATCCGAGCCCGTCGAGATAAGCGTCTGCTTAACACCTTCCGAAAGCATCAACACGGCGGCAAACACAAAGACAACGAGCGTAATCCCGCTGAGGGTAAGAGACATTGTCAGCCTTCGAGTCCAGAGATTACGTATGGTGTACGAAAGGGGAATTTTCATAATATTAATAATTAGAGACTTATGAATAATCAGTAAAGCTTGCCTCGCGCAAATCCCGAAGGGATTCGCGTGATACTATTTTTCAGATGTTTCAATTAGAACCTATCTCAAAAATGGTCTTGCGTTGGCCCTTCTGCCGAAGGCATGGCTTCGCCAGACGCTCCCGTTCCGCTTCTGCGGAACGGGATTGCTCAGGGTGAACAAATCACCCGTTCATCCTGTCCCGAAGGGATCCCTTTGGGAAGTAAGCGATCCCGCTCGAAGAGCGGGAGAGCGCATCGAAGGATCAAGTGACATGTTTTTGAGATAGGTTCTAATAAGAAACTTCAAGTTACTTCGTGTTCTTTGTGGATATAAATAATTATCCGATTTGCCGTAACCCGTCAACAATTTTTATTCGCGCCGATCGCACTGCCGGAAATACCGCCGCCAACAGACCGACAAGAAACGACAACGCAAGTGCAAGCGCGATCGTCAGGGGTTCAACGCTGAAGACCGGAAACATTGTTGGGAAACCATCGGCAACGGCAGCGGCCATCGGAAACGTCAACGCAATGCCGATACAACCGCCGAACATTGCAATGACCAACGACTCACCGGCCACCAGCCCTATAATGTGCCACGAGTTGAACCCTAAGGTTTTTAATACCGCATATTCTCGAATGCGCTCGCGCGCAGACATGATGATCGTGTTGGCCAGCACCAGCAGAATAATGCCGATGATGACGTACGAAATAACTTCAAGCGATGTTAAAATAGCGCTCGACAATGAAACGAAGCTTTGTTGGAATGCCTTTTCCGTTTCTGTTTTTGTCTTTGCAGACGAATTTGCGAACAGGGCGTCAACATTTTCCGAAATAGATGCCGCATCGTTTGCACTCGCGATTTGAATCGCGTACCACCCGACCTGACCCGAACGGTACGGCGAAGTTTGTTTCAACGATTCATCGAGGTATGACCACTGGAGGAACATCTGCGTTTCATCCACAGTCCTGTCCTTGCCGGTATAGACTCCTCGGATCACAAACTGCCAGTGGCCGGGGTAAATATCTCCTTCAATCGGAATGATCTCGCCCAGCTTCCAGCCGTACTTGTCCATGATCTTCTTGCCGACGATACATGCGTTACGTTCTTTTTTGAATGTTTCAAGCTGGTCGCCTGGAATGATAAACTCCGGATACATGCTGAGGAATTCTTCGGCGTCGACGGCATAGCGCGGGAAAAAATTATCGAACGATTGATCTTTGTACACCCCCTGAAACCAATAGGCGTACGACACCTTCGTAACGCCCGGTACTTTTTCGATTTGGTCGCGGTACGATAACGGCAGCGGGTAGATGAATGACACGGCATGCCGGGTGATAAGCCGGCTTGAGGATGACGAAGCAACGCCTGAATTCCATGCAGACACGACCGTCCGGAGAAATCCGAAAGCGAAAACAGCGCACGAAAGGCCTATAATCGTCAAAAATGAACGAAGTTTATGCCGCAACAGGTTCTTTAAAACAAGCTTCAACACTCTCATGTTTTTTCCCTAAACGGTATTACAGCAGCCAGTGGAGAAATTAATTTTCCATCAAATCGCCTTTTTCCAGGTGACGCACCTTGTGCGCTTTGCCTGCGGCATGAGGGTCGTGCGTTACCATGACGATGGTTTTCTTGAATTCTGTGTTCAGCCGCTCCATGAGGATCAAAATTTCGTCGGCAGATTTTTTATCGAGGTCGCCAGTCGGTTCATCGGCGACGATGATTGTGGGGTCGGTAACGATGGCGCGGGCAATCGCAACCCGTTGTTCCTGCCCGCCGGAGAGTTGTTTGGGATAATGCTTCATCCTGTCACCCAACCCCACAACATTCAACGCCGCTTCAACGTGCTCGCGTTTTTCTTTCTTTGACAGATTGGTCAGAAGCAGCGGCAATTCCACATTCTCGAACGCCGTGAGCACGGGAAGCAGATTATAGAACTGGAAAACAAAGCCGACATTGTGCGACCGCCACTTTGCCAGCGCCGATTCTCCGAGAGTCGAGATATCCGTTCCTGCAATAATCAGCGATCCGCTGTTCGGCCGGTCGATTCCCGCGATAAGATTGAGCAGGGTTGTTTTCCCGGACCCCGAAGGCCCCATGAGAGCAAGAAATTCACTTTCGGGAATATCGAGAGTGATGTTCTGCAGCACGGGAATTTCCATGCTGTCGCGTTTATATATTTTTGTCAGGTTCCGAATTTGAACGATTGGTTCCGCCATAGACCTTAAATAGAAATGTGAGAAATGTTTTTTCTTCGGGAGATGATTATTATTTCGTCAGGGTTATCTTTGAGCCCGAAGAAAGTTTTTCCGATGGATGCAGTACAACCTTGTCTCCGACAGAAAGTCCCTGCTTCACTTCAATACTATTCCCCATAAGATCGCCGACAACAACGGGAGTTTCCACAACGGTCTCATTGCGAAGAAGGAATGCAACTTTTTTTCCGTCTCGCATAGTAACCGCCGAGACGGGTACGGATATTTTCGGGGTTGAGTTTTCAGCCGTTTTTTCAGTTTCCTTGTTTAGAAAAATAACTTTCGCGCTCATTTCGGGGAGAACGAGTTCATCCCGGTCTTGAAATTGAACTTTCGTCAGCACGGTTGCCTTGGCGCGGTCGGCTGTTGGAACGATTTTATGGACGATACCGTGATACCGCTTATCCGAAATGGCGTCGAGCGTAATTTCACACGGCTGTCCGGTATGAACTTTTTCTATATTCGATTCGGACACATCGGCCTCAACTTCAAGCGATGACATGTCGGCGAGCGTTACAAGATCTCCCCGCGAACCTGCCGCAGCGCCAAACGGTGTGATAACATCGCCAACATCCGCATCCTTCGTCAAAACCGTTCCGTCGAAAGGGGCGCGGATATTCGTGTACTCGACTTGCACTTCGGCGGAACGAACAGCTGCTTCCGCAGCACTCACCGATGCTTCAGCCGATACTACTCCCGCTGCGGCTTTTTTATAGCGGGCGTTTGCCGGGTCGTAATCTGCTTTGGACGCTAGGTTTTGACTGTAGAGCGATTTTTCACGTTCAAAATTCGCCGTGGCATCGTCAAGTTCGGCTTTGACTTGATCCACCACAGCCCTTGCAACAGCAAGAGATGCTTTTGCCTGGCCGAGAGCGGCTTCAACATCGCTGTCTTCCAGCCTTCCGATAATAGTCCCTTTCGTCACCCGGTCTCCTTCAATCACGCCGAGGTATTCGAGCCGGCCGGTCCCCTTCGACGCAACTGATGCCTTGCGCTGGGCAACAACATATCCGCTCGCCGTTAGCACGGTATTGGCTTGCGACGGATATGTCAGGGAGATGGTTGCTGTTTCGATTTGCTCCGCCGAAGACATGCCGCCGCTCAATAAAAGGATCGCAGCGCCGATGATCAACACTGCACCGATCGAAGAATAAAGAATGAAGTTCTTTTTCGATCCCCCCGTGCCGTTCGATTCAGGAGCACCTCTATTGATGCGGAGCGACGACAGATCCGCTTTTTGCGTTTCAGATGACATGAATCAGTTTTTTGTTGAGTGATGGCTGGAAAAATAACCTACAGAACGAAGATCCTATTTAGAGATCTTTGTGAAATATGCAAAAAAACCGAATAAAAATCAATAATCTCATACGGCGGGTAGTGTCCTAATTTGAGTAAGAGCCACTTCAAAAATGCTTTGTACGGTCATCCTGATCCCGCCGCTCTTTGGCGGGATCAGAATGACAATGATTGTACTTTGTACGTTTCAGACATTATTCAGAAATTTTTAGATAGTCACTCAAACAAGGACACTATCATACGGCGTCTCATCGCGCTTTTCTGTTTTCTTTCACCCTTGAATGATTTGATTGGTCAAACTTACCTTTATACTCAACAAGCCCGATGTCGCATCCTTGCCCGATGCTGATATTATTCCCCCGTACTGCTTTTGCTTTTGTATCTTCGAGATAGATATCGTCTCCTTCGATGGTATCGGCTGAAAGGCCGCCGTTAAGGTCGAGTGAAAAGAGGATTGAATTAATTATCCGTCCGAGCCGAAAAGTATTCCCTTTCCTGACATTGATTGTTTCCCCTCCAATTTCTTTGGCATGACAGGGACCGTAAAGGACAATGTCAACGTTCCCCGCATTCAAGAGACCGCCGACACTAAACGCTCCCTTGGAAACAAATGTCTCTGCAGTACAATCATCCTTTGCCTTAAAGCCGCCTTTGATTTGAATGTGTTCGGCAGACAGCTTTCCACCGACGACCGCAGTTCCATCTATTCTTAATTCTTTCGCATCCACAGCGCCCCTAACATCGAGCATCCCGCTTACAGAGAAATCGTCGGACTCCAAATTGCCGGTAATTGCAGCTCGTCCGACTATTTTACCCGTCTTTGTTTTAACAGTTCCGTCGATGTCAGACGTTCCCGAAACTTTCAAATTGATGCAATCAAAATCGCCGCTGATGTCTCCCTGTCCATTGACAACAACGTTATTGTAGAATCCCCCCGAGGCGGTAGCGCTTCCGGAGATCTTTAAATCGTGCCTGTTTTTCTTTTCCATGAAAGTCTTCCTTTTTTATACAAGCATTTTTAGTTCTTCAGCGCACCGCTCAAGGTTTATGCGGGCGGCCACTTTAAGGCCAAGTTCGAAGTACAGCGGCGAGGTTGCCGGAATCAAAAGAGAAATCGATATCCCGGCCTTGCGAATAATGACTAAATCGCACGCTTTCCCCTCAAACTTTCCATAGCCCTCTTCCATTGTTTTCACCGCGCTTTTCGCTTCTTCAATGCCGACATCGCCCAATTGAAGCAGGCGTTCTAAAACAAAGAGCGAGAGAAGAACCTGAAACGAAAGAATGCCGGCGGAATCTCTTTGCTCAAAGTAACTGTGAAGGGTGGAGTGTGACACTATTTTTCGGCCAACAATCTCTTCTGCGGTTAAAGCGGTTTCAGAAAGTACCGGAGAAAACATTCCGGCGATGTCATCCAGGGAACGATCCTCCTTCATGTCTTTTATCTTATCAATCCTTGCCAGGATGCTTTCTTTAGGAAAAAATGTTTCTTGCCCTGTGAATGTAGATTTTCGTACAAACCATTCATCGGGAATTAGGTTTTTTCGTTTCCACCGGTAGAGTTGCCCGTACGAGATACCCGCAAGCTCTAGAAGTTCCTTTTTTGAAATCAGCTCGTTTTCCATAGATTCCTATTTTACAATATAACATAACATTGTTACGTTGTCAATAGTTTTAAGTCTTTTTTCTAAAATAGCGAACACTGGATAAATTATGCAAATACACTGATAATTGCTATTTTTGCAAGTTTCTTATGATTTTGAATTGGTGCGCACGCTAAGGCATACGAAACAAAGGAAACATTGTTTCATTGAAAATGGATAATTTGCAGATTGAGAGGTTTGGTCAGCTTGATGGTTTTTACGGTGAGTTCTTTGCCAGCGAATCCAGTGCTTCCCCTGTCACGCGAAACGTTGTCCAATCGTCAAGTGGAATTGCCCCTAATTTTTTATAGAATGCAATTGACGGCTCATTCCAGTCGAGCACAGCCCACTCGAAACGGCCGCAATTTCTTTCCTTCGCTATCCGTGCCAGATAAACAAGAAGCGCTTTTCCAATCCTTTTGCCTCGGAAATGTGGAAAGACGTAAAGGTCTTCAAGATAAATTCCAGGACGGGCAACAAAAGTTGAGAAGTTGTGGAAGAACAGTGCAAACCCGGCGGGCTCGTCATGATAGTAAGCGATGACAACTTCGGCAAATTTCTTCTCGCCAAACAATGCCTCGCGGAGAAGATCTTCCGTTGCAACGCACTGGTCCGACAAATGTTCATACTCTGCAAGTTCTTTTATGAACTTGAGGATGAGTGGAATGTCATTCTTGTTTGCAAGCCCGATGCGGATTGATTGATTTGTTGTCATAGAAATTTTTGATCCGGCTACTGCATAGCGGGCATTCCCATCTTTGCCCATTCTTCTCGTGCCGGTCCGCAAACACCGGGAACGCGGAGTCCGGCTTGACGCATGAGCACCGTCATTTGGCCGCGATGGTGCGTTTGATGCCTGAGCA
>Ga0265316_10001177_pt1 | contig 28356 bp, 22 predicted proteins | sample 4522metaG_FD_202092 | JGI IMG/M metagenome (GOLD analysis project Ga0265316, IMG submission 202092) | Rhizosphere microbial communities from Carex aquatilis grown in University of Washington, Seatle, WA, United States - 4-5-22 metaG | ecosystem: Host-associated > Plants > Roots > Rhizosphere >...
CCACGCCACTGCACTACCTCGTCGCGGAATTCTTCGATTTCTTTGTCCATGTCGACCTCCCTGCCCAGGAAGGTCGCACAACTCGCCGTCTACGTCAGGACGGGGCCGGGCGAGGCCTTACCCACGATCTCGCAACCCCAATGCCACGCATCCGTGAGATTTTTCGGGCGGGCCATTGCCTGCACTTCGATTGCCGCGAAAGGTAGTCACTGTAGGATGGCTGCGTTAGGACTACAAGCAGAGCGCGCCGACTGGCGCTCCCTCTAACCATTGTGTGACCCGCACATGGGGCAATCCCCATTGTCGGGTAGGCACTCGGCTGAATACGTACACTGGCTGCAATGCCAGCGCATCGGGGGCGGAGGGTCGATTGTGGGAGTCGGCGGGATCTCCGAGGGGCGCGGTGCAGCCGGCGCGGGTGACTCCTCAACCACGTTCAGGTTGACGAGGAAACACTCTTTGCCCAGGAAGAGCAAGGCTCCATCGGCCAGAAGCCGCGGCGCCCCGCTGCAACTCAGCTTCGCCTTGGTGACGAACGTGCCATGGGTGGACCCCATGTCCGTGACAGTGACACGGCCGTTGCGCCTCTCGACCACGCAGTGCTCCCGGCTGATCTGAGCCACCTTGGACAGTACGTCCGAGCCGGCGGCTTCCCGTCCTACGACGACTCGCTCCCGGCGTGGAAGTCGTATGTGTTCACCGGTCTTCAAGTAGTCCAACACCAGATCGGCGTCGCCAGCGGGTGACAGCTCAGGCGCCTGTTGATCAGACTGATCGCTGGAGGCCGGCGCTACCGCGGGTGGGATCGAAAGGCTCTTTAGGCAATGCGGGCAAACTCCGGGAACTGGATGTCCTTCAGATGTGCCCAGGTCCTGGCCACAGTAATTGCACACGATCGAAGCACTCATGTAAACCTCACACAGAGACCGGAGCTGCGCAGGGCCCTTTGCAGGCGCGCTAGCTCACCTTGCCGGGGAATTCCGACCAAGAAGGCACCGCGCGCGTCCGGAACAGACAGCATCATGGTTTGCTCGTTGCCCGTCCAGGGAGGGGTTTCCACTGCCCGCCCATTGATGAAGCGGTAGAGCCGCTGGTTGCTAGAGCCTCGCCACCCGCCGTCGTGGCGATGCCTCTCATAGCGGCCGTCGATTAGGTAGTCGAGCACCTCACGGAAGGCGCCATCGGGATGGAGATGTTCGATCTCGTCGAGCCGAAAGCCAGAAAACACGACTATGGTGAGTGCACTGAGCGACTTGAGGTAGGCACAAAACGCCATGAGAGCGCCGTACTGTTCGAATGGCTCGCCCCCAGAAACGGTAATGCCGTCGAAGTCGCGGGCCAATGCGGCCAGTGCGTCGGCGAGGGTCCGCACATCGACGCGACGTCCGCCTGAGGGATCCCACAGCGAGGGCGAAAGGCATCCCGGACAGGCCAGGCTGCATCCCTGCACCCAAATGCCGATTCGCCGCCCTGGCCCGAGGTTGGTAATCGGCGCCTGAATCCGGTTGAGCCTCAGCGCAACTGAAACGTGATGCGCGGGCGGTTCCACTCGTCCGTCTCCCTCTCGCTGCAGTTGACCTCGAACGAAACCCCTTCGGCGCGACCCACGGTGAACAAGAAGTTCGCCATGGCATTCTTGACATAGGTCTCCACTCGGTTGTTGATCCCCCTTCCCCCCATCGCGAGGGTGTCCTCCTTCAGGTAGGCTGCTTCAAACACTTCGACGAAATGGTCGTCGAAGTGAAACTCACATCGCTTCTGTTCAGCTAGATTTGCCTTGATGGTGTTGAGGGCTTTGCGCAGAATCAGCGGTACGAACTTCGGCCGGATGAAGTCGAAGACAACGAAGCTGTCGCCGAAGCGATTGAGGATCTCCGGGCGGTTGAGACCAGTCGTGAAAAATGCCCTCACCTCGGCCATGACCTTGTCCACGACATCCGCAAGGCCATCCTTTAAGCTGATATTGGCCACGCGCTGGCCGTGTTCGTCCTTCTTGTATACGCCAAGGTTGCTCGTGAAGATGATCAACGACTCGCCGAAATAGACGGTCTCACCCTTGCCATCGGTGAGTCGCCCGTCGTCAAGTATCTGCAGGAACTTGTCGAAAACGACGGGATGGGCCTTCTCGATTTCGTCGAACAGCACGATGGAAAACGGCTTCGCCCTCATCTGCCGCGTGAGCTGGCCGCCTTCCTCATAGCCCACGTACCCTGGCGGTGACCCGATAAGCTTGACATCGGAGTTGGAGTCGTTGTACTCGCTCATATCGAACCGCACAATGGCCTCCTCATCGTTGAAGATGAGCTCGGCAAGTGACTTCGCCATTTCGGTCTTACCGGTTCCGGTCGGGCCGGCGAAGAAGAGCACGCCCTTTGGCTTGTTGGACTTCTTGCTGTCGATGGCATGCAAACCCAGTTTGGCGCGCCGAATAACCTCAATGCTCCGGCTCACTGCCGCGTCTTGGCCCAGCACGCGCTTGCGAAGCTCCACCTCTGCGTCCATCACCTTATGCGGCTCCAGCTTTTCCCAGAAGTTCTCGCGCTCGCCGTAACGATAAAGATCGATGATCTTCTGGAAGTGGTTGGCCGAAAGCCGCTCGCGTTCAGAGATTGTAATCAAATTGTCCAGCTCGCGGCTCGAAAAGCCATCGGTGAGATCGGTGAAAGCCGCACGAACCTCGTCCGGTCTGACTGGCTCGCCATCCTGGAAGAATTTGTTGCGCTGGCTGTCGAAGAATCGGGATCGCTCTTCTTTGCTCGGTTTTTGCACCTCGATGCCCTTGCTGAGAGGGTTATCCAGCAAGACCCAGCTGGGGATGTCGCTCAGCTTGTCGCAGAGAAAGATGAGGACATTTCGCTTCCTACCGCGATCGGGGAAGATCTTCGCCTCCTGCGCCGCCTTGATGACTTTGAGGAAGTGGCGGCGCTCATCATCAGCGAGCGAATTGGGGCTGCTCGTGAAGCGGGATGCGTAATTGATGATGCCAGCTGAAAGCTTGCGGGTGTTGGCGACCAGGGCCCGAAAGACGTTGAGCGCGTCAGGCAGCTTGGCGAGATCCTCGATGGATTTGGCGGTGGCGAAGGCTGCACGGGCACGCGGATCCTGTTCCATCAAGAATGGCATCAAGCCGCCTCGGGCGAGCACCGGATCCTTTGACGCAATGTCGAAGCCATCCAGCATGTCGTAGTAACAGACCAGTTCGTAGTCCTCACTTTGAAGGTACTCGCGAAGCACCTGCTTGATGTCAAGGTACTTGGTGAACTTGAGGTCGGCGCTTGACTGAGCCGAAACATAGTTACTGGGGAAGTAGTAGCAATCGTAGATGTTGCCGTAGAGAAAGAGCTGTGATTTCAGAGGCAAGAACCGATCCAGTTCCCGAAGCCACTTTGGAAAGCATTGGGCTTTGATATTTAGAGAGTTGGGCCGGGGCGCCTCTGGGGCTGCTGCTGTCATGGGATTCCTGTTCTGCGGTTGCGGGGAGTGCCTGGTCAACGGTCTGAGCGATTCGGGTTGAGATGGCGGTGCTTGGGCTGGGTTTGGGGCTGTGCACGGCGGCGGGATGCGGCCGTCTGAACCTTGGCCCGGTGCTGTGCGGGTATCTGGATCAAAGCCGAATCTCCCTCGGGAGCGCGTCGGGTGATGGGGAGCTCCACGCCGATGTCACGCAACCCGTCCAGAACGCGATGGAAGTTCCGACAGGATTGGTCCATCTCGCGGAGTTTCTGTCCCTTAGCCTCTTGGCTGAGCTGGTCGCGCGCTTCGGGAATGAGGAAGCGGTAGGTGATCGAACCATCCTCGCCGAAATCGAGGTTGAGCACATTGTCCTGCTCAGGGATCTGGAGAAGCAGTTCGCCGGCTTTCTCGAAATCGACGACGGAGGTGTCGTCGATGACCTTGTATCCTAGGCGGTTGAGTGATTCGACAATATGTCGGCGCAAGAAGTCGCGCTCCCGTTGTGCAACGAACTCGGCCGTAACCAAGTCCTGACTGCTTCGTTCTAGGGCCTGAATCCGATGGCACAGATCATCCACCTCGTAGCGCTTGACTCGTGCCTTGTCGAGTACTTCGGTGACGGTGGCAGCCATCTGTACGTATTCTGCCCGCAGGGACGTGTGGATTTTTGCTGCCGGGACATCGGCAAAGGCCGCTGCGACCTGGCCCTTGAACCGGCAGGTCGCCTCCAGAGTGACCAGATCATCGGCCAGTTCCCGATAGAAGTAGGCGTCCTTGAGGACCTCACTCGATTGCAGCCGATCAAGCTTGCTTTGGTAGTCGGCGCGGGCCGAGGAGTCGTCGATGGCGGCGATGCGCGTCTGTATCTCCTGGATGAGCGTCTCGATTTCTTGGCTACGCGCAGGGCGAGACTTGGGCAGTGGACCCCGCCGAGTCAGAGTCCGTAGGCACGTTTTTGCCATCTGATCGCGGATCGCGTGAACGCGTTCCCGGCTGCGCTCGATCTCAATGGCGGCGGCTTGCTTGGCCCGATCCGCTTCCTCGCGGAAGCCGGTTTTGAACGGAGCAAGGCGTACCTGCGGGGCTATAGCCTTGATTTCAAGTTGTGCGCGCACACTCGCGGATGCGTTCTCTCCGATGAAATACTCGGCGAGATTGGTGCACACCTGTGCTTGGAAGCCCTGGAAGGATTGTATCGCACGCTGACAGTATTGGTCGTACCCGGCGTAGGCTGCGTGGTCGTCCTTCTTGCGCGCAAAGGCCTGTTGCTCCGTCACCAGCTCGCGCAGCGCCTGGGTGACATCGTCGTGCCTGCCCTTGATGATGCTGTAAAACTGGTCGTGCGTGGCTTGGTCGAAAGTTCCCGGCGGTAGCACCAGGAATGGTTCAAGCAACGAACGGCAGTGTGCGGCACGCTTGCGTAGGAAGTCGGCACAGTCTAAGTGAATCCCATGCGCTCGGTCGTCTATTTGGAGGCCCTCCAGCTCAGAGAGCAGCGAGCGGATGCGCGACTGGCCCTCGAACACCTGGTGCAGCATGCCGTCGAAGACCCGCGCTGAATAGCGAGGAGGGGGCGAAACGACCTTGGGAGAACTCATGATGGGAAAGCCTCTTGCAGCACGGGGTACCTCCAGTGATCGGATTGTGGCATCTCAGGCCGCCGCCTGAATGAGCACGCCGCTCGTGTCGTCGGGAGCATCCCGTTCCTCGATTTTGGATTGAAGGAAGCGAACCTTTTCCGCCAAACCCAGGTTGTTGGAAAGGACCGCCTTAACCTGGTCGATCCCGAGCACTTTGAAGAGACCGTCCGAGCAGAGCAGGACGAGATCGCCCGGCCGAACCTCACGGAGAGTCGTCTCCATGGACAGGGCAAGCTCGCTTTCCGTGCCTCCGAAATAGCTAGTCAAGGGGCTGGCAGCGTCCAGGTCGTTGAGCACCTGCTCCTCAGTAAGCCGGAAAAACCTGTCTTCGCGCAACATCCACGCCTCTGAGTCGCCAGCGTTCACGATGCGAAATCCATCCTGCCAGTGCAAGAGCCCCACCAGGGTGGTTCCTGCGCCGAATGTCTCGGGGGCGCTCCGCGTGTGCGCAATGAGTTCGACGTTTATCGTCTCGAGGAGTGCCCGCAACCCTGCGCCGCCGCCCGGGGGCGGTAGGGCAAGACGGGCGCGGATCTGCTCAAGCAAAAAGGCGGACGCGACCTCACCCGCGCGCGTGCCGCCGATGCCATCGGCCACGAAGCAGCGGCACGTCAGTCCCCCCGTAGCGGTCGCAGAACCGCATTCGAGGATCTGGTCCTGGACCAAGACACGGTCTTGGTTCGCCCCTTTTGATGGCGCTTTGAGAGTGAAGCCTGCGACGTTGAACCACACGGGGTTGATTGTATACCATGACGTGGCGTGATACCGTAGCGGCCCACATGGCATCGCCTCCGAAGCATGGTGGACTAGGCGCACCGCCCACCGACGTCTACAAGGAAGCGCGGAGCGCCCAGACCGAGGCTTACCGGGATAATGTCGGAGGTACGGAGGCCTATCGAGACGACCACGGCTCGCCTCCGACGGAGGCGTACACGGGCGGAAGAGCGCGATCGCGTTCAGACATGCAGGACGAATTGTCCGTGGGCACGGAGGTCAAACTTCCGTGTGGAAGTGTTACGGTGGAACAGGTCATCTCGCCTGATCGCGCGACCGGCGAGGCCGCCGTGTACCTGGTCGGCGACAGCCGGGGCCATCACTACGCGTTCAAGCTGTACCGCCGGTTTGGCGACGCAAGAGACGAGCCGAACCCAGTAGCTCTCGAGCGCATACAGAAAATACAGGATCCCGATATCCTGCGACTGCACGCCTTCGGTACTGGAAGAGACCGGTATGACGGGCGCTGTTGGGAGCTCAGTGCATTTGCTGAGGGTGGCACGCTTCTTGATATCAAAGATCCTGGCGCAAAGTACACGCCCGACTTCATTCGGAACTGCGTTGTCCCTCAGATTCTCAACGGAATCCAGAACCTGCACAAACATCAAATCATTCACTGTGATCTCAAGCCACAGAATATCTTCTACTTGGACAGTGACCAGCTTGACCTGGTCATCGGTGACTACGGATCTGCCAAGACTGCGGAAGAAGGATCCAAGAAGGACGTATCATACACATCGACGAACAAGGGGACTCAGCTGTACATTGCACCGGAGCAGCCGATGGGACTCATCGGCGAAGGGAATGATTACCACGCATTCGGGATGATTCTCGTCCACCTCCTTTTCCCCAAGATGCTGAACAAGTCCGAATACGGCAAGATCCGAGAAAGGCAGTTCAACAAGAAACCCATCATTATCGAGTCTTCGGCAGGAGACAAAGACATCGTTCAATTGATAGGTGGGCTCACTCTCCATGACAAGAGCGTTCGGTGGGGCGCGGCCGAGGTGCAACGGTGGCTTGCCGGCGAGAACGTTCCGGTCCGGTATGGCAACGAGGCTGCTGTCGACCCGATCAAGCTTGGCCAGGATCGGACGATCCAATCGCCATCGGACCTGCTGGACTACGTCGAAACCAAGCCCGATTGGTACGAGACGCTGATCGCGGATGATGTGGGCTTCACGAGTTTGAAGAAGTGGGTTTCTCAGACGCGCGATTTGGCGCAAATGCGCGATTTCGACAAGCGCGTCCGGACCTGCCAGCAGGATGGCAAGGAATACGTTCAGGTGGCGATCCTACGCTTCTTCGAGCCTGAGCGTCCCATCGTGGTGGATGGCCGACGGTACGATCTGTGGGGGGCGGAGAACCTGCTGGTGGAAGTCACGCGGCTGGTCCGCCATCTCGATGATCTCTGGAAGATCGCGCCCCTTGCGCAATTGCGCTTCCATGTGTTCCAATTGGAGATGTCACTGCGGCAACTCGCCGCAATTGACGGACGCGGCGACGACGCCAAGCAAATCTGCGGCCTGATTGAGACGGCACTGCAAACCGTCGGAAGTTGGTACGCGAGCCTCTCGCAGGAACAAGTGCTTGAACTCGCGTATGCGTTCATGCCCGATCGGGGATTTCGCGACGGCAAGGGCACCGAGTGTCGCGACCTGGAAACGCTGGGCCTGTATTTCGCACGCACACCGGGCGCCTACGAGGAACAATGGCTCGTAGTCGAACGACACCGTTTTCTTCGGCAGCTCAATCGGGCTGATTTTCGGGGCATGGACTACAGGACGTTCCTGTTCGGAGTGTTCCGCGAGCGGATTTGTTGCGGGTTGGAGCTGCAAGAGGTGAAGCAGAACTTTGTGGGCTATGAGGTGCTGTTTCGAGCCGGGCGCTCACTAACGGGTTTTTTCACGTCAAGGGGGATCACGAACAAGCTGTTCGAAGTCAGCCAGAAGCCCGAGAGTGCGGTGGTTGCAAACCGGAATCTGTGGCTAGCTTCTCGCTTCTCTGGCCGCGCGCTGGCCCGCCAACTCGAGGCCGAAGTCGTTGGTGTTGTGGGAGATGTCCACCGCCTTGGCGTTTCGACGCTAGATGTCGCATCCCGGAGAGCATTTCAGAGGGATCTGTTCAAGTTCGCCCGATCAGCAACCCGACCATTTCGTGTCGCAGCGTTCGCAACTCTGGCAGTGATCGCGGTGGTGAGCGGGATCATAGTTGCCTCCTCCATCAGCGCAGGCTCTCGTGACCGCGAAATCGATAGGCGGCTCAAGGTTGTTGAACAGGCCTCGCTGCAACAGAACTGGACCGCTGCGTTGGAGGAGCTGGATAGCCTTATGGGGCAGTTCAAGAGCGATCTGCTTGCGAACAAAGCGGGGGGACGGTTTGGCGGTCTTGCATTGACGGCCTGCCGCAGCGTGCTGGGCAAGAAGTGGGACTCCGCGAGCCCAAGCACCGCCTTCAACGAAGTAATCGGGCACGGGTCCTGCGAGAGCGTCCGCGGGTCCATGCGAGAGGATGTCGCCGAGCGCGTGTTTGCAATGGGCACGCAACCTTCCGCACTAGACAGAGCCGGTGATGCTGCGGTACGGGAGGCTATCGCCCACTTCCGCGCATCGCCGCGATCCATTGATCAGTCGAGATGGCTTGATTTGGCAATGCTCTGCCGTGGGGGCCAATGGACCGCATCCGGCTCGCAGTCGAAGTCCGGAGAGGTCGGGATGATCTTCAAAGACAAGTACAATATCTCTGTTCGCGCCGTGGATGTGAACTGGAGCCCCCCCGCATCGGCGCGCTTCGCATTCGAATACACTCTTCACGGCGAGACACACGGGGTGAATGTGTTTTGCGCTCCCAGCTTGTTCGCGAATGGCCGCGAGTACAAGCCGGTTGACAGGTCGTGCAGCCGATTCACGGCAGACAACCAAACCCTTCGGAATGAGTTCACCTACGGGCTGCAGCCGGCCGCCCTGCTGACGACAACAATGCGGTTTGACGCGTATAGCGACTTGTCGTTTATGTTGCGCGTGGCGGCGAATAGCCCCGATCCGCCATCGTCGTGTACCGACGTGGTTCCGTTGACCGACTTCCGCACGGTCAGTCAGCGCCGTTCAGCCCCGACGCATGTGGATCGGCCTACGAGTGGGTTGGCAGGGCGGGGAGCGGGCAGTGCTCAACCCGGAGTGTCTGCTGGAGCTGTTGATCCCGCCGAGCTACAAGGGGCGTGGACGGGCAACCTACAAGGTGGCGGTCAGATCAAGTTGATCGTGGAAGATGTGAGCGGCCGCATGGTTCAGGCTATGGCTGCAACCAAGACCGCCGACGGCCAGTTCGACACACTGAAAATGCGTGGCTCGCTGGACGGCAGATCCCTCGTGTTTCAGGCTGATGATGGCTCACACCTGTCCGTCAGACACAGGGGAGCCGGGGCCAGGCAAGTGCTCGCAGGCACCTGGCAAACGAAAGGCGGCCAGAAGCTCTCCTGGACGGGGAGGAAGTGATGACAAGAGAAGTGCTGGCCAGAGCGTTCGTGGTTCTTCTCGTGACCGTCTCATGCGCCTGTATCAATGTGACGAGCGAAGCGGTGACCAAGGATGAACAAGCTAGAGCCTATGTCCGCAAGCAGCGCGCAAGCAAGGAAGAGCCGCACCTAGCGGTCTCCGGCAGCGGAACGCGCCTTGTGGTTGCGGCACGCTGGCAGCCAGTGTGCGTGGAAGAAACCGTGGCGGCCTCGGAACGAGTCGAGGTGACTACTACCAAACCTGCCGCCGAAAAGGACCAAAACTGGTTGACCGGCTGCTGGATAGCGGGGGTACTCGGGGTTGGCACTGGTGTGGTCAGCTTTGCCATCGCGCCTGCTCTCTCGAACACGTCCCATGTCGACGACCAGGGAAACAAGACGGGAAGTGACCGCCAAGGAGCGTGGATGGTTGGGCTGGTGGGCCTGCTTGTGGGCGTTCCCACACTCCTAGCCGCCATCATCGACCAGAGCAGACTCGGAACCCACGAACAGAGGGGTGCTCCACGCGAGAGCATCACGGCCACCCAGGATGTTCCATGTGGCGATGGTCGTCCGGTCGCCAATGCTCAAGTCAGTGTGTCCGGATCCGTGGAGTCAGCCGTCGTGGGCCAAACCGACGCGCAGGGACACCTTGAGATCGACCTTCGCTCTTTGCCGAATCGCGTGCGCGAGGAAATCCGCGGCCTGGGCCAATTGGAGGTAACGACTGACGGGCGGGTACCCGCCAGAGCCGTTTGGCTCTTGCCAGAAGAAACCGCGGCCCGTCTTCGAGGAAACGAGCCGGCGCACGGACAGCAAGTGGCACAAGAGCGTCTCGCCCTGTCCAGCGGAAACGCCGCACCGACCGTGCCGTCAGCATTGGCGTCTCCGGCAGGCGCGGGCATCCGCATGCAGAAATGTGAGGTAGACGACAAACCTAGAGCACAAAACAGTTTCGTCATGGGCAACGGCAACGGACAGATCGATCGCGGCGAACTCGTGGCGGTCACTTGCCACCTGCAAAACACCGCGTTGAACATGGTCGGCGACCTTCGACTGGAGCCGGTCAGCACGAACTCGGACGTCATGCTGGTGCAGGTTCAGCCACTCAAGCTGGCATCGTGGCCCTCTCAAGCCGCGTATTCTGTGAACTTCGGGCTTACGGTCAAGAAGGCGTACGACCTTCTCGAATCCGTTCCGCTGCCTGTGGGGATCCGTGTCACTCGCGACAGGAGTCGTGTCGTGACAGACGTGCCGCTCGGATTGTACCTTGGCGCGCACGGCAGGTAGTGGCCTAGTGTCAGCGCGACGACTTCGGCGTGGCAGCCCGATGGACTTCAAGGGGGAAATCACGCTTCTCACGCGTGACGCCATCGGATAGTATCGCCGTCGATGGCGCCGCCGCAGCCCCAGCAACGCACGCTACGCGAAGCGGTCGCGGCGCTTGTGGCAGCGCCGCGTGATCGCGCGCTGCTGGGCGAGGTGGTCGGGCTGTCCCTGCCCTATGTGGAACAAGGGGTGCAGTACATGCTGGCGTCGGTCGCAGACGATCCGCGAGCGCTTGGCCAGTATGATCAGTTTGTCGAGGAATTTCTGGAGAAATTCGGCGATGCGAGGTTCATCGTCATGCTAGCAGGGGCAGACGCGCCAGGGCCGTTTCTGGCAAGAGCGGCGCACAACTTTGCGGCTTCGTCCCTTCGAAAGACTGGCTTGCCCCGCGACACCCAGGGGCTGGGACCAGGCCGAGCGCATGACCCTGACGAACCGGGGGTGTCATGTCACCCTGACCCCTCGCCGGGCCAGGAGGAGCTTGCTTTGGCGGTCGAGCGGACTACGGCCATGCGATGGGTGCTCGACGAGTTGCCGATCGACGAGCGCGTGCTGTTGAAGGTGATGTACGCCTGCGATTCCGCCCCGGACGACGAAGAGCTGCGTTTTCTCGCGGACAGACGCGGCGTTGCTCCCGAGGTCGTACGTCGGGAGATCGCAGCGCGGGCAGAGCGCATCGAGGCGCGGGGACTTGAGCTGGCTCGATCGGTGGACGAGCGCGCCGGCTACGTCTCGGAGTTGCGCGAGCGGCGTCATCGCTGCGCCCGCATCATCGCGGAGGTGGACGGCGAGCCGACGTCCGACGTTGCGCCGGGCATCCTTGAACTCCACGTCAGCGACCGGAAGGCCCGCGGCGCGTCCCCTGAGTGGCGTAGCAGTCAACTGGCGGCGCTGGACACCCGCATCGCGCAGCAGGAGCGCCTGCTGGAGCAGGAATACGCCAAGCTTGCGGACCCGTTGCATGGACGCCCGAATTACCAGGAAGCCGCATTGCTGTTGGGATACGTGCGGATCGATGATGGTGCCGAACCCATCAAGACCGCAGCCAATACCGCGCAAGTCGATGTCAAGCGGCTGCTAGCCAAGGTAGGGCGTGGCTTTCGCGATCGGGGGGAAGAATGAGGTCGGCGGCGACCAGCGGTGTGCAGTGGAAGATCGCTCCCTTCGGGGTGCAGAGCTTCCAGAGTCAGAAGATGGAGCGGCACCACGTCAAGAAGCATGTCCTGAACCCCCACGAGCAGTGGGCTACTCTGTCCGTCAACCTGGCCAAGGCTGTCTTCCGAGCCACGGCCGCAGCGTCTCCCTCGCAGCTAGACGATCTCATGGATGCCCTTGCGCACGCGTATGTCGGCTTCGTGCAGACCCATACCTGCGAGCCAAAGAATATCGGTGCAGTCGGGACCGGCCTCCACTTTGACGAAGGGCGGTATCCGATCCGCGTGGTTCACGCCTGGACCCGACTCGGGCTGTATGTTTCTTTTCAGTATTTGAACACTGCCCCGTCAGTTCTCATGACCGCTATGCGTCCCATACCCAGATTGATGCAACCGCCATTTACCCAGGAGAACTACGTGTACCTGGCGCGCAAGAAGTACGTAGACAGACAGGACTGGTAGCCGGGAGTGGATCCCACCGGACGATACCAACCATGAGCCGCATCCAGGACTTGACCGACCATCTTTCCGACTTGCTCGACCGCACGGGCATGGAGCGGAACGACTTCATCGCCCTGGCTGTGATTGGCGAGTCCCACCGACAGGCACTGGCCCTCTGCGGCGAGGCGCCACCGCGGGCATCGGAGGTCCACCAGCGTTGGTTGGTGCGACTGAAGGAGATTGCCACAGACAAGGTGCGAACCTGGCTGGTGACCTTTTCTGACCTGAACGAAGATTTGAACTCCGTGTGGCGGGAACTGAAGGAAGCGGCGGACAAACCTGATGTCGGGCCTTGCGCGGACGCGTTCGACGGCGTCGAGGAGGTCATGGCCGTCGCCACGGTCTGTGCCCACATCGGCTGGCTGCGGGCACAGGAGTTCGAGGAGCTGGCATCGCGCGCAGAGACGGAGGCGCGCAAGCTGGCTCCCAGGATGCCGGAGCTATGGGAATACGCGTATCAATGTTACGCAAGAGCCCTTCCCGATGGCGAGTTTCCTCGATCCCACGCTTGGCTCGAGCCTTTTGCGCGGCTGGCCCCGGTTCGCGTAGCTGTGGCATCGGCCAGTCGATTGTACTCGCCGGAGAAACGCGCCCAGGTCGCTCTTCGTGCGGTCAACAAGATTCTGCTGCCTGACACGCGCAGCGTTTGGGAGACGTTGAAGGCGGCTTTCGCGCCGCCGGTCGTCCGCCGTGCGGTTCGGGGCACACAGCAGGTTGTCGCCTTCGTGTGCTGTAACCTCGATCGGGTTCTCAGCGGTGTGCAATTGGACGCATTCCGCGAGTATGTTCGAAATCTTGCTGTTGTTCACGTGCCCGGCGCCGGTGTTCCCCTGACGGCAGCTGCCCCGCAGAGTCTCAAGAAGGAATTCGACTTTCAGGGCGGCATTGATATCGAGGTCCATCTGGTGTGGACGTCGGCGGAATTGACTGTGACCTACAGAATTGATCCTCCCCAAACCGGCGCACTGGTTCTCTTTCTCGAAGACGCAAAGACCGGCGAGCCGTTGGCCTCTGTTGCGGTGCCTGCGGATGTGGACATCAAGAAGACCTGCTCCGTGTCAACGAAAGAGCTGGGCTTCGATCCAACGGCGAGACTGTGGCAGCTTCGGGTGATGCTTGCGTAGACCAGAAGCAGTCCCGCGCATCGTTTTCCCGAATGTCGAGGGCGACCGGGCGAGGCCCATAGAGATCTCGGTCCGAACGCCCAACCCGATAGATCCGGCGCGGCAGAGCCAGCTTACTGCTGCCGAAATCGAGACCCTCCATCTAGACGATATCATACTGGCCTGCATGAGTCTGAGGATACCCCGCCTGCGAATCCTCCGTTCGTGGAGTGTTGATTGGGGTGGCGGCGCGCGTCCGACGCTGAATGGCCGCTCTGCGCAGCTTGCAGGGGTTCTGGCCTACCTGGCCGGCGTGCGTGGAAGAAACGGGGCGCGTCTGCGCGGTTGGTTGCGGGACGCGCCCACGGCGTGGGCCACTGGTTCACTGCGACTGCTGGAGGATCCCGCTGATCCGCAGGTTGAGCCGTGGAGCATTGACGGGGCCGTACCCGATGCGACCATGCTTTGCAAGTTCGAGGCGTTCGCCGCGTCGGCTGCGCGCGTATTCTTCGTGCCGAAGTCGGAAGTTCCCCACATCGAGCCCAGGGCCAATCAGACTGGCATCCAGGTCATGAGCGTTGCTGAGTTCGGGCGCCTGCTCAAGGGCGCGCCGGACGTCAGCGCGCGATACGTTGTCGCCGTCGATGTCTCCGAATTGCGTGCGATGGTGGATGCGGTGCTTGAGGGGGTCTTCCCCCGCGGACCTGGCTTCTGGCTCGCGAACGCCTTCACGGCGGTGCGCGTCCCCTGCGGCGTGGTGGCCGCATGGCTTGCCTTTCGCGGGCAGTTCAACGACGCGGCCTCGCTCTATGTTGCTGGCCTGCTGACCGATGTCGCCGATGGCGTCGCCGCACGCTACCTCCACGGCACCAGCGAGTTCGGCAAGAAGTTCGACAGACAAACGGACATGGCCTTCAACTTCGTCGTCGGACTAGGCATGATAGCTGGCTGGGCGCACTCGCCCCACGGTATCGCGAAGACGGTTGCGCTTCTTGCGCTCACAATGGGGCTCATGGCCGCATCCAGGCTGCTCGGCGCCCAACCCGGCTCCGGCGTCGCCAAACTTCGCAGCGGGTGGATCCGGGCAGTCTTGCTCGTGTTCATCGTCCTGCACATGGACTGGAGCCTCAGTCTGGCTAGGCTCGTCTCCACCGCCGTCGCCGCCCTTGCCCTTGTGGGAGTCTCCTTGTACGAAATCGACCAAGTCTGTCGAGATGTCCCGTCGGGGAGAAGGGGCTGGCTCAAGAGACACCCAGGGGCCCGATGAGAAGCGCCATGCCAGCGGAAAGGAAATCCGCTCTGCGCTTGGTCCCGGAGGGACTTGACAGTGCCCTCGCGCGCTGTGATGGTCACCGTGGTGTTTGTCGTTCAAAGAAAGGACGGCAACAATGTCATCAGTGAATTGTTCGGCATCAGGATGCAAGAATACGGATCAGGGTGGGAAGATCTTCTTCCAATGCAGTGCCTGCGGGCGATGGTGGTGTTCGGATCATGCGCACGAAGGGAAGCAGTGCGCTTGCAAGAAGGGCTATCTGCACCGCTAGCCGTTGACTGGGCCGGCGCTGCTGCAGCGAAGCATGCAACTCGGCACCTAGGCCAGGCAGAGTCCCTATTGTTTCTTTGCGACACGTCTGCCCCTCCGAACTTGCGCCATCAGCACCAACAAGCGGCCCTCTTTTTCTTGGCCCGTTGATGTCAGAGAATCGGTACCGCCGGCGTCAAGAAGTCCATCACAACAACAAGTACCCGAACCGATCAATTGAAAGGAGATACAAATGGGGTTCAAGGTCGACACAACGAAGCTGGTTCAGAGGACACAAGGAGCGTTGATAGTCGTGGGTTGCTCTGCTGCCTGGGGCGTTGTGGCCGGGCTCATCCTGGGTGCCGTTGGGCCAGGCCCGGGTCCTGCCCCATACGCGGGTTTGGCTATCCTGGGAGCCATTCTCGGCGGCGGAAGCAGCCTTCTGCTGCATACACCGTTGATCAAAATTCTTGAACTAATCGGGAAACTCCCGTTCACCTACCTGCCCTTTCTGTGCCTGAAATTGGTGTACTACGTCTTCGCTTGGCCCGGTAGTTTGTTCGCGGAGATGACCAAGCTTGTGGTTTTCGAGAATCAGCAGCAGTCGCTGCCCAACGCCTAGGAACAAGACGATGTCTGGCAGAATGAAGAAGAAGAACGGGGAGGACTACACCTCCCAGGAAATAGGGGAAATTCTCCAGAAGCACAACGCAAGCCTCCAGGTCATATATGGAAGATTCCGGCCGATCTTCATAGGGGAGGATAGGGCATTCTTCCGGAAAGAGCTGATATCCTCTTCGGGAACCTTGTATAACGATGTGTTCAATACAGGAGGTGGGGACGACCTGTGTCTGATCCTAACAGCACTGGCCAGCTGGCTATGTGATTGCTGCAGGAGTTGCTACTACGACCAGCCCAGCACAGACGAGTGCATCGCCGTGCTCCTCAAGTCTATCAATGTATGGGTGTGGGCTACAGATGAAGCTGGCCGCGCGGCTAGAACTGATGCCATCATGCCATGGGTGTTTCACTACAACGCGATGAACCATTTCCTGTTTGCCCCCACATAGGCAATGACCCGTATGGCCGGCTTTGGCTGGCCTTTTGGCCAGCCCAGCGACTCGGGGCGTTGGAGTGCAGGAAGCCAGACAACTAGCGGTTTGAGTTCTGCGGGCTCTCTGCAGAGAGTCGGTGAAGGATCGTGACAGCCAAGAACGGAGGGACACGCAAGTGGAACAAGTGGTTGCCGTGAAGAGCTTTGAAATGGCGGATGTCGTCAAGGCCGTCGAGGATCTCGACACGGCCAAGACTGGCGCCATCTCGAGGGCCGATGATATGTCCGACCAGAACATGGTGGGCTTCTGGGTCTCGGCCAGTGAGGTGGGGTCACGAGACATGCTCTGCCTTTTCCGACACGACGGAGACGAGGGCAACAATCTGACGTGCGTGTTCTCCCTCAATCTACCTGCACCCCCGGAAGTCGGGTCTTTGTTCTTGGAGATATGCAACCGATGGAACGCGGAGGATATCATGCTCACGGCTGCGATTGTTCCTGAGCAAGGCGTGATCTTGAAGACCACGTTGTTGACGGCCTATCCTTTGGCCGAACGGGACCTGCTGTTGTGGGTCGGGGTTGCATTTCGGAAAGCCGTCCGTTTCTGTCGATTCTTCGAGGAGGAGTTTGACAAATTGTGAACCAGCCTGGACTACAGTCGGTGGCTACTCCGCCTGGACTGAGCGTGGACGACGAAGCCGTCGGCGTGTTTCGACTCGGGCCGGTTCTGGGAGGGCCACTTCCCGGTCCGGTTCAGCAGAAGTGGCTCATTTGATGCGACCCGGACAGTGCCCGCAATCGTCTTTGCCCGACATCCGCCGGAGCAGGCTGAGCTTCGTTCCGCAATGAATGCAGAGCCCCGCACGGTGCCGGTCAAATCGTAACTGCTCCCGCTCAGCGTCCTCCTTTAGAGAAGCGTCTCTTTCCTTGGCCCGCTGCTGGAGTTCGGCGGCAGCAGCCTCCTTGGCCCCGCGTTCCCGTTCCTCATCTGCGTCTCTGGCCTTCTGCGGGGCAACCTGACGTTCCGACGGGGCACGCGGCACCACGCCTTCACAGCGCACATCCCACAGCTTCACCGTCCGGTCGCCGGAACCGCTAGCGAGCAGCGACGCGTTGGGGCTGAATGCGACCGACCAAACGGGTTTGGAGTGGCCAGACAGGTTGGCGACCTCGCAGCGGGCAGCGACATCCCACAGCCTCACTGTCGTGTCGTCGGAACCGCTGGCGAGCAGCGCCCCGTCGGGGCCAAATGCAACTGTCCCTACCGTTCCGGAGTGGCCAGACAGGCTGGCGACCTCCCGGCGAGAGGCCACATCCCACAGGCTAACTGTGTTGCCCAGATAGCCGCTGGCGAGGAGTGCCCCGTCGGGGCTGAACGCAACGGTCGAAACCTGTCCGTACTTGGGTGACAGGCTGGCGATCTCGCAGCGCGTGGCGACATCCCACAGCTTCACGGTCGCGTCGCCGGAACCGCTGGCGAGCAGCAACCCGTCTGGACTGAACGCAATGGACAGGACTTCCTCTGCGTGCCCAGACAGGCTGCCGACCTCGCGGTGCGCTGCCACATCCCACAACTTCACCGTTGCGTCGCTGGAGCCGGTAGCGAGCAGTAGCCCGTCATGGCTGAAGGCCACCGAGCGTACGGGATAAGAGTGCCCGTGCAAGCTGGTAAGTTCGCGATGCGCATTGACATCCCAGAGCCTCGCTGTCTCGTCGCCAGAACCGGTGGCAAGCAGTGCCCCGCCGGGACTGAAGGCCACGGAAGTCACAAACGCAGAGTGGCCAGACAGAGCGACGAGCCTACGACGCGCAGCCAGGTCCCACAGGTTCACGGTTGCGTCGTCGGATCCGGCAGCAAGCAGTGATCCGTCGGGGCTGAAGGCCACGGAGGACACGTTGTCAGAGTGGTTTAGGCTGGCGAGTTCGCGGGCCATGGAGCGACCTGTGCACTGAAAGTTGCGAGAAAGGGGCTCCAGAGCCGACAGCGCAACCCAACCGTCGAGCAGTGTGTTCGCAATGCGCCGCGTCGTGGGCATTGGGGCTGGGTGTGCCGATCCTGCTGGCGTTCAGTTGCAATCATCCTACGAAGGGACCCCAGACCGATCGGAGCAGTTTCACGAGGCACTGCATGGATTCCCAGGTTGCGCGACACAGAGGATTCCTATCACTCTAGCACAATTTTACAGGTCAGGTGCCCTACGCTGCTCGACGGTGATGGTCTGCGCTGAGACTCCATGCGACAAGACGTCTCGCTCCCGTAGTTGACCCGAGCCCTCAGATTCCTGTATGTTCCGCGTCTAGGGGTGACGCCGCCCCCGCAAGAAAGGCAAGTGAACGATGCGATACCAGAAGCCACAGGTCATTGCCACGAATCAGCCGACCGGAGGCTATGCCGCCGGTTGTCCAGCGCGCGACAGCTACCAGTGCAAGAGTTGTTTTCGCCAGTAGGTGAACACGAACAATCGATCGTCGTTGACTGGATCGATTGAAGTAGGGCGGGCGGGATAGGAACAAGAGTCCTGTGACCCTCGTAAGACAGTGCAGGAATACGTTCATTCGGCGATTTGAAACGATCGGGTACGTCACCAGTCAGTTGACGAAGCGCGATCGGGTGTATGACGCCGTCGGTGCGATCTTCCTAGGCGGAATTCGGCGCGTGCCCCGTGCTGTCGATGACCTCGTCGAGGAAGTGCATCGGCAATTCATCGACGCCGACGTCGAGGAGCTGCGGCGGGATTTCGTCGAGTTCGTGCTCGACCTCGAGCGCGATGGATTCGTGGTCACCGGGGACACGCCCGCCGATCTCGAACGCCGGGATGCTGGATTCACGTACCAGGTGGAGACCCCGAAGACCATCGCCGTGCGCATCGGGTCGCGCGAGACTGACGTGGGCCGTCGTCCCACCGACGAGGTGATGACCAGCCATTTCCGCGAGCACCCCACCATCTTCGGCGCCCATTTTGAACTGACATCAGCGTGCAACGAACGGTGCGTTCACTGCTACAAGCCCCCCGGCCACGTTCGACATGCGGACATCGCATTTGCCCTCGACTTGCTCGATCAACTCTCTGCGATGGGGACTTGTAGCCTGACTCTGTCGGGCGGCGAGCCGACACTGCACCCGCAGTTCATTGAGATCCTCAATGGCGCTCGGCAGCGCGACTTCGTGATCAACGTGCTCAGCAATGGCCTTCACTTCTCGCCCGAGCTGCTGGACACGCTGCGGGACGTGAATCTCAATATGATTCAGATCTCGCTGTACAGCATGGATCCGGAGATCCACGACTTGATCACCGCTGTTCCCGGCTCACAGAAGCAGACACTCCACACGATCGAGGAGCTGATTGCGCGCGACGTGCCGGTCCAGATTAGCTGCCCGATCATGAAGCAGAACCGGAATGGCTACCGGGCCGTGTCCCGCTGGTGCCACGAGCACAAGGTGCGCGTGCTCTCAGACTTCATCATGATGGCGCGCTCCGATTTCGACACGTCGAACCTCGCGAACCGCCTGGGCATTGACGACACGCGGTCGGTCATCCAGGACATCATTACTGCCGACGACGAATACCAACTCCTGCTCGACGTCGATCCCAGAAGCCGCGACCTGGAAGAGTTCGCAAGCCAGCCGGTTTGTGGCGTTGCCATCGACAATGCCTGCTTCACGGCCGACGGCACGATGTACCCGTGCGCAGGATTCCAATGCTACCCGCTCGGCAACGTGCGAGAAGGGACGGTCCGTGACGTGTGGGAGAACTCAGAGCGCGTCCGCTTCCTGCGCCAGATCCAGAACGGCTCATTTCCCACCTGCCTCAGATGCGAAGCGCGGGACTACTGCATCATGTGCTTGGTGCGCAACTTCAACGAGAGTGGGGGCGACATGTTCAAGGTCGCCGATCATTTCTGCCAGGTGGCGTTCCTCAACAAGGAACTGGTTGAGCACTGGCGCGTGGAAAAGGGCGGACGGTCCAAAGTGGTCTGATTGACAAGGACCCGGCGGCCGGACACGTAGGCTGATCAGCCAGCCTGGATCCGCTCCCCACCGCGGAGCATGTACGCGGCCACGAGATCGGAGCAGGCCGTACAATCCCAGCACTGGTAGCGACATTCCCTCACCATCTGTCGCCACCTCGCTAATGCTCCGCCGTGCTGCTCCGCATGCGAGAACGCGTACTGGATGAGGTCAGGAGGATCGAAGGCGAAGGGGCCGTCACCATCAACCAGCGTTTCCACGGACGCGATGCAATCGGCGAGCGACTGGAACGCGCGCCGTCCCGCGAGCTTGATCACATCGAAATACGCGCAGGTCTCCTCGAGATCGTCGCGAAATGGAGGGAGTCCAAGGTGCATCGGAGATAGGAGATCTGGCTCGGTTGTAGCAAGACAGGAGAAGCTCTGCGGGTAGCGGAAGATCTCGATGTTGCTGCCGGCGTCGCCGGTCTGGTGGTGTCCCATGGTGTGCAGATAGTGCTCGTCGCGGAGCGCGCAGGCGCCAAAGCACCCCTCACCGGTAATGATCGATGTGACGACGTGCCTCCCGGTCAGTTCGTGGAAGCGAGTCTGCGCCTGCGCCACCTCCTTCAATACGCGTAGGTCGCGCGCGATACTCTGGTCGAGGTTGACGTATTCATAGCCGGCCTCGGCACAGTTCCAGAACTCCTGCCCGCTGTGGACCTTTCTTAGTACGGTGTTTTTGATCCCGACGTCGGGAAAGGTGCGCTGGAGCAGGCCGATCTTCAGCCACAAGATATGGGGAATTGATACCGAGCGAATGCCCATTTCATAGAGCGGCTTGAAGCCTTCGACAAACAGTTCGAGGTTGCGGCGGGTGTTGGGCACGTAGATGTTGTTGAAGACCGGCGTGACCCGGATGCCGGTCTGCTCCTGGAGCTGGACCATTTGCCGGAGATGTAACGTGTTCTCAGAATCGCCAACCGTGACGCCATGGGCATCAATCATGAAAGGTGCGATGTGACAGGTGAAATTGATGTCATGGATCCGCGGCCCAATCCGGCGCAGGCGCTCTACCATCTCGTCATGAAGTAGGACGGAGAGGTTGAACCGTGAAAGAGCCGGGCTCACGGAGAGGGTGAACCTCATCTTCGCAATGTTGGGGTACCGCATAGATGGCAAGATAGAACGGCCAACCCGGTGGAGACAATCATGGAAAAGGCGGTGGTAGATGTCCAGTCACGACCGTCCTGGGTGGACGCCCCGATTCGCCTATCGACCGGACGTCGCCGAGGTCGCCTATTGCGAATCGACGAACTCGATGGCGAGCGGGATTCCGGCGCGCCCGAGTTCAATCCCTGCCGGAGACTGGACCACGATCGAGAGCACAACCCTGCCGGAGTCGAACCACATCTCCCGAGGTATCGTCATTCCCACGCCGGTAGAGGAGTTGGCCTCAAGCGAATGGCTGGCCGGCACTGAGCGGTGCGGTGGGCCCGACGATCCATCGGTTGGCGCCATCTCGAACAGAACCTGCACTGTCATGTCGGATGGCGACTGGATCGTCGCTACACAATAGGTTGACGAGATGCCATCAGCGCTCGCCCAGTTGACGACGCGTCCTTGCAGCGCCAGCGGCTTTCCCTTGGCTTGCTTCTGCTCGCAAGATAGTTTCCCTACCTTGACCTTGGAGTCACCTTGCTCTAAGCCTTCTTCGCCCTGCTCGCCTGCCTTGCGCTGCTTGCGTAGCGCCTGCACGAGTTTCATGTTCTCCAGGTCAGGCGTGCCCTTCTTGGCGACATCTCGCGAGGCATTGGGATCGAAGGCGGGGCGATTCTGAAGGGGGCTGCCTTCGCAGTAGTAGAACCAATCCTGCGCACCGGTGTTGAGACGGCGACCGTGGCGGGCCAGGGGCGCGTTGATGAGGAAGCCGAGTTCCTCCGCGGTGAGCGACTTCATGTCGTCGTCCGTGAGCATCTCCCCAGAGAGAGCCTTGGTGACGGCCGCAAGCAACTCTTGGCGCACGTTCTTGCGGACCACGAGTTCGTCGGACCAGGATTTCGCTTCCTTGTTGTCGGGATTCGCCACTCTCGCCTCGGCAAACATGCGTTCGGCTTCGTCCCAGTTGTTGCGGGCTGAAGCAATGCGCCCGAGGTTGCGGGCCGCAGAAGCCTTCACCTGGGGATCTGTGGCCAGGTCGAACGCCTTGCGTGCGGCTTGTTCTGCGCTGGCATAGTCACCGCGGCCGCAAATGTCATACGCTGTCCGGTAGGAGGCGAACCCGAGTACTGACCAGGCCTCTGCACAACCGGGGTCGATCTGGGTGGCTTGCCTGGCCTTGTCGACTGCCTCGCGGAACCACGCGGTATCAGTAGGTTTCTGCGCCTTCTTTGACGAAAGCTTCAGCGCGGCGGTGAGGGGTTCGCCATTCGCGGGATCGCGAGCCTTGGAACAAGGGACGTCGCCCTGTCCGCCCGGCGTGTTCACCGCCGTGCCAGGGGTGGGCGTCGGACTGGCGGCCGGCCCCCGCGTCCAGCGCCGCAACTCACGGTGCATGGGGCCGCTCTCTTCGAGCCAGACGAGAATGCTGGCCGGGTTCTCGACAAAGTAGGCACAGCCACGCTGGACTGCAGCGGCCTTCAGGGCGGGCCTATTCGGGAGCGGCGCGCATACCCAGACGTTTTGAGGGTTCAGGGCAAAAACGAAGCTCGATCCACGCCAAGACCAAGTCAGCTGAGTATCGAGCTTGGATTGTGTATCGTCGCGCAAGTCAGTGCAGTTGGCCTGAAAGCGAGCCTTGCCGTCTCGAAAGAAAGTGTAGCGCGCATTCTCGCAAGCCTCCCGGGAGCCGCCTTCGTCATCGAGAACCGCCTCCCTCCACTCTCCGACCATGTTCGGAACGCGCGTATCGACCGCCGCGCGGCTGCCCGCCGGAAGGGAAGGCTCCGGCTGCCCTAGTCGGGGTGGCGTCTGGGAGAACGTGCTCCCGGTATCTATTCTTGCTCTTCTCGTGACGCCCTGGTCGCCAGAGTGCCAATTGGAGAGCAGAAGGAAAGCAAGCGGGAAGTACAACAGAACCGCAAAGCGCGGGGCCCACCATCGCGCGCGATGCCCGAAGGTCACAGGCGACGCCACGCCCGGGTCCGCAGCAGCTGGGGTCGGCCGTTGCCCCATGGTTTCGGCCAGGGCGGCGCCTCGTGCTGCGGTGGCCACCAGGCCAACCAAGAGAAGGTGCTCACGCATGAGATCGCGGTGGCTCGGGGTTGTCCACGTCTTTGCGAAGTCAAGGCGGGCAAGCAACGAGGTTCCGAAGCACCAGCAGCCATACCACCGATCATTCTCCCTTGTGCTTGGCACCTGCCCGCGCGTCAGCCAAGCGGCGACCGCGAAGAAGGCCCAGGGCAGGCTGAAGGTGAGGAAATCGGCCACCCATGCGACCAGCCAGATCGGTAGCCAGAGGAGGAGGTAGTTCAAGTGAAGCTTCTGGGCGATGTAGAAGAAGAAGAAGGTGAACGCCCGGAAGACGTGGATGCCGGCTCCGAGCAGCCAGTCGAAGCCGGGGATATGGATCAGACCAGTCTTCAAGTGGCTCTGGTCGGCTCGTCGATAGATCTGCTGCATGTGAGAGTCGCCCAGCGACTCGGCAGAATGCCGCTGATCGTCGGTCAGCTCCTCGTTCGGGAGCGATGGCGCTGGTACGCTTCTACGAGCGGCGCCAAGGTCCATGGCCACGACCACGGACCAGCAGAAGTCGACCATCTCCCGCGGAATGGTGTCCACCAGCCGCCGCAAGCGCGTCCTTTCTTCGTCGGGGTAGGAAATCGCCTCGATGGCCACCGTAAGGCTACCGCTGATCATGGACCGGGCCTCGGCCCGGTCGGCTTCGCTCGCTTGCGCGATGGCGTCCTTCGCGGCGACGTAGTCGTGGTCGTCGTAGCCGGCAACGTAGGGCGACGCGTTGCCTTTGGTCAGGCTGCCGATGAGGGCACGGAAGCTGTCAAACGGACCTATGTCTTCGGTACGCTCTGCCATTGGATCTCCATTTGCTTGTGGCTCTATCAGGAACGAGACGTCTCGAAAGGGCGTCTACGTTGGTCAAGGACGTCGGCTCGACGGTGAATCTGACAGCACGCCACATCGATCTAGGCATCATGGGCGGATGGCATGGCTCGGTCAAGATGGTCGAGAGAGGTTCAAGCCCGAGACATACCCTCCCTGTCGTATGTAAAACCTGTGAGCTGGTTCAAGCCTGCCGGTTCAAGTGGCTTTGTGAACTCGTGCGAAGAGTGGGATAGAAGATAGGCTCGTTGTGAAAGGGGCTGCACTCCAGCACGCCGGGCTCTGACCCGACCGCGCGGGCAAAGCATCACCACTCGGGCGGCTTGTCACTCCGAATGGGCTCATAGTTTGCCTTTGGGCGACCGTTCTGGTCGATATACCCTTTGCGTGAGATGTATTGCTTGCTTCCTGCGCAGTTGGGATTTTCCGCAATCACGGCAAGAAACCTTGCATTCCTGCCATTGCCGGTTGATCTGAACTGAAACTGAAGAAATCTGAGGAGCTTGTTGTCTGGCAGTCCGAAATTGAGCGATTTCCATGGCTCGCGCGAGAAGATGCGCGCAATATCGACGTCCGTCGTCCGCCCGTTGCACAAACTCGGAGTGAATTCTTGGGAACCTTTCGGAAACGAATGGTCTCTCCCGCTCTGGTCCCAGGCGGCCAAGGCACCCGCGTACATCACGTTCAAACGCCCAACGGCAACTTCATCCAACGCCCCGCGACTTCCCGACGGAGCGGAAATCGGGGAAGGCTCCGGCTGCCCTAGTCGGGGTGGCGTTTGGGAGAACGCGCTCCCAGCATCCATTCTTGCTCTCCTCGTGGCGCCCTGCTCGCCAGGGTGCCAATTGGATAGCACAAGGAAGGCGAGCGGGAAGTACAACAGGACAGCAAAACGCGGGGCCCACCATCGCGCGCGATGTCCGAAGGTCACAGGCGACGCCACGCCCGGGTCCGCAGCAGCCGGGGTCGGCCGTTGCCCCATGGTTTCGGCCAGGGCGGCGCCTCGTGCTGCGGTGGCCACCAGGCCGACCAAAAGAAGGTGCTCACGTATGAGATCGCGGTGGCTCGGGGTTGTCCACGTCTTTGCGTAGTCAAGGCGGGCAAGCAACGAGGTTCCGAAGCACCAGCAGCCATACCACCGATCATTCTCCCTTATGCTTGGCACCTGCCCGCGCGTCAGCCAAGCCGTGACCGCGAAGAAGGCCCAGGGCAGGCTGAAGGTGAGGAAATCGGCCACCCATGCGACCAGCCAGATCGGTAGCCAGAGGAGGAGGTAGTTCAAGTGAAGCTTCTGGGCGACGTAGAAAAAGAAGAAGGTGAACGCCCGGAAGACGTGGATGCCAGCCCCCAGCAGCCAGTCGAAGCCGGGAATATGGATCAGACCGCTCTTCAAGTGGCTCTGGTCGGCCCGCCGGTAGATTCGCTGCATGTGAGAGTCGGCGAGCGAATCAACGGAACGCCGCTGGTCGGCGGTCAACTCGTCGTCAGGGAGCGAGGGCGCGGGCACGCCCCGACGAGCGGCGCCAAGATCCATGGCCACGACCACGGACCAGCAGAAGTCGACCATCTCCCGCGGAATCGTGTCCACCAGCCGCCGCAAGCGCGTCTTTTCTTCGTCAGGGTAGGGAATTGCCTCCACGGCCACTGTCAGGCTACCGCTGATCATGGACCGGGCCTCGGCCCGGTCGGCTTCGCTCGCTTGCGCGATGGCGTCTTTCGCGGCGACGTAGTCGTGGTCGTCGTAGCCGGCAACGTAGGGCGACGCCTTGCCTTTGGTCAGGCTGCCGATGAGGGCACGGAAGCTGTCAAACGGACCTATGTCTTCGGTACGCTCTGCCATTGGATCTCCATTTGCGTGTGGCTCTATCAGGAACGAGACGTCTCGAAAGGGCGTCTACGCTGGTCAAGGACGTCGGGGCGACGGCGAATCTGACGGCAGGCCGCATTGATTCACACAGCATCGGGGAATGTCATGGCGTGGTCAAGACCTCCGCTGTGCCGCTGTGCCGCTGTGTCGCTGTGTCGCTGTGCCGTCGCGTTGATCGATTCGCTCCGTAAGCGTCCGATCACGCGGTCTGCCGGTGCCTCTCTCACCGCTCCCCCGCCGGATCCACCACCATCTCCGTCGTCAGTCCAATCGCCGGCGCCGACACGACGAGGCGCTCGCTGGTCGCCATACCACCGAGTTCGCTTGCGTCGATGCTGGCTTCACCTTCGGCGTTGGTGTGGGCTTCCAGGCGCTGTCCGTTGTGCAGGATCTCGATGCGGCCGTGGAAGGGGCGCTCGCCACAGGTCACGAACTGGGTTTCTGGTTTGCTGTTGCGGCTGACCAGCACGTCGGATGTCCCGGTGATGGGCATTCCCACCAGGACGAGCGACGCGCCCAGGGCGACGATGACGCCGCCGATGCCGTAGGCGTCTTGCCGTGGGTTGGTTGGCTTGTTGTCCGAATCAACGCCCTGGGTGGGCTGGGTGTGGGCGGCCGCGATCACGATGCCGCCCGCCAGGCCAACCACGCCGCCCACCACGGCCAGCATCCACCAGTCTTCCACCTTGGGTTTCTTCTCGACGCGCTCCAACACTTCGTAGTGTCGAAGTACATCCACCTCGCAGGTGCGCCGCTGCACGATGCGTAGGCGCAGACGTCCGGGCTCGCTCAGGTACGACACCTGGCTATCTTCGCGTCCGGGCCGGCGCGCGATTTCGTCCTGGGCCACCGTGCGCTCGAAGGTGCCGCGACTGACCGACACGGTCTCGCCACAGCCCACGGTCAGGCAGCACAGCAGAGCGATCGAGCGGGTGGACATCTTGCTCATGCTCACTCTCCGAACAGTTCGGCAAGCTGGGCCGCGCTTTGCCGGGCCAGTTCGGCCAAGGAGGCGCGCGCGGCTGATTCGCGGTCGGGGCCAGCGGCGCGGGCGGGTTCGCCGCCCAGGGATGCGCGCGACAGCACCTTGCCTGCCTGAGAAACGGTGAGATCGACTGAAGGCTGACAGAGCCAGACGCCGGGCAGGTTGGCATCGTGGAAGAAGGTGCCGCGAACAGTTCCCTCGATACGCATGGACCCGGGCCTGTCGCTCGGCCGACCACACAGACGCACGGTCGGGCCGTGGCTGGCCACCTGGTCGGTGATGGTGGCGGCCAGGTGCTCGCCTTCGGAGAACTCGGCGGTGCCCTGCACGCAGACCTCCACTTCGATGGACGCGGCCATGCGGCGCAGTTCAGATTGCGCCTCCGCTGCGGCGATCACGGCCGACCACGCGCCAGGGTCCAGTGCCCGGCCCGAGACGGCCTGCTCCAGGGTCAGGGCGTGCGCCAGATCGGCAACGTGGGCCCGGATCTCGATGGTCAGTCGAGCTGCCTCGCGCAGCTTGGCCTCGCTGAGCGCGTGTGACTGAATATCCCGAGCTGAAGTCAGCTCCTGGCGCGCCTTCTGTGCTTGGGCGTGATAGCGGGACACGGCAGCGGCGCGATCTAGGACGGCCAGCACGTACACGACGTCGTGGACGGCGCGGGAATTCCCCACTGTGACCATTCCGTCGGGTTCAAAGTGGGTGGTTTGGCGTAGTTCCTGGTGCAGCTTCGAGATGCTGCTGCTCTTGGCATCACGGCCCGAGGCTGCGTCTACTTGCGCACTTTCCACCGAGGTCAGGACCGAGCTGATCTGCGCTTGGATCTGGCTGCCGATGTCCGCGGTAGCGTGGGCACGCGCCTCGGCCAGAGTGAGACCTTGGCCTGTGCCAGTGATGTAGCGGTCAGTGGGAAAGCGCGGATCCCGGCCGCTCAGCAGAGCCTCGGGCACGGGCGCGTCCTGGGGCACGGGCGCTGCGATGGCAGCCTGGGACGCGGGCCGTAGAGCGGCGGCCGGGGCGCAGCCTGTGAGAACAAAGCACAGAACAGTGGTGGTCAGTTTGGTCGCGCGCATGTTGTGTTCCTTTGATTGTTGAAAGATCAGTCGATCCCCAGCTCGACCAGTTCGTCGGGGGTCAACTGCAGAGTGCGCAGCAGATTGAATTCCTCGACGGACACGGATACGGGCGCTGCTGAATCTCCGCCCGCCAGCGCGGTCATTGCCACCGACGCCCGGCCTGACTGGTCGGTCTGCGCTTGGGTGCTGCGGCCTGCGCGTATGACAGTCACTGGCCCGACATAGGCGCGGCTGCCGCAGGTCACGCTCTCGGGGACAGTGCGGACGCCCTTCTCCCGCACCACATCGCGAACGCCGACCAGAGGGACGTCCATCATGCCGAGAAGGCCGAGACTCAGCAGGATGCCGGATATGGCATACGAATCCTGCCGCGGGTTATTGGGCTTGCCGTCGGAGTC